>SXGR01054567.1_pt1 | contig 26015 bp, 23 predicted proteins | sample 3174711 | NCBI WGS metagenome assembly SXGR01 (sample SAMN11356860, study PRJNA531348) | freshwater metagenome | isolation source: freshwater sample F1-60 | place: China: Fuxian Lake, Yuxi | collected 2017-12-25
CAGCCGACTTTCCGGCTGAGCGCGGCCAGGACCGCCTGCTTCTGTTCGACCCCGAAGGCCGGGGACACCAGCACATGCTTGAGTTGGGGCGACGTCGAGTAGGTCTCCCCGAGATCCGTCAGGCCGGCCCGCGTGGGCGCTCTGCTTCCGGGATCGAGGAGCTCGAACAAGGCTCTGGCGTAGCGGCGTGCGACCGAGCTTTTAACCACAGCTGTTTCCGGCGAAGTCCGCGATGAACTGGGATACTTTTCGTGCGGGTGGGCACGAGAAAAACGTGGCAGATTAGCATCCGGCGCGGGGCGGTGTCAAGGCACAGACATACGAAAGTTTGAAGGTCTGTCAAGTCTGAAAGTCCCTCGGCAGAGCCAAGAAACTTGAGACTTTTCAACTTGACAGACTTTACGAATTTATTGCTACCGAGCCTGAATGATGCCGCCGCCCAGGACGCGGTCGCCGTCATAGAACACGGCGGACTGGCCGGGGCTGAGGGCGCGCTGCGGCGCGGCAAACCGGACAGTCATCGCATCGTTGCGGTCAGGGCTCACCGTCGCGGGCGCCGCAGGCGTGGCATACCGAATTTTGACTTGCGCCTCCGTCGAACGGGTCAGGATGGTCTCGTCGAACAGATTCACCTCCCCGACCCGGCAATCCGACCGAAACAAGTCCTCTTCCGGTCCGAGCACCACCGTCTGCGTGGCCGCGTCGACGCGCTGGACATAGAGGCGCTGGCCCGTGGCGATGCCCAGACCGCGACGCTGGCCAGGCGTATAGTAGGCGATGCCGTCGTGCCGGCCCAGGATCAGGCCCGCAGGGTCGACAAAGTTTCCCTCCTGCTTCGACTCAGGCGCCTCGGCCTCGATGAAAGTCCGATAGTCTCCGTGCGAGACGAAGCAGATCTCCTGGCTCTCCTTCAATTCATCCGCCGGCAGCCCCAGGGACTCGGCCCTGGCCCAGACCTCGGCCTTCTGCATGGATCCGACGGGGAACAGGAGTTTGGGCAGCCAGGCGGAGTTGAGCCGGTAGAGGAAATAACTCTGGTCCTTCCGGCTATCGCAGGCACGGTGCAGGCTGAGCTGGCCCTGCCATTCCATGATTCGGGCGTAATGGCCGGTGGCGACGAAGTCTACCCGCCGCTCTTCGGCGAGATGCAGCAAAGACCGCAGCTTCACCCGTTCGTTGCAGCGGACGCAGGGATTGGGGGTGGTGCCGGCTAGGTAGCCGGAAAGAAAGTCATTGATCACGCCGGCGCGAAAGACCTCGCGGGTGTCGATGACCTCATGGGGGATGCCGAGACGCTGCGCCACGAATCGCGCCAAACCGACCTTACAGCAGCCTCGCTCCTCCCAGCGCTTGGAGGCGGCGATCGACTCGTCCTCGTGTTCCCAGACTTGGAGCGTGACGCCCTGGACGCGATAGCCCTGCTCGACCAGCAAGGCGGCGGCAACCGAGCTGTCCACGCCGCCGCTCATGCCCAGGAGCACGGTCTGACCGGTCATGGCTGAATGTCTTGGAGGCGCACTTTCCCGCGGTGAGCGGCCAAGTCATGCACGTTTTCACGGTCTGGACGTTCCTGATCCGCCCACATGTCCACGCCCATGTCGCATATGCCCTGGAAGCGGCTCCCTTCCTCCATCGTGAAGGACGGAGACTGGACATCGCCGATCAAGATGGCCGTCTTTAGGAGCTGCACCTTTTCGGTGGCGGTGACGTTCGCTTGCAGCTTCCCGCCGCTCACAAGGGTGCCCGTGGTGATGATCCCTTTGATGACGGCATGTTCCCCGATGATGATGGCTCCCTTGCTGTGGATTTCCCCTTCGAGGCGGCCGTCGATACGGACGGTGCCGTCGAAATGGACCACGCCCTTGAAGTCCACCCCCTTCCCGAGGAAGGTATAGTCCCCGTCCTCGCCGTTCAGGGGCTTCTTATGATCGCTTCGATTCCACATCGGCTTCGCCTCCGGTGGCGGTTCTCGCAGGGGTGCTGCCCCGTGCGGACTCGCTCACAGATTTTGCCTTCGACAGCCCTGGCCCATCAATGCCGTGACGGCCTGGGGTTAGCCCGTCACCCGCTTGATGTTGACGGCGGGGGCATTGATGGCCCGCAGCCCAGCTTCGCGCTGCAGGTCATGGATCTCCGCGCGCGACATTTCGATGCTGCCGTTGAAGAGGACCCCCTCCTCCATGGAAAGCATCGGAGCCTTGACAGACCCGTTCAGCACCGCCGGGGCCAGGAGTCGGACTTTTTCCTTGGCGATGATGTCCCCGGTGATCTTGCCCTTGCTCACGACCGTGCCCGCGCTGAGCTTGGCGGTCAGCACGGCTTCCTCGCCGACCAGCAGGGTCCCCTCGGTATGGATTTCCCCGTCCAGCACGCCGTCGATGCGGACCGTGCCGTTGTAGCTGATGACCCCCTTGAACTCCACGCCCTTGCCGACAAAGGCAATGACATTCTCGTCTTTTTCCACGTTTGACTTCGCCATCTCCTGATCAGCCATGACTCCCTCCTCCTCGCTGATGGCACCGATACCTTTGCCCTTCTTCCACAGCGCCATTTTTCAAGACCTCCTCCTGAAACCATCCCCTACGGCTTAGGACAGCAGTCCTTCTCCGCAACGGAAGGCTTGAGCATACTGAATGGTCCCATGGAAGGCAAGACAAACCGATTTTCTTGCAGCCAGGCCAATTTTCTTACAGGCAGGCACAGCACCGGCCTATCCAAGCAGCAGATCGACCAGACGGTCCAGCTCAGCCGGCGTGAAATAGTCAATCTGGATCTGGCCTCCGCTGCGCCCTTTGACGACACTCACCCTGGTGCCCAGACGCCGCTGGAGCCGTTCCTCCACGTCCGGATAGGCTCTGGCTGCACGGCCCTGCTGTTTGGGCTTGGCCGTTCGAGGCTGGCCGGTGGCCAGCCGCTCAGCCTGGCGGACGGACAACTCAGCCGACACAATGTGGCGGGCCAGCTTGAGTTGGGCTTCCGCCTTTGGGAGGCCGAGCAACACTTTCGCATGGCCTGTCGAGAGCTTGCCAGACTCAACTAAGATTTGGATTTCATTGGGTAAATTAACGAGCCTGGAAATGTTGGCTACCGATGATCTGTCTTTGCCAATCTGCTGGGCAATCGTATCCTGGGTGAATCCGAATTCCTTGGCCATGCGCTGGTAGGCCCGCGCCGCCTCCATCGGATTTAAGTCTTCACGTTGGAGGTTTTCCAGAAGGGCCAAGACGAGGGCTTGCTCATCGGTACTGTTGCGGATCGTCACCGGTACCTGGCGTAAGCCGGCCAGCTTGGCCGCACGCAGGCGACGCTCCCCGGCGATCAACTCAAAGAACCCGTCGCCTTTGCGACGAACTACGAGCGGCTGGAGGATTCCATGTTGCTTCAGGGAATCGGATAATTGGACCAGTTCGACTTCATGGAACTCGGCCCTTGGTTGGTACCGGTTCGGTATGATCTGTTCGATGGGAACTTGTTGCGACTCACCCCCTGCCCCTGGCGGCTTCGCCACTCCAGTCGGCAGCAAGGCATCCAGTCCCTTACCGAGGGCTCGCTTTTCCATGGTTGAGCAACTCCTTGGCTAGATCGAGATAGGCCTGGGCGCCGGTGGACGCTGAGTTGTACAACATGGCCGGCTTGCCGTAGCTTGGGGCTTCAGCGAGTGCCACGTTGCGAGGAATGACGGTGCGGTAGACCTTCTCCTGGAAGTGCGATCGAATTTCTTCGGACACCTGGCGCGCCAGGCTGTTCCGTGAGTCGAACATGGTCAGAAGAATGCCCTCCAGCGCCAGGGCTTGATTCAGCGATTCCTGGATCCGGGCCACATTGGAGAGCAGCCGACCAAGCCCCTCCATCGCATAATATTCACACTGCACCGGGACCAGGACCGACGAGGCCGCGGTCAAGGCGTTGATCGTCAGCAAGCCCAATGCCGGCGGACAGTCCAGGATGATGAACTCCGGCGCGACCGGAATGGCCTGAATCGCCATCTTGAGCAATGCTTCCCGGTCTTGGAGGGGCACGAGTTCAACTTCAGCTCCGGCCAGGTCCGCGTTTGCCGGCAAGATCTGGAGTCCTTGAATGGCCGTCGCCTGAATCGCTTCACTGGCAGGGACTCCGCGCAAGAGGCAATCGTAGACCGTATACTTGAGGCTTGCTGGATCGACTCCAATCCCGCCCGTCGCATTCCCCTGGGGGTCCATATCGATCAACAATACAGCCTTGCCCTGGATCGCCAAGGCCGCAGCTAAATTGATCGACGTGGTTGTTTTTCCAACCCCTCCTTTTTGATTTGCAACGGCGATCCTACGTGTCACGAGCCACCTTTCATGGCCTGCCGAGCCAACCTGCGAGGTCCTGTTCCACGTGGAACAATGAGGGCCTAAGAACGAGACTTTCTTGCCAAGATCGTCAACACACGGGATCCGTATCCCATAGGCAAGGTATAGGCGATTTCGCGCCTGATTTGCAAGCCGTCCAATGGAAATTCGCCCTCCAGTGCTCTCGCTCGACAAAGAATAACGACCCCATTGGGGCCGAGCAACGAGATGAAAGAGCTGAGGAGACTTGCGACATTCACGGCCCTGGTGATGATGTGAGTAAAGCCTGGCTGAGAGATCGATTCACGCGAAAGTTCCTCGATCCGCTTCGGAATGGCCACGATACGGTCCAGCTTCAACGTCCCAATGACATGACGCAAAAAGGCCGTCTTTTTCTGACTTGGCTCGAGAAGGGTCATCTCCAGTTCTGGATGCATCAGCTTGAGGGGAAGGCCTGGGAACCCGGCCCCACTGCCGACATCCAAAATTTTGGCCTGTTCGAGATGGTCAAGCGCCTTACTGCAAACCAGAGAGTCCAGGAAATGCTTAACGGCTATTTCCCGTTCATCGGTGATCGCCGTCAAGTTCGTCTTGTCGTTCCAGGCTTGTAATTCACGAAAATAGACGGAACACTGGTCTGCCAATGCCTGAGAGAGGGGGACGCCCAATCCGGCTGCCCCATCAACGAGAGCCCTCAAAAATCTATCGCCAGGTCCTGCGCGATGTTCCACGTGGAACATCTACGCCAGGTGAAGGGAAGAGGTCAAGCCAGATGGGACAATATTCAGGGCAAGAGTGGCCGTCCCTGAGAAACAGGGTGAGGCGATGGTTAGGCTGGAACTGGACTCTGTCCCTGGCGGCGATGCCGATCCAGGGCCACAAGGAGCAGAGAGATGGCAGCCGGCGTGACCCCTGAAATACGCGAGGCTTGGCCGATCGAAGCAGGCCTGACCCGTTTCAACTTTTCGAGGACTTCGCGCGAGAACCCAGTGACGCCATCGTAATTGAAGCCTAAGGGGATATGCCTCTCTTCAAGCTTCTTGAACGAGGCAATTTGGCTCAGCTGCCGCTTAATATAACCTTCATATTTTACTGTAATTTCAATAGCTTCAGATATTTCATCGTCTCCTGAATGAGGCCAACCATAGAGATCACGAAGCCCCGCATAACTGACCTCCGGCCGCTTGAGCAGGGTGCCCAAACTGGCATCTGGGGCCACAGCCTCCACATTCCACTCTTCCAGTTTCAGCCGAACCTCCGCTGTCCACTTGAGCCTTGTTTCACGGAGCCGCCTGACCTCGCCGTCGATCGCCTCGCGTTTCTTCTCAAACCTGGCATAGACCGGCTCGGACACAAGACCGAGTCGACGCCCGATCTCCGTCAGCCGCAGATCCGCGTTGTCCTGTCGGAGCAGCAGCCGATACTCGGCCCGTGAGGTGAACATGCGATAGGGTTCCCGGGCATCCTTCGTAATCAGGTCGTCGATCAACACACCGATGTAGGCCTGGGACCGGTCGAGCACCAGCGGCGGTTCCCCGCGCAGCTTCAGCACCGCATTGATCCCGGCCATGATTCCCTGCGCCGCCGCTTCTTCGTAGCCGGAGGTCCCGTTGATCTGGCCGGCGTGGTACAGCCCTTCGACCAGCTTGGCCTCCAGCGTTTGGTGCAACTGCCGCGGCGGAAAGTAGTCGTACTCGATGGCGTAGCCGGGCTTGAGCATCGTCGCCCATTCCAGCCCGGGGATGGTCCTGAGGATGGCCGCCTGCACGTCCACCGGAAGGCTGGTGGAGATGCCGTTGGGATAGTAGGAGTTGGTCTCCAGCCCCTCCGGTTCGATGAAGATTTGATGCCGTTCCTTGTCGGCAAAACGGACGACTTTGTCCTCGATCGACGGACAGTAGCGGGGCCCGATCCCCTCGATAACCCCGGTGAACATCGGCGAGCGATCCAGGTTCGCACGGATGATCGCATGGGTCTCCTGGTTCGTGTAGGTCAGGTGACAGGGCACCTGGGGGGTCGTGATCCGTTCGGTGCGGCAGGAGAAGGGCGGCGGAGGATCGTCCCCCGGCTGAGGAATCGTCGCCGAGAAATCGATCGTGTCGCGATCCAGACGCGGTGGCGTGCCCGTCTTGAGCCGCCCCACCTCGAAGCCTAGGTCACGCATGCAATCCGAGAGGTGCTCAGCCGATGCCTCGCCGGCGCGCCCGGCCGGAAAATGGTTCAACCCGATGTGGATGAGGCCCTTCAGAAAGGTCCCCGATGTGAGGATGACCGCTTGCGCGTCGAGCCGTTCTCCCGATTCCGTGATCAGGCCGACGACCCGCCCCCCCCGGGTCAGCACTCGATCCGCAGTCCCACGGGCGATCGTCAGCCCGGCCTGGGCGCGCAGGGTTTCCTGCATGGCCTGCCGGTAGAGCCGCTTGTCGCACTGAGCCCGGAGCGCGCGGACCGCCGGGCCCTTGCTGGTGTTGATCATCCGGAACTGGATGCCGGCCCGGTCCGTATTGCGGCCCATCTCGCCGCCCAGCGCGTCGATCTCTTTGACTAGGTGTCCCTTGGCAATGCCGCCCACGGCGGGATTGCAGGACATCTGGGCGATCGTGGCCTCATCCATCGTGAGCAGCAGCGTCCGGGCCCCCATGCGCGCCGCAGCCAGGGCCGCCTCGCAGCCCGCATGGCCTCCGCCCACCACGATGATGTCGAATTGAAGAGCCATAATCGTTGGAAGCGGTTAGCTCTCAGCCATCAGTTTTCAGTTTTCTGAAAATCCGCTGCCGCCCCCTTGTCTCCCACAGGCTGACGGCTGAAAGCTGATGGCTGAAGGCTTCTTCTCATTTCCCGATGCAGAAATCGCGGAAAATGCGGTCCAGGATGTCGTCGGTGGTCACAACGCCGGTAATCTCCCCGAGCGCATCGAGCCCCGCGCGCAAATCCATGGCCACGAACTCGCCGGATAGCTTACCCTCTGCGGATGCGGCGGCGTTCGCCAGCGCCTCCCGAGCCTTCTGCAAAGAAGTCTGGTGACGGAGCCGGGTGACGACCGCCGAGTCGCCCGGCTCAAAATCTTCCCGTAGGACCGTCTTTCTGATGGCATCGCGCAAGCCGTCCAGCCCGGCCCCGGTCAAGGCCGAAATGCGGACGACCGCGCCAGTCCCCTCCGGGTTGGCCTTGAAACAGGCCGGCACCGACGCGTCGGGCACCCGGCAGGGAAGATCGCTTTTGGTGATGACCAGGAGGCGCTTCTTGTCCGGATGCAGCGCCAAGAGTTCCCGGTCCTCGTCGCCGAACGGCAACGATCCATCCATGAGGATCAGCAGCAACTCGGCCTGCTCCATGGCAGCTCGGCTCCGCCTCACCCCCTCTTGCTCGACCAGATCTTCCGTCTGCCGCACGCCGGCCGTATCCAGCAGTCGAACCGGCAGACCTCTGATGTTCAGCACTTCCTCCAGGACGTCCCTCGTTGTGCCGGGGATCGGAGTCACGATGGCCCGGTCGGCGTGCAGGAGAGCATTCAACAAACTAGACTTGCCGACGTTCGGTCGCCCGACGATGGCCACGGTCATGCCTTCCCGCAGGATGCGGCCTTCACGGCTCGTGTCGGCTAACCGGGCGATGGCAGCCCCAACTTCGCGCAGCCGTCCGGTCAGTTCCTGCGGCTGAATGAAGACGATGTCCTCTTCGGTGAAATCGATGGCCGCTTCCACCTGCGCCAGGAGCTGCACGAGACCGTCGCGCAGCCGATTGATCTCCTGCGAGAGCCCACCCCGCAACTGTTCCTGAGCCAGGCGCAGGCTGGCGGCCGTTTTCGCCTGGATCGTGTCCAGGACCGCTTCCGCTTGGGCGAGATCCAATCGCCCGTTCAAGAAGGCGCGCTTGGTAAACTCGCCCGGCTCGGCCAGCCTGGCTCCACCTCGCTGCACCGACTCACAAAGGGCTTGGAGGACGTAGGGGCCGCCGTGACAGTGGATTTCGACGACGTCTTCGGCGGTATAGGAGTGGGGCGCCCGCATGACCGCCACCAGCACTTCGTCGATCGGGCGAGAGGCGTTCGCGCGGCCGTCCGCCGCAACGGCCGCCTCAAGAACGTCGGCGTGCGAGAGGTGATGGCTGCGGACGGAGACGAGGGCGCGGCCGGACCGGAGCCGGACAATCCCGGCGGCCACCTCCAAAGCCTTGTCCCCGCTCAGGCGCAGGATGCCGATCCCGCCTTCTCCCACGGGGGTCGCGATGGCATAGATCGTATCCTGCAATGCTCCGGCCATGGGCCCAGCTCACGTTTCGATCTGATCGCCGGCGTCGACTTTTTCGGAGCCCTTGTCCTTTTTACGTTTGCCCGTCGGTTTCTGGCTATCGCCTCCGGAGGCGGGCTCGAAGGAGGTCGAGAACGTGGGCTGCCGGTAGACGTAGCGGTCCGTGACGAATTGCTGGGTGATGGTGAGCACGTTGTTGGTCAACCAGTACAGCACCAGGCCGGCCGGAAAGGTGACGAACAAAATGGTCATGAAGGCCGGCATCAGCAGCATGATCTTGGCCTGGGTGGGGTCCATCGTGGTCGGCATGATTTTCTGCTGCACCACCATCGAGACGCCCATGATGATCGGGAGCACGTAGTAGGGGTCCTGCACCGAGAGATCGGTGATCCAGAGCAGGAAGGGGGCCTGGCGCAAGTCGATCGTCATATAGAGAATGTTGAACAGCGCCACGAACACCGGCATCTGCAGGACCATGGGCAGGCAGCCGCCCACCGGGTTGACCTTGTGGTCGCGGTACAGCTTGATCAGCTCCTGATTGAGCCGCTCCTTGTCGTCCTTGTACTTGCCTTGGAGGGCCACCACCTTGGGCTGGATGAGCTGCATCTCCTTCATGGACTTGTAGCTCTTGTATTGGAGCGGGACGAACAACAGCTTGATGCCCACGGTCAGGAGAATGATCGTGACCCCGAAGTTGTGCGTGACTTCGTTGATCGTGCGCAGGACATAAAAGATCGGCTTGGCCACGGCCTTGACGATGCTCCAACTCCCGAAGATGAACCAGCCGAAGTCGATCGTGTCTTCCAGGCCCAGGTTCATGACTTTGAGCGTATCGTATTCCTTGGGCCCCGCGTACAATCGTGCGGACAACTCGGCGACGCCCGCCGGCGCAGGAGCGAACCGGACGCCGGCCGAGACCAGCTTGTCCCCCTCCTTCTTGACCAGGGCCGCGGCGGCGCCGGACGGGATCAGGACGCTCAGGAAATACTTATCCTGCAAAGCCACCCAGCGGACGGCGCCCTTGCGCTCCACCTCCGTCTCCGGGGTGTCTTTCTCCAACTTGTCGTCCACCCAGGTGGCGGGGCCGATCAGCCCGATGAAACCCTCGCCCCATTCGGTCACGCCGAAGTTGGTGCCCAGGCCCAGATCAATGGGGCTCGACAGTCCCTCGGCCTCCACCGCGATGTCCACCAGATAGCTGTTGTGGTGAAAGGTCAGCGACTTGGTCACGCGCGCGGCCTGGTCTGGCGTCTGATACGTAAAGGTGAGATGGCCGGTCGGGTGCGTCTCATCCAGCGTGGTAAAATCCCGCTCCACCTGATAGAGCCCCTCGCGCAGCTTGGCACTCAGCCCTGCGTCTCCCGACTGCAGCGTGAGGGGGCCGCGGAACTTGCCCTCTTGGTGGACGAGTTCAACAGGCTTCGCGTTCTTCTGGTCCGCCGTCAGATAGCGGGCCAGTTCCCAGCTCTTGATCTCGGCGCCGCGATTGCTGAACCGGACGTGAAACAGATTCGTCGTCACGTCGACCACTTGCTCGCCGGACTGGGAAGGGCCGGCAGGAGAACCGGATGGTTCACCGAGTGAGCCCGACGTCCCAGGCGCAGCAGACGTGGCGGCCGGCGCAGACTTGGGCCCCGGGTCGGCAGGCGTGGGGGCCTGCGTCTTGGCCGGAGCAGACCGGCCCTCCTCGGCAGTCTGTTGAGGCGGGGGCGCGAGCCCCAATTCTTTCAACAGAAACTCATACCCGACGATAATGACCAGCGATACGATCAGGAACAGAATCACCCGCTTTTCCATCAGTACCAGAACTCCTACAGGAGGATCATCGACATGAACGGTTGATGGCGGAGAGCCGCACCCCGGTGACGGCTTGGAGCCTACTTGACCGGGTCATATCCACCGGGGTGAAACGGATGGCACTTCAGGAGCCGCCAGAGGGCCCACGCAAGGCCGCGTGCTAGGCCATGCCGCCGGATCGCGTCCTGGGCGTAGCGGGAACAGGTCGGCTCAAACCGACAGGCCGGCGGCAACCACGGAGACACCCATCGCCGATACAGCCCGATCAACCCAATCGAGAATCGTTGCACGACGAGTCCTCTGTAGGAGTCAATAGTCCTTCCCGCCGGAGAGCCGATAGCCACACATCGCGCAACTGCGCGTGTGGAACGGTCAGAGCCTCTCGCCTGGGAAAGACCAGGAGGTCGCGGGCCGGCACCAGTCGAGGCCGGACCAACCGAGCCAACTCCCGGAAGATCCGCTTGGCCCGATTCCTCGCCACCGCCTGTCCCAGGCGCTTACCCACAACGATCCCGATCCGGCTATGCCGGTGGGCCTCTTCATACGGTCCCGATTGGGTCGTGGCGACAGGGCAGGCAAGCAGGTTGAACAACGGGGTCTGGAGCCGGCGCCCTTCTTTCTTGACGCGCTCGATCTCAGCGCTGTTCCGCAGGAAGAACCGACGATCTCCCAGCGGACGGATCATGAGCAGCGCCTCGGTCACACGGCAAGCCGGGCGCGTCCCTTGGCCCGCCGACGGGCCAGCACCTTCCGACCGTTCTTGGTGCTCATCCGTTTGCGGAATCCGTGGTCTCTTTTTCGCTTCAGATTCGACGGTTGTCTCGACGTGGCGGACATGGTCTGCTCCTTCCAGCAAATTCCTTGAGAAAGCAGATCATTATAGGGGCCGCGGACTACCCTGTCAATCACGCAACCGAAGGCCTTGAGCGAAGCGGAGGCACCGTTGGGCCGCGGCGACGGGAATCTGTTCCAGCGATGATCGACGTGCGGCGGTTCTGTCAGCAGACAACCATTTCGCCACAGAACAGGGGGAGCAATCAATGTTGAGCATAGCTGAAAGACGACCATAAGCCGTTGCTGGTTAAGGTGATCCATCTTTTCCATAAATCTGGCACCGAGCTTGCTTGCCTCTTCAGCCCCGTCAGTATTGTATTCCTCATGTGCGGTTCGTCCCTTCAAGCGGCGAACTGATAACCCCGTAAGGAGGTCCATCACTATGAAGACAGCAATGGCAATGTTGGCGCTCGTCCTGGGCTTGAGCTTCAGCTCGGCGACCTTCGTGCAGGCCGATGAAATGAAGAAGGAGGCGGCTCCTGCGGCTGCCGCTCCGGCCGCTCCTGCCGCTCCGGCCGGTGAGGTGAAGAAGGAGGAAGGGAAGAAGAAGGGCAAGAAGCAGGGAAAGAAGAAGGGCGAGGCTAAGAAGGAAGAGGCTGCCAAGCAGTAATATCGCTTCGTTTTCCGTTCACCGCCTCTTGTAGAGGCGAGACCACAAGGGAAAGGAGGTGATTCAAGATGAAGACATTGATGACGATGTTGGCGCTGGCCATCGGTTTGACGTTCGGCATGGGCACGTTCGTCCAGGCTGCTGACGCTCCGGCCGCGGAGAAGAAGGACGAGGGCAAGAAGGCCGAGAAGAAAGACGAGAAGAAGGCTGAGAAGAAGTAACTAGGCCTGTCCGAAGACAAGCGACCAGCCCCCTCCGGTTTGCCGTCAGGCAGTCGGAGGGGCGCCGGTCCTTTTCTATTATTATTGAGTCATCCACATTCGGGAAACCTCTGTGGCTCGTGGCGTCGCACCGGGTGACGGATAGGCGCCCCCACCGATGGTTGAGGAGGATCGTTCGATGAAGCACTGGATCATGTTCGGACTTGCGCCCCTATTCCTGTTGGCGGTAGCCTGCGCCAAGGCGCCGACGGACAAGCTGACGGCCGCGGAACAAGCGGTCAACGACGCGCGGGCGGCCGGCGCCCCTGCATACCTGGCTGAAGATTTTGCGAAACTCGAAAGCCTGGTGGCCACCGCCAAAAAGGAGATCGCGGGCGAAGAGGGCAAGTTCGCCTTCCTGCGCGACTACGAGAAGGCGGAGCAGCTCCTGGCCTCCGCAAAGGCCGATGCAGCCAAGGTCGTGATTGAGGCGGCCAAGAAAAAGGAAGAGGCCAAGGTGGCGGCCGCCCAGGCGCAGCAAGAGGCGCAGGCTTCGATCAAGACAACCCAGGCGCTCGTCGCCAAGGCGCCGGTCGGAAAGGATCGGGCGGCGGTGGAAGCGATCAAGGCGGATGCCGAGGGCTTGGCCGCATCGCTGGCGGAGGTGCAGGCGGCCATGGACGCAGGCGATTATCTGGCGGCGCAGACGAAAGCCAAGGCCATTCAGGAGAAGAGCCAGGCTGTGGCCAAGGAAATCCAGGCTGCGCTGGCGAAAGTGGGCGGCGCCAAAGGCAAGAAAGGCAAGTAGGGTTCCTGCGCATCGCTTATACTGTCGCATGCTCGCAGGGTCCTTGATCGAACCATGAGCCACTCACGCCCCATGCCCAGGATCATCAGTCTGGCAGCCCTGGTCCTCGCCCTGGGCATGGCGGCCTGCGTGCAGAAAGCGCCGCCGGAGCTGGTCCAGGCGGTCGAGCGCCTGGATCGCGAACTGACCGCCGCGCAAGGGGCGGAGTTCGCGCCGGAAGAATATGCCAAATTCGTCGAGCACTGGACCGCCGTGCGGGGGCGGATGCTCGCAGAGCCGGACGTGATCCGGTTGCCCTGGGAACCGAACCGGTTGGTCGCCGAGCTGCTCAAGGTGCAGGAGCAGGGCGTCCTGGCTGTCTCGACCGCCACACGGCGCCGGGAGGCCGAGCATCAGCAAGCCGCATCGCGACTGACCCAGTTGGAGGAACGGATTCAGACGTTCACCGGCAACTTGGATACGATGGGCGGGCGGGTCGTGCTCGGCCGGCGGCCGGTGGAAACGGAACTGCTGGCCAAACAAGCCCGGTCGTTTTTCGAACAGGGACAATTTGCCCGTTCCCAGCGGGCTTCCCAGCAGGCCGCCAAGCTGTTGGACCATCAGATCGAGCGGCTGGGGACCGAGCTGGGCCGCTATGCCGACGAACGGCGAGTGACCGCCTGGCGGAACATGGTGGCGCAAACCGTCAACTGGTCGCGCCGCCACCACGGCGCCGCCATCGTGGTCAGCAAGGCGGACCGCCGCCTCTTCGTCTACCGCGAGGGCAAGGCCGTGGCTTCTTATCCGGTCAGTTTGGGGTACAATGGCATTCTTGAAAAGCGCTATCAGGGCGACGGAGCGACGCCGGAAGGGCAATACCGCATCGTCAGGAAACGGGACCGAGGCGACACCAAGTTCCATCGGGCCCTGCTGTTGGACTACCCGAACAGCCAGGATCGCCGCCGCTTCCAGCAGGCCCGCGCCGCCGGCGCCTTGCCGCCGAAGGCGTCGATCGGCGGGCAAATCGAGATTCACGGGGGCGAGAATCGCGCGCTGAGCGAAACCCTCGGATGCGTCCAGCTGGAGAACCGCCAGATTGACGCCCTGTTCGACCTGATCGAGGAAGGCGCCCCGGTGACGATCGTCGGCGCCCTCGGCTTGAGCAATGCGGTCTCGCTCGCTTTGGCAGAGCTGGAACAGACCGAAGAAGGATAACCGCGAGTCTGAGGATGGCGCATCTCGCAAGGACCATGGCAGCGGCCATCGCATGCGCCGGCAGCCTGACGCTGGCGGCCAGCCATGGCGGAGAGTTGCCGGAGACCGGAACCCCGTCGGCGAGCCGGGATCTGCCTGGCAAGCGGTCCGGCGAAAGCCTCGATGCCCTGCGAGCCAGGCAAGCCGCCCTCAAACGACAACTGGCCCAACTGGCGCCGGAAGGCCACTACATCGTCGTGGACACGGCGCACAACAAACTCCTGGTGAAGCGTCGCGACGACACCATCCTAGATGCCATAGCCTCGACCGGCAGCGGCACGATCCTGGACGCCCCGGGGAAACCAGGCACCAGATGGGTGTTCGATACCCCGAGGGGGGAATTCAAAGTGCAGTCGAGGCTGACCAATCCTGTGTGGGTCAAGCCGGACTGGGCCTTTCTCGAAGAAGGCCTAGGGGTTCCGACCGATCCGGCGCAGCGGCTCGAACCGGGCACATTGGGCGACTATGCCTTGGGATTCGGCAAGGGCTATTTCATTCACGGCACGCTCTACCGCCGGTTGCTGGGCAAGAACGTCACCCATGGCTGCATTCGACTCAGCGACGAGGACCTGCGCACCGTCTATCGACTCTCCAAAATCGGCACGTCCGTCATAATCTTCTGAAAGGAGCCTCGCTGTTTCTTCTCGAACCAGAAGCAGGCTCCAACGACCTACGGAATCGATGATTCGCAGGGCGCCGCTCTCCGCTCGGATCTTGCCGGCCTTTCTTACCCTCAGCCTCATGCTCGGCGCTCCGCTGCAGGCCGCAGAGCCGGCGCCTCGGCCGGCCGGGAACGATGAACGCTCGCTCGTCCGCGAAGCCAATCGAGTTCTGGAAGAGGAAATCAAGCTGGCCGCCGGCGCCCAGATTTATCTGCTCCTGGACTTGTCCGCCCGCTCCCTCCTGATCAAGGGGCGGGGCATTGAGCTTCACCACATCGAGGTCTTATCCTGGGACGCGGCCGGCAACGAAGAGAGCTGGGGCGGAGCCTACCGGCTCAGAACCAGGCCCGTCGTCGAGCGACCGAAAGTCCGGCCGGTCCCCGGCAAGGAGCAGAGCCAGGAGCTGGCTGAGCCGATCAACCTGAACGACATGCCGGCCGAATATCTCCTGCAGTTCGATCCGGGCCTCCTCGTGAACGTGGGCCCGCCGGTCGGTGAGCACCCCTGGCTATGGGCCAGGAACCGGCTGCGAGAAGCGTGGCGGCGGCTCTCAACTTGGACCATCCGAAGCGGCAATGCACCGCCCCCCTGGCTGGTGCTCCGCCTCACCCTCTCCCAAGACCAGGCCCGCTCGCTGGCCTGGTCCGTCACCGACGGGATGCCGCTCCTGATCGGCTCCGCCACCGCCCCCTAGGTCGTCGAGACAAGGCCCTGCCGGTCATTGCGTTTTCCCCTTCACAGTCCTAAGATGTCCGCGGCTTCCACGCCACCGGTTGCATGAACGAATGAGCAAAGGGGTGCCCATGGACAACAGCAGGATCAGCGTCAAGCTCGGGGCCTTGCAGACAACCGTGGACAAGGCCCTGGAGGACATGGCATCGGCCCACGTCATTCCCCGACTCTGGACGAAAGATCATCGGCTCTGGAAGGATGATCCACGGGAAATTCCCAACCGCCTCGGCTGGCTCACCGTGATCGAGGAGATGAAGACCCAGGTCCCGCGCTTGACCGGCCTGGCCCGGGAGATTCGCGCGGAGGGCGTCACCGATGTCGTGCTGCTCGGCATGGGCGGCAGCAGCCTGGGACCGGAGGTGTTCCGCTGCACCTTTGGCTCCGCCCGCGGCTGCCCCCGCCTCCACGTGCTGGACTCGACGGTGCCGGGCCTCGCCCGGGAAGTCACCCAGGCCATCCGACCGGCGAAGACCCTCTTCATCCTGGCCAGCAAGTCCGGCGGGACGATCGAAGTCATGTCCCTCTACGCCCATTTTCGAGCCCTGATCGCCAAGACCAAAGGCAACCGCGGCGGCGCACAGTTCGTCGCGGTGACGGACCCGGGCACAGGGCTGGCGCAGTTGGCGCAGACGGAACAGTTCCGAACCACATTCATCAATCCTCCGGACATCGGAGGCCGTTATTCCGTGCTCTCGTTCTTCGGCCTGGTGCCGGCCGCGCTGATCGGCCTCGATCTCACCACCTTGCTGAGGCGTGGCGAGGAGATGGCCACGGCCTGCGGCATGACCGTCGCCCCGCCGTTCAATCCCGGCGCCTTGCTCGGCGCGGTTATGGGCACCCTCGGCCGATGGGGACGGGATAAGGTCACGCTGATCGCGTCGCCGAAGGTCAAATCGTTCGGCCTCTGGGCGGAGCAATTGCTGGCCGAGAGCACGGGGAAAGAAGGCACGGGCCTGATCCCGATCGCAGAGGAGCCGTTGGCCCCGCTGATCGCATACGGCCGCGACCGGCTCTTCGTCTACCTCAGGCTCAACGGCGACGCCAATACCTTGACGGATCGCCACGTGAAGTCTTTGGAGCGGGCCGGCCAGCCGGTGGTGCGGCTCACGCTGCGCGACCGCTACGATCTGGCTGCCGAGTTTTTCCGCTGGGAATTCGCCACCGCCATCGCCGGCCGAATCCTGGGCATCCATCCGTTCGATCAACCCAACGTGCAGGAGAGCAAGGAAAACACGAGCCGGATTCTGGACGAAGTCAAACTCCGGGGCGCCCTGCCGGCTGTCCCGACCGGGGCCCTGGCGGACTTGCTGGCCAAGGCCGCGCCGGGCAAATACCTGGCGATTCTGGCCTATCTCCGGTTTTCTTCGAAAGCCGACCAGGCGATCAAGGCGCTCCGCAAGACCCTGCTGGTCCGCCACCATCTGGCGACGACGGCCGGCTACGGACCCCGCTACCTCCATTCAACCGGCCAGTTGCACAAGGGCGGCCCGAATGCGGGCCTCTTCCTGCAACTGCTGGAACGGATGGTCCCGGACGTCCCGGTGCCCGGGAAACCTTATACCTTCGGCACCCTGGCTCAGGCGCAGGCCATCGGAGACTTCCAATCCCTCCAGACGCACCAGCGGCCGGTCGTGCATATCGAGCTCGGGAAACAGGGGGTGGCTACGATTGGATCGTTGTTGCGCAAGCCGGGCCGCCCCAAGGCGGCGCGGAAGAAACGTGCCGCGAAAAAACCAGCGAAGCGAACCGCCAAACGATGACTCCATCCATACGATGATGAGCGCGGGACCGGAACTTCACATCATCGAGAACAGTGGGAAGCTGGCCGCAGAGGCGGCGGACCTGTTTATCTGGCTGGGCAACCAAGTAATCCAGACCGGCGGGCGGTTTCGTGTGGCCCTGTCCGGCGGGTCTACGCCAAAAGCTTTACATAGCGCACTTGCTGCGCCAAGTCTGGCAAGACAGTTGGACTGGACGCAGGTGGAGTTTTTCTTCGGGGACGAGCGCTGTGTGCCGCCGGACCATCCGGAGAGCAATTTCGGCATGGCCGACGAGACCCTCTTTCGCCCGCTCGCGATCAAGCAGGACCGGATCTTTCGGATGAACGGCGAGGCCGAGGACCGGAACCAGGCGGCGCGCGAGTACGAGGCGGTGCTGCATAGACGGTTCGGGACGAAGCCGCCGGCCTGGCCCCGTTTTGATTTGATCCTGTTGGGCCTGGGAGAAGACGGCCATACCGCCTCCCTGTTTCCAGGCACAGATGTACTGAACGAACGGACCCGTCTGGTCGTAGCCAGCCGGTCGCCGAAGGGAATCGCGCACCGCTTGACCTTCACCATCCCGGTAGTCAATCAGGCCAGGACCGTGGTATTTCTGGTAAACGGAAGCGGCAAAGCTGCGGTGGCCAAACAGATATTGGAAGGATCACCGTCGGGCGGAACCAGGTTTCCAGCCCAACTGATCCACCCTGAGCAAGGACGGCTGATCTGGTTTCTGGATCAGCCCGCCGCATCGGAGTTGGCCCTGTCGAAGCAGGGGCTCGTGTCACATGAGGAGTAAATGATACTTGCAGGGGATATTGGTGGAACAAAAACGATTCTCGCCCTCTTCGATTGGAAGCACGAGCGGGTCGAATCGGTGCGGGAACGCACCTTCGCCAGCGCCGACTTCAAGTCGCTCGAAGAAGTGGTTGCCGAGTTTCTGAAGCCGCCGACGAAGAGCGAGGCCCCTGCGGAAGAGGAGGCTGAGGCCGACGCGCCAGAGCCGGTTGCCGAACCTCCGGAAGAACCGCCCGCCATCGACGCCGCCTGTTTCGGTGTCGCTGGCCCGATCATCGAGAACCGCTGCAAGACCACGAATCTCCCCTGGGTCGTGGATGGAACGGCCCTGGCCACATACCTCAAGGTCGGACAAGTCCGGCTCCTGAACGACCTGGAAGCCACGGCCTACGGGCTGCTGGTCCTGCGACCGGATGAGTTCGTGGTGTTGAATGCTGGCGCGGCGCGCCCGGTTCAGCCCGCGGCGGCAATGGCGCTCATCGCCGCCGGCACAGGTCTCGGCGAAGCCATCCTCTTCGGAGACGGCGCCGCGTACCATCCCATGCCGTCCGAGGGAGGGCATGCGTCCTTCGCGCCGACGAGCGACCTGGAGATCGATCTGCTCCGCCATCTGCGCAGCAGTTACTTGCACGTGAGCTACGAGCGGGTGTTGTCGGGGGCCGGGCTGCATGCGATCTATGAGTTTCTGCGCGACACCAAGCGCAACGAACCGACGTGGCTCGCGGAGCGGATCAAGGTCGGCGACCCGGCGGCGGTGATCGCCGAGGCGGGGCTGGCCGGCCAATCGGAATTGTGTCAGCAGGCGCTGGACATGTTTGCCTCCATCTATGGGGCGGAGGCTGGGAACCTGGCCTTGAAGGCACTGGCCTTGAACGGGCTCTATGTCGGCGGAGGGATTGCGCCCAAGCTGATTCCCAAGCTGACGGACGGGACCTTCGTGCGCGCATTCAGCGCCAAGGGCCGGTACAAGGCTCTGCTCAACTCGATTCCCATACGCGTGATCATGAATCCCAAGACCGCGCTGCTGGGCGCCGCCTCGGTGGCCAGCCGGTTGCAGCCGACACAAGCCGCATGACGACTCCCCAACAGGCAGAGCAACTCAAGCGCCAGGCCGCCGAGGCGGCCGTCGGTTATGTCCGCCATGGACAGATCGTCGGGCTGGGCACCGGCTCCACCGCCCGTCATGTCGTCTTGGCCTTGGGCGAAAAAGTCCGGGCCGGTCTAGCCATCAAGGGCGTCCCGACCTCGACTGAGACGGCCGAACTGGCCAAGAGCCAGGGGATCGCGTTGCTCAACCATGATGAGGCCTGGCAGATCGACGTGGCCATCGACGGAGCGGACCAGGTGGACCCCCAGCTCAACTTGATCAAGGGAGGCGGGGGCGCCTTGCTGCGGGAAAAGATCGTCGCGGCCGCCGCCCGGCAATTTATCGTCGTGGTGGACGCGTCCAAACGCGTGCCGGTCCTGGGCGGCACCTTTCCCCTGCCCATCGAGGTTGCGGTCTTCGGCTGGCGCAGCACCGAACGTCAAATCCAAGCCGTCAGCGATGCGTTCGGGTACGGGGGCACCATCCTCCTCCGCGAGAAGGGCGGGCAGCCGTTCAAGACCGAAGCGGGCCACTACATCCTGGACTTGCACGTGGCGCGCATCGACGATCCGGCCGGATTCGAGGCCAGGCTCAACGCAATCCCCGGCGTGGTCGAGACGGGGCTCTTCGTGGGCCGGACCGACATCTTGATTGCGGGAACCCAACAAGGAATCGAGGTTCGGCAAGCCGAGAGACGGTAATCCCGGCTGCCGGAATGTGGGATGCGTGAGCGGATCGCCGGCTTGCTCGGCAAGCTTCCCCTCCTGTACACAGCCGTCACGCGCCGCCATGCGCTCGCCTCGCTCTCCTCAATAGCCGGATCGCTCATCCGGCTGTGGGGCCTCGGCCTGTTGGTGCATCCGTCCGGAGCGGATGCCAACGCATGGCTCGTCGGACGGCCCAGGGGAAAAGACGCCGAACTTCTCTATCCGCCCATGCCAGCAGAAGAGAGGAACCGAGTGGACCAGTATCGCTTGCCTCGCCATGTCATGCCGACCCGCTACGACCTCCGCCTGGAACCGGACCTTGCGGCTTTCACCTTTGCTGGCAACGAGACGGTGACGGTCACGGTCACGGAGCCGACGGCCGAATTCCTGCTCAATGCCGTCGAGCTGGAGATCACGGAGGCGCAGATCGCGCAGGACGCAGGCCCGGCACTGGCCGGCCGCATCGAGCCGGACGAACGGGCGGAACGGTGCCGGCTCACATTTCCCCAAGCCATTCTCCCGGGCGTCTGGAAGCTGCGCCTTGCGTTCAAGGGCGCCCTGAACGACAAGCTGCGCGGGTTCTACCGCAGCACCTACCAGGACCAGGCCGGCCTGACCAAGCCCCTGGCAGCCACGCAGTTCGAAGCCACCGACGCCAGGCGCGCCTTTCCCTGCTGGGACGAACCGGACTTCAAGGCCGTCTTCTCCACGACCCTCGTGATCGATCCGGCTTTGACCGCCGTCTCGAACGCCGGCGTCCTGTCCGAAACGCACGAGGGCGGGAAAAAGGTGTTACGCTTCGCCGATACGATTTCCATGTCCACCTACCTGGTCGCGTTTGTCGTGGGCGAGCTGGAGGCCTCGGAACCGGTGGCCATCGGCGCCACCAGGCTGCGCGTCTGGTCCGTGCCGGGCAAGCAACACCTCGCGCCCTTCGGCCGTGCAATCGGCTCCTTCTCACTCGGTTTCTTCGAGGACTACTACGGCCTCCCCTATCCGGGCGACAAGCTGGACCTCCTGGCCATCCCGGACTTCGCCTCCGGCGCGATGGAAAACCTGGGGGCCATTACCTTCCGCGAGACGGCCCTGCTGGTCAATGAACAGGCCGCCACACATGCGGAGCTGGAACGGATCGCCGATGTTGTGGCGCACGAGAACGCCCACATGTGGTTCGGCGATCTGGTCACCATGGCCTGGTGGAACGGCCTCTGGCTCAACGAAGCCTTTGCCACCTTCATGGAAGTGCTGGCCGTGGATGCCTGGAAACCGGAATGGCAACGGTGGACTACCTTCAGCGTTTCGCGCGCCGCGGCCTTTGCCGTGGACGGGTTGCGCAGCTCCCGACCTATCGAATATCCGGTCCATGCGCCGAAGGACGCGGACGCCATGTTCGACGTGCTGACCTATGAAAAGGGCGCGTCGGTCCTGCGCATGCTGGAACAGCACATCGGCCCCGACATCTTCCGCGAGGGCGTCCGCCGGTACCTGCGCGCCCATGCCTATCAAAACGCCGATACGGGCGATCTCTGGATTGCGCTGGGGCAGGCAGCCCAACGACCGATCCCCGACCTCATGGACGGATGGATCTTCCAGCCCGGCTATCCCTTGATCAGCCTCACGCTCGACGGGAAGCGGCTGCGCTTGACGCAACAGCACTTCACCTATCTTGCTCTTGCCGACCCGGAGCCGGACACCGCACCCGCTCCGCGGAGGTGGCAGGTACCGCTCCAAGTGCGCCTCGTCGCAAACGGGCAGAGGCGCACGCACCGCCTGTTGTTGACGGACTCGGACACGCACCTCGACCTCCCGCCCGGCTTCGAGTCGGTCCTGGTCAACGAAGGGGGGCACGGATTCTACCGGGTGCGCTATGCGCCGGATCTGCTTGCACGCCTGCTCCAGGCGCCGGAGACGCTGGCGGCCATCGAACGGTTCAACCTGGTCAACGACGCCTGGGCCTCGACCGTCGCCGGACTGATGCCCCTCCCCGATTACCTGGACCTGACCGCCAGGTTCCGAGGCGAGCGGGACAAAAACGTCTGGGCGGTGCTCATTGACTCGTTCCACCTGTTGAACCGGATCATCCAGCCGGCCGACCAGCCGAAGCTGGAATCGCTCGTGCGGGACCGGGTCGGCCCGGCGGTGGCCGAACTGGGCTGGACGCCTCAGTCCGGCGAAAGCGAGCTGACCAAGCAACTGCGCGCCGACCTCTGGCGCGCGATCGGCACCCTCGGGAACGATTCGATGACACAAACCAGGGCGGCGGAGCTTTACTCAGCGTCGCTCGCGCCGTCGGCGGCGGTGGACCAAAACCTGCTGCCCAGCCTCATCGCCATCCTGGCCCATGTCGGCGACACGGCGCGCTACGAGGACTTCCTGTCACGCTTCCACAAGGCGGCGACGCCGCAAGAAGAACGCCGGTACCTCTACGCCCTGGCTGCGTTCAAACCGGTGCCGTTGTTGGAACAGACTTTGGCCCGCGCGCTCAGCGGCGAGATTCGCACGCAGGACGCACCCTTCATCATTCGCTTGGTGTTGACGAACGTCTACGGTCGCGAGTTGGCCTGGGATTTCGTCAAGACGAATTGGGGGCGGATGGATCAACTGTTCCCGAAGCAGGGACTCCGCCGGATGTTGGAAGGGATTGCCGGACTGGCCACGCCGGAACTGGAACAGGATGTCCACCGCTTCATCGCCGACCAGAAGATCGACCTGGGCGGAAAGACGCTGGGACAGTATCTCGAACAACTTCACATCGCCGTTACAATGCGGACGCGCGAAGGCGCGGCACTGAGCCGGTATCTCGCCCGCTAAACAGTTGGGTTTCAGCTTGGAGCTGTCGGCTGAAAGCTAATGGCTGGTGGCCCCTCAATTACTCGTGCCTGAGCACCGCCAGGGGCCTCTGCCCCAGCAATCTGAACGTGCTCAAGAAGCCGACGGCCAACGTGAGCAGCAGGGTCAGGACGAAACCCGCTGCAAGAATGTCCGGGTGAAGGCGCCAGGGCAGGTCGAAGATGAAATAGAGCAGGGCCCAGGAGAGTCCCGTGGAGAGGAGCAAGCCGATGGCACCGGCCACGGAGCCGAGCAGGATATATTCGATCGCAAACGCCTGCGCGATCAATCCGCGGGTCGCCCCCAAGGCCTTCAGGATCACCGACTCGTACAACCGCCGGTAGCGCGTCGCCGCCAGGGCGGCGCCCATGACGATCCCTCCGGTCAGCACGCAGAACAGCGCCACCGCCCGCAGCGCCACCGCCAGCCGTTCGAGAATGCGAGCCAGGCTCTCCAGCGCGTCGCCGATGTTGATGGCGGTCACGTTCGGAAAGGCCGCAACGACCGCTTGTTGGAGCGGGACTTCTTCCTCCGGCTGGACTTTGATCGTCGCCACGTAGGTCATCGGCGCTCCGTCCAGCGCCCCGGGGGAGAGCACCATGTAAAAGTTCGTTGAGAAATTGCCCCATTCGACCCGCCGGATGCTGCTCACGCTGGCTTCCAACGTCGCGCCCTGGATGTCGAGCGTCACCGTGCTGCCGAGGTCCAGCCCCAAGTGCTTGGCCGCATCCTCTTCCATCGAGACCAGCGGGCGAGACGGACGCGCGCCAGGCTGCCACCACGTCCCCTTGATGATCCGGTTGTCCTTCGGCAGCGCCTCCCCTTGCGTGAGCACATATTCCCGCGTGAAGTACCAGGTCTTGCGGGCCTGTTTCTCCTTCTCGCGCCTGGCCTCATCCGAGTCGGCGGGCAGCCGCTGTTCCATCGCCTCTTCCGTTTCAACCAACCGGCCGTTCACCGCATAGAGCCGGGAACGGACGAGCGGCGTGGCTTCGACCCTCGCGGCCGGCACCCGCTGCTGCATCATGGCCAGAAACGAGCCCTTCTGATCCGGCTGGATGTCGATGAAAAAGAAGGAGGGGGAGTCCTTGGGCCGCTGCTCGCCCACCTGGTCCACCAGGGCCCGCTCCAGCAGGGAGACCGTCACGATGACCATAACGCCGATCCCGATGGACACCATGATCCCGGCCGCCTGGTTGCCGGGCCGGTGCAAATTGCCGACTGCGTAGCGGAGGGTCAGCGACCGGACCAGGGAAACCGACCGGAGGCTTCGCACCAACAGAAACGCGGTCAGCCGCAGGAGACAGACGGCAGCGATCAGGGCGCCGATGAACAGCATCCCCACGTTCCGATTGCCGGCCTGCCAGATAGAAATCCCGGCGAGACAGAGAAGAATCCCCGCAGCCATCGCGAGACGCAAGGGATCGAGCCGGCTGCGCCACGCAGCAGACCGCCACAAGGCCAGAACGTGATGGCTCACCTGGCCGGCTGCGGGAACTCCGGCCGGCTGTGTCACGTCACGGCGGAAGATCAGGGCCGGACGGACGTCGCGGATGCCCAGCAACGGCCAGAGGGCAAAGAGCAGCGTGGTCAGAAGCCCCATGGCCAGACCCTTGATCAGGGCCGGGACCGCCGCGCCGGACAGGCCGGCTGGCACCGCCATCTCGTCGATGGGCAAAAAATTTGACAGGATGGCGGGCAAGGCGCGTTGCGCCGCCACACCCATGGCAAGGCCGGCCAGGCTTCCGACCAGGCTGAGCAGGAAGGCCTGTATCAGATAGGTTTGCAGAATCGTCCCCGACTCGGCGCCGACCGTCTTCAGAATGGCGATCGTCTGGAGTTTCTCGCGCAAGAAGGCCTGCATCGTGCTGGCGACGCCGATTCCACCCACGAAGAGCGCGGTCAATCCGACCAGTCCCAAGTACCGGGTCAGTTGATCGAGAAACCCGCGGAGCTGCGGCTGCGCGTCTTGAAAGGGGATGACGCGGGCCGACTCAGAGGCCAACCGCCCCCGCAGTTCATGCAGCAGCGGCGCAGCCGGCATCGAGGCGGGGACGCGCAGGAGATATCGTTCGCGGACGCGGCTGCCCGGCTTGATGAGGTCGGTCCCGGCCAAACCCTCGCGCGAAATGAATACCCGCGGCCCCAAGCTGAACGCCCCGGCGGTGAGGTCCGGTTCTTTGCGCAGGAGCCCGGTGATTGTAAATGTCGCCTCCCCGACCTTGAGCTGATCGCCCACTTTCAGCCCCAGACGAATCAAGAGCGTGTCCTGGACAACCATGCCATGGCAGGGAGCCGGCGCAGGCTGCGGCGCAACGATGTCTACTGCTTTCTTGCTCGACCGTTTTCTCTTCTGGGTCGCAGCTTGAGGGCCCGGCTGCGGGGCGATCGGCTGGACAGAGGGACAGACTCCGGCCGGCGGGTGCAGCAAGTCTTGAAGTGGCAGGTTCGGTTCGACCTTGAGCGTCCCATAGAAGGGATAGCCGGTCTCGACGGCTTTGAGTTCGACGATCTGCGAGGCTTGCGCCACAGCGCGCAGCCCGGAGGCAACGGGCGAGGCAACGGCGGGCGTCGAAGCCATGCCCACCAGTTCGCTCACGTGCGTCGTTTCGATGCCGCGTCCGCCCAGCGACTGCAGCAGGTCTTCGCCGGCCTGACTCATCCGGCGCGAGACCCGCACTTCGAGATCGCCCGCCATCAGGGCGCGGGCCTCCTTGGACACGGCCCGCTCGACGTTGACGCCGAACAGGGCCACGCCGACCAGGGCCGCGACGCCCACGGCGATGCAGGCGAAGAAGTAGAGGAAGTGGCGCCAGGCGGCCCGCGTCTCCCGCCAGGCCATGCCTAGGGGAAACGAGATCACCCTTGCGCTCCGGGAGACAGCAGGAAGGAATCTGTGAGGCTATCCGATTCGATCCGCCCGTCGCGGAGGGTGATGATCCGCTCCGCGTGGGAGGCGAGGGTCTGGTCATGGGTGACGAGAATGAGCATGCTGCCCTGGTCGCGGTTCAGCGCCAGCAGCAGGTCGATCACCTGGCGGCCTGTCGCGCTGTCCAAATTGCCGGTCGGCTCGTCCGCCAGCAGGATGGGCGGGCGACAGGCGAAGGCGCGGGCGACGGCAACCCGTTGCTGCTCCCCGCCCGAGAGCTGCACCGGGTAATGGTCCTGCCGATCCCGTAAGCCCACGGCGGCTAGCAGCTCAGCCGCGCGCCCGTTGGCATGAGGACTGCCGGCCAGCTCCAGCGGCACCGCCACATTATCATCCATGGGCTGTCATCGCCAAAATCAACAACCCGCGAGAAACCCATACCGTGCAAGCTGCCCATGCGCGCAATATGTTGATCGCCAGCAATATTTGTACGAGCGGCGAATCGTCGACCACGTGCTATGAG
>SXGR01150153.1_pt1 | contig 26007 bp, 16 predicted proteins | sample 3174711 | NCBI WGS metagenome assembly SXGR01 (sample SAMN11356860, study PRJNA531348) | freshwater metagenome | isolation source: freshwater sample F1-60 | place: China: Fuxian Lake, Yuxi | collected 2017-12-25
ACTCGCGCGGCGGCGTCGCTCATGGTCCTGGAACTACGCGACTAGCCCAGGAACGCATTCGGAGGAGGCATGCCCTGCTCGACTCAATCGATCAAATCGCATCCAGATCCAAGAACTTGCTGGAGTCGTACAGCGAGAAGTAGTAGTCGTGGGATGACAAATACCTTTGACCATTCGCGTCCTCCTGGACGTAACCTTCGACGGAAGCGGGCACGATGAAGGAATTCGGAATTTTGACCAACGCTTCCTTGCTCGGATCACTCAACAAGTCCAAATCACCGCCGCCGTAAACCGTGTCGGTACCGGCTTGGCCATTGATCGTGTCGTTTCCACCCAAGCCACCCAGGCACAGGTCGTTGCCGGCTCCGCCGAGGATTGAGTCATCGCCGTCACCGCCGATGAGCACGTCGTTTCCGCCTCCACCATTGAGCGTGTCGTTGCCAGCCTCTTCGTCGGCATCGACTTCGTCGGGGGAATCTCCGAACATCAATTCCCCTCCGGCACCACCGAGAAGCGAGTCATTGCCCGAGCCGCCCAGCATCGTGTCATTGCCACCCTGGCTGTTGATGATGTCGTCTCCGGCCTCACCCAACAGGACGTCGCTGCCAGCACCGCCGAAGATCTGATCGTTCTCGTTGCCCCCTTCGATGCGGTCGGCGTCGGTGTTGCCGTTGAGGAAATCAGCGCCGTCACCACCCTCGATGCTGTCGAGTCCGGCACCACCAGCGATGTTGTCGGCACCCTCTTCGCCGAGCACGGTGTCGTTGCCGGCTCCGGCGTCCACAAAGTCGTCTCCAAGACCAGCATTGATGGAGTCATTACCTCCTTCGCCGAAGATGCTGTCGTCGACTCCGTTGGCGAATGTCGCCTCCGTGGTGCCCGTGTCTTCGATCAAGTCATTTCCATCATGGCCGTTGATCCGGTCGTTGTCGTCGCCCCCGTCCAGAGTGTCATTGCCCGCTCCACCGAGCAACGAATCGCTTCCGGCACCGCCACGGATTTCATCGTTCCCCGCGTTGCCGTTGAGCAGGTCCGCACCGCTTCCGCCGGTGATCACGTCGTCGCCCGCTCCGCCGGAAATGGAGACATTGCCGAGACTAAAATTGCTGGCGTCAATGTCGTCGTCGCCCGCGCTGCCAGTCAGCGAAGCCGCCTCAACGTCGGTCAGCACATCGGTGAGGTCCGAAGACACGAGTTCGGTGTCGCTGAGCGTCACGGTTCCGATCACGAAACTCTTCACGAGGTCATCGCCAGCACCGCCGTCCAATTCGTCACCGAAGAGGACACCACCGGACAACGTGTCGTTGCCCTCTCCGCCGCGGAGGATGACTCTTCCGAGCGTGTAGAGCGACGCATCGAGCGAGTTGTTGCCATCGTTGCCCGTGATCTCGATTTCTTCCATTCGCAACAAGGTGTCGTTGTCGTTGCCGACCTTCATTTTGGTGTTGGTGATCGTGGCATTGCCGTTGACCGTTTCCACCAAACGATCGCTGTCGGTTTCTTTGTCACGCGAACCCTCAAGCAGATCGTTGCCCGCTCCGCCGGACATCGTGTCGTCACCACCCAGGCCGTACAGACGATCGCTGCCGCTTCCTCCATCGAGGGTGTCGCCGGCTTCGCTGCCAATCACGATGTCGTTGCCATCACCGCCGAACAGGCTGACGGCACCTGAAGCCAGTTGGCCGTCAAGCGTATCGTCTCCACCGCCGCCAGTCGCCGTACCGCCGCCAGTCAGTGTTGCGTTGTTGAAAACGATTTTGTCTTTCCCTAAACCGCCGTTCAAATCGAACGGGACGTCCCCATTCACTTTGAACGTATCGGCCCCCGAACCACCTTGCAGCGTCGTGAAGCCATCGATGACCAGCGTTACCGCAGGCGAAACGGTCGAGTACTGCGAATCTGAGGGCCCATTCAGCGTCCAGGTACTGGTTGCGCTGATGCCCGTCAGCGTGCCCCCATTTCCAATCAAGGCGTCGATGCCAGAAAATCCACCTGTGAGACTATTCTCGTTGCCGGAAAGGCCGTTGACGGCGGAGCCGGTCAAAATCACGTTGTCGATCGCTTCGCCTTGCAGTAAGTCGGAATCCTCTTCACCGTTGATCGATCCGGTCAGGTGTGCATCCAGCGTGAAGGTATCCGCTCCCTTTCCCCCTTTCAGGTTGAACTTCTCCGTGGTGTTGATGGTGAAGTCATCGGACTCCTTGCCACCTTGCAGAGTCGAGAATCCGCCAAAACTCAGCGAGACGCCCGAGGCATCCTCGGTGTATGTCCCCGGGAACGCATCATCCACCAAGTTCCAGATGCTGTTTTCGTCGACTCCCTTCAACGTGCCACCATTTCCCGTCATCGCATTGATGTTTTTGAAACCGCCGGTGACTGAAGTTTCGGTACCGCCGAACCCATCAATGTCACCAGTCCCTGTCAGGGTGACGCCGTTCATCTGCGAACCTTCCAGCGTATCGTTGTCCGTTCCGCCGTCGATCTCGCCGGTGACCGTTGCGTTGATGATGAACGTGTCGTCGTTCTCCTCGCCACTGAGTTGGCCTGTCAATGTCGCGTTCACGTCGAACACGTCATCTCCTTCGCCACCAGCGACAAGGGCCTTCGTGGCCGAGGTCACATTGAAGGTGTCGACGGCCGTGCCCCCTTGCAGAATGCCGAAGCCGCTGTTGAAGGTCAGCGAATTCGAACCATTCGCGTAGGTCGAAGTCGCGCCGCCGAGCGTCCAGGTGGGTGCCCCCGTATCTTCCCCGTTTAACTGCGAGGAGGTTGACCCAGAAGCTCCGATGAGCACATTGATGTTGTCGAATGAACCGATTCCATTGTTAATAGATTCTTCGCTACCGGTGAATCCATGAGTTCCTCCGGGGCCTGTCAGCGTGACGCCGTCGATCGCCTTCCCTTTCAGCGTGTCAGTGTCCCCCGAACTATCGTTGTCCGCTCCACCATCGATGTTCGCAGCGGTCAAATCCACGTCGATCACAAACGTGTCGTTGCCCTCCTCGCCATTAAGCGTGCCGGAAACGTCCTCTGTGATATTGAACGTGTCGTTGCCGTCGCCACCGAGAATATCGCCCAAGAATGAGATTCCGATGGTAAACGTGTCGTTGCTGGAACCACCTTGCAAAACATCAAAACCATCTAAGATCGCCACACTCTTTCCGTTGATCGTGAGTAAAGCGGACGTCCAGGCCGTGGTCACGTCCGGACCTTGCAGGATGTCACCATCAGTGACACCGGTGTCGGTCACGGAAATCCCATCCCCGGTCGAATCCAGAATCAACGTGTCATCGTCGCCAGCGAGGTCCACAGCGATTGAAGTCACATGCGAAGCGCTCGTGCCGATTGTCACGGTGTCCGTTCCGTTGCCATCGGCAGTGCCGGAGCTGTCCGCGGAAACGTTGAACGTGTCGGTGCTGGATTCCAACGTGTAGACGTTTCCTGACACCGAAATTGTCAACTCGTTCGCGTCCCCGTCACCGGCAATGGTCAGCACACCATTCGCCGCCAAAGCGACGTCGATGACCGCCGGCACGATGCGAGATTCCAGCAACTCGGACGCGACCGACACTGAGCGTTGTGAGACCTTACGGACCTTGCGAGCGAGTTTGCGAGTTCGTTTTCGGAGCACGCGATCGGTGACGTCACTTAACCATTTGGTGAACAACATCAACCTTCTCCTTGAAGATGACCGGCCCGAATGCCCGCTACGAGACTTCGGAAACACGAAGGGTTTGTTTCAATAATCGTCCGTCGCAACTTTGCGTCGCGTGATCACCGCATCCGACAAATCGGAGGGATCGGGGAACAACACGAGTTCGGACCATGAGCGTTCCAACTCTTCCCGCCGCGCGAGGCGAATGCAAGATGATTTCGTCAACCACTTCCGAGAGTTTTCGATTGACAACGGGTTATTCCAGAGAGTGCGGCGAAGCCAACCACCACTCAGAATCTCGGTGGTTGCCGCAAAGTTTTCTCAAGTCGCCGTAAGTCATTTTCCATCGCGCGAACCGCAATGATCGCGCTCGCCCGACCGCCGTGACTCTTCCGTATCACCCGCGAAGTTTCACATCGACGTGCCGCGCTGCACGTCTCAGCGGGACTCCAATACGCAACAACCGTGCGTTCGGAAGTTCTGCGGTTCGGAGCAACTCTTGCCGGACGACATCCGAACTAGAGTAGTGAGAACTCAGTGCGGCAACCAAACTAACCCGAAGCGCGAGCGAGGGCGGGCGCTCCAAGCGGCGTTGATGGAAATTCTGTGAAGCGTTCGCCCTCGCTGGCGCTTCGGGTTAGTGTGCTGGCTCCAGTTACTTCTCCGTGGGAGATTCGATCATGATGATTCGTGGGACTGGTTGGATCGTGCCATCGGTTGCGGTCATGCTGCTGGCAGTGACCTCGTTCGCGCCGGCCCAGGACGCGGCCGAAGAAACTCCGCCTGCGGGAAAAGCCACGAGCGGAGCACCGCTCGAAGACAACCCGTTGCTCACCGAGCCGCGCACGCCCCAGACGTTGATGGACGCGGTCGTGCTGATGACCGACTTGGCTCGCCCCGGACTGGCACGTCTGTATTTGGAGAAACTGCTGGAAGCGAATCCCGACACCGAGACGTTGCTGAAGCTGCGCGACAAGCACGGCCCTGCCCTGTTTCTGCGATTGTCGAACGACAAACACTTGCAGCCCGAATCCATCACACTGCTCGAACAAGTCAACGCCGCGTTTCGCAAAGGAGCGACCGATCCTGTTCGCGTCGATAAGCTCATTGGCCAGCTTTACAAGACCGCCGCCGAACGCGAAGTGGCCATTCTGCAACTGCGAAATGCCAGCAGCTACGCAGCCGCTCGCCTGATTGCCGCGCTGAATATTTCGCGGGACCAAGCACAACGCAACCTGCTGCTGTACACGTTGACTCGGCTGAATCGCGAAGTCGTCCCCAGTCTGCTGGGCGCGGTCGAAGGCCCCAGCCCCGATTTGCGAGCGACTGTGATCGAAGCGCTCGGCTTTCTTGGTGACCCACAAGCCAAGACCGCGTTGTGGCATCCGGCCTTCGAGGAGTTGCAACCGCCAAATGTGCAACTCGCGGCACGGCAAGCTCTCGCTCGTCTGATTTTCGGGGATGTCAAACGAGTGCCCGACGTTTCACCATTCGGTGCCGCTGCCGAGTTGGCCAAGTCCGCTCGCGGACACCTGCGAGGCGAAGGGGACTGGACGCTCAACGACGACGGACAAGTCGAACTCTGGAATTGGGACGAAGCCGCTGGCACGATCGCGATGACGCCAGTCTCGATGGACACGGCTTCGATCCGAACTGGTCTGCGACAGGCCCGACAGGCTTTTGAACTCGCTCCCAATCGAACCGATCTGCATGGTCTGTACTGGACCGCGCTGATGGCCAACGAACTGCACGAGTCGGGACGCGGTGCCGCCATCTCGACGCGACCCGGCTCGGCGTTTCACGTTGGCTTGCAGCTCGGACCCGATGTGATGCAAGTCGCATTGGTCGAGGCCATGAGTCTCGGCGAACCGCTCGTCGCGGCCGCGGCCTTGCAGGCCCTTGCTCAAACCGGTTCGGCCCGACTTCTGAAAGCCATCGAGGGCCGGCCGGCTCCCGTGGTGGCCGCGCTCAACTACCCGGACGCGCGAGTCCAATTCGCAGCGGCTTCGACCATCCTGACTTGGGATCCGGCAACGCCGTTCCGCGGCGCATCGCGAGTGATCGAAGTCCTCGCCCGCGCGTTGACCGACACAGGTAAGCCCCACGGCGTCGCCATCGATGCCAACGAGCAGCGGGCGACTTCGATGTCGTCGGCACTCATCGAAATGGGCTTCGAGCCAGAAACCGCTCCGACCGGCCAAGACGGCTTCAAAATCGCCGCCGAACGGGGCGACGTCGCGCTGCTGCTGATCGAAGCCAACGTCGCGCGCTGGGAACTGTCGCAGACCATCGCCAACCTGCGCTCCGATGCACGGACCGCGTTCATTCCCATCGTGATCTACGGCGACGACAAGTTGCGGACCCGCATTGAACGGCTCGCCGAGTCGTATCCGCGCATCCGCTTTGTTCTCAAGATCAGCGACTCGACGGTCATGGCCAAACAAGTGGCCGCGTTCCTGCGAACTGCGAACGCCGACGCGATCACGCAACCGCAGCGCGTCGCCACCCGCCAAGCCGCGCTGGCTTGGCTGACGCAACTGGCCGACCGCAAACAAGCCAGCCTGTTCGATCTCAAGCCCGCCGAGAACGCGCTGATGACCGCCACCAACGAGGAAGAACTCGGTGACTCCGCCGCGTACGCACTCGGCGGAATCGCCACTCCGTCCGCTCAGACGAAGCTCTTCGAGGTCGCAACCTCCGCAGCCCGTCCCGTTCCGATCCGCGAACGTGCGCTCGCTCAATTGGCCGCTCACATGCAGCGACACGGAGTGCTGCTGACCGAATTGCAAACCGACGAATTTCGCAAAGCCGCTCGCCAAGAAACCGATCCACAAATTCAAACTGCCTTCGCCGCGACACTCGGCAGCCTCAACCCCGATCTCGCGCGAGCCAGCGGAGTCCTGAAAGCGGTCCCCAAGTAGGTCAGCCTTTCCAGGCTGACTCGATCAACGACTAGGGCGGGCCAATGTTTCAAACTGGGCGGTTGGTATCGACGAGCTAGCACGACGCGCAAGCGAGTGGTTTGCCGAGAATCACCACTCGCTTGCGCGTCGTGCTAGTTTTGTCACGTCGTCACGACCACCACAGAATGGCAAACTAGCCAGCCCTGGATTAACGACCGACGCGGTATTGCCAATTCGGGTCAGGCTGGAAAGCCTGACCTACATCTGCTCGCAGGTTTTGATCCCCAGCAGATCGAGTCCCGTCGCGATGACGCGAGCGGTCAAGTCGCACAACAGCAGGCGGCTGGCGCGGATCGCGTCGTCCGGTTCCTTCAAGACCGTGCACTCTTGGTAGAAAGTGCTGAAGGTGTTCGCCGTTGCGAACAGATAATCGGTCAGGATGTTCGGGCGGTTTTCGGCGAGCACTCCGTCGAGAGCCTCGCTGAGTCGGAGCAGTTGCAGCGACAGCGCCCGTTCAGATGGATGTGTGAAGAGGACTCGGCCGCCGCTGTTTCGCAGCGTCTCGCGGTTGATCCCGCCTCGACGAAAGATGCCCGCCACACGAGCGTAGGCGTATTGCATGTAGGTCGCCGTGTCGCCTGTGGTCGCGAGCATTTTGTCTTCGTCGTAGACGTAGTCGCTCTCGCGGTTGTGTCGCAGGTCGGCGTACTTGATCGCTCCGATGCCGACGGTCTCGGCGACGGTGGCTCGCGCGTCGTCACTCAGTTCGCGCCCTTCGGGCTTACGGTCGTCATTCTCGTTGACGATCTGCAGAGCCTTCGCGACTGCCGCATCGAGCAGGCTTTCGAGGCCAATCGTGTCCCCCGATCGCGTCTTGTACGGCTTGTTGTCCTTGCCGAGGATCGTGCCGAAGTTGACGTGAACCAACTCGCGATCGCCGTAGCCCCACAACTTCGCGGTCTCGAACAGCAGCCGGAAATGCTCGCTCTGCCGTGTGTCGACGACGTACAGCATCGTGTCCGCCTGCAACTCGTTGACTCGATACCGAATCGTGGCGAGATCGCTGGTCGCGTAGGTGAAGGCTCCGTCTCGCTTGCGAACGATGAACGGGGCTGCGTTGCCGGGAATGAAAACGCAGATCGCTCCGTCGCTTTCGGACGCGAGTCCTTTTGACTGAAACTCAGCCACGACATCGGCCAGCATCGGGTTGTAAAAACTCTCGCCACAGGTCATGTCGAAGCGAATATCGAGCCGGTCGTAAATCCCCTGAATGGCCGCGAGGCACTGCGGGACGAACTGATTCCAGAGCCGCGTGTTCTCCTCGTCCCCCGCGTGCAGCTTCGCCGTTTCGAGCCGCGAGAGTTCAGCGATGCGCGGGTGAACTTCGGCGAGCGGCCTCAGCGAGGGTGACGACTCGATCACCTCGATTTGCTTTTTGAGCGACGCGACTTGCTCGCGAACCTCGTTGAGGTCCGAGCGTTGCTTCTTCAAGGCCTTCTCAGCGCTCTTGTCGTTGGCCGGCTTATTGGCTTCGGCGGTCGCCAATTCGGTTTCCAACCGAGCGAGCCGAGTCTCGGCCTTCGGTTTCTCGGCTTTCGCGTCGTGATACCCGGAGAGCTGGCTGACGAGCCGGTATTGCCGAGCGAGTTCCGTAACCGGAGCCGACTCGAACGCCGCTCGGTCGAGGAAGTTTTTGTAGCCGAACAGGATCATCCCGAACTGCGTGCCCCAGTCGCCGATGTGGTTGTCCCCCTGGACGTGATGGCCGAGAAACTTGGCGACTCGAGACAGCGCGTTGCCGAGCACCGTGCTCAGCAGATGCCCGACGTGCATCGGCTTCGCGACATTCGGGGCCGAGTAGTCGATGACGATTCGCTTTGGCTTCGCGACCGGCTCAACACCGAGCCGCGCGTCGGCCACGCTGCGATTCGTCTGCTCGGTCAGCCAGTTGTCTTTCAGCCGGATGTTGATGAATCCCGGCCCGGCGACTTCCAGCGGCTGACACAAACCAGCCACGTCGAGCTTGCCAACAATCTCCGCCGCCAGTTCACACGGATTCTTCCCCAATTGCTTGGCCAACGGCATCGCGAAGTTGGCCTGAAAGTCCCCGAACTTCGCGTCCTGAGTCGGCCTGACCATCGCCGCAAACGTCGCGGGATCGGGTGTGAACTCGGAAAGTGCCTGGGCAAAACGAGAGCGGAGTTCGGCGAGAGCATTCATCAGAGAATCGGTTTCCACAAAACAGGTAGTTGTCCGGCCGAAAGCCGACCGCCGAAAGCCGTTCGCCGTGATACCGTTTTATCGGACGGAAAAACGGTATCACAGCAATCGGCCGTCGGCTCACGGTGATCGGCCGGAGTCGTTGGACGTCAGCGTGTCTGAAATGTGCGTGGCTTTCCATCGAGTCCGATTTGGACCGTATAGCTTTCGCCGCCGGGTGCGACCGACGCTTTCACGAACACCGCTTGGCACGACACCGTGTCATCGACATTGTTGGCGATGAATTCGGCCGGGGTTTGTTCGTCCGATTTAAGCTTCACGTTGCGATGCAGTTGATAGATCGCTTGCAGCGACTTGATTTGGTGGAGCGTCGCGTTCGTGCTCGGTTCACACCCCTTCGTGGGTCCGTTGCACATCACGCAGACGCGGGGGTCGATCGCCAACACCAACGCCGGATGATTGCTCGAACCAAGACCATGATGCGTGACCATGAACAGCTCGACCTTGCCGAGCGGGTTATTCGGGGTCATCAGCTTCGTCTCGATCGCGTGAGTCAGATCACCGCAGCACAGGAAAGAAAACTTGCCGAATTTGGTCAGGAAGCTGACGCTCGCCGCGTTGTCGGACGGATCGACCTCAGGCGTCTTGATGTCCTTCGCAAACGGATTCGGCTCACCGACGTTTGGAATGACCTCGCGGCTGGCGGTGACGATCTTCAACGTCAGCGGTGTCTTGCCGGATTTCAGCGGCAGCATGTCACCCGCTTTGACTGTCTTTGATTTGTTCTGCGAGGCGGCTCGGTAATCGACCATTTTCTTCTCGAAGTTCTTGTCCTCGGCCAAAGTCTCCGGGATTCCGCGATCCCAAAAGTTGTGAATCTTGATCTCAGAGGCCAGCGCGGCGTGATTGCCGTAGTGGTCCAGATGCCAATGCGACACGGCCGCGTGATCGAGATGATCTTGCTTCGCGACGTCCCGCAGCACTTTCAAAATCCGGTCGCGGTCACGGCCGCCGTAGTCGGGATAGCCAGAGTCGATCAGCAGCGATTCGCCAGCCGGCGTGATCATCAACGTCGCGGCTCCGCCCTCCACGTCGATGAAATAGATGTCGAGCCGCCCGTCGCGCTGATCGGCGAACGCAGACCGACCCACACAGATCGCCCACACGCTCAGAACACAGATCGCCAGCAGTCGTCTCATGCGATGATCCTCCACCAAAAGAGAGCACACGTCAAAAGGGTGCGGCAGGATATCAGCCCTTGACCGCTGTTTCAGGGGACACAGCATTCGGTGCCATGCTCGGCTGCGTTGTGGCATCACGCGGCTGTTCCGTTGGAAGCGGCATTTTGGCGAAGCGTTCCTTCGAGAATTCGCCCAGCTCGGTGTTGAAGATCTTGACCAGCGCGTGCAGGCAGCAAGCGACGATCGGGCCGACGAAGATGCCCCACAGGCCCATCGCCTGCATTCCGCCGAAGACGCTGACGAACGCCAGCAGCGGATGCAGGCTGGTGTCGTTTTGCAGGACGTAGGCCTTGATGATGTTGTCCATCGTGCCGATGACCGCCACTCCGACGACAGTCAGAAAAATCGCCGAACCCCAGCTTCCCTGGTACGCCAGCCACGCGGCGAACGGTCCCCAGACCATCCAAGTGCCGGCAATCGGAATCAACGAGGCGAACGTGGCCAGCACGAACAGCAAGAAAATGCTGTGAAAGCCGACGATGAACAGCATGATCGCTGTCGCCGCTCCTTGAGCGATCGACGACAACATCGTCGCCGACACGACCGCCTGCACGACCCGGTTGAACTCGTGAACGAGTTGCCGCTGATAATCGACTTGCACCGGGATCAGCGTTTCCGTCGCCGACAACAACGCCGAGCCGTCGCACAAGAAGTAGTACAGCGCGATCAAAAACATCGTCAGTTGAATCAGCCCGCCGACGACGGCTCCCAGCAGGTCGAAAGTCTTGCTGGCCAAGCCGACGCTGCTGCTAGCCGCCAACCCCAGGCTCTTCTTGGCCAACTCTTGCAAGTACGTTCCCCCGTCTTGCATGGCATCCCAGACCTTCTGTTCCCAGTCGGCGCGCATGGCGACGAATTCTGCTTCTCGCTTCTCGCGTTCCACCTCAGTCACATCAGGCGCCGGACCTGAGTAGACGAAATCCAGCACCTCATCCACGAACCTGTTGACGGAATATTTAATGTCCTCTTCGGAGAATTCTCGCTGTTGCAGATTTTCCATTGCCGACACGACGAACGGCTTGCCGGTCTTCGCGAGATTGCGAATCTGAATCGCCGCCGAGAACACTCCAATCACCAGCGGGACAAACAAAACCAGGCACACGCTGGCGGTCGTGGCCGCCGCGGCCCAACGCTCGCGCTGGCGAAACTTTTTCAGGAAATAACCATTCAACGGCTGGCACCAACCCGCAGTGATCGCCGCCAAAAACAGAGGCAGCAGAAACGACGCAACAATTTGGAAGAAGGTGATTCCCAAAAAGATGATCAGAGTCGTTAAGATCGCCAGCGACACGAGGCGGGCCATGGACGTCATGGGTTGTCTTTCGAGAATGTGTCTCGGGTACGACGAGAAAGTTCGAGCATGGCCAGACGCTACATCATCTCGTTGACGGGAGCAAACCGAGTCGGAGTCTTGGCCGCCGTGACGACGGCCCTCGACGAACTGCGCGGCAATTTGTGGGAAGCCAGCATCTCCGTGATGCAGCCGTTTTGCTCGATCCTGCTGACGGCTGACTTTCCCGATGACCGTACCGAAGACGTCGTCTCCGACCACATTCGCGACCTCTGCCGCCCGTATGGTGTCGAAGTTCGGCTGAGCGAACCGGCGGCCGAGTCAGGGATCCTCACGCCCCCCTCCAATAAATATGTGCTGACCGTGCGCGGCTCCGACAAACCGGGAATGCTGCGAATGCTTTCGGGGAAGCTCGCAGAATTGGGAGTCGATATCCGCAATCTCTACGCCGAGCGTTGCGAGAGGGACAAATCGTTCTCGCTGGAGTTGGAGTTGGCGATCCCGATGTCACTCGATTTCACACGCGTCAGCGAGCAGCTTTTCGCGCGCTGTCAGGAAGTCGGCCTCAACGCGATGCTGGAACCGTTCACCGATTTCGTCGCCCGTTGCGGCGGCAACTTGCGTGACTCGGTGAGAGCGACGACTCGCGTGTGAACCGATCAGGAACGGGGACTAATCACTTCCCGACCAATCGAGAATGCTAGTACGACGCGCAAGCGAGTGGTTCCGGCAATGACCACGCGCTTGCGCGTCTTGCTATCAAGACATCGGGAAGTGATCGCTTCCCCGTTCCTCACGCCGCGAACCGTTGCGGAGTCGTCGAGTCCGACATCGCCATCAGTTCCTCGGCGATGGCGCCGTTCAGCGTTCGTTCGAGGTCGGCGAGGATGTCCGCCACCATGCGTCCGTCGAGCAGTCGGTGATCGTAGGCCAGCGTGACGCGTGAGCGGCCATGCTCATCGAACGGACCAAACGTCAGCCCGCTGGTCAGGAAACCGGGAGGATGCGAAATCTCGGCCCCGCGCGAACCGATCGTCGTCAGAAAGAATGTGCCGCAACGCCTCACTCGCTTCACACCGGAAACATTGAGCGTCCACCACCACGCGATCCGGCGAATCCATGTAGGGAGCGCGCTGAGCAACCATTGCCGCTCGAACATGACTTGAACCGGTTCGGTCTGACAGCGGTCGAGATGCGTCTGCAAACGGTCCAGCGGAAGTTCGTCGGAGCGCGGGAAACGCGACCAGAACAGCCACGGTTCACCATCGACTTCGCGGTGCGTGACGATCGTCGCCGAACTGTGCGGATGCTGATACAGATGCGGCCACGGCCACGGCATGTAGGTCTGCCGCAGCGGCGGATACTTCGCGGCCACAATCGCAAACGCTTTGATGAACAGGATTGACCACGAGATGCGCTGAGTTGCTCGCTCACGCGCAGCGGCCACGACGCTCAAGTCAATCATCCGGTCATGCGGAGTCGTCGGCACTTGCCGATTCAACCGTAACAGGTCGATCACCAGCCGCCGACTGCGCGGGATCGCCAAGCGTCGCGGTTGCTCAGTGTTCGGTGATCGAGACATGCGGGGCGACTCCTTTTCGCCAAGTCAAAACTCTGACATTGGACCCTACCACGGCTCGGCAAGTCGCGCAAAGAGCAGCTCGCGGCAGCCACTGGGCTGACCAACGATTTCCGTTTGGGAAAGTTGTCTGGAACGACAGCACGACTCATGAATCATCTCGGCTAACGCCCTGCCACTCGCCGACACAGTTTCCTTTGCGGATTTCGTTAGTCCGTTGCGATGCGAGTAGCGCAAAAGCCATTGAGCCACCGGGGCAGGCCCGGTGGCGTGATCGTGCGCAGTCGTGCGAATTCACGTTGTGGCCCCCCGTTGTGGCCGGTCTCCTGACCGAGCCACAAGTGTCCGACCGCAGGTCTCCCCCTCGCTGCGACCAAGAGCAGCAACAGCAGCAATTGGCCATTCGGGAGACCTTCGGTCAGCGGATGTGTCTCGGTCAGGAGACCGGACACAACGGTTGGCCCCTGGCCTGCTGACAAATCTGATTTTCAAATCAGATATCAAGGTCGTCCACTTGGCTGGCTTCGTCCATGATGATGCGGTAACGCTCGCTGGCGTCTTTGCCGAGCAATTCGGTGAAGGTCTTGTCGGCGTCGAGCTGGCTTTCGATGTCCACTCGCAGCAGGATGCGGGTCTTCGGGTTGAGCGTGGTTTCCTTGAGCTGCGACGCGGTCATCTCGCCCAAGCCTTTGAAGCGGCTGATCTCGAAGTTTCGGTTCTTCGGGAGCGTGGCGAGGATTTCTTCGCGATGCGCGTCGTCGCGGGCATAGTGCGACTCCTGGCCGACGGCGATCCGGTACAGCGGTGGCAGCGCGAGATACAGCTTCTCGCCGCGAATGAGCTGCGGCATGTGCCGAAAGAAGAACGCGAGCAGCAGCGTGCTGATGTGGTAGCCGTCACTGTCGGCGTCCATCAGCAGGATGACGCGGTGGTAGCGGAGCTTGTGCATGTCGAAGCCAGGGCCGATACCGGTGCCGAGCGTTTCGACAAGATCATGGATTTCTTGGTTGCCGAGAATCTTGCTGGTGGCGAGCGACTCGGTGTTGAGCACTTTGCCTTTGAGCGGCAGGACCGCTTGCGTCTTGCTGTCACGACCCATCGCGGCGGTGCCACCGGCGGAGAGTCCTTCGACGATGAACAGTTCGGAGTCCTCCGGTTTTCCGCTGCGGCAGTCGAGCAGTTTGCCGGGAAGATTCGTCTTGCGCCCGCCCGGAGTTTTACGACGTACTTCCGTCGCGGCCTCGCGGCTGGCCTGCCGGGCACGAGCGGCGAGCACAATGCGACCGACAACCGCATCGGCGATGGACGGGTTGTTGTTGAGCCACGTCTCGACGCCGGGGCGGACAAGTCCTTCGACCGCGCTGGTCATTTCCGGGTTGTTGAGCTTGTCCTTCGTCTGTCCTTGGAACATCGGCTCTGACAGGAAGACTGAGACGATCGCGACGAGTCCCTCGCGGATATCTTCGGACGTGAGCGTGATCCCTTTCAACTTGATGTCGTGCATCTCGATGTAGTTTTTGACCGCCTTGACGACTCCCGAACGAAAGCCGATTTCGTGCGTCCCTCCCGCGTGCGTGCGGATGCCGTTGACGTAGCTCATCACTCGCTCGTCGGTCGATTCAGTCCAAGCGAGCGCCAACTGCAACTTGTGGTTTCCGAGTTCCTTGTCGATCGTGAAGAGCTGCTCGTGGATCTGTTTGCGTTGGTCATCCTTCACCACCTTTTGTAGGTAGGCGACGATTCCTTCCGGGTGAAAGAATTCGTGCTGCTCTTTCTTGGCCTCGTCGTGAAAGACGATCCGCAATCCGCCGTGGACGAACGAGATGTCCTCCAGATGCTGCTTGATGATGTCGGCGTTGAAGTGAATGCTGCGAAAGATTTGATCGTCGGGGCGAAAGAAGATGGTCGTCCCGCGTCCACGAAACGGCCGAATCTTTTCGACCGGTCCCTGAGGTTTGCCGCGACGATAGGTCTGCTGGTACTCGTGGCCGTCGCGGTGAACGGTCGCGATCATCTCTTTCGACAGCGCGTTGACGACCGACGAGCCGACACCGTGCAAACCGCCCGACCGCGCGTAATTCTTGTTCGAGAACTTTCCGCCCGCGTGCAGAATTGTCAGCACGACTTCCAGCGTCGAGGTTTTCGTTTTCGAGTGCTTCTCAACCGGAATGCCGCGTCCGTTGTCCTGCACCGACATCGAGCAGCCGTCTTTGTGCAGCGTGACGTCGATCCGGTCGCACTCGCCGGCGAGATGCTCATCGACCGAGTTATCGACGATCTCCCAAATCAGATGATGCAACCCACGAGCATCGACACCGCCGATGTACATCGCCGGCCGCCGCCGCACGGCTTCCAAGCCTTCGAGAATCTCGATGTCGTCGCTGCTGTATTTTTTCTGCTCCGCCATGAACCGCCTCAATCCGTCGCTGAAGACTGCCAGACATCGTAGACGAGTCACTCCGTGACTCGAACATCCGGTCACGGAGTGACCGGTCTACGTTGCGGCGTGCGAAGAATTGCGAACCGGATCAGGGCCGGCAAGAGTGAGCCGAGGCGTTACTGCGTGCCCAGCAACAATTGCTGCGGGTAGCCTCGGCCGAGTTCGGTCAGGTCTTTGAGGAACAGGATGACCGGCGGCTTCTTGGATTGCGTGGTGTCGATGACCGCTTCCAACCGCATGAACGGGCCGGCCTCATCGAAATAGCCGATCGAGTTGACTCGGTAGATACCGCCGCGAGCCGTGACGTACTTGTCGAGTTGCTGCATCGTCGGCAGATCGACAAGGTTCTCAATGACTAGCCAGCCGGCGGTCGCTCGTGCTCCGGTCGTATCGACCAGCGGGCCGCCGTCCGCGCCTTGCCGCTTGGCGAGGATCGCCTGGGCGATGCTCTCCGTCATGCCAGGAATGGAGAGCAACGTTTCGTAGCGTGCCTCGTTGACGTTGATGCGACCGTCGGTGAATTGCTCGGTGTTGACGGCGAGTGTGTCGAACAGCGACGGCAGATAGCCGATCATGCTGCTGCCGTCTGCGGCCCACGGGCTTTGCAGCGTGGTCACTTGGCCGTTGACCGTCGCTTGGGCGGTCGCGCCGACCATTTCGTACAACGATTGAAGTTGCTTCCCGGAACCTTTGGAGAGGTCGATACCGCCGCGAGTGACCGTGCCGCTACCACCACCGCCGACTGCGCTGCCCAGTGCTTGCGCGGCTTGTTGCAGTTGCTGGTACTGCTGATTGAGATTTGCCGTTGAAGTGTTGCCACCACCGCTTGGATTCGAGCCTCCCGCTCCAGAATTCTGGCCGCCGGCGGACTGAGTGGCGGAGTTGATCGCCGACTGAGCTTGGGCGGTGACTCGGTACGCGACCACGAATTGAGCGACCGTCGCGTCGAACTCTTCCTCAAGCTGATCGTACAACTCGGCGAGGTTGTTGTTGTTGATGTTGATTCGCGTCGAGCCGTCCCAGCGAGTGTTCGTCTCGCGGCCGTGAACGCTGAGATATGCGGACCAGCCCAATTGCAATGCACCGTCGGCGTTGTCGGGGGGCCAAGTCGCGTCGCCGTCGTTCTCGTTCGGATCGAGCAGCCCGTTGCGATTGAAGTCTTCGCCGTACAGGTACTCCGGCGACACGCCGCGCACCAGCAGCAATTCGTCGAGCGATTCCAGCGGGCTGTTCTTCGACGAGTACGACGGCTGCAACCCGTTGTAGTAGTCCGACTCGCACCCGTTGGTGCGGCTAATGTCGTCGTCGTCGATGAAATCGAGAATCGCATCCGCCAGTTCGTAGGTCATGCCGGGAATCATCAACAGCCGGCTCGCTGGGTCAGTGGCAGAGACCGTGCCCGTCGATGTGCCATCCGAAGACGAGGTGGAAGTGCTGCCCGTGGTCGATCCCGAACTTGTCGATGTGCCGCTGGTTGAAGAAGTCGAGCCGGTTGAAGTCGTGCCACTCGTCGAGGTGCCAGTGCCTGTCGTCGATGTGGTGCTGGATTGCTGCTTCTTTTCAGCGGCCACCAGCGCGTTGAGATTCAACTTGGAGGACTCGTCGATCAACCCAAATCGAAGCGTCGTTCCGCTCGGATCGCTTTCATTGGGAGCGACCAGGCTGAAGCGAGCTCGGCCGCGTGGACTGTCCGCCTCTCTGAGCGTCACGCCGCCGAAGTGCTGCGGATCGTGCAAGACGTTCTCGAAGCTTCCGTCGTCCGTCGGCCGGCCGAGCACCGCCGCCGCCAATTCGATTCCGGAGTCCGCACAGGCACGGGCTTGAGCTTCGCGGCCGAACACGCCAGTCGCGTGGCTTTCGGAAACCATCAATTCGGAAAACGAATACGCTCCGAGGGCAAGCAGAGCGATCACGACCAGCACGACCAGCAATACGCTGCCGCGTCGGGGCGGCGAAGGTCGCTGGGTGATCGAAGGCATGGCAGGCTCCCGAAAGCGGTCGGACTCATCGCTCAGTCACGTTCCGCAGGAGCATACCGCCGCAACGGGGACAAACAAGACGGCCCGGCGATCGTCAACCGAGCGCCGGGCCGTGTCAGGGAGATTTTCCGTTGCGATCGTTTCGTTTCGACCGTCAGGACTACGCTTTGTCTTTCTCTTCTTCGCGACGCGGCGGGCGACCTTCTGGACGTGGTTCGGGCTTACGTTCTCCGTCGCGCGGCCGATCTGCCTCCGGTCGGCGTTCACCGTCGCGAGGACGATCCCCGTCTCGGCGACGCTCACCATCGCGCGGCTTGTCTCCATCGGGACGACGTTCGCCGTCACGCGGCGGTTGCCCTCGGCCTTCGGGCGGACGATCACCCTCTGGGCGTCGGCCATCTTCACGCGGCCGATCACCTTCGCGAGGCCGATCACCTTCGCGAGGACGATCGCCATCGCGAGGACGATCGCCATCGCGAGGACGATCGCCATCGCGAGGGCCTCGGCCGTCTGGTCCACCCTGCGGTGGCCCGAACAACTCCGGCGGATCGAGCTGGCCGTCTTTGTTGCGATCCAATTCGCCGAAGACTTCTTTCAGACGGTCGAGTTCATCGCGGCTGAGCCGTCCATCTTTGTTTCGATCGAGCAATTCAAAGAACCGAGGCATCGGGCCTCGACGGCCTTCGCCTTGTGGCGGACGGTCGCCGTCCGGGCGACGATCGCCTTGGGGAGGCCGTTCGCCGGGACGTCCCTCCGGCCGGCGATCACCGTCACGGCGTTCGCCTTCACGCGGACGATCACCTTCGGGACGGCGTTCGCCATCGCGTGGCGGCTGGCCTTCGCGTCGAGCTTCCGGGCGTTCCCCATCGGGCTTCGCATCGGGGCGACGCTCGCCATCCGGTTTGCGATCCCCATCGCGGCGCGGTTCGCCTTCGCGAGCTTGAGCCATCGCTCGCACATCATCCAGCGTCAGTACCTCTTTCTTCGCACGTTCAAACATCGGCCGCGCGCGGTCACGGAATTGCTCCGGAATTTCTTCGAGCGTGACTTTGCCGTCGCCGTTCGCGTCCATCCGCTTGAATTGCTCTTCGGGATTTGGTCGGCCACCTGGGCCACCGGCTCCCGGCGCACCACCCGGAGGACCAAACTCAGCCATCGCGCGGCCAAACTCTTCCGGAGACAATTCCTTCTTGCCGAGCTTCTCGAACACGCGACCGAAGCGTTCTTGCATCGGTTCCGGCAACTCGTCTTTTTGGAGTTTGCCATCGCCGTTCTTGTCGAGCCGTTTCAGGAACTCACCCGGACCACCGCTCAAACCTCCGCCGATCAACTGTCGTCCGCGTTCCAAATCTTCCAACGTCAGCGAGTCTTTCTTCTGACGTTCCATGAGTCCGAGCAGGAAGCGGGCCGGGCCGTCTTCGGGAATTTCATCCTTCGTGAGCTTGCCGTCTTTGTTCTTGTCGAGCCGCTCGAGCATTTGCTTGGGCTCAATCATCGGCCGTCCGCCACCGGGACCACCCGCGCCGCCGAATCCACCCCCTTGGACGGGAGCATCGCTGCGCTTCACGGCGGCATCGAATTCCGCCTTCGACAGCTCACCGTTGTCATCCTTGTCTCCCAACCGCACGAGCCGATCGAAGTACCGGCCTTGCTCTTCGGGAATCTCGTCCGGCACCAGCTTGCCGTCGCTGTTCTTGTCCAACTTTTTGAAAATCGCCTCCTGGTCATTCGCTTCCGGTTTCTTCGCATCGTCCTCGGCATACGTCGCGAGCACCGGCAATCCGAGCAGCCCGGCGGCCAGCAGCGCCCAAAAATTGATCCGCTTCATAATGTGGTTCCTGACGAGAAGTTGACTGGGTTCGGCCCGACGGCAGGGCGTGAGCATACGGCATTCAACCCACAATTCCAGGCGAGGTTTCGCGAGATTTTCTCAAACTAACCCGAAGCGTCAGCGAGGGCGAATGCTTCACTGACTCCATTTGGATGCCGTGCGAAACGCTCGCCCTCGTTGGCGCGTCGGGTTAGTTCGGCCAGTCAAACGCGATGTCCAACGCCGGGGCCGAGTGCGTCAACGCACCGATGCTGATGCGGTCCACGCCCGTCTCGGCGATTTTCCGGACATTGCCGAGCGTGATCCCGCCGGAAGCCTCTAACCGCGTGGCCGGAGCAAGTTCGTCCCGTAACCGGACCGCCTCGCGCAGCATCGGCGGCCCCATGTTGTCTAGCAGAACGATCTCCGGCACACCGGCCATCGCGTCGCGAAGTTGTTCGAGCGAATCCACTTCAACCTCGATCGCGACGCCGCTCGGTGACACGCTGCGAGCTTGTCTCACCGCGTCCGCAATTGACTGACTTCTGGCCTCTGACCCCTGGCCCCTGACCCACGCCGCCAAGTGGTTGTCCTTGATGAGCACTCCATCGTACAGCCCCATCCGATGATTGGTCCCGCCGCCGCAACGAACGGCGTACTTTTCGAGCGCTCGCCAGCCGGGCAAAGTTTTTCGCGTGTCGAGGATCACGGCCTTCGTTCCGGCCACCGCGTCGATGAACTTCCGAGTCTGTGTCGCGACTCCCGACAAGTGCATCAGAAAATTCAATGCGGTTCGCTCGCCGATGAGCAACGAACGGAGCGAACCGGACGCTCGCGCGACGACGGTTTGAGCTGCCACGAACGTCCCGTCGGGGACCAGAGATTGCCAGACAACCGTCGGATCGAGCCGGCCGAAAACCAACTCCGCGACCGGTCCACCGACGAAGACTCCCTCGCGTCGCACGACGACGTTGATCGTGGCCGTCTCTGCCGGATCAATCAGTGCGGCACAGGTGAGATCGCGATCCAACTCGCTAGGCACTGAGTCCGGCATCTCGTCCAACAGGGAATCAATCGTCGTGACCGAAAAGACATCCGCGAGTCGATCCGCGGGACTGCCACCGAGCACCACCGCATCGCCCAAATCTTCCGACAGCGCTGATTCAATCAGACGCAGCGCTGCGAGTTGCTCGGACGATCCGAAGGTGAGCGGTGTCTGGTTCAGGTCGGACATGGTGGCTCAGCTTCCTGGGATTTCTCGCCCCGATCGACGCACACGGCCACGGCCAGATCGCCGGTGACGTTCAGCGTCGTGCGGCACATGTCGAGCAGTCGATCGACTCCCAGGATAATGCCGATCCCCTGTTCTGGCACACCGACCGACTTCAGCACGAGTACCACCAGCGGCAGCGAACCGCCCGGCACGCCCGCCGTGCCAACTCCCGCCAGCACCGACATCAGCACGACTTGAACTTGCTGAGCGAACGTCAGTTCGACGCCGAACACCTGTGCGAGGAACAGCACGGTGATTCCCTCGTACAACGCCGTGCCGTTTTGATTCGCGGTCGAGCCGACCGTCAGCACGAAGTTGGCAACCTCACGTTTGACGCCGAGTTTTTCCTCGGCGACTCGCAGCGACGTCGGCAGCGTCGCATTCGACGAGGACGTCGCGAACGCGGTCAGCAGGACCTCGCTGATCCGGCTGAAGAATTGTCGAGGCGACAGCTTCGCAACCAACCACACGACCAACGAATACACGCCGAACATGTGCAGCGCGAGCGCGGCCAGCACCGCTCCGACGTACCAAATCAACGTCTGCAAGATGTCCCCGCCGAGCGTGGCCGTCAGCGAGAACATCAGCCCAGCCACACCGATCGGAGCCAGCTTCATCGCCCAGCCGATGACGACCATCGCGATGTCGTAAATCCCCTCCAGCACCGCTACGAGCGGAGCCGTCCGCTCTGGCGAGATTGAAATCGCCACACCGCAGACCAACGCGAAGAACATTACCGCGAGCATTCCGCCACCCGGCGAACTGCCGTCCAACGCACCGACCATCTCTTGCAACGGATTGCGCGGGATGATGTCCAGCAGCGAGTCACGAACCGTCTTCGCGTCCGCCGCCTTCTTGACCGCGTCTTGAGATTGGTCGGCGTACTTCGCCCGCAGTTCGATCCGCTTCTCCTCCGGCAGGCGAGCCCCCGGCTGCACGAGGTTCGCCATCCCCAGGCCGATTGCGACTGACGCGGACGACAGCACCAACGTCATCACCAGCGTCCGCACACCGAGTTTTCCGAGCCGCCGTACATCGCCAATCCCGGCGACTCCGAGCGTCAACGCCGAGAACACCAACGGCACGACGACCATGAAGATCAGTCGCAAGAAAATCTGGCCGAGCGATTCGGCGACATTCTTCGTCAGCCATTCCAGTGTCGGGTCCATCTTCCCCGCGACCGCCGGCCAGACTTGTCTCGCGATCAAGCCAAACGTTGCACCGATCAGCAGTCCGATCAGGATCTGCCAGTGCAGCGACAGTCGCGACTTCGATGCGGGATGGTTCATGAGCCAATCACCTCACGGGCGCGACTTGCGCTTGTCTTTGTCCCGTTGCCGTTTCTGCCCACTGACCGGGACGCCGTTGACGTCCTGCATCTCGCCCATTTCTTCAAGCTTGTCTTTCATGCGGCTCCAGAAGTTGTTGGCTGGTGGCTTGGGGCCGTCGTTCGGGCGTACGCCGAGCGTAGTTTCGGTGGCCGGTGGAGGGGTCGGAACCGCGCGATCCAAAATTTTGCGTTCGCCCATGCTCCACACGCTCGACGCGATGAAGTACACGCACAACCCGGCTGGGACGTGGTAGAACATGAAACCCATCATCAACGTCATCCAGAAGAACATCTTCGCCTGCATCCGAGTTTGCTCGTCGGTCGGCGGCGGCATGAACATCTTTTGCTGGACCAGGAACAGGCTGGTCGTGATGATCGGCAACAGATTGAACCAGTTACCGAGGAACGGCAGTTTCATCGGCAGCAGGAAGAGCGCATCCGGTGCGGCGAGGTTGTCGAACCACAAGAACGGGGCGCGGCGCAGATCCACCGACGTGCTCAACGCCTGATACAGGCCGATGAAGATCGGCAGTTGCATCAGCACCGGTAGGCAGCCGCTCAGCGGATTGAAGCCGGTCTCGGCGAACAACTTCATTTGCTCTTCGGCGAATTTTTGCTTGTCGTCGGCGTACTTCGCTTTCAACTCGGCGATTCGCGGTTGCACTTCTTTCATTCGCTTGGCGTTGATCGCCTGCTTGCGGCTGATGGGGAACATGCAACTGCGGACCAGCACCGTCAGCAACATGATGCAGATACCGAACGGCAGGCCGAATCCGTGAAACGTGTTGAGTACCCACAGCAGACCATTCGCGATGACGGCCACCAGCGACGCCGGAATAAACAGGAATCCGCTGAACTCGATGACCTTCTCCGCACCGAGCGGAGTCAGCAGCGCGACACGCTTGGGACCGAGGTAGAAGTCGTAGTCGTGAGTGATCTCGTCTTCGGCCGGCACAGTGTGCTCGACCGAACGGAGTTGCACGCTGACTTCGCTCCAAGCGGGCTGAGCGGCGTCCTTCTGGACGACCTGCGGCTTGGCGAAGTCGAGATAACTCGCATGCTTCTGAGCGGCATCCTGCGGCAGGACCAACGCGGTGAAATACTGTGTGTCCAATCCGATGTACTGGAACGTGCGGTTGCCGGCTTTCAGTTCTTGGATCTTGCCGTTGTCGAGTTCTTTGACGATGGCGGCTGAAGTCACCGCGTTTGTGGTGAGGCTGCCGTCCTGTTCGCGAATTCCGAACTTCACGTCGCGAAACTTGCTGGCGTTCTCTGCGTTTTCCAACGGCAAGCCGGCCGGGCCTTGCAGATCGTAGACGACGGTCAGTTCCTTCGAAGAGAGATTCTTGAAGCTCAACTGCACCGCGAGTTGATAGCCCGTCGGACCTTCATCGCGATTCGCGTCGGCCTTCTCCCAACGGCGGACTTCATATTTCTTGCGGAGTTCCCAGACGCCATCCGGGGTCTTGAAGCCAAACGTGACGCTCTTCGGAACTCCCTTCGCTTCGGCGGCGACTTCGACGTCTTCGGCGACGACTTCCCAGTTCAGCCGTGCGAGGTTGGCGTCGGCATCGAGCTTCCTCAATTTCTTGTCGATGTCGTCAATCGCGAGCTGCCCCGTCACCGGCGGAGCGGTCTTCAGCGGTTGCAGCTTGTTGGTCAAATCATTGCCGAGCAGGCTGAGTTGCGGCACAGCGGCACCGGGCTGGAATGCTTTGAGTGCCTTGTAACGCAGATCGTTCAGTTCGGCGGAGACGATCCCCGCGCCGACACTGCTGAGCGTGACCTTCAAACCGAATCCGGTCTTCGGATCGTCCGAGCCAATCGCGACGGTCTTCGTGGGATGATCGGGCAACTTGGCTTCAGCGACGGCGACGACTTCCGCATCCGGCTTGTCCTCCTTGTTCCCCTTGTCCGCTTTTTTCTCGTCCGCGCCCTTGTCCTCGGCGACAACATCATTCGGTTTTGGATCGAGATTTTTGTTCGGCTTGACCGGAGGGAACATCCCCGGAAACAACTTCGGCCCGACGCTCATCCAGCCGAACAGAATGAGGAACGAGAGAACGGTGAAAGTCAGCAGGCGGCGTTGTTGGTCCATGTCAGATTCTGATGTCTCTCAAAATAACCCGAAGTGTCAGCGAGGACGAACGCTTCGCAAAACCTTCAATTTCAAATCATTGTCGATTCGAGCGTCCGCCCTCGCTAACGCTTCGGGTTACTTGTAGGGGGCTTCAATTAAAAAACAAAAGGGTGCGTGGACGCACCCCTCATCGTATTCCCGATTCACCGATCGACCTAGCGACCGTCACGCAGACGGTCGCCGAGGAAGTTGTCGAGTTCCGGGATGTCGTAGATTTTCTTGACCGTCGTATCGACGTCGTACTTCACTCGGCGATAAGTCAGCTTGTCGCCGTCGAGCACCACATACGACGAATCGGGCACGCCGTTTCGTGGTTGTCCGACCGAGCCGACGTTGACGAGGTGTTTCTGATTCGTCAGCCGGTACTCGAAATTGACTTCTTCGGGGGACAAAAAATTCAAATCCTCGGTGAAGATGCCGGGGATGTGCGTGTGCCCCTGGAAGCACCACCGCTCGACCAAGCCGAAGATGCGTTCCATCTTGCGTTGATTGTAGATGTCTTCCGGGAAGACGTACTCGTTGAGGGGGTTGCGGGCCGAGCCATGCACGAACAGCAAACCCGGCTCGCGGCGGATGCGGGGCAGTTCACCGAGAAATTCCCAGCGGCGTTCGCTGTTCTCGCCGGTTTCAAGTTGCTGTCGAGTCCAGAAGATTGCCCGTTCGGCACCGGCATTGAAGCCCTCCGGATCGAACAACGCCCCCTGATCGTGATTGCCGAGGATGACGAGATCGCAGCTCATCACTCGGTCGATGCACTCGCGCGGGTTCGGGCCGTAGCCAACGATGTCACCCAGGCAATAAATCTCTTTGATGCCCTGCGACTGGATGTCCGCGAGGACCGCATCGAGGGCTTCGAGATTTCCGTGAATGTCGCTGATGATGGCTCGCAACGCAGACTCCACGACGAAAACAACCGCACAGGTGTCGAGACGGCCGGGCAGTTTAGTGGCGTTGGGAAGTAGGGGCAATCATCGCCTTTCGACCATGCGAACCACGCGGCTTCATGCAGAATTCGCCACCCCGCGCGAGCCGAACAACCGGTCAGGCAAGCTGTGCCGAGTACGTAAATTGGAGTGAGAAGATCCGCGTCATGCTCCCGAGTGACCGCGACTTTTCGGGTCAGACCACCGCCTGAGGACCGTCAAACCGACCAGCGTGGAGGCTCCGAAGATCGCAATGCCCAAGAGCGTCGAAGCGATCACTGCCGCAAAGAGCTTCGCCGTGTTGAACTGCTGACCTTGCAGGATCACGTAGCCTAGCCCGTGACGTTTGGCCAAGTTGCCTGCGAAGAATTCGCCCACGATCGCGCCGACGACCGCCATGCCGCTCGATGTCCGCGCCCCCGCAACCAAAAACGGCACCGAGTGTGGCAGTCGCAACTTCCACAACACCTGCCAACGCGACGCTCGATACAGCCGAAACAAGTCGAGCAGATCCGGATCGACCGCCAACATCCCAGCCGTCACGTTGGTGACGATGGGAAACAGGCTGATCATGAACGACACCAGCACGATGCTGTGAAAACCGGCTCCGAACCAGACGACGATGATCGGAGCCACCGCGACGATCGGAACCGTCTGCAAAAAAATCGCGTACGGGTAACAGCTACTTCGAATCATCCGCGACTGCGAGAACACACAAGCGGTCAGTGAGCCGATCAACAAACTGCTCACGAACCCGCACAGTGCGGCGGCTGCCGTCAGCCCGATCGCGGTGCGCAGTTCCGAGCGGATCTCGACAGCCGCCTGCAGCACTCCAAACGGCTTCGGGACCAAGAACGCTTTGATGCCGAATCCGACGACCGTGTAGTGCCACGTCAAAATCACAACGACGAACAACACCGCCGGAGGCAATGCGGCTTTGACGATACGCTTCATCGCGCGGCCTCCCGCAATTGACGGCTCACTTCGCCGGTCAGCTTCGCGAACTCCGGCGTCGAGCGGAGTTCCGCATCGCGCGGATGCACGAAGGGCACGGCGATGTCGGCGACGATCGTGCCAGGCGACTTGCTCATCACCAGCACCCGTTGGCTGAGGAATACCGCCTCGGCCACGTTGTGCGTCACGAAGATTCCGGTCCAACGCTGCTCGGTCCAAATGCGCAGCAGCTCTTCGTTGAGCTGTTGCCGCAGCAAATCGTCGAGCGC
>SXGR01178789.1_pt1 | contig 26006 bp, 21 predicted proteins | sample 3174711 | NCBI WGS metagenome assembly SXGR01 (sample SAMN11356860, study PRJNA531348) | freshwater metagenome | isolation source: freshwater sample F1-60 | place: China: Fuxian Lake, Yuxi | collected 2017-12-25
CGTCTCTTGGGCTAAGGCCTACGGATGGTTCGGTCCTGGGCGCGCTGCCTCGGGCGCGCCTAGGCCGGGAGGAGTGGAGAAAACCTCCCTCCTCCGGCCCCGGACTAGAACTTCTCAGCGCCAGAACGTTCTAGATCACAGTGGGTTCGCCAAGAAAGGCGGGACGTGGACTCAGCAATCAGTCCGTAAGGCGGGTGGGGAGAAGACTCCCGAAAGTTCATTGGATCGGCAGGCCCGATGGCACTCAGGGAGGGCTTCAAAACCGGTCATCTTGCGGATTGATTTCTGCGTCCAAAGCATCTCGAGCAACTCCCCGGTAGGACTTCGGTCTTCCCGGGGTTTTTTAACCAAGAACCTAGCACTGAGGTGGGGACTGACGCGACGAGCCTGACCCGGAACCAGATGAGATCGAAGGAGTTGTTGAAGGTGATCCAAGGTCACTGGTCAGCCATTGAGAGCGGGGCGCACTATCGGCGGGATGTGAGCTTTTAGGAGGAGCGGTGCCGGGTGAAGAACCGCCAGGCGGCCTTTGGCACGCGACCGCTCATCCATGGTATCCAAACCCGGCCAGGCCACAGGTTCATTATTTTCTCCCCAGATCTAGATAAATTCACCCTGTCGGGCAGCAACTTTCGGTGTTCTTAGATCTGGAGAAGCCGTTCGATCAGGCCAAATTAGAGGAACCCCAGTTGCTGTTGGCAGACTGAAGGGGTTGGTGGTAAACGATGAGGTACGGCGGATGTCGGAGCTGTTCACGGTGTCGGCCCCCCTGGCGGACCGGATCAAGTCCTCGGTGAGGAGGTGGGCGCGACCTTTTGAGGCCTGAGTGGCAGCGGCAAGGTTTCGAATTGCGATTTGGCCGGGGTGGGCTTTCGGGGTAGGGTCTTACTACGAACATGGAAAACGTCGTGATCATTGGGACTGGCTGCGCCGGTCTGACCGCTGCCATTTACACGGCCCGTGCCAATCTTAAGCCGCTGGTGCTCACTGGAACCATGCCCGGCGGACTTCTGACCACGACAAGCATTGTTGAAAATTTCCCGGGTTTCCCCGAGGGGATCGATGGCTATGAGTTGATGACCCGCATGCAAGCCCAGGCGGAGAAGTTCGGAGCCCAAGTGAAGTTTGCTACTGTGGATTCGGTGATGTTCGGCGACGGCGTGACGGAATTGATCGTCGATGGCGAGCCGGTGCAGACCCGAACGCTGATCATCACCAGCGGTGCTGGTCACAAGCACCTCGACGTCCCAGGGGAAGATGAACTGGAAAAGAAGGGTGTGACCTACTGCGCCACCTGCGATGGGGCGTTGCCCATGTTCCGCAATCAGCCGGTGGTCGTGATCGGCGGCGGCGACTCAGCCTGCGAAGAGGCGACCTACCTGACTCGATTTGCTTCGAAGGTTTATCTGGTGCACCGACGCGACACCTTGCGGGCGTCGCGGATCATGGCCGAGCGCACGTTGGCCAATCCCAAGATTGAAATGGTCTGGGACAGCGTGGTGACCGAGGTCACCGATGTGGCGGCAGACAAGGTCACGGGCGTGAAGCTCAAGAATCTCAAGACCGGTGCCGAGTCACACCTGCCGTGCACCGGGGTGTTCGTAGCCATCGGGCATGTGCCCAATACGTCGCTCTTCAAGGGCACTTTGGATCTTCACGAGAATGGCTATTTCAAGACCGATGGGACGGTCCTGACGAAGATTCCTGGCGTGTTCGTGGCCGGTGATTGTGTGGACTCGGTGTACCGCCAAGCCATCACGGCCGCAGGGCTGGGCTGTTCCGCGGCGATCGAAGCGGAACGCCACTTGGCCGCCATCCAGAGTTGAGACCGTCGAGGGCTCTGATTTATGGGTTGTTGGATACCTTCTGTGACTTCGTAATTTCTGCATTCCTTTCTCCGCGATGACCTCCATAACGCCGATGGATTTGAAGTCTCATTTCGATGAGACGGGCCCGATCCGACTGCTCGATGTGAGGGAGCCGGACGAACACGCTCATTGTGCTCTGGCGGACTCGAGACTGCTACCGCTCTCTCAATTGGAGGCGCGATGGCAGGAACTGGAGGAGTGGTGCGGAGCCGAAGGAGACACCGTGGTGTATTGCCACCACGGGGTGCGCAGTGCGCACGCGATCGCATTCCTCGAGGAGAAGGGGTTGTCCGGTTTTATGAATTTGACCGGTGGTATCGACCGCTGGAGCCGCGAGGTCGATCCGTCGGTGCCGCGCTATTGGTAATCGGCCTTAGGGATCGGTATCTCCGATAAGTCCCGGTTCCTCGCTATTTCCAGTGGGAAGGCCGGGTCTCCCGACCCGAAGTCCCGCGCGGTTTCCCCATGCCCTAGCATTCCCAGGGGGCACCAAACCTGCAGACCGCCCGGTGAGGGCAATGGGCTTACAACGTACCGCCCAACCCACTACCTCACCCTGTAGGCCGGGTCTCCCGACCCGGCGTCCGGTAGGAATTCCGCAACATCGATCGTTTCTAACGGCCCGGCGTCCCGACTCATCCTTCAAACAAGTACCGCAGGTCGTCGAGCGTGAGCGCTTGGGCAAACTTATCCTCTCCGAGTACATCCTCGGCCAGTTGGCTCTTGGATCGTTGGAGTGCGCGAATCTTCTCTTCGACGCTGTTTTTGATAAGCAACCGGTAGGCGATGACCGTTTGTTGCTGCCCGATGCGGTGGGCCCGGTCGATGGCTTGATTTTCCACGGCTGGATTCCACCACGGGTCAAAGAGTACGACGTAGCTGGCCGCCGTCAGGTTGAGTCCGAATCCTCCTGCCCTGAGGGAGATCAGGAAGACGGCTTCACCTGGGTGTTCTTGGAATTGCTGAACGAGTTCGCCCCGGTTTTCGGTGTCGCCGGCCAAGTAGTAGATCGGCCAGTTTCGCTCGGCGATGGCCTTCTTAATCAGACCCAGCATTTCGACGAACTGGGAAAAGACGATGACCTTGCCGCCCTCCTCCATGATGGGATCGAGAGTCTCCATGAGGGCTTCGACCTTGGTGCTCTCGGCCTTGGAGTCCTCTTTGACCAACTTTGGGTGGCAGCATATTTGCCGCAATCGAAGCAGGGAGGTCAGGATGTTGAATCGATTCTTGTTGAGCTGGGAGGCGGTGCTGATGCCCAGCAGCATCTGTTGGGCCCGTTTGAGCTCGGCCTTGTAGAGGGTCTTCTGTTCGCCCTCGAGTTCACAGAGTAGGTCTTCCTCGATGCGCTCAGGCAGGTCCTTGGCGACTTGCATCTTGGTGCGCCGCAGCAGGAACGGGCGGACGCGTGCCGCAAGACGTCGCCGGCAGAGGGGATCTTCCTTGGCGTCGAAGAGCTTCTGGAAATCTCCCCGGTTGCCGAGGATGCCGGGCATCGCGAAGGCCATCAGGCTCCAGAGGTCCATCAGCTTGTTCTCGATGGGAGTGCCGCTCAGCAGGACTCGGTTCTTCGCTTCGATCCGGGTGGCGATCAGGGCGGTGACGGAACCCGGGTTCTTGATGTACTGCCCTTCGTCCAGGACAACGGCCAAGAATTCGGTGCGGAGCTTCTCACCGATGGATCGCAGTTGATTGTAGTTGATGATGTGCAGATCGGCCGAGCCGGTCTGGCTGGGCAGCGATTTCATGTCATCACTACTCCAAACCCGCGGACGGACGCTTGGAAGAAACCGTGCGGTCTCGGAGCGCCAGTTGTCGGCCACTGACTTGGGGCACACAACTAAGATGGGCCCGGGTTTGGCGTACTGGCCTCGCAACCAGGCAATCCAAGTTAGGGTCTGAAGGGTTTTGCCCAGACCCATATCGTCGGCGAGGATGCCGCCAAAGCGGTTGGTGCTCAGATAGGCTAAAAAGTGGAAGCCCTCCTTCTGGTAGGGGCGAAGTTCTGCGTGGATCTCCACCGGAATCTCCGGTGTCACGCGGGCCTTGAGTTCAGCAGCCCGGCGTTCGACCTTTTGATAGTTCGCCTCCGAGAGGAATTGGCGGGCAGCAGGGTCGGCTAATTGGAGCGCGTGCAGACGCTGCTTCTCCGAGCTGAGTTCGTGGGGGTTGAGACCCAGACGGGCCAATTGCTCGTCTTCCTGTTCGGACAGTTTGAACTCCAGTTTGCGCCAACCCTTGTCGGAGAGGCGGACCCATTTGCCTCGGGCATTGAGCAGGATCTTAATCTCATCTTGCGAGAGCGACGTGTCCGAGACATCCACGATCACTGAGAGGTCGAACCAGTCGATGCCCGATTCTTGAACGTCCAGTTTGACGGTTCCCGCGACCTCGGATTGCAGGAACGAGGAGAGTTCGCCGCGGAGGTCGAGCTCGAGCGACAGTGGGAGCGATTTGAGCCAGGGAACGAAGCGATCCGGAAATTGTCGGGTGACCTTGGCGGACCAGCGCTGACGGGCGAAGTCCCATCGAAAACCCGAGGCGTCGAGGCGTCGGGCGGCTTCAGCAAGTGCAGAACGGTCGAACATCCAGAGCGATTCTGGCGAGTCTGCGGTTCGCGAAGTCCCCGTTTTTCCGGGTGCTTGCGTCGAGTCTTGAGCGTCGAGGTCGGTCCAAGCAGTGCCCGTCCAACGCTCCACGGGTTGTCCGTCGGGTCGGACAGCCAGAAGGTCCATGAAGCAGAACTCATTGTCATAGCCGACGATGGGCTGGACCAATTCAGCTTGGATCCGCGGATGGAGAGGGATCACCGACACCTTGGAGGAAAGGCGCGGTGGAAGGGCCAACTGAAGGTGGGAGAGGAAACGGACACCAGCCTGAGTCTCGAGGGCCGGGGCCGGGATGCGAGTCTCCAGTGCAGGGTCCAGAGCACGGTCCTCGGCCGGGGGGCCGGAGAAGAGCGTGTCGAGCGTCAGGTAGAGAGTCGGGCGGCCATGGAGGGTCAGGAGGAAGGGCGGCACGGGCTGTCCGTCACCGGTGAGCAGGCGCAGCGAGTAGTCGGAATGGTCATCGGCGGCATCGTTGAGGGTCCAGCGCAGGGGCTGTTCGGGGCGGTTCAAGGGTTCTCCCGCCGCTCCGACGATGAATGGATGCAGTGCGGGCAGGCGTAGCACCCGGTTCAGGAACAATCGGGTGTTCTGATCGTGATAGAAGAGTTCGATGGGGTAGCCGTACCGGGCCCGTTGGGCCAGCGGTTGCCAGAGCAGGGCGACCTCGGCCACGAGTTCCGTGGCGTGCTTCTCGTCGAAGTCCTTGAATTTACCGGGCTTGATCGCAGCCCAGGTGTCGGCCCCTGCCTTGCGCCATTCGACCAAGGCCTCCTTGGCGTCTAGGCGGAGGCGCAGTTCGATCTGGCTACCGGGCCGTGCATCCTCGGAAGGGCCGAGTTGGAGGTTGGTTAGAAGGGTTCTCCAGCGAGTGACGTCCCGCTCCCGCCTGTGGGTGGACACCGCAACCCGGGCCTCGTCGGTTTGGGTCACCGACTTTAGGAAGGCCGGTATTGCCAGATTCCGCTCTTCGGCAAAGACGGCAATGTACTGCCACAGTTCCCAAGAAGAGCGTGGCATAGAGCTCCACAAATCAGCCTTTTGCCAGGCGTTTTCGGTGATGAGAAAACCGAGCTCGGTCAAGTGTCCCAGGGTCAGAGCTGTGCCGCTCCGGATCCGCGCAAAGAGACTGTCGATGAGGCGTATGATCTCAATCTCGTTCGGCTTGAGTGCACGTCCTAAGTTACCGGCCACGCAGCTTGCCAATTCGCTGGCAGCGGTGTCCGTGGGAGTTTCGACAGGGAGGTCTGGAACGGCAACGGAACGTGGACTCGGACGCCCGGCCTTCCGGAGAGTCAGGGTCGGGGCAACGGCCAGCGAGCGAGCGGTGGGCTTGGCCTTGGGTTTCATACGAGCAACACTTCTTAGATGGTGCATTGTGTGCCTCTGATCGCAAGGCTGGGTCCGTGTTTGGGCCAGAAGCTTTGGGCTGTTCGATCCCTCCTGGGCACGGAACTCTGTCGGCGGAATGTTGTCTCGATGGTTTCGCCGAGGGCTTCGCTGGCTCGTCGCTCTTCTTTTGTTGCCGATCAACCTGGGGGTGAGTTGGGCTGCCTGGGAGGTCGGTCGGACCTCTGTTTCTGGCAGCCCATTTTGGGTGCCGCTCTTGGTCGGTTTTGGAATTTGGATGGTGGTCTATGTCCAACTGCCTCGCCCGATGTGGATTTATGTCCTGGGCCATGAGTTGACTCATGCACTCAGCGCCTGGATGTGTGGATCTCGGGTTCAATCCTTCAAGGTGAACAGCCGAGGAGGAGAGGTCCGGGTCAGCAAGAGCAATGCGTTCATTGCGCTCTCTCCCTATTTCCTTCCCATCTACTCGATCCTCTGGTGCTTGATCATGGTCGTGGTGCAATGGCGCTGGGGTAAGGAGTGGTGGGTCATCCCGTTGTATCAGGTGGGTTTGGGGCTGACTTACGGCTTCCATGTGACCATGACGGCGGTGATTTTGCGCATCCGACAGCCGGACCTGGTGGGCGAGGGGTTCCTGTTTTCAGGGTCGCTGATCTGGCTGGGCAATGCCTTAATGCTTCTGTTGGGCATGACTTGGTTGGCCGGGCGGCCAGGCATGGGGGCCACGTTGCGATCGGCAGCGCGCCTTTCCGGTGAGTTCTATCTGCAGGCGTGGCGGTGGGTACAACAATGGATCTCCTGAGGAAAGGAGGCTCTCGTTGGAAGCCCTGTCGTGAGGGATGCATCGCGGGTTTCGATCGCTGTGTTACAAATGAAACTTGAAACTCAGCCCACGCAGGCGAGAAGCTTCTGATCTTAGGTACGCATGAATCTTGGCGATATTCTCACGACACGGCAGATCGTTCCTGAACTGGCGGCCAGAAACCGGTGGGAGGCCATTGACGAGTTGATCGGGTGCCTCGTCGCCGCTGGCAAGGTTCTGCCCGAACACCGGGAGGCCATCACCGCGGTCGTCAAAAAGCGCGAGACCTCCATGAGCACGGGCATTGGATTCGGTATCGGCATCCCGCATGCCTCCACCGATTTGATTCCCGAAGTGATCGCCGCCTTCGGGCGTTCCCGCACCGGTGTCAGCTTTGATTCGTTGGACAATCAACCGGTCCATTTAGTGACTTTGTTCTTGGTGCCCGCCGGGCAGTTCCAGCGTCACCTGCATACCTTGGCTGGAATTGCCAAGGTCTTGCGTCGCGATGACTTTCTGAAGTCCATCTCCAACGCCTCGGATGCCGAAGCCATGATCAAACTGATCCGCGATTTTTCCGAGGGTCTGCGCTGACCTCCGTTGGGGTGATTCCATTCGAGCCCGACACTTCCGTCCCATGTTCCATTCTGTTATTGAATCTCGGCTCCGCGCCGTGGTTTCCGCCCTCGTTCCTACCGCCGATCCGGCCACCATTCAGGTGAAGCCGGTTTCCGAGGCTCGGTTTGGTGATTTTCAGAGCAACTCCTTGATGTTGGTGGCGAAGGCCGCCCGCAAAAATCCCCGCCAATTGGCCAGCGATGTGGTGGCGCGCCTGGATGTCTCCGATTGTTGCGAACCGGTGGAGATTGCTGGCCCGGGTTTTTTGAACTTTCGACTCACTCGATCTGCTCTCGAGAATTGGGTGAGTGACGCGGCCAGCGGAAAACCGGTGCTCATACCCCAGGCTGAGATGCCGCGGACAGTGGTTCTGGATTTCTCCTCACCGAATGTCGCTAAGCCCATGCATGTCGGGCACATCCGGTCTACCGGCATCGGGGATGCTTTGCAGCGGATGTGGCGATTGCTTGGACACCGAGTCATTAGTGACAATCATATCGGCGACTGGGGGACTCAGTTCGGTAAATTGCTGGTGGGTTGGAAGGAGTTGCTCGATCGGCCGGCCTTGGAGAGTGATCCGATCGCCGAAATGGAGCGTCTCTACAAGACGGTCAACAGCCAGTGCGACGCCGACCCAGCCCGCTTGGAGATGGCCCGACAGGAATTGGTGCGCCTGCAAGCCGGCGACCCTGAGAACCTGGCGATCTGGAAGGAAATGATCCGCCTCTCGCAAGTTCAGTTTGACACGCTCTATGGACGAATGGGTACTCGGTTTGACCATACTTTGGGCGAAAGTTTCTACAATTCTGAGTTAGCTCCCGTGGTGGAGGCTCTTCTGGCGGCGGGCATTGCGCGGTTGAGCGATGGAGCCGTTGCCGTATTTAGCGATGGAGCGTTGCCGCCCAAGGAGGATCCTTTCTTGGTGAGCCGGGATGGGGAGTGGGTGAATGTGCCGGCACTGATCCGCAAGAGCGACGGAGGGTTCAATTACATGACCACCGATCTGGCTACGGTCGATTATCGCATCCGAACTTGGGCACCCGATGAGATCCTCTACGTGGTGGATGACCGGCAATCGGGCCATTTTCGGGCGCTCTTTCATGTCTTTGCCCGGTGGCAGCCCGAGGCCTATCGCAAGACTCAATTGCGGCACGTGGGTTTCGGAAAGATTTTGGGTGAAGATGGAAAGCCCTTCAAAACTCGTTCTGGGGATACGGTGCGACTGGCCGACCTCCTAGATGAAGCAGAGGAGCGAGCCCTGCAAGTGGTCACCGAGAAGCGGCCCGACTTGGAGGCTTCGGAACGTCGAGAAATTGCCCGGATCGTCGGTATCGGAGCCGTCAAGTGGCAGGACTTGTTGCCGAATCGGCAGAGCGACTACGTGTTCTCCTGGGATAAGATGCTGGCGCTCCAAGGTAACACCGCGCCCTACGTCCAGTATCAGTACACCCGGGCGGCGAAGGTGGTCCGCGACTCCGGTGCGCCGACAGCGGCCCAGCCCATCGCTTTGACGGAGCCCGCCGAGATCGCCTTGGCCAAGCATCTCATGAACTTGGGTTTCACGCTGCAAGCAGCCGCCGAGGAATGTCGCCCCAACTATTTGTGCAACTACCTCCACGAGTTGGCGGGCCTTTACAGCAGTTTCTATGAGGCGTGTCCCGTGCTGAAGGCCGAAGAACCGGCCCGTTCGACTCGCTTGGCCTTGTGCCGACTCAGCGCCCAAGTCCTGCGATTGGGCCTTGAGACGCTGGGCATCGAAGTCACCGAGAAGATGTGAGGCGGGCGGTGAACCAAGGGTGATGCTGCGCTAGAGACCGTGCGCTAGAGACCGCCGGGGTGCCTCGGGCGGTTTATCTTCGGGGATTGTTTCTCAGATGCTCGCGAATTTCCGTGAGAAACTCCTCACCGTAGTCTCGGAGTTTGCGTTCGCCGACGCCCGAGATGGTTAGGAATTCTTCATCGGTCGTGGGAAGGTCCCGAGCCATGAGTCGCAGCGAGTTGTCGCCAAAGACAATGTAGGGCGGAACACCCAAGCTGTCGGCCTGTGACTTGCGCAGGAGGCGGAGCTTCTCGAAGAGCAGTTCGTCGCAGTCGATGTCCCCAACCCGTTCGGCCTTGGGGCGAGATCGCTCCATGGGCTTGGTAAGGGTGATGCTCCGACGGTCCTTCAGGGCGGTCATGCCATCTGGGGTCATCTCCAAAATACTGAACTGCTCAGAGGTTTGCCGAAGGTATCCTAGGCGAACGAGTTCTCGCCCGATTGAGGCCCATTCATTGCGGCTCAACTCTGAGCCGATGCCGTAGGTGCTGAGCTTGTCGTGCCCCCACTGGATCACTTTTTCAGACTCGCTGCCGGTGAGCACCGCGATGACATGATTGAACCCGGTTCCAAATCCGCTCTTCTGGCGGATGCGGAAAACGCAGCTCAGAAATTTCTGGGCAGCCACCGTGCCATCCCAGGTGGAACGGGGAGTGAGGCAATTGTCGCAAGTACCGCAGTTGGGTTGCGGGTAGACCTCACCGAAGTAGCCGAGCAGACCAGCCCTTCGGCACTCGGAACTGTCGGCGTAGTGGCTGATTTGCTGGAGCTGTTCGCGCGCGATGCGCTGTTCTTCCGGGTCGGTTTTCTCGGCGATGAAGGCCGTTTGCTTAGCGACATCCCCAGGGCTGTAGAGCAAGAGGCATTCACCGGGCAGTCCGTCCCGCCCGGCCCGGCCCGTTTCCTGGTAATAGCCTTCGATGTTCTTGGGCAGATCGTGATGGATGACGAAACGGACATTGGGTTTGTTGATGCCCATGCCGAAGGCGACCGTCGCGCAGACGACCCGCACCTCATCCCGCAGGAATGTGTCCTGATTGTTAGAACGTTCTTTGGAGGACAACCCAGCATGGTAGGCCAGCGACTTGACGCCGTCCTGAGCCAGTTTGGCCGCCACTGAATCGGCCGAAGCCCGTGAGAAGCAGTAGACGATCCCGCTCTCTTTGGGGCGAGCTCGTACAAAGTCGAGAATTTGCCGATAGGCCTGGGATTTTGGGATGACCCGGTAAGTCAGGTTTGGGCGGTTGAAGCTGGCCACGTGGACCGACGGATCCTTCAGGTGGAGCTGCCGGATAATGTCATCCCGAACCCGGGTGGTGGCCGTCGCAGTCAGGGCCATGAAGGGCAGGTCAGTGAACTGTTCCCGGAGCAGGGACAGTTGCCGGTATTCGGGGCGGAAGTCGTGCCCCCATTCGCTGATGCAATGAGCCTCATCCACCGCCACCTGTTGGACATTCCACTGACGCAGTGCATCGAAGAGCGAGCCTTCGCCGATCATCAGACGCTCGGGGGATAGGTAGAGGAGTTTGAATTCGCCCTGATGCAGGCCGCGCCATCGGGCCTTGCGCTCTTTTTCGGACAGTGACGAATTGAGAAATGTGGCGGCCACCCCGTTGGCTCGCAATTGGTCGACCTGATCCTTCATCAAGGCAATCAGGGGCGATATGACCACCGTGAGACCGGGACGAACCAAGGCGGGTAACTGAAAACAAAGAGATTTACCCCCACCGGTGGGGAGTAATGCGAAAACATCCCGCCCGGCCAGAGCGTCCTGGATAATCTCCTCTTGGTGAGGCCGAAACCGGGTGTAGCCGAACACCTGCTTGAGCAGTGACAGTAGGTGAGCTTGGCCGGTGGATCGGGACACGAGTTGGCAATGTTACGGACAAGTTGGCGGGGCGGCAATGCGCCTGAGCTAGAACCAATAAGTTGAATCGTTCCGGCGTGCGCCAGTGACATCGGACTTTCTCGAAGAATCCAAGTACCCCAGTCCGCGGCAGGATTGCGAGTTGCTCGATTGTCGGGGGATTTGGCAGTCTCTGCCTTGCTGATATGTCCTACAAAAAACGGATTTTTGGAACCGACGGTGTCCGGGGTCGAGCCAACATTGAGCCGGTGACTGCTGAAACAGCCTTGAAGCTGGGTCGAGCGGCGGCGCATGTCTTTAAGAATAGGAATTCTCAGGCGCGGAATCGGGTGCGCCACCGGATCGTGATTGGCAAGGACACCCGCCTCTCCGGCTACATGTTGGAGAATGCGCTGAGTTCCGGAGTTCTTTCGATGGGCGTGGATGTCGTTTTCATCGGACCCTTGCCGACACCGGGTGTGGCGTATGTGACCCGATCCATGCGGGCCGATGCCGGTATTGTCATCACGGCTTCCCACAATCCTTACGATGATAATGGCATCAAGTTCTTCGGGGCTGACGGCTACAAGTTGGACGATGTGACCGAGAATTTGATCGAGGAGTTGGTCTTCAGCGGCGAGATCGAATCGATTCGGCCCACGGCCAATGAGATCGGCAAGGCGGTCCGCGTGGAGGACGCTATTGGGCGCTACGTGGAACAGGCCAAGTCTTCGTTTCCCAAGACGTTGACGCTTGAAGGCATGCGTATCGTGGTGGATTGCGGTCATGGCGCCTCCTACAAGACCACGCCGATGGTCCTCCAGGAATTGGGGGCCGAGGTCATCGCCTTCGGGACCCAGCCCAATGGTACAAACATCAACCGCGAGTGTGGTTCAATGTACCCGCAGACGATTTGTAGCAAGGTTCGCGAGTATCGGGCTGACCTGGGTATTGCTCATGATGGGGATGCTGACCGAGTGATCCTTTGTGACGAAGCGGGCAGTCTGGTCGATGGCGACGACATCATGGCCGTTAGCGCCTTGCAAATGCTGGCTGAAGGACGATTGGCCAAGAACACTTTGGTGGCTACGGTGATGAGCAACGCGGGGCTGGATGTAGCAATTCGCGCGGCGGGTGGCGAGGTGGTCCGGACCGCTGTGGGTGACAAAAACGTCATCGATTGCATGCTCTCCAATGGGTACGTCTTCGGTGGCGAACAAAGTGGGCATCTGATTTTCCGTGAACACAGTACGACCGGAGACGGTCTGGTGGCAGCTCTCCAGATTCTCAGCACCATGCGAACGCGTGGGGAGCCGCTTTCGAAGTTGGCACGCTGCTGGACCCGCTATCCGCAGTTGGTAACCAATGTCCAGGTCCGGGTGAAGACGCCCTTTGAGAAGCTCGACGAGATTCTGGACTTGGTCCAACAGGCGGAGGCGGAGGTGCAACCGCAGGGAGGAAGGGTTCTGCTGCGCTATTCGGGCACTGAGCCCAAGGCCCGATTGCTCATCGAAGGCCCCGACATGGAGGTCATGGAGCGTTGGACCTCGGCCATTTGCGGATCGATACGCCGACAAGTGGGTCAGGTCGGTTGAGTGAGGTTTGAGGGTGGCCGGACGAGGCGGACCGGGGCGGACGGGGCGGAAAGGCTTGCGTCGTCCGGTGACTTTGCGCGCCATTGACCGCATGAACGCTTCTCCGGCGGTGTCCGAACAGCGCTTTGTCACGGCGGCCGAAAGCCGAACCGACCTCACGCCGTACACCCTGAACACGTGGCTGTCGCGTCCGGACATTGTGCCGTGCGAGTCCCTGTTGCTGGTCCGGGCTACCCTCGACGCCGGCCGTTGCCATGGATTCCATCGGCATCCCACCCGCGAAGAAATTATCTATATCCTTTCGGGTCAGGCCGAGCAGTGGTGCGGTCGGGAATACCGCATCCTGAAGCCTGGCGAGATGGTGTTGATTCCGAAAAACGAGATCCATGGCACCTACAATCCGTTCCGCGAGCCGGTGATCTTTCTGGCCATGCTTTCTCCGACGGTGGCCGATGAGCCAGGGACGGTGAATGAGTGGGACGAAGAGCCTTGGGCTAGTCTCCGAAAAGGCCTGGGATTGCCGGAGTGTCGTTGAGCGAGGTTTTCTCCTGCGTTGCTCCCATGATCGAGATCCTGCCACCCAAGCTTCTGGCAATGCTGCGGAACACTCCGGGCTTGGAACGCTCCTACCTCGTCGGCGGTTGCGTGCGGGACTGGCTCTTGGGAGTGCCGGTTCATGATTTTGATATCGAGGTGTATGGTGTCGATTATCCGGACTTGGTGAGGCTGCTCTCCCGGTATGGTCGAGCTGATTGGGTCGGGAAATCCTTTGGGGTGGTGAAGTTGACGCATGCAAGTGGTGCGGTCTGGGATTTTTCCGTGCCGCGCCGGGATTCGAAGCGGGGGCCAGGGCACAAGGGATTCGATGTGGAGTTCGATCCGGAACTGAGTCCGCTGGAGGCTTCGGCTCGGCGTGATTTTACCATCAATTCGATGCTGTGGGATGCGCGGAGCGGTGAGTTGATGGACCCCCATGGGGGTCGCTCAGATCTTGAGGCTCGGATCCTGCGGCACACGAGTGCGGCCTTTCCTGAGGATCCGTTGCGGGTTTTGCGGGGGATGCAGTTTGCTGGGCGCTTCCGGTTGAAGGCTGCAAATGAAACCCTGGATCTGTGTCGGTCTATCTGCTCGAGCTACGGTGAACTGGCCGTGGAACGGGTGCGGGAGGAGTGGCTCAAGTGGGCGACTCGTTCGGTGCAGCCTTCTCTGGGGTTGGAGTTTCTGAGGGCGAGCGGTTGGCTGGAGGCTTTGCCTGAGTTGGCCGCGATCGTTGGGGTTGACCAGGATCCGGAGTGGCATCCGGAAGGAGATGTCTGGACTCATACGTTGCATGCGGTGGATGCCTTGGTGGCTTTGCCGGACTGGGCGGGGATGTCGGCCGATGAGCGATTGGTGCTCATGATGTCGGTGCTGCTCCATGATGTGGGCAAAGCAACGTGTACACGCACTGAGTTCAAAGGCGGGAGGGATCGCATCACCTCGCCGGGCCATGAGTCGATTGGCGCAGATTTGGCGGCGGGCTTTTTGCGGAGGATCGGTTTTCAGGAGAACTGGGTGGCTCGTGTGGTTCCGTTGGTGGCCAATCACATGGTGCATTCTGAGGACCCTTCGGCGCGCATGGTTCGGCGGTTGGCGGTGCGGCTTGGGCCTTCTTCTATCGAGGAGTTGTGCCGGGTGATGACCGCCGATGCCTCGGGTCGTCCACCGCGCCCCCCGGGAGTGCCTATTTCGGTTCACAAACTCCGTGAAGCTGCTGCGGACCTCCAGGTGCAAGCTTCGGCGCCCGTGGCGCTCTTGCAGGGGCGGCATTTGTTGTCCAAGGGGTGGACGGGTGGCCCGCAGTTGGGAGCCATTCTGAAGGAGGCCTATTCCGCGCAATTGGACGGCGAGTTCACCGACCTCGATGGAGCCCTTAATTGGGTGTCCGAGCGGGCTTGGAACGGGGATGGGCTCCGCGGTATCAGGCCTCCGCTCGCTGAGTAGGCTCCGCGGCATCAGGCCTGCGCTCGCTGAGTAGGCTCTGGGAAGGATTAGCTTTCGCGCTGTGCGCGAGGGGGTTGGGGTGTTCGCCTCCAAGGCTCGCTACGGCCTGACACCGCTCCGCTCGGGTTTTAAGTGGGCGGGGCTCCGCGGCATCAGGCCTGCGCTCGCTGAGTAGGCTCTGGGAGGGATTAGCTTTCGCGCTTTGCGCGAGGGGGTTGGGGTGTTCGCCTCCAAGGCTCGCTACGGCCCGACACCGCTCCGCTCGGGTTTTAAGTGGGCGGGGCTCCGCGGCATCAGGCCTGCGCTCGCTGAGTAGGCTCTGGGAAGATTAGCTTTCGCGCTTTGCGCGAGGGGGTTGGGGTGTTCGCCTCCAAGGCTCGCTCCGGCCTGACACCGCTCCGCTCGGGTTTTGGTGGGCGGGGCTCCGCGGCATCAGGCCTGCGCTCGCTGAGTAGGCTCTGGGAAGGAGGAGCTTTCGCGCTGTGCGCGAGGGGGTTGGGGTGTTCGCCTCCAATGATTGCTCCGGCCCGTTCCCGCTGCCGCTTGGGGTACCCTGTGTTTGTGGGTTGGGTTGGCTTTGTGGCGGGGATCGGTTTGAATTGGCGCGAGATGAATTTGAGTCTGACACCGGCAGGTTTGGGTTTTCGGATGCCAGCTGAATGGGAAACACACTCGGGAACTTGGCTGACTTGGCCACGTCCAGAGGGGATTAGTTTTCCCGACAAGTATGATGCGGTTCCTGATGTGTACGCGGAGTTGATCCGGGCTCTGGTGCGGGTGGAGTCTGTCCATATTAATGTTTGGAACGCCGAGAAGGAGGACTGGGTTCGGGGTCTCCTCTCGGATCGAAAAACTCCGATGGATCGGGTTTCGTTCCACCATTTCCCCGCCTATGAACCTTGGTGCCGGGACCATGGTCCTATCTTTCTGGTGCGTGATCGTGCCGGGATCCGCGAGCGCGTTGTCGTGGATTGGGACTACAATGCTTGGGGCGGTAAGTACCCTCCTTATGATCTAGATGATGCGGTGCCTCGCCATGTGGCAGTGCTGCGGGGGCTGCCGCTCTACTCGCCCGGCATGATTCTCGAGGGGGGATCGATCGAGGTGAACGGCGCCGGAACCTTGATGACGACTGAGGCTTGCCTGCTGAATCCGAACCGGAATCCGAAATTGAATCGGGAGCAGATTGAAGAGCAGTTGCGGGATTATTTGGGGGTGCGCCATATTCTTTGGCTTGGCGATGGAATCGTTGGTGATGACACCGATGGGCATATCGATGATATCGCTCGGTTCACGGATTCGCGGACCGTGGTCACTGTGGTCGAGGAGGATTCTTCCGACGCCAATTACGGTCTCCTGCAAGAGAATTTGCACCGTCTGCGGTCGATGAAGGATCAGGACGGAAATGCGCTGCGCATCGTGGAATTGCCCATGCCGGGCGTGGTGGAATATGACGGCCAGCGTCTCCCGGCTAGCTATGCCAATTTCTATATCGCCAACCGTTGCGTGCTGGTGCCGACCTACCGGCATGCTAATGACGCAAGGGCTCTGGAGATCCTCCGCTCTTTATTTCCGGGTCGGAAGGTCATCGGGATCGATTCGACGGAATTGATCTGGGGGTTGGGCTCCTTCCACTGCATTTCTCAGCAGGAACCTGCCGGAGGAGCATTGCCGCTGGAGTGAGCATCCTTCGATTTGTATCAAGCCTGTCGGCGCTGAGAGGTTTGATCGTTGAAGCTGAAGGCCTTTTTTATGGCCACTGGGTGGTGCCACACTCCTGGTTGTCGCGATTGACCCGTGCCCAATCAGAGTTCTTCAATCAGGGATGCTTTCCAGTGCGGTTGGATGTCGGTGGATTTTAATCCTCTTGGCGGCGGTCATTCCTGTTTCGGCTGCATATTTTCCACCTCCTGATGCCGAGGGCGGCTGGCGGTGTGCCACCAATGGCCAGTCGGTGATTCGGCGGCGCGCCGGCTTGGACGCTCGTCGGCTGGATCAAGCTTGGGAGTACAACCAACGCTGTTCCCAGAACGCCGGGCTCCTGGTTGTTCGTCACGGTTGGCTGGCCTTGGAACGTTACGTGGGACGGGCTAATCGGGAGGCACGTCCGGACATGGCTTCGACAGGCAAGGCTTACACCAGCATTGCTTGCGGAATGCTCCTTGAAGAATTTTCCGACCGATTTCCCGCGGGTCTCGAAACTCGTGTGTTTACTCCGGAATTCTTGCCGGAGGCGTTTTCAGCGGAGGGTCGTCTGGATGATCCTCGCCGCGCGGACATCACACTCGGTCATTTGTTGTGCATGAGCGGGGGATATACGGGGGAGGGAGGTGCTCCGACAGCGGTGGTGATGGGTCGATCGTTTCCCCTGAAATCCGTCCCGGGACAAGACCTTCGGGATTTGGACGGATCCTCGCTCCGCTGCGCGATGTGGACCAATGCAGGCGGTGGTTACTCCTATTCGTCCCCTGAGCCCCATATCGCCTCCATGGTGCTACGGCGGGTCAGTGGTATGGATTTGCGGGAGTACCTCGATGTGCGCTTGGCTAAGCCCATGGGGTGGGGGGCCTGGAACTACTGCCTCTACCGGGGTGACATCACGTTGCACCATGCCAATGGCGCGGGCAGCATCGCCATGGCTGCCACCGATGCCCTGCGTTTTGGCTATTGCCTGTTGCAGGACGGACGTTGGGGACGCCGGCAATTGGTGTCCTCCAACTACATTGCTCAATGCCGCCAAATGTCCCGGTTCAATCCGCACAGCCCGTACAGCTTGATGTTCGAACACAATGCTGATGGGCATGTCGCCGGCGCCCCCAGAGATGCCTTTTGGAAGTCCGGAGCCGGTGGCTTTGCCCTGATTGTGGTGCCGTCGCTTGACTTGGTGATCTACAAGATGGGCGGGAATAACGGTCAATATGATCCGGCGCTGACTCGGGTTCCGCAGCCTCCCGGTGGCCAGGATCGAGATGATTGGAAGCCTCTCCAAAGCACTCCGTTCCAGGAACCGAGCAATGGAGGGGACGTGGGCATTCGGCGCGTCCTCGAAATGGTCTGTGCTGCGACGATCGATTGATGCCTGGGGGGATCGTGTTAGGCGCTTTCCAGAAGGCCTCCAATGTCAGCACCGTTCCGGAACCCACGGAAAGTGGCCGGTTTGAAAACTACGATTTTGCCGTGTTCTTGGGAGGGGGCTTCCTGATTAAGCAGCCGCGTTTCTCGGTTCTTCCAATGGCCCCCTAAGGCGTTCTAGGCCCAACAGACTAAATCAGGATCCGCTGGGGCAACGAACAAGAAGAGGGCCGATGGATGAGGCGTTGAACCTTTGAAGACGGTCGTTTTTAAACTGACAGGTTTCGTCGGTTTGCGCTCCGTTGCTGACAGGCCAGACCTGTTGGGTCGGGTGATTGGTGGAGGATGGATTTCCTCCGGCAAGAAATGCGGCGGTTGCGTGCAACGCATCTCTAAATGTCCCAACGCTCTCGGCGGCCGCTCTAAGAGCCTCTTGCTGGAGGTTCCTGCGAGTTCGATTGACTCCGCTACCGAACTAAATCGAAGCGGATTACCGACGCAGAGTCCTGCTTTGCAGTGTCGCTGCTGGGTAAACTGTTGCCGCAGCCCTGTGGGAAAGTGGAGTGGTAGGGGGGACTCCGGAACGAACCATCGGAACGGGCATCGATGCAACGCCTCGGTTTGCCGGGGCGCCGTTTTGAGACGCACCGGGCACTGTGGCCAGAGTCGGGTTGACCGGATTCAATGGCACTCCACCCGCCGCAAAGAATTGTGAGGCCATCTGACCTTGGACAACGGTCGGAGTGCGTCGAGTGACGCCGCGGATTCCTTGCGCCAGTGTCACGGAGACTGCGCAATAAGATAGGGCCATCCACCAAAGAACTCGCATCTCCGTTGGCTACGCTCCAACGGCTGGAATGCAAGGATTTTATCCTCCCTGGATCGGGTCATTGGCACTCCGCTGCTCGGACCCTGAACGATGCAGCCTGAAGCCGAGGTTCGGATTGTGATACTCAGGGCAGCAATCGGCGGACGGCATCGAAGACTTCTTTCACGGGCACCCCGGCCATGGCTGCGACCCCTTTGCACGATTCGTACTCGGGTGCTGCCTGGACCACCTTGCCATTGAGCAATCCTCGTTTGACCTGGACGGTTCCGAACGGCGTTTTCACCGCGATGTGGTCGCGTTGCAATTTGCGACGTTGAGCCAGGGTTCGTCGGACGCCGAATGCCGAAGTTTCCAGCAGTAGGAACTCGGTGAATGAGTCGGCGTCGTCGGGTTCACACAGCAGGGTCAGGAGGATCCCAGGTCGACCCTTCTTCATCTGAATCGGTGTATGGAAGGCATCGAGCGCTCCGAGCCTCAGGGCTTTGTCTAACACGTGCCCGAGGATCTCCCCGGAAATGTCATCCAAGTTGGTCTCTAAAACGGCCACCTGGTCGGTTAACCAATCTCGTGTCGCTGAACCGTCAGCGATTTCGCTCAAGATGGCCCTCAAGACATTGGGCCGGGTCTTGTTGTTTCGGGTCCCTAGTCCGTAACCGATGCGTTGGGCCTTGAGCGATTCCATGGGGCCGAAGGATTCCACAAACTCCGCCAAGAGGGCTGCTCCGGTGGGAGTGACCAGTTCATGGGGTTCTTCGCACTGGGTCACTCCGATACCCCGCGCTCCAAGTATTTCAAGAGTCGCCGTGGTGGGGATGGGAAATCGCCCATGGGCGCAGTTCACAAAGCCGGTGCCTTCGACGACCAGGGCGCTGGTGACGCGGGGATGGCCCAGCAGTTCGAGACAAATTGCGGCCCCGACGATGTCCACGATGGAATCCACTGCCCCCACTTCATGGAAATGGACCGATTCAGGGGGCAGTCCGTGTACCTTGCCCTCGGCCACGGCGACGCGGTGAAACACGGCTATCGACCTCGATTTGACCCAGTCGGATAAGGTGCTGCCTTCGATCAACCCACGGATCATGGCAAAGGTGCGGTCCTCGCTGTGCCCAGGCTCGTGTCCATGTTCGTGTCCATGTTCGTGTCCATGTTCGTGTCCATGTTCGTGTCCATGTTCGTGTCCATGTTCGTGTCCATGTTCGTGTCCATGTTCGTGTCCAGGCTCGTGTCCAGGCTCGTGTCCATGCTCGTGTCCACAGGCTTTGCCCTCGAGGTGCACGTCGAACTTCACACCCTCGATCGACGACTTGTGCTTCCGGGCCATATGGAGGTGATACCCACCAAGGCCGAGCTTGCGGAGTTCTCGTTCGAGGTCTCGAAATTCCACGCCGAGGTCGAGCATGGCACCGATGAACATGTCACCGCTGATTCCGCTGAAGATGTCCAGATACAGGCTGCGCATCACTCGAAGAAGATGCCTGTTGGACCGAACAGAATCAGGCAATAAAGCGAGAAGAAGTGGGAGGGATTTAGCCAGTGAACTCGGAACGGCTATTTGGCCTGTCCGCCCGCGGCACCCATTGCGGCGAAGAGTTGCCGGCGCTCTGAGACCGAGAGGTCACGCCACTGGCCCGAGGGCAGGGGGCCGAGCTCGAAGGCACCGATGCTCATCCGAACCAACCGAAGGGTGGGATGACCTACGGCAGCGGTCATTCTCCGTACCTGACGATTTTTGCCTTCGCTGAGTTCGAGGGCGATCCAACAGTCTGGCACTGATTTGCGAAATCGGATCGGCGGAATCCTCGGGGCCAGTTCCGGTTGCGGATCCAACCTCTGAGCGCGCGCCGGTCGAGTGTGGTGGCCTTGGATTAACAAACCGTTCTCCAACGCCCGGAGAGCGGCTTCCTCGGGAATTCTTTCAACCTGGACCCAGTAGGTCCGTCGGTGGCCCGCTTCGGGATCCAAGAGCCGGTGATTTAGTCCCGCTTCGTCACTCAGCAACAGAAGCCCCTCCGAGTCGGCATCCAACCGTCCTAGTGGATACACCCTCGGTGGAAAATTAAACTCGGCCAGCGTTCGATTGGGTGAACCGTCGGCGGTGAACTGTGATAACACCCCGTAGGGCTTGTTGAAGACAATGAGGCTCAAGGGCGCCTCCAGCCTCCCTCGTTTTTGTTGCGCCCGGTGATCAGGTTCTTGATCCACATCACGGCTCCCACCACCCCGGCCGCGACGAGTTTCCAGGCCTTTTTGAAGAACAAGATGAGTGGTGCGAAAAGACCGAACTTAGCGGCAGCGGCAGCGGCTCCTCCGAGAACCAGGGCTCCGAGTCCATATTGAGCGATGCGGTCGCCTTGACGGTATTCGGCATAAGATTCTCCGTCGCCGTACTGGTGACTGCGAAGGATCTCCCGGAACTGCGGCAGCGTGGCGTCCACATGGGAGCGGTCTTCAATGAGAGTGACTTTGGTCACGCCCTTGCGACCCAAGAGGCGGACGTTGTAGTTCACAAACTTCTCGCCGCCGCTTTCGGCCTCTACGCTCCATTCCAGATTCTTGGTGATGTCATTATAGTTGGGGGCCACGTGCCAGCCAACGATGCGGATCGGTGGAGTGCCCCGCTCTTGGCGGGCTTCGTTCATCGACTCGCTGCCTTGTCTGTAAGATGCGATGAGTTTGTCGGCATCGAGTTCTTTTTTCTCATCATCCTTCACATAGCCGATCTCCTCGAACTCCAAAATCACCCACCATTCGTCCTGAGTGTGCATCAGGAGGCCGGTTTCTTGACCGCTGGGCCGGTTGCCGGTTTTCTTCAAGAATTCCTGGGCCCCCTTTGCCTCAAGGAATCGAAAGCCTTTGGGAATCTTCAACGTGGCGCGTCCGAGCAAATTCACGTTGGTTGGTCCCTGGATCCATGCCAGACGATCCATGGATGAAGCCTTGCTCGTGGGCAATTTCTCGCCATTGCCCTGGGCTCGAAGTGACAGGCAGAACAGGCACAGAACCATCCAATGGATCGATTGCCGGAGGGAGGGTTGCAGATTCATCACGGAGGATTGGGGACGATGGGGTAGATCAGAAGCCGAGAGACAGAGATCGTTCAGGGATGACAGGCACAGGATCCGCCGCAGGACTGGGGGGAGGGGACGCCGCCGGCTCCACTTTCGCTGCCGATCTCGCCCTTGAGCATTAGGAATCCGCCCGAGATGACTCTACGGACCGGTTTGCCGGATTCAGGATCGCGGGTCAGAGCGTTGTCGTTCATGGACTGCTTCACCTCGAAGCGTCGCACCGCTTCGTCAGGCACTGTTGGAATGGTCTCGTACTGATAGAGAGGCATGGCAGATGGAAATTGAGCGCAAGAGGGGCCTGAGGGCAACCCGAAGAGAGGGATTGTCAGGATTCAATTGAGTGCGCCGTGTCGGATATTGGGACGCGTCCCCAGGAGCTCGTTGTAGGAAGGTCGCTTCAGGCTTCGGCATCTCCCAGCTCTGGCAAGGCATTCGTGCTGTCGGCGAAACGCTCCGCGCGGACTCCCATGCGACGCATCAATCCCAAGTGCAGGTTGGCCATAGGGCTATCCTTGGAGAACACCAGATGACGGCCTGGGTTAAGGGTGCCGCCGCCCCGTCCAGCCAATACCAAGGGCAGATTACGGGGATTGTGGCCATTTCCATCGCGCATGCCGGCTCCGAACAAAATCATGGATTGGTCGAGCACCGAACCAGTGCCCTCCTTCATGGAACGCAAGCGATCCAGGAAGTACGCATATTGTTCGATATGCCATCGGGTGATGCGTTCGTAAGGGGCGAGCTTTTCTGGGCGATTTTCGTGATGGCTGTACTCGTGGTGACCGCCTTTGACGCCGTCCAGGAAGGAGAAGTTTCGACCAGACACGGCATTGCCGAACATGAAGGTGCTGACCCGGGTGGAGTCGGTCCAAAAGGCCAGTGCCATGATATCGAGCATCAAACGGACCTGCTCAGTGTGGTTAATGCCCCGTTGGCTGGCTTGAGCCGGATCGGAGTACACATCGATGCGCTGACCTAAGCGTTGGATCTCGGCCCGTGCGGCGGGGTCTTCCAGATAATCGCCCATCGCCCGGCGTTTGGCCCATTCAATCCGGTGTTCTACTGATCGGACGCTCTCAAAATATTCCGTGAGTTTCTGCTGGTCTGCCTTGCCTAGCTGTTGCTTCAACCGCTGCGCGTCGCCGGCGACGAGGTCCAAGACGCTGGAGTTGTCTCCGAAGCGTGAGGCGGGCAACCCGCTGGCGTTGCGGAAGAGTCGGTCGAAGGCCCGGCGTGGATTGATCTCTTTGGCGCAGGGAGTTGTGGGAGTCGCCCAACTGATGTGCGATCCGTAGAGGCGGGTGAAACCGACATTGGTATCAACACCTGTGGTGATGGGTTCGATGCCCAGTTCCAGCGAAGGCAAGGGTGTGAGGTGGCCGACTTGTCGGGCCATCCATTGATCCATCGAGGTGTTGCCGGAGCACAAGTCTGCGCCGGTGGTCCGGGTGATCGTCGTGCTGGTGAGAAACCCGCCGGTTTTGACGTAATGGCCATCACCGGTATTGGTGGCCGCATTCCACAATTGGGTCAGTACGAGCAATTCGGACTGATGGGCCTGAAGTGGTGCCAGAATGGGAGACAACTGGAACGTCGAGCCCTCGCCCTCGGGAGTCCAACGATCGGGTCGCGTTCCATTGGGCATGTAAAGGCAGGCAAAACGCCGTGGTTTAGCGCCAGCGCCCGCCTCAGTTGGGGAGGATGTCTTGGTGGCAGCCATGGCCTCCAGCCAAGGCAGCGACATAACGGCACCCATTCCGCGGAGAAGGGTCCTGCGAGACAACGTTCCGAACGACATAAGGCGGAGTGTACGGTCAGAGTTCAACGGACGAAAGCCATGTTGATGCAGTGGCTTTTTCGCCTCGCTGAAAGGGGGTGAGGGGAGTGTGGGCCTGTCGCTGGAGTTGCGAGAATAGGATCTTAAAAACTATAGGAAATTCCAGCCATGAGGCGCAGGTCATTGCCACGGCGACCCGGAGCCGGAACCGAGCGGTAGAAATCTTGGAATGTGATGGTGGCACTAGCCTTTTCGGTGATCTTGGTTGAGAGCCCCAGATTCAAGTTTATCACAAAATTTCCAAAGTCGGCCACCTGAGGTAGGTATTCCATGCCCTGGATGATGGACGCCCGATCGTTAATCTTCCACTGCACCTCCTCGGCTAAACGCACCGTAAGGTAGTTGGCGGTTCCGGCTCCCTGGAGGCTTTCAAAAATGAAGGCTGGCCCACTTTCCGTCTTCACCTTCAGCCGGTCGTTCTTGACGACGTAATAGCCGAGTGCCGGAGCTACGGTGGCGCGGTAGTCGACGAATGCGATCCGATCTTGTCGGGCATCCGATCTGAGACCCAGGTAGACGCGATCGGAAAGAATGCGGTTGTACTGAGCATACAGGCCGTAGTTCTGAGCGGTGGTTGTTTCCTTGCGTGTGGTCGGGTCGCTGTTGCTGCCATAGGTGGCGTCAGCCCCCAGTGCGATTTCATTCTTGTCCCATTTCCGGAGCGAAGTGATGGCAGCCTGCATCAGCAGAGTGTCCGCATTGCCTCGAGACGCCGACGCATTCATGGATGCGGTGGACTGCCAGGGACTGGGAGGCTTGGGCGGGATGGCGGGGGGCTTCGTGGCCGCTGGAGCGTTGGTCGACAATTCAGCCGCCAGTGTCGACACGGTGGCAACGCTCAAGGCCAGGCAGATGCTCTGAAATTGTTGATTCATAGGACAACGCTGCCTCAACTCTAGGTAACCATTTGGTTCAGACAATGGGCAACCGGTGTGAATTCGAGGGAAGTTCGAGTTTCATTACTTTCAGGGCTTGTCTTTGCCCACCATTCCCGTCATGTCCGGAGTAACACGATGGAGCTCAAGCTTGTTCTGGAATCTTTGCTGTTCGCTGCCCAGAAGCCCCTCTCCCCCATGGAGTTGAGGGACATACTGAATCGTGCCGCGCAGGAGGAAAGCGCGATCGAGCCCGTGCGCGCACTGCTGAAGCTCGACCTGGACCGCATCCTAGAGGGGCTCAAGGTCTTGGAAGAAGATCATCGGGTTGCGCAGCGCAGTTATCGATTGGTGTGTGTGGCTGGGGCCTGGCAATTCGTCAATGATCCGGACTACGGGCCGTGGCTCAGGGCCTTTCTGGGTGTGAAGAACCGTCCCTCCCGCCTGAGTCAACCTGCGTTGGAGACTTTGGCGATCGTCGCCTACCGACAGCCCATCACCCGGGCAGAGATGGAGCAAATACGGGGTGTTGCGGTCGACGGTGTTCTCTCCAGCCTCGTGGAGCGTGGGCTCATCGAGCAGACCGGGCGAGCTGAAGTAGTGGGTCGCCCGATGCAGTATGGCACCACGGCGACCTTCCTAGAGTATTTCGGCCTGGCAGCGCTGGAGGGCCTGCCGGACGCCTCGGAACTGCGGCGTATACCCGTTCAACGCCCGGAGTCGCTCCTAACGGTGGATCCCGGTCTGGCGACGGCCCCGGAATCTCCCAAATTGGAGGAAGCCTCTCCCGAGACTTTGGCTCTCGCCTTGGATGCGACGTCGTCCGACGGGGCACTCGCCTCCGATTTGATCTCGGAAGATCCGGTGCCTCCTGCGGCAGACATCAGCGGTGGCGTCTAGAGGTTGGGGAACCGGCGGCGTCTCCGGTGGGGAAGGTGTCCGCCGGAGTGGTTTTTTTCTCGCACAGCTATCGAACTCAAGTGAAAAAGGCCCGGCCGGACCAGTGTCCAGACCGGGCCTGAATTGCCTTAAGTCTTCAGCCTTCGACTGCCGGTTGGGGCGCTCCGCCTTGCGGAGGTTGTTGAGCCTGCACCACGGGAATCGGGAAGCGCAGTTTCATCACGTCATCGACCAGTACTTCGATGGTGTAAACCCCGGCTTCCTTGAATTCGACATTGGACATCACGCTCACCGTTGTCATCGCTTGGACTGGGTCGGCCAATTGGAACTTCACGGAGTTCTGACGCAGCACAGTGCTTCCATCCGGTGCGATGAGTCGGACCACTTCGGTGAATTGCCCAATGCCGGCCACCCAGCGGTTGAACACGCACAGTTTGAAAGCGGTGATCGGCAACTGAGGGACACGAACCAGACCGATGATGCCGATCAGGATAAAATTGCCATTGGACTCTTGCTTCACGTCCTCGCAGAGGAGCGAACACTGGAGGTCGGGAAGGATGCGATTGGGTTTCATGATGACCGCGGAGGAGACCAACCCGAAGCCTTTGGGTCAAAGCCAATCCGGACACGGCACAGTTGCTTTCTCCATCCCGCAAGATGCCCAACGGCTTGCCGCTGGAGGAATGGGCCGATTCGATGGGGGTCGAGTTTCTTTGGAAGGCTGTGTTGGTTCGCTGAAATCGATGGGTGGGGAGCCTTGTTGGAAGGAAGGTCCTACTGGTTCCTCGCTGCTTTCAGTGGGTAGCAGTAGCTCCCAAGATTGGGAAGCGACTTGGAGGTTTCATGTCCCAACAAGGATTGATCCTAGGTGTCGACAGCAATTGCTCCGGTGGTCGTGAGATGCGTCCGGGTTGCATCAAGAAGTTGCGAAA
>SXGR01146359.1_pt1 | contig 26005 bp, 24 predicted proteins | sample 3174711 | NCBI WGS metagenome assembly SXGR01 (sample SAMN11356860, study PRJNA531348) | freshwater metagenome | isolation source: freshwater sample F1-60 | place: China: Fuxian Lake, Yuxi | collected 2017-12-25
TTGAATGCGATGAGCCTGCCCCTTTGCTTTCGCTAAGGCGGGGAGGAGCAAACTGGCTAGGATTGCAATGATGCCAACAACGACAAGGAGCTCGATCAATGTAAATCCACGCCGATGCCTTGATTTACCCCCTTCGGTCCTTGGTGAGAATTGCATGATTTGTAAGCGGTTCTACCTGCGGTTGTTCGACATCCAAAGACTGGTTCAAGCCATCGAGACGTTTCAACCCGGACCTCGGTTACAACGTGCTCAATGTTTTTCTAAGTTTTTTGTTTGCAATGGTTTAACCCAAACTAGAGTCACGATCCACAAAAACTTGATCTTGAATGTCTTTGTTGTAACTTGCCTAAGAAACGCACCGTCTAATTTGATTAAATTTACTTTTCAAACCATGAAGAATTTAAGTTTCCACATTTTAAACAAATGCCTTCTCGCTGGGGCTTTTTCAGCACTCATCATTCTCAGCGCGAGTGCCCAAGCACCCAATGGAGCTCCTTCCCCGGCTCAGGCTCTGACAAACCAGATCGCAAAACCGAGTTTTCAACCTCGCCCTTCGTGGGAGGATAAATTGACCGATGAACAGAAAAAAGCATACCGCGAGGCCCGGGAATCCGCTCAGTTGCAAACAAGAGAAGTGAACGAAAAAATGAGAACCGCCCGTCGGGAACTTCAACAGCAGGTTTACGCAGATCAGGTGGACGAGGCTAAGTTACGTGAAAAAGCCAGTGTGGTCGGCAAACTGGAAGGAGAATTGGCGGTAATCCAAGCTAAGTCTTTCGGTAAGTACCGCCAATTTCTCCCTCCCGATCAAATCGAACGGATGAAAGGGGTTTCAAGCCGATTGACCAACCGTTTGGATGCGTTGACTCCTCGGCGAGGAGGAACTAACAGTCCCGCTCGACCCGTTCCTGCCACGAACTAAACCTCGCAGATTGAATTAACAATTCGGAGCCATCGCTGCGTCCGGCCGATGTTAAACCTTCGCAAGCGTGGAAAAAACTGATTCCGAATTAATCGCCGAAGTGTTGCAAGGCAGCACTTCGAGCTTTGAGTTCTTGGTGGTTCGATACCAGCCGAGGATTTTCGCCACAGCTCGGCGGTATGCCCGTCGCGAAAGCGAAGTTGAAGACATTGTACAGGAAATTTTTTCCAAGGCTTTTCTAAAGCTTTCGAGCTTTCGGGGTGAGGCTCCGTTTGAACACTGGCTCATGCGGATGGCCGTTCGAGTTTGTTATGACTTTTTGAGAACCCATCAGAGATCACGCGAGACAACTGTCACAGATTTTCAGGAGGAAAGTAATTGGCTTGAGAGACACGCAGGAACCGAGACCCTTGACCCCTCAGAAGCTGATGGGGCTCGGGCTTTGGTTCAAAAAATCTTAAGTCACCTTGCGCCGGCTCACCAAATGATTATTAATTTATTAGAAATTGAGGAAAAATCTATAAAAGAAATTTCTCAACTGACTGGTTGGTCAATTCCCTTCGTAAAGGTGCGAGCATTTCGAGCTCGCGCTGAAATGAAAAAGGTCCTCTCAAGAATTGATGCTGGCAAATACCTGTAACTTTTAACAAAAATGTCTCGTCTGAGATGCAAGGAAGATGAAAGCACAAGATCATTTTGAACAACTGGTTCGCCTCGCTCGGAAAATTCCGAGTGATTCTCGTGTGCCATACGCGTTTGAAAAGCGAATCATGGCTCGCCTCCCGAAAATCCGAATTCCAGATCTGTGGACGTTGTGGGGGCGAATGCTTTGGCAATCGGTCGTCCCATGCCTTGGCGTGATGATCCTCGCAACAGTAATGACCGGTTGGCTCGAAAACCCATCGGATTTAAGCGACATCGACCTCGAGGCCGCAGTCGAAGCACCCATTCAATTGCTCGTGGAGGCTAGTTGGTGAAAGCTTGGAAGGCAATTCTTGCAGTTATCGTTATTTTCGTAGCGGGTGCGGTGACCGGAGGATTACGCAGCAACCCGGTTCAATGGCGATCCATGGGTGCCACGGATCCTCGTTTGGAATATCTTAAGCGAATGAAGGCGAAGCTCGACTTGACCCCTTCACAGCATGAAAGGATTGAAACCCTCCTCAACGAAAGCGCGGAGCGTTTGAAGAAAATCTTGGAACCCGTTGCCCCCGTGTTGAAGAAGGAGGTTGATTCCGTCCGAGATGCTATGCTCGCAGAACTCACCCCCGAACAGCAGGAGAAATACAAAAAACTCAACGAGCAGAATCGCGCACGCCGGAAGTTCGATAGAGGATCCAACAACCCACGGCATCCTCATGACCAAGGAACTAACTCCCAAACTGCCCCTCGTAAGCCAACACCTCCCGCGACAAAACCGTAACCTCTGCGCCTCCCCTACATGCTTGTCCGATGGAGGGCGGTGGCCTAGGATATTCGCAGCATGCGACATTTGTGGTTAGCGGTAGTATTATTTCAAAGCCTCGGACTCTTGCAGAGTGCGGAGCGAACCTTCGATTTTTCTAAAACTCCCCTCAATAGCCCTCCGGCTGGGTTTCGCAGCGTTGTAACCGGAAAAGGCGAGCTTGGGAATTGGCTTGTCGTTTTGGATGATGTCCCTTCCATCATCCCGAATGTCACAGTCCAAGCAACAACTCCGAGAAAACCTGTCATCGCACAACTCTCTCGGCAATTACTTGATGATCATGTGTCACTCCTGATCTTGGATGACGAGAAATTTAGTGATTTCACTCTGAGTGTTCGATTCAAGACGGTTAGCGGAGTAATCGAACAAATGGCTGGCCTCGCCTTCCGGATTCAGGATGAGAAGAATTATTATTATGTCCGCGCGAGTTCCAAAGGACGCACTTTTCGCTTTTTTAAGGTGACGAATGGTGAACTTGGAGCTCCGATCGGACCGGAGATCGAAATCCCCACTCAAACTTGGCACGAAATGCGCGTTAAATGTCGTGGGAACCAGATCCAATGTTGGTTGAACGGAAACGAAGTCATCCCGACTCTCACCGACAATTCTTTTAACACCGGAAAGATAGGTCTTTGGACAAAATCCGATTCAGTCAGCCATTTCACTGATTTAACCATTAGTTACACTCCGCACGAAGGGCTGGCTAAGATTATAGTCCGTGAGGTTCAAGCAAAGTTCCCTCGGTTGTTGGGTTTGAAGATTTTTTCGATGGATCCGATTACCAAAGAACCCAAAATCATTGCGAGCACTCGCGAGGAGGAAGTTGGCAAGGCCGGTTCGGAAATCGAGAAAAACGTATTGCTGAATGACCAACGATACGCTGGTCCAAAAAACGGAGAACTTTTGATCACGGTCCCATTGCACGATAAAAATGGAGAGGTCGTTGCAGCTGTAAAGTTTGTGATGAAACCTTTTATTGGTCAGTCCTCCGAGAACGCTTTGGCTCGTGCGCTCCCATTGGTGCGAGAAATGGAGGCCCGAATTCGGACGGCTGCCGACCTTTTCTAGCGGATGTCATTCCGAAAGTTTTCAAACCAAACTAACGCCATCCAGCTGCTTCAGCGTAGTTTGGAGAAGGGGCGACTTGGCCATGCTTATCTTTTCTCAGGAAGCGATCTTGTTGAGCTTGAGAACATCGCGGCGACCTTGGGAAAAACACTGAATTGTGAAGCCCCGATCCGAGGATTAACCGGAAACACAATCGATTGTTGTGATCAGTGTCTGACCTGTCGAAAAACTGGGTCAGAAAACTATCCGGATATGCACTGGATTCGGCCGGAATCTAAACTCCGCATCATCACGATTAATCAGATCCGCCAAGTCATGAGTACGGTGAATCTGAAACCGACTCAGGGACTTTATAAAGTGGTGGTGATTGTTGCAGCGGATCGGCTGAACCCACAGGCTGCAAACGCGTTTCTCAAGACTCTGGAGGAACCTCCTGCCATGTCGGTCTTTATTCTACTGACCCTCGATGCTCCCCGATTACTCGAAACGATCCTTTCACGATGCTTGCGCCTCAATTTTGGTGGAAATACCGGGGCTGTATTACGCAAGGAGGATCAGGCTTGGCTCGCGGATTTCTCCTCAATGGTCGCGAAAACAAAAGGAGGGATGCTGGCACGCTACCGACTCGTTGGAAGCCTGCTGCAACACCTTGCAATGCTCAAGGAAGAGACCGAAGCAAATCTAACCGCTCGCTCACCGTTGGAGAAATACGACGATGTGGATCCCCGCCTCCGTGAAAAGTGGGAGGTGGAGCTGACCGCCTCCATCGAGTCGGAATATCGACGACGCCGAGCCGAGTTATTGATGAGTCTGCAATGGTGGCTTCGCGATGTCTGGTTGCTCACGCAAGAAAAGACCACCGAATTCCTGTCACTTCCTCACCTTGAATCTCACTCAACCACCGTCGCTCAACGAATCGATGGAGAAGGCGGCCTGCAGAATCTAAGAAACATCGAACGCACCCAACGCCTGCTTGCCACCAATGTCCAAGAGGCTCTCGCATTGGAAGTGGGGTTGCTTAAGCTCAAACTGTGAGGCCATCTACAATATATCCTTCCAGTAAAGTTACAGGAACAGGCGATTATTGGCTGACCGTCCTCTTCGGATTTGGCCTCGGCTTAGGGCTTTTGAAATTTGGAAATCCGGTGATTCTCAATCATCTGGTGACGTGGCCTGAATCCCTCCTCGAAACTCTCTTTATTTCGTGGCCGTTGCAGGCATCTACTTTTTGGTTGGTAATCCTTGGGATTGGTATTTATCGCTGGGGTTTTCCACGCACCACCCAACACCGGTTGCTGTACATGGCTCCGGCGTGGCTCGTTTGGCAAGGGATCAGTGCCGCAAACTCACCCCACCGCCAACTTTGGGGGATTACATTGATCCATTTTACAGCACTCCTCATTTTTTTTGAAACCGCTCGTCGGTGGTCGCTTCGATTATCGACTCGAGGATTGTGGATGGGTCTAATCGCCTGTTTTTTCTACATTCTTTGGCTTGGATTCGAGCAACACTTCGGGGGGTTGGAGGCGACGCGCCAAGCATTCTACGCTCAACCCAACTGGCAGAGCGCGAGACCCGATTACCTCCTAAAAATCCAGAGCACACGAATTTTCTCTAGCCTAGTTTATCCTAATGCTTTCGCAGGAGCGATCCTCCTCCTTGTGCCGTTTCTTTCTGTCGCTTCGTGGAAGCACACCAAGCACTGGTCCAACATTCCGCGAGGGGTTTTATTCGGTGCCTTGATCACAGGCAGTGGGGCATGCCTTTATTGGTCTGGCTCCAAGGCTGGGTGGCTGATCGCGTTAATCCTCCTTCTCGTTCCCATCCTCCACCAACCATTTTTTCGACGCTGGCGCGGCATCCTGATTACTCTAATTCTACTGGGTGGGCTTTCCGCCTTCGCTTGGAAGTTTCAGGGTTATTTCGCAAAGGGTGCCACTAGCGCGAGCGCGCGCTTAATCTACTGGAAATCTGCTGTGGATATCACCTTGGACAACCCTCTGCTTGGAACGGGGCCGGGAACTTATTCGATGGAGTTTTCAAAACGGAAACCTGCGGGAGCCGAGATGGCGAAATTGACCCATAACGATTACCTCGAGCAAGCTTGTGATTCGGGGTTGCCAGGATTCCTATTATTCACCGTTTTTCTCATTGGCTCAGTCCTCGTTCTGGGGATTAAGGCTTGGGGTTCGACAGGTTCAGAGGAATTCGCAATCTGGGTGGGATTGTTAGGATACTCCCTACAAAGTTTCGTGGAATTCGGGCTGTACATTCCAGCTCTTTCTTGGATTGCATTTTTCTTCCTCGGTTGGCTTTGGGGACGACTGGGGACACAAACAGAGGCTCAGAGCAGGAAACCAGCGGCGTAAATTCGGACCCATTTAGGCCGAATTAGGGTAGCGGGACGGCATTTTGAAGCCGCTGAAAATCCGCCTTTTCCCGTGCACTGGAGCTCACGTGCACCGAGGAATCGACCACTTTCGGAGTATACCAACGCCAGAATTCAATATGAGAATCAGCGAAGGTAAGATAGCAACCGCGATTGTGATGATCTGATGGGGTACTCCCCGAAATACCAGCCTTGCTCAGTAATGCAGCCTGAGCTGGTGTTAAGACGGTGAAACCCGCTCCCCAAAGGCTGTTCTCGTGTTCCTCAATGAAAACAAAGGTCTGCGATGGCCCGGGTTCTGCAAGTTCCGAAAGTTTCGATTTAACTCGTGTATCTTTGTCTGAATTGTCCCCACCCAAATAAGCACTCACCGCATAGCTCCGGGTCCGATCGATGTTGGGTTGGCCGGAGACTTTCGAGGAATCAGTAGGACATTTGTAAACGTCCGTTGTGCGGACGTAGGGGAACAGAGAGCCGCGTTTCAATCCATCCGTGTTTTTATCTTCGCGAGGGTTCCCTGCCACCCAAGAATTTGTAGAACTTCGGGGACCGAGTTTTGAATTAAACGCGATGGGCCCCGCTTGGTTTAGGGGCATCCGATCCTCGTTATCTTCGATATACATTCCCCAAGCTAACTGCAATTGACGGAGGTTATCCATGCACCCAAGTCGGAGCGCGTTGTTCTTTGTGCGGTTCAGTGCAGACATCAACATCCCTGCCACTAGAACGACGATCGAAATCACGAGCATCAATTCCAGCAAAGTAAAGCCACTGACCCGAGGGTATCGAACCTTCGGCAAAGCTAGACTGGATGTGTCAAACCGCATTATCGTCTCTTTTTCCTGTTTCTTCCGCGCTATCAACCGAACCATCTTCCGTGCTTACAGTACACAGGAACCGCATAATTCAGGGTTGATGCAAACTTTTTATTACTTTGGCAGGGGATGTCAACAGGTATTTATCGGTTTGTAGGCAGTATTTTGAATCCTCTTTGTGGAGGATCAATTGCTTGCTGCGGGAGCGGATTTTTGAGGATACGACGGTTTATTTCGGGTTGCGACCGAAGCCCCAAATCAGCCAAATTGCTAAGGCTACGAGGAGGATCAACCACCAAAAATACCGGAGCTCCCTAGCAGCCATCTCGACGAAAACGTAAGCGCTGGGAAAGATCACGACCAAGAACCCCACAAATCCTACGAGGATGGAGGCTTGGATCAGCGAACGTTGGCGAGGACTCATGGAGAAGCGATGGAATCGGCAGGTCCGAGAGGCAAAAGTAAATCGGCTCCATTTTTGTTAGGAGCTTCAGGAACCACCATGGGAGAGCGGCCGTTCCAGCGATCGACAATTTTCCAACGCAAAAAGGCTGGACTGAGGCGTAGGGCATCTCCGCGCACCCGGATGGCCTCAGCTTCGCCCCTTGCTCCGATGATTGCAGTCTCGGCCTCGATTTTGGTTTGGATCTGGGTAAATCTAGCCTGATTAGCCTGCTGTTCGGCAACCATCTTCGCCTCGATCGCGCGCTCCAACTCTGCAGAAAGTCCGATATCTCGGATCACGACGTCTTCGACAATAAGAAGCGATCCGATTTTCAATTTTGCTGCCGCCATGGTCTTTTGCTTGATCTCCTCTCGCTTCTTGACGATGAGTTCGGCAGTCAACATTGCTGAGACTTCTTTGATCGCTTCTTGGACTCGCGGGGCAATGAGACTATCAAAAGGATCTCCGGAGAATTCACGGTATATCTGAACGACGGAATCCTCTGGGACTCGATAAATAACCCGCAAATCCATCATGACCTGTTGAAGATCTGAAGAGAAGCAATCTGCACGAACGGCTCGAGTTCGTTGGCGAATATTGACGGAAACAATGTCCGTCACGAAGGGTGCTTTAAATCCAAAACCTTCAGGCAAGAATTGGCCCGCAGTCTTTCCTAATGTCACCTTAATGCCACGGTTTCCCGGATCCACAATATAGGTCGTGGAAGATGCCAGAAGGACTAGAATAAAAACTAGAATCCCTACGCCGATGAGTTTGTTGAGTGAAGATGGGCTCATAGATTTCAGCGAGTATTGGGACGGGGAACAGCGGAAGGTTTAATTGTGGAAGGTACGAGGTTGGTTTTGGTTTCTTTGTAGCGGGCGATATCGGCTACCGTCAGTATCACCTTCTCCCCTCCACCGATGATCATGGGTGTCAACCCATCCCACTTATCAACAATCTGCAAATCTACGAAAGCGGGATTTTTTCTGAGAGCCTCACCACGGATGATGATCGATTCAGCTTCTCCTTTGGCTTTGATGATCGTTGTGTCAGCCTCAATTTCAACTCGTTGTTGCAGATATTTTGACTTTTCAGCCTCCTGTTCCTGCACCATTTTGGCTTCGATCGCATGCTCGAGTTCCTTGGTCAACGCGATGTTTTGAATCACGATATCTTCAAGAACTAGGAGTGCTCCGACCTTTCGGCGAGCGATTTCTAGTGCCTTCGTCTTAATTTGTTCACGATTCTTCACAATCTGCTCCGCGCTCTGATTCGCCGCGACTTCTTTCAACGCTTCATGCACGCGTGGGGCCACCAAACTCTCGAATGTGTTCCCAAAATAATCCTGGAATAGTTTCACAACGGATGCTTCCGGAATTCGAAACAAAACACGTAGATCAATTTTTATTTGCTGCAGATCCGAGGAATAACATTCGGCTTGATCCTCCGCTGTTTGCTGCCGCACAGAGATTGGATGGATCGCTGTGACAAATGGTATCTTCAGGCCGAAGCCCTCAGGTTTGAACGCGGGCGAAACTCTGCCCATGGTCACCTCCACCCCCCGTTCGCCCGGGGGCACTACGTAGGTACCGGAGGAAGCCATAATAGCCACGCAAAAAATAAGGATGGCGACACCAATCAGTCGAGCAGACGCTTGAGGACTCATGATACGATTAACAACACCCTCACCTTACAAGAACTCGAGGAGGGAAACAAGCAACCAGATTCTAGCCCGAGAACCAAAGTGACAGCGCAAACGGCCAGCACCAGCGGATCGGAATGGTTATTTTATTATCGAAAGTTTCTGAAACCGGACGCGGGCTACGTCACCCATGTAGTGTTCCTGTGCAAAATCGACGGTTGCCTTCTTAAGGCAATCTAAGGCACGCGCCTTCTCTCCTGTCGCTTCGTAGTAAAGGCCGAGGTAAAGGTGAGCGTAAAAAAGGCGATCCTTCATCACCGCATCGGTTGTGCCTAGTTTTTGCGCCGCCTCCAGAACCTGTTGAGCCGTTCCCTTAGCGGCAAAGAGGTCATGGATTTGAGCCATGGGAACTCGGCCGTCGCCTTTGATTGGGATCAGCACTTTACGTGCTGCATCGACCCCATCCGCCCGAGCAACACAAAGAAAGTGCCACACCGCATTTTCTACATCGTTTCGATTCACGTTTTGATGAGACTCGAATTGCTCCCGTCCTTCTTTGAAACGTCCCGCATCATAGAGTGCGATCCCTCGTTGCCAATGCTGGGGCTTCATCTGCGGTTGTAGCTCAAGCACCTTGTCGAAATCAGCTAAAGCCTCCTCCACACGACCGAGTTTGTAGCGTTCCTCCCCTCGCCATTCCCAACCGTTGACCGACTTGGGATCTAGGGCAACGACGTTATCGAAATGCTTGATCGCTTCCAGATGTTCGCCCTTCGCCCGGTGGAACAAACCACGCTGTAACCATGCTGCTGGGTTCGTAGGATCCGCTTCCGTCGCCTTTGCCATCAGGTCTTGGGCTGAACCCACGAGGCCTTTTCGTTGAACCTCCATGGCCTGCGTCAAGAGTTCCTGAGATCGTTCTCGAGCAGTAGCTCCTGAGGCAGCGGTTACTATTCCGAAACTAAGGGCAAGTATTCCAATTGTTATCAGACGGTTCATGCGAGGATTCCTTTAATGACATTTCCGCTTACATCGGTAAGGCGGAAATCCCGACCTGCGTAACGGTAAGTGAACTTTTCATGATCAAACCCGAGGAGGTGCAGGATGGTGGCGTGGAGATCGTGGACGTGGACAACATCTTGCACGGCTCGAAATCCGAACTCGTCAGTCGCTCCATAAGCAACTCCTCCCTTCACTCCTCCGCCCGCCATCCACATCGAGAATCCATAAGGGTTATGGTCTCTGCCCTTGGTTGGCTTGCCGGCTGAGGTTAATTCCACGACGGGTGTTCTGCCAAATTCTCCACCAAAAACAATGAGGGTATCTTCGAACATTCCTCGTTGTTTCAAATCCTCCATCAAAGCGGCGATCGGTTGATCGATCTCCTTCGCCAGCTTTGCATGAGCCGTGATGTCATCATGATGATCCCATGGCTGGCTAGCTCCGTGCCACAACTGCACAAAGCGAACCCCGCGTTCCAACAGCCGCCTTGCGATCAGGGTCTGTCGCGCGTGAACTCCTGATCCATAACGCTCGCGGATGGGTGCGGGCTCCTTGCTCAGATCAAAGGCATCTGCTGCTTCCATCTGCATCCGATAGGCAAGCTCGAAGGATTGGATCCGGGCTTCCAACCGTGGATCCCCTGCTCTCTTCTTTTGGTGCTGTTCGTTCAGAGCATGGACTAGATCCAGCTGGACCCTCTGGGCTTTGAGCGGAGTGCGACTGTTCCGGATATTCTCGATCAGTTTCTCCAATTGAGTGTGTTGACTGTCGATGAATGTTCCTTGGTAGATCCCGGGTAAAAAACCTGACTGCCAATTCTCTGCTTCCTTGATTGGGTATCCTCCGGGACACATCGCAACGAAGCCCGGCAGGTTTTGGTTTACTGTCCCGAGTCCATAGGTGACCCACGAACCCACGCTGGGGCGGCTCATCACGGCATCCCCGCAGTTCATCAGCATGAGGCTAGGTTCATGATTTGGCACGTTCGCTTGCATCGACCTGATTACTGCCAAATCATCCGCGTGTGCCGCGATTTGCGGAAACATTTCGCTAATCTCTAAACCACTCTGTCCGTATTTCTGAAACTTGAACGGGGATGCAAAAGCCGCACCCGTTTTCCGCTCGGTGCGAATGTAATCCATTGGCAACGGTTTCCCATCGTATTTTGTCAGCGCGGGTTTAGGGTCGAACGTATCCACATGCGAAGGGCCACCATTCAAAAAAAAGTGGATGACGCGTTTGGCCTTGGAAGGAAGCGGAGGCTTGCGTGCTGCCATCGGATGAAGATCATCCGCGAGGGAAAGGTTGGACATCACTCCGGCCAGTCCGACCGCACCCATTCCCATCCCACATCGTTCCAAAAATTCACGACGAGTTGAGGGGAGAATTGGCAAGGGGTTCATCGGCCTATTGTTGGATAAAATAACTTAAGTTCTCCAACTCCATAGCGAGGTTGACATTATTGACCATGACCTCCTCCGGCACATGCAACATGATGGGTGCAAAGTTCAGAATACCTGCAATTCCCTGTCCGATCAATTGGTTTGCGACTTCCTGGGCCTCCGGAGCTGGCACGGTCAATATCGCCATCTTTACTCCCTGATCCGTGATGATCTGGGTCAAATCCTCCATGGGATGGATTGGCATGCGGCACTTGGCGCGTTTGCGTTGGGAATCGGAGTCGAAGGCCGCAATGATTTCAAATCCCTCTTGTTCAAATCCTTGATACGATAGCAACGCCAAACCCAGATTACCGACTCCTACAAGAATCACCGGTTGCAAGCTCGTGGTCCCAAGCAAATCACCCATCATCACGATTAACTGCTCAACATCATACCCAAGCCCTCGCGTTCCGAACTGACCAAAATAAGTCAAATCCTTACGCAACTGGGTCGATTTAACCTGAGCTGCTTTCGCCAATGCTTCGCTCGATACAGTCCGAATTTTGTTGGTCTTCAGCCGTTGCAAACAGCGCAAATAGACCGACAACCGGTAAATCGTCTTGCGGGGAATGTCCGATTTGACGTTTTTCTTCATGACAACGCCATCCGTTCTACACGATTAATCAATAAACACCAACTCGTTGGACATGAGTAATGTCTGCGCGTATTTCTCCCAAGCATTGAGTGGTTTGTGGGTTTCCTTAGGGCCGATGAAATCTTCGCGATTGTTCCACTCCGTGGTCGCGGACAAATCTTTCGGATCTGCCTTGGTAGTAATTACTGGATTCCAGGTAAAACTATCCGAATTATTATCGGCACCACAAAGGACAACAAAATCCAATGAATCTCCAGCCTTCACTGAGATTTGCTCAGGTTTCATCTCTCGCTTTTCGTGTTTCACCAGTTCTCGTTTGATGACCTGTTCGCCACGCAACAAGATTAGTCCGGTAACCCCATCACCTGCTTCCGCATCATGCTTAAGGACTGAGCGTATGTTCACCGAACAATCTCGAGGCGCAATCCACCGCCGAATGGTGACATGAGAAAGATCACTTCCTGCATGACCCCCGTCCTTATTGAGGATGACAAAGCCAAGCTTTTCGTCAGGCACCTTCGGACCTCCTTGCCATGCATCCCCTGTAAAATGAGGCAACTTCGTAAAAGAAGTTATCCGGTTGGCGTTGGTGTCAAAAGTTCCATAGCCGTATTGCCATGCAAATTGTGAGAATTCTTTGGCGGGTAGCTTTGCTTGAGAGTTGATATATTTCAATGCCATGCCGACTTCATCGCTCTCAGGCTCTCGCTGAAAAGCCACGCGATAAAGGGCTTTGATTTTATCCTTCGGTTGTTCAACTACAGCGACATCCTGTCGTGCCAGTAAGTCGCGAGCTTTTGCCACGACGAAGGGGCTGTTGATCATGAACAAAGCTTGCTGAGGAACTGTTGTTTGAAACCGCTGAGGGCTGGTCGTATCGGGGCTGGCGAAATCGAATGTGCGGAGCAATCCAGGGAGGTTTTGACGATCGATAAACCCGTAGATCGTCCTTCGATCAACATCTGTTTTATTGATTAACTCGACAGGCTGACCTCCAGATTTCAAATCCAGCTTGTCCGTCACCGCGATTAAACTATCGCGCAGAGCTTCAAATTCCAATCGCCGACGTCCCATATGCCAAAACAAATGATTATTCGGATCAATCTGTGAATAAGCAGCGTTATCATCACTAGATTGCTGATATGTATTTGAGAGAAGGATCAATTTGTGCAATTTTTTAAGCGACCATCCTTCTTCCATGAAGCGGGTTGCAAGATAGTCCAACAATTCTGGGTGAGTCGGAGGATCCGAGCGGAGACCGAAATCACTCGGAGTTTGGACGAAAGCGGTGCCAAAATGGGCTAACCAAATCCGGTTGACGAATACGCGGGCGGTTAACGGGTTTTTTTGGTTAACAATGGCCTCCGCCATCTCAAGTCGGCCACTGCCCTTAGTGAATGGTTTGCGATCGGGACCCGCGACCACTTCGAGCATCTGGCGAGGGACCGCAGGTCCACGGTTGTGCGGGCTTCCACGCACGAAGACATGGGGGTTATCGGGGTTATCTTTATCGGCCATCGCCATCGCTCGAGGAGGCGAACCGGGATGTGTGGCATCGATTTCTTCTACCTTGCGGCGCAGCGCACGTTTCTTCTGAATGTCAGGCGTTGGAAATAGTTGTTGGATTTCACCCGCTGAAATGGAAAACGGAGAACTGTCGGCGTAAAGAAACTGACGCAGTGCTTCTCTTGGGATTTCGTCAAACTTATCCTTTGTAGGGCGGGCATCTTTGTAAGTTTCTACCCAATCTTTATTGAGAGTCTTGAAGAGATCGTTGTATCGAGTTGCTAGGTCCTTCATCCCAGCCAATGAATTCGTCCCCGATCGGAGGCTTTCAGCAACTACAGGGTTTACTTCTTTTTTCCCAACTGCCTCAGTAAGTGTAGCTTGCGCTTTGGCTGCAAAATCACCTTCGGGCAACGCAGAAAGTGCCTGCCATGGACCAAAAATCGGATCGCTCGCGACGCTCAACTTAGGGAGAGCATCAACCCAACGGCGAACCAACATGGGACCGAGTTTGCGCTCTTTTGCTAGCTCCTCCGTTTTCCCCTTGTCAGAAAGTCGGCTCGCGTCCAGAGCAGCCAAGAGATAGTCGCCGGTCCGCTCACGGTGCCGACTAAGCGACTCGAGTTCCTTGGTCCGGACATGGTCCTCAAACTCCTTCTCAGCAGCCGCATTGGCTTTGACATACTCAGGGTATTCTAAGGATCGCGAAGCCGCGCCCAAGAGAGGTTTTTCACCCGGTTCATGGCTGCTCGAAAAAACACCGTATAAGGAATAATAATCCTTAATGGAAATGGGATCGTATTTGTGGTCGTGACAGCGGGCGCACACCACGGTGATTCCCATCAGACCACGAGTGGTGACATCGATCCGATCATCGATGATATCAGGTTGATTATTGAGGAATCGACGACCCAGCGTCAAGTAACCTAGGGCCGCGAGAGGACGTTTGTCCTCTCCAAGTGGCAGGAGGTCAGCAGCGAGTTGTTCGATGAAGAATTGGTTGATCGGAAGGTCGTTGTTGAACGAACGGATCACATAATCCCGATAAGTGTAAGCATATGCATACCGGCGTTCCTCTTCAAAAACGTAACCTTTGGTGTCGGCATACCGTGCGATATCAAGCCAATGCCTAGCCCACCGCTCTCCATACTGGGGCGAAGCCAATAGCCGGTCGATTGCGTGCGAATAGGCGTCTGGGGAGGAGTCAGCAAGAAATTGATCCATCATTGCAGGAGTCGGAGGAAGTCCTGTCAAATCGAGAGCAACCCGACGCAATAACGTCCGTCGATCCGCTTTGGGTGATGGTTTCAGTCCCTTCTGATTGAGCTTAGCCACGATAAACGCATCGATCGGATTCGCCACCCATCGAGAATTCAGTGCTGTTGGAACCTTCGGATTGGTGAGCGGTTGGAATGCCCAATGCTTTTTAACGTCATCCTGCTTGTTCGATGCAAGTTTCGACGATTCTCGTGGATCGGGGGCACCCATTTTAACCCAAGCCTCGAGGCTGGCGATTTGTGAGTCGCTGAGTTTGCCCTGCTTTTTGGGGGGCATCTGGATCTCCTCGTTAACGTAGCGAACGGCCTGAATGAGGAGAGATTTTTCGAGATCACTAGGGACCACGGCCGGCCCAGTATCTCCGCCTTTGAGAGAGGCCTCGCGAGTGTCGAGAAGCAGCCCGCCTTTGATTTTCTCAGCTTTTTGGCTGTGACAGGCGTAACAATGATCGACAAGAATCGGACGGATTTTTGACTCAAAAAACTCGATTTGTTCTGCAGTTGGAGCAAGTTCAGCGGCATCAACTGAGATAGGCAAAACAGAGCCGGCCTTTATCAAAGCCCAAGCGACTAAGACGAGGCTCGTTTTTAACGAAGAACTGAAGGGTCGAGAAATCATCGTGACAAACTATTTTGACGTTGAATTCATGTTGATTCTTCAATCCGTAACGGTTTCATTTCCAACACTATCGGAGTTATATTACATCAAGGAACCGGTGAACCTCTAAGTTTCTTTGATTCGTCACAAAACTCACGAGTTTTCTTCTGAATTGCAAGGAGACACTTTTTGTTCTGAGGCATTTTGTAAGGCACAATTCGGTTGGTGCGAACCATGAATTCTGATTAACTGACTGTTGGGTGTAGGACTGTTGTTTACTGGCTGGATCATGGATAAATTGCTTCTAGTTGATGATGAAAAGGACGTGCAATATTCGTTCCGGCGAATCTTTGATTCTCCTGAGATCGAAATCTCGACCGCTGACAGCGGTGAGGATGCACTAAAACTCATCCCGAAATTGCGACCCGATTTGGTGCTCATGGATGTTCGAATGGGGGGAATCACCGGATTGGAAACGTTGCGCCGTTTAAGACAAATCGACGCCAAGCTGCCGGTGATTATGATGACCGCTTACGGCACGACCCAGACGGCGATCGAGGCAATGAAGTATGGGGCTTACGATTATCTACTCAAACCTTTCGATGTCCCGAAACTAAAAGCAATCGTCTTCGCGGCACTTAAAGCCGCCCATGACATGAAGCAGGTGGTTTCGTTTCAACCGCTGTTGGAAAGCGAGGATTACGAGGTAGGTGTCGTGGGTCGCAGTGAAGCGATGCAACGAGTGTTCAAGTTAATCGGTCAACTAGCAGGATCGGACGCCACGGCATTGATTACGGGGGAATCAGGCACTGGAAAGGAATTAGTTGCTCGGGCGATCTATTATAATTCGCAACGAGCTGAAAAACCTTTCATCGCTATAAATTGTGCGGCAATCCCTGAAAACCTGCTGGAAAGCGAACTTTTCGGACACGAAAAGGGGGCCTTCACAGGAGCTAATACCCAGCGGATAGGAAAATTCGAACAATGCAACGGCGGAACAATTTTCCTCGATGAAATTGGGGATATGTCCCTCCCGACTCAGACTAAGATTTTGCGGGTTTTGCAGAACGGTGCTTTTGAACGAGTCGGTGGGAATAGTCCAGTGAAGGTGAACGTTAGGGTCATTGCGGCCACCAACAAGCCATTGGAACAGGCGGTTGCAGCGCGCGAGTTTCGCGAAGATCTGTTCTATCGACTCAACGTCGTGAGGATTCAGATTCCTGCATTACGTGAGCGTCGCGATGACATCCGTTTGTTAGTTAATTATTTTCTCCGTAAGTTCGCACAGTCACAAAAACAAACTCCAAAATCCATCTCAAGCGAGGTGATCGCGATTTTCGAGAACTACCATTGGCCGGGAAACGTTCGCGAGTTGGAGAATGTTATCCAACGCTCGATGGTCGTCGCGAAGGGGGACGCAATCCTCGGAGGGGATATCCCCGTAGAAATCAGCACTGGCCGGTTGTCCACCACAGTTTCGCCAACGGTGCCGGAAACCCAGTCAGTCAACCCATCCAGCGATTCTAGCGTTCCGGCTGTCCAAAGAACGGATTCCGCATCAACCTCGCCAACCGACTTGGTTTCGATCGCTCGCCTTTTGTTTTACTGGGCTAAGAAGGACTCGAAGCTCAAAATCATCCCAGCGGTGGAACGCGAATTAATCATTCACGCCTTGGAAGAAACAAAAGGAAACCAAGTGCAAGCGGCCAAAATGTTGGGAATCACTCGAGCAACCCTTCGCAAACGAGTCGACAAATTCAGCATCAAACAAATGCTTTCGGTGAGTTGAAGCTCAACCTTTAGCAGCCTCCGGCGGTTCCGCACCCACAAGACCCTGAGCTCGATACACATACCATCCGACGAATTCGTGTAAATAGAGGCTCATCAGAAAAAAACCGTTCTGACGTGGAATCCAACTCAATGATTCGTTTTCGCGAGCGGTCAGTCCTTCGAAATCACAGGGGACAGGGACGACAGGGATTTTCATCTGAACAAACAACGCTTCTGCTCGTCGCATATGAGATGCGGAAGTCACTAAGAGGACGCGTTGCCATTTGTAGTGGGTAACTAGGTCTCTCACTTGCTGTGCTTCCTCGACGGTTGTCAGGCTTGGTTTTAACGAAATAATCGCACTTGTGGGCACTTGTTCGACAGCCAGCCAACGTTCAACCAGCTTTCCTTCTCCAAAACTTTTCGTCGAATCCAAGCTCGCTTCGCCACCACCAAGGATCAAGATCGGAGCCCGCCGTTCCCGCCACAACTCAGCGGCAGTCAAAACACGGTCAGCATTAGATCCCAAATTGAATCCGAAGGTGTCATTTTTGGAATGGTTCAAGACACCCCCTAACATCACGATGGCATCAGCCTTTGGCACGTTGGTGATGCGGTTTGTGGCATAAGGTGCTTCAAGACTTGAAAGCAGATCCACAGGAAGCGACGTCGCTCCCACAATATAAATTGCCAAACTGAGGAAACAGGTGAGGGCAGCGGTTCCCCAGTGTTTGCGGTAAAGGGAAAAAATCAAACTCAAGGTGATGACCATCCAGAGAAAGCCAACAGGCTGCAACAATGGAGCTAAGGGTCTTAACCACTGCAAACTCATCGGGTCACTTTTTTATAAACTGGCGACACACCCAACCGCGTAAACTCTCGAACGATTGTTGCATATCGAGCGTTTCAACCACCAACTTGTTTGAGGTAATCGTCCGGTGCTAGCAATGCCTCGGTTTCAGAAACATCAGAAAGCTTTATTTTGTAAAACCAGCCATCTCCGAACGGGCTGGTATTGACCAATGCGGGATCGTTCGATAACGCCGAATTAATTTCAACAATTTGACCGCTAACCGGAGAGTAGATATCGCTAGCGGTTTTGACAGATTCAACCACAGCACAAGCCTCACCCGCTTTAACAATCCGCTGGAGTTGTGGTAATTCCACGAAAACTATATCGGTGAGTTCGTGCTGTGCATGGTCCGTGATACCAACCGTGGCATGATCGCCCTCAACGCGAACCCATTCGTGTGATTTAGCGTACCGTAGCTCATTAGGTATTTTCGACATAAACAAAATAGAACCGAGCTCGACACCGAGGTCAACTTGCTTTTCGGTAAATCGGTTTTTTAACAATCTCCGCTGCAAAATATTGCCCCCTGATTTCGATCTCCACCCGGGAGCCCAGTTGAACAACTGTCGGCGGAACATATGCCATTCCAATGCCAACGTTTAGGCTTGGACTGAGAGTTCCGCTCACCACTTCACCGATAGGTTTACCTCCAATACACACTTTATAATGCGGTCGCGGAGGTGGAGACTTTTCCACCATTTTGAAGGCGACACACATTTGTGTGACACCTACATTTTTTTGATTAGCCAAAACCTCGCGACCGTTAAAAGCACCTTTCGTGAGACTCACAAAAAAACCAAGACCTGCCTCGATCGGGGTTTTTGTCTCATCAAGCTCGTGTCCGTAGAGCGGGTAACAAACCTCCGTTCGCAACGTGTCACGAGCCCCTAAACCCGCTGGTTTGAGCCCATGCGTGTGGCCTACCTCCAAGGCTCGCTGCCAAAGACCGCTAATAATACTGGATGATCCCACCAGCTCAAAACCGTCTTCTCCAGTGTAACCTGTCCGTGCTAGGTGAACCATTTCGCCACTAAACATCCCACGGGTTATTTGGTTTTTAATGAGACTCGAAGGGGCTCGGTCAAAACTATCGACACACCTATCAATGAATCGCCCCACCGTGGGACCTTGTATAGCGATTGCCCCGAATACATCACTCTGATTTGTCAATGTCGTGCCGCTGCCAAATTCTCCGAGGACTTCCTGAGTCAACCAAGCGAAATCCTCAGCAATTCTTGAGGCGTTGATGATGAGGAGAAACTCGTCTACTCCCAGTTTATAGACGTATAAGTCATCTATCACTCCACCAGCCGGGTTACACATCAAGCTATACTGGCCATCACCAACGCCAAGTTTAGTGATATCGTTCGTGAGCACATGGTTCAGAAATGAAACAGCCCCCGGCCCGATCACTCTCACCTCACCCATATGGCAAATATCGAAAATACCAGCAGCGTTGCGGACGGCCCGATGCTCCTCGATGATACTCGAATAGAAAACGGGCATCTCCCAACCACCAAATTCGACGAGTCGCGCCCCTAACTTTTGATGAACTTCAAACAGTGGCGTCCGTTTCAACATAATACTCGCAGATGCTCCAAGGAACCGAACTCAGGTGATTGCAATAGGATTAACCCCATTTCTCAGTTCGCATCTGTTCCTTAGGAACTTTCAATTCCTCTAGAACCAGAGCCTCAGTTGAATTCACCAACTCATTCGGTCCGCAGGCATAAAAGATCGTTTGGCTCAGATCCCGAATATGATCCCGAATCCAGTCGGCGGTGATCCTACCTCGGCGTCCAGTCCATTCCAGACCTTCTGGCAACCGAGTACAGGTGACATTGAATGAGACCAAAGGATTCTCTTTTTCCAATTGGAGGAATTCCTCATGAAAAATGATATCACTCGGAGTCCGCACACTGTAGAGGATCGTAATCCGAGTGGGATGTTTCAGTAATGCAGCCTCACGAACAAAACCTCGAAACGGGGTCACACCCGAACCTCCGGCGATACAGAGCAAATGTTTGGTCTGCTCATAAACGGGCAGAAAACGGCCAGCAGGAGGGAGAACCATCATCGTGTCACCCGCCTTCGCCCAATCCACGATGCGAGTTCCCATCTTGCCATCGCGCTTGACCGTCACCTCAAATGCCCCGCGATCCAAGGCGCAAGACGACAAGGAGTAAGCCCGCTTGTAATTCAGAGTGTCAGGCCACGCGAGCGTGATGAATTGTCCCGTCTTGAAATCAATGTCGTAATCCGCAGGCCACTTAAGGCGAAGCGTCTTGGTGTCGGGCAACTCCATTTTGACGGATTCGACCGTCATTTCCACGATGGTTCTAGCCATAAATGTGTTTTATGCTCCCGACACGATCAATACCGCAGACTAGCGTGCGCTGAGTTTTCCTGCCAAATCCAAACAGACACCCTCCTTGGTGCTGCGAACATATAGACGGCCACCGCTTAGGCTTGGGGTCGACCAGCATTTCCCAGTCACCGCTTGGGTGCGTGCGAGTTCGGTGTAGGCCGTCGGGGATGCCTCAACCAACACCACTTGCCCCCGATCCCCCAACACGATGACTTTATTACCTGCCAAGGTGACATTACCCGGACCGAAATTTGGTTTCGACCAGAGTTCCTTCCCGGTGGCTAGCTCAACACATTTCATTGCACCCGTCCCATACTCTTTGAACTGGAACATTCCATAGAGATAACCGTCTTTTAGAACCGGCGTGCTCCAGTGATTAGCGAGAGCGTTACCGGTTGAACGCCAAATCTCGGTTGCGATCCATGCGTCTCCACTTTTCGTGATTTTTGCGGCTCCGGCACCGACTCCATAGCCGACCGAACAATAAACAATATCGCCACCAACAATCGGTGAGGCTGCGGTCGAAATGTTGAAACGGTATGGATGACGCCATAAAACTTTTCCTGACTTGGCTTCCGCAGAAACCAGCCCAGCTTGCGTGAAGAAAATTACTTGGCGAACGCCATGGATCGTGGCCGGCGTGGGGCTGGCGTGGGTAGGTTTGTCGTTCTCGCCTTTCCAGAGGAGTGTTCCGTCTTTCTTATTAAACGCTAACAAAGACTGCCCTGCTCCACCCGCGCAAACGAAAATCACATTCCCATCGACAATTGGGGATGCTGAATTTTGCCAATAAATACCCTGACCTCCGTGATCCTTAACCAAGTCCTTTGACCATTTAACGGCACCGGTCTTGGTGTCCAAACAACTCAGGATCAAACGGCCATCCAAGATATAAACCATATCTCCATCCACGGTTGGTGTGGAGCGTGGTCCATCCCCACCCCCGTTATCCTTTTCGCCACTATCCCCACCGCCGTCGTATTTCGCGACCCCCAGAGGCGTGGCCCAAATCTCATTCCCTGTGTTTGCATCCAATGCGAGGCATGTTTCCTTGGCGGCACCTTCAAAATCTCGTCGCACCAAGGTGTATGCTCTCCCCTTCGCTATCGAAATCGAACTGAACCCTGTTGCCATAGGGATTTTCCAAAGCACTTTGGGGCCTGCTGCTGGCCATGCAGAAACACTCTCAGTGGATCTTCCGTCATGGGTTGGACCTCGGTAACCGGGCCATTCTGCGATTACGGAATACGAGACCGCAAACATTGAAAATGCGATGGCAGTGAACCCAGTCTGAAATATCGATTTTTTCATAACAAATCTAAACGGTCGGCGTGGGGATCATTCGGTGAGAACCAAAGAAAAGCAAGCCTCGCTCACAGAGTTGGGCGGGAGGTTTAAGGGAAATGTTCGCTCACGCTTGAGCTTCCCTAGGAAGGTTGGCATGGTGGTAGGACATGAATCGAATCACTGCCCAGTTTCAACGTCTGCGTCAAAACAAACAGAAGGGATTTGTTGTTTATATTGGGGCTGGAGATCCAAGTTTAGCCACCACTCAGGAGTTAGTGGTTGGAATGGACAAAGCAGGTGTGGACATCGTTGAGCTAGGAGTGCCATTCAGCGATCCTTTGGCGGATGGTTTGGTGAACCAACTCGCGGCCCAACGAGGTTTGGAATCAGGAACCACACCCAAAAAACTTTTGGAGATGATCCACGGTCTCCGTGCTGAAAGTCAGGTGCCAATCGTCCTTTATGTGTATTTCAACATCCTCCACCGCTACGGGATCGCAAAATGGATCACGGATTGCGCTGCAGCAGGAGTTGATGGGTTACTTGTATTAGATCTGCCACCGGAGGAATCGGACGATTACGAAGCGCAGATGGCGAAGGCAGGACTCTCTGTGATCTACCTAATGGCCCCGACAACGACCATCGATCGAATGGAGCTTATCGCCAAACGCGCCAGCGGTTTTATTTACTATGTTTCACGAGAAGGCGTCACTGGGATGCAAGATCAGGTCGCGACCAATATCGGAGCAATGACGGCAAGAATCCGTGAGCACACGGATCTGCCAATCGCAGTCGGATTCGGAATCTCAAACCCAGAACAAGCCCGATATGTTGCTTCTTTTGCTGAGGCAATCGTAGTGGGTAGTGCGGTGGTCAACCAGATTGCATTGCACGGCAAAGAACCCGATCTCGTCGACCGAGTCGTTAAATTTGTGAGTCCCATGGTGGAGGCAATCAAAACAAACTCTTAATCCAACGAATAAAAACAATGAGCGCAAAATCCTCAAAACAAGATCGATTCGTGATCATCATGGCGGGTGGCCGTGGAGAACGCTTTTGGCCCGTGAGCCGAGAAAAAACGCCAAAACAACTCATCACGTTGCTAGGAGGACGTTCGTTCTTACAACAGGCTGTGGATCGTGTTTTGCCGGTAGTTCCACTTGAAAACATCTACATCATCACCAACGCGGTTCAGGCTCCAGAAGTGCGTCGCCAATTACCGAAACTGCCGAAGGAAAATGTAGTTGCCGAACCAGTAGGACGGGATACCTGTGCCGCCGTTGCCCTAGGTGCTGCAATCGTAGGAGCGCACTCATTGACAGGCGTCATGGCTGTCCTTCCGGCGGATCACGTAATTCCTTCCGCAAAGCAATTTCAACAGGTCCTCAACGACGCATTTGATAGGGCGAAACAGGATCCTGTCATCGTGACGATCGGCATTCCTCCCACGGAACCCGCCACGGGTTATGGTTACATCCATGTTGGCGAAACTCTTGCTCCTGTCGAAGGAACTAAACCTTCCAAAACCAAACTTTCTAAAGTTCTGAGATTTGTTGAAAAACCGAATGAAGAAACTGCGGCGGCATATCTCAAATCTGGTGATTATCTTTGGAACGCTGGGATGTTTATTTGGTCCGTCCCAACAATTTTAGCTGGCTTACGAGTGCATTGCCCTGAGCTGGAAGAGGCCTGTCAACGCTGGTTGAAAGTTGCCGGAACACCACGGCTCGATCGCGTTTTAGCCAAAGAATATCCGGGTATAAAGAAAATCTCCGTTGATTTCGCGTTGCTTGAGAAAGCGGATAACGTAGTCGTAGCCGACGGGGGTTTTGCGTGGGATGATCTCGGAGCTTGGACCGCGTTGGCTCGGCACCTGAAACCTGATGCACACGGCAATTGTGTCGTTGGCGATTTGGTGCAGGTCGATTCGGAAAATAACTTAGTATTCGATGCAAGAACCAAAAACCGATCGACAATTACCTTAGTCGGCATTACCGATTCAATTATCGTCCAAACTGACGACTCCCTTTTGGTAGCGCACAAATCTCAGGCGCAAAAAATAAAAAACTTGGTGCGTCAACTCACTGAGAGTAAGGCACACAAAAAGTTGGTCTGACCTACTCCCGAACTGTGGCCGAGAGTTTTTGTCTAAATTCTACGATCACACGCTCGTGAGCCGGGTTAATTTCTTGGTCGGTTAACGTCTTCTCGCTACTCCGGTAAGTGAAGGCGTAGGCCACGCTTTTGCTGCCGTCTGCTACGTTTTTACCTCTGAAAACATCAAATAATTCGACCTTCTCTAGATGTGCCGGTTTAACTTGGCGCACCACCGCGAGGATTGATTCATGGGTAGTCTCTTCAGGCACGATCATGGCGACGTCCCTCCGGATGCTGGGAAACATCGGGAGCGGTTTAAAAGATTTGTTCGTGTTTCGACGTGCCAAGAGCAGGTCTAAGTTCAGCTCGGCAAGAAAAACAGGGTCCCGCAAATCGTATTGTTTCGCAAGCGATGGAAGGAGTTGACCAAATTCGCCAATGGTTTGTTTGCCGAGGTGAAGGGTAGCCGCTTCCAAATACAATTCTGAAGGACAGGTGGCACGGCGTTGGCAAGTATAACCGCGGAGCCCAAGCGTTTCGAGTAACTCCTCTAGGAGGCCTTTCAGGTCGGAGAGGTCGAGGCGAGCTTCACGATCTTCCCCACTCCAAAACCCAACGAGACGACGACCCGTGATCGCAATAGCTACCCGTCGTTCTTCGCGGACTACCTCCCCTTCCCTAGTGAAAACCTTCCCCAATTCGAACAACCGGACATCGGCCACAAATTGATGCAAATTATGGCTGAGCGAATCCAAGAGGCCGGGTATTAGACTCGAACGCAAAACATTCATGTCAACGCTCAAAGGGTTAGCTAACCCAACAGCTTCCGGAGAGATCAGATTTGCAGCCTTGGAAGAAATAAGGGTCTGTCCCTGAGCCTCAGACAGACCCGAAGCAGCTAGCAATGATCTCACTTCACTCAGTTCATCAAAAACCGTGTCGAACTGATTACTACCCACGACACCTTTCGGCGGGGTGACAGGGATACGATCCACACCATAAAGCCGGGCGACCTCTTCAATCAGATCCACCTCTTGTTTCAGGTCAACTCGATAACTTGGGATAGTAACGCTCGCCGAATCGTCAACCGTCACCGTTTCCAATCCTAAAGCTTTGAGGTATTGCAATTGGACATCGCCGGAAAGGGCAAGCCCCAGCAGTTGATTCGTTCTGGCGAACCGCAATGTGATCGACTTGGCCTTCGGTTCTTGCGAATAAACATCTACCATCCCGGAGGTGATGATTCCACCAGCAATATCAACCATTAATTGTGCGGCTCGTTGACTCGCCCAGTTGCAGATTCCGATATCAGCACCTCGTTCAAAGCGGTAGGAAGCATCGCTCCTTAAGTCCAGTTTTTTAGAAGTAGCCCGGATTGATTGTGGTTGAAAATATGCACTCTCGAGAAGTACGTCCACCGTCTGCGGATTAATCTCGCTATTCTGCCCACCCATCACCCCGGCCAAGGCAATCCCCCGCTCCGCATCCCCAATCATCAGCATTTGCGTTGTCAGCGAACGAGTTTGACCATCTAAGGTAACAAATGTTTCGCCCTCTTTTGCACGTCGAACAACGATTGTATGGTCCCTTAGCAGGCCGAAATCGAAGGCGTGCAAGGGTTGACCGCATTCGAGCATGACAAAATTCGTGATATCTACGACGTTGTTGATGCTTCGAACGCCCACTCTCTCCAGTGTCGATTTTAGCCAAGCGGGACTCGGGGCGATCTTGATCCCGCGTATCAGACGAACCGTGTAGCGTGGACAAAGTTCAGGATCCTCAACACGCACAATCACGTTTGCAGAAATATCATCATTTAAAACTAGCGCCGGAAGCACCGGAACCCTGAGCGGATTCCCCGTCAGGGCACTGATCTCCCGAGCGATTCCGAGGACACTGTTGAGGTCCGGTCGGTTCGGTGTGATCTCGAGATCAAACACCACATCACTCTCCCCACGACCGAGGTAAGTAGCAAACGGCTGCCCCACCTGAGCGTCATTTGGTAAAATAAGTAACCCATCGACCACATCCGGAAGTCCAAGCTCCTGCGGAGAACACATCATCCCCTGAGATTCGACACCACGGATTTTACCAACTTTGATCGTAAACGCGGTCTCTCCGGGTTTTGCTGGCAGAGAAGCTCCCGGCAAGATCAATGGCACTTTGTCGCCTGCTGAGAAATTCTGCGCACCACACACGATCTGCCTCTCACCAGTGCCATCGTTGACACGGCACAAAGAAAGCTTATCGGCGTTGGGATGTTTTTCACGGGTGACCACTTGGGCCACGACCACTCCTTTAAAATCGCCGCCCAATTCCGTCATCCCCTCGACTTCGATGCCTAGCATCGTCAACCGCTCGGAAAGTTCAGCAGGTGACCAAGGGAAATCAACGTATTGCCGGAGCCAGTTTAGTGTGACTTTCATGAGAGATTCTTGCCGTCAGTTTTAATCAGAATCAA
>SXGR01151660.1_pt1 | contig 25985 bp, 21 predicted proteins | sample 3174711 | NCBI WGS metagenome assembly SXGR01 (sample SAMN11356860, study PRJNA531348) | freshwater metagenome | isolation source: freshwater sample F1-60 | place: China: Fuxian Lake, Yuxi | collected 2017-12-25
AACCTACATAGCCTGGAGGCGCCCCGATCAATCGGCTTACAGAAAATTTTTCCATGTATTCACTCATGTCAATTCTAATTAAAGACTCTTCTGAATCAAACATGTTACGCGCAAGTGCACGTGCCAATTCTGTTTTACCAACACCTGTTGGACCTAAGAATATGAAAGTACCAATGGGTTTTTTAGGATCCTTTAAGCCAACCCTATTTCGCTGTATGGCTTTCACCACTTTACTAATGGCATCATCCTGACCAATGACCATTCCTTTCATTTCATCGGCCATTTTTCTGAGCTTGGTTGTTTCCGCTTCCACCATACGTTTCACCGGGATACCTGTCATCATGCTCACCACCTCAGCAATATTTTCCTCATTAATGGGGAAACGTTTTGTTTTGCTTTCATCTTCCCACAAGCTTTTTGCTTTTTCTAAAGCTTCGCCTAATTTTTTTTCTGTATCTCTTAAGTTGGCAGCCTCTTCAAAACGCTGACTTTTAACTACCCTATTCTTTTCGTTTTTAACTTCCTCTATTTGTTTTTCTAATTCAACAATATCTTGAGGAACATTAATGTTTTTTAAATGCACCCTTGCACCAACTTCATCTAATACATCAATGGCTTTATCAGGTAACAAACGATCCGTCATATAACGATCACTCAACTTAACACAGGCTTCAATGGCTTCTTGATCATAAACGACGCTATGATAATCCTCGTATTTGGATTTGATATTATTTAAAATGGTAATGGTATCTGCTACACTAGGTGGCTCAATCACTACTTTTTGGAAACGTCTATCTAATGCACCATCTTTTTCAATGTGCATACGATACTCATCTAATGTGGAAGCACCAATACATTGCAATTCTCCTCTCGCTAAAGCAGGCTTAAATATATTAGAAGCATCTAATGAACCACTTGCGCCTCCAGCACCCACAATGGTATGTATTTCATCAATGAATAAGATGACATCTCTGTTCTTTTCCAATTCGTTCATGATAGCCTTCATTCTTTCCTCAAATTGACCTCTGTATTTTGTACCTGCTACTAATGCAGCCAAGTCCAAGGATATAACGCGCTTATCAAATAAAACACGACTTACTTTTCTTTGCACAATTCGCAAAGCCAAACCTTCGACAATAGCAGTTTTACCCACCCCAGGTTCCCCAATTAAAATTGGATTGTTTTTTTTACGACGACTTAAAATTTGGCTCACTCTTTCAATCTCTGCATCCCTACCTACAATTGGATCCAAGGAATCCATTTCTGCAAGCTTGGTAATATCACGGCCAAAATTATCAAGTACCGGTGTTTTAGATTTACTCGCAGTAGCAGTTTTTGCTTTTGGAGCAGCACCAAAACCTGCGCCTCCTCTTTTCTCTTCATCAAATTCATCATCCGCATCATCTGGGAATTCCGCACTTGGCGGATTAATTGGATGGGTGGGTGTTAAACCAACCATCCCTAATTCAGTACGGAACAAATCATAATCAACATCAAATTGATTTAAAATTTGCGTAGCTATATTTTCTTTATTTTTTAAAATACTTAAAAGCAAGTGTTCCGTTTCTACCATCGGACTTTTCAAAGCCTTAGCTTCTAGCACGGTCACCCTAATCACTTTTTCAGCTTGTTTGGTTAAAGGCAAACTGTTGATGTTTGTTACATTTTTACCTGACTTATCTTTAACAGCTAATTCAATTTCTTTACGCAATTCCCCCAAATTTACATTGAGTTGCTTAAGCACTTTGATGGCCGTGTTTTCTTGGTCGCGAATAAGCCCCAACATTAAATGCTCTGCACCAATAAAATCATTCCCTAATCTTAATGCCTCTTCGCGGCTATAAGCAATGATTTCCTTAACTTGTGTTGAAAAATTATTATCCATTAGATTAAATTGGAGTTGTTACAAGATTAACGAAAATTTTTGACCTAAAGTATGTCAACTATTACTAGTTATTCACCTTTTAAATGAATTCACATGCAATACAAAACAGACCTTAAGGAAAAATTTACTGTCGTTACCTTCCTCGATAATTACTTAACTTCAAATAGTGTGCCAGAAATCAATGAACTCACCCAAAAAATACTGTCACAAAGCCCCAAAAACCTGGTTTTAAACTGCGGTCATGTCAAACAGTGGGACGCTTCCATTATTAGCGTTCTGGGCAATGCCCAACAGCAATTTTATGACAATAATGCCTCTTTTGTCATTTGTGCATTGTCGGATGCCCTTCAAAAAGGCATTGACGACTCAGAATATGCTGAAATGATGAATTTAACCCCTACTGAAACAGAAGCCTGGGATATTGTTCAAATGGAAGAAATTGAAAGGGAATTGTTGGATAGTGATGATTTGGAATTTTCTGCTGAAATTTAAAACCCAATATAGGTTGTATATGAAACCTAAGGGGCTTCATGAAGTGAAGTGGCCAAATTTTAGGCCTATTTACTGATGCAATTGATTAAGATTAACCTATAATTTAGCTCAAATTAGTTATTTTCGCCGTCATGATTACCGCGCAAACCATACAACAAATTACAAACCGCATTGATATAATTGATGTGGTTGGGGAATTTGTCAAACTTAAAAAGCGCGGAACCAACTATATCGGCAACTGCCCTTTTCACAACGAAAAATCCCCCTCCTTCACTGTTTCTCCTGCCAAGGAAATTTACAAATGTTTTGGTTGTGGAAAAAGCGGCAACAGTATTACTTTTTTAATGGAGCATGAAAAGTATAGTTATGTTGAATCTTTACGATGGTTAGCTGCAAGGTATAATATAGAAATTGAAGAAACCGAATCAAGTCCTGCACAAAAAATGGCGCAACAAGTAGCAGATAGCTTGTATGCAATCAACCATTTTGCCATGGACTTTTTTATGAAACAATACTGGGAAACGGAATCAGGTGAAGCCATTGCGCAAAGCTATATGCAACACCGTGGTTTTTTAAAACCTATTGTTGAAAAATTTAAAATTGGATATAACCCAAGCGAAAGAGACAGCTTGGCAAAAGCCCTAATACAAAATCAATTCAATCCCGAACTTTTTGCTAAAACCGGATTGGTCGTGGAACGCAATGGCGAATGGCAGGACAATTATCGGGATCGAATTATTTTTCCCATTCATAATACCACGGGTAAGGTCATTGGATTTGGCGCGAGACAAATAGCAAAAAACGACAAGTCACCCAAATATATTAATTCCCCTGAGAATGATATTTATGTAAAAAGCAAAGTATTGTATGGCTCCTACTTTGCAAGAACCGCTATTGATAAACTAAATGAATGCTTACTGGTGGAAGGTTATACCGATGTGGTTAGTTTACACCAAGCAGGAATTGAAAATGTAGTAGCGAGTGGTGGGACCTCATTAACAATTGATCAATTAAGATTAATAAAAAAATACACTCCTAACCTAACCATTATTTATGATGGGGATTCGGCAGGTGTGAAAGCTGCGCTTCGTGGATTAGATATGGCCTTGGAAGAAGGACTCAATGTTCAGTTGGTGCTAATTCCAGATAACGAGGATCCAGATAGTTATGTAAATAAAGTTGGGCCTGACGCGTTCAGAGAATTTGTTAGATCAGCTAAAAAAGATTTTGTCCTATTCCAATTAGAAGTTCAATTAAAGGAAGTAGGCAATGATTTAAATAAGAAGAATACTTTAGTTAATCAAATAGCGGAAACACTTAGTAAAATTAATAAGCCCGAAGATTTTACCAAGCTGCAAGAGTATGTAAAAAAATGTAGCACTTTATTACGCATTGATGAAACAGGCTTGACGCAATTAGTCAATAAATTTAAACGTGACAAGATTGTAAAGGAGGAAAAGAAAATGTCCTATGACGAGGCAGCTATATTAATGCCGAGCTTCCCTAGCGCTCCATCAGAAACGGAAGATATTGACTTAGTCATGGACCGCGACCTAGTCCATGAGAAAAACTTAGTGCGTGTAATTATTGAATTTGGAAACGAATTACTTGCCGACGGCCGAAAAGTATCCACTTGGGTTTGGGAGGAATTGGAATCATTCCCTTTGGAAAACCCGGATATGATTCATGTGATGCAGGCGTATAAAAATTGGCAGGACCAAGGTAAAATGCCCAATGGCAAAACCCTACAATACCATGAAGATGAAAATGTACAAAAATGGGTATTGACCTTATTCGCCCCTGAACACGAATTAAGCCAAAGATGGAATGAAAAATTAGGACTTATAAAAAAAGAGGAAGAAAAGAATTTTTTAAACGAAGTTGAAATAAGCTTGATGTACTTTAAGTTGCGAAAGGTTAAAAAAATGATTGCGCAAAATCAAAGCGATCTTGAAAATGCAGACCCGTCAGACGAATTACACTTACTGCAAATACACAAACACTTGAAACAAGTGGAGCGTGACTTAACGCAAAATATTGGGACTGTTATTTTCAAGTAACCTCACCCCTTTTAAATTTCTTGAAACAATAGGCATAAAAAAGGCGCCATACCTGGCGCCTCAAAATCATAAGAGTGTAGATTCAATATTTTTTAAATTTATTAAAAAAAATATTGAATCTACTTCTCACTAGGGTTTTGCTTCCCCGCTAATAATTTTTCTAAAGTAGCTTCTAATCTTTTTTGTTTGGTTTCTTCCTTTTTTGCGCCTTGAATCCAACTTAAATATTCTTTTTGATTGATGATGGATAGAGAAGTAAAAAACTCTCTTGCCTCTTCATCAGCTGCAAATAATTTATCCAATTCTATTGGAAGGGCTATTAATCTTTTTTCAAAATCGTCCACTTTGATATCTGCTGATTTGAATTCAACAAAAGTTCGGTTCTTATTCGGCAATTGATATACCTTTTTAAAACGCATTGCGGTCCAAACATGATCCAAGGTCACTTGGCGAATAGCTTCAAAATCGTTTTTAGAAAGTATATCCCAACTAGCGTCTCTGTTTAAATCCGATACAATTTTAGAAGTTGTTTTAGGGTAAGCAATCCACAATTTGCAATCTGTATGTAAAGCGGTGAAAAGCTCTTTCAATATATTATTTAATTGAAACTGATTGATTGCGAAAATAAGCGCAAAGTCAATTTTCCTCGTCTTTAAAAGTGGGGTTAGGTTTTTATTATAAGAAAGCTTCGCAAACTGCTTTTCAACTGAGGAGGGCAAACCTTGAATCAATAAGTTTTTTTCATCCTTTAACTGTAATTTCTCCAAAAGGTGCAGGCTACTTGACATAATACTTAGGATTTAAAAGAGGGCGAAGGTACAAAATTATACATTGTTACTACTATAAATAGGAGATAAATGTTTATACTAATTGATTATCAATTAATTAGCATTAACTAGTTTTGTCTCTTTTCTTGAAAATTGGGAGCTTGGTTTCAGTTCCTTTATACAACCTTGTTATGTTTTTATGGTGTGTTCCCACAACCATGATTGCAACAATCATGGCAAAGTAACGATACAAGGTTTCTTTTTCGTTAAATACGTAAAATATGAGCACCATAAATGTAATTGCTGCTAATATGGAACTAAGGGAAACGAAACGTGTTGAAATCAAAGAAATTAAAAATATAGCTAAACAAATAAGTGCGACTACTGGTTGAATGGCTAATGTCATTCCCAATAAAGTTGCCACCCCTTTTCCGCCCTTAAAATTTGCCCAAATTGGGAAAATATGACCCAAAACGGCGACCATACCCAACGCAATCATAAAATTAGTTCTTGCTAACTCATTGGTTAAATAAAAGGGAATTAGAACATATAATGAAGTGGCAATGACTCCCTTCGCTACATCAGCAATCATTACAAAACTGCCCCATTTGGATCCAAGTACCCGAAATGTATTGGTTGCACCTGCATTACCACTACCGTAATCTCGTATGTCAATGCCGAACATGTTTTTACTCACCCAAACCGCGGTTGGTATGGATCCAATCAAATAAGCCAAAATAATTAATACAACTTCACTCATATATAAAAAATAGTGTAGACTGCAAAGATACACCCAAAAAAATTAATGGTTTGTTAACATTGGGATAAAATAACCTCCTAAAGATTAAACAAAAGGCTTACCCATCCATTCAAAGGCTGTGATTTTACAAAATTCCATCCTTTTTCTGTTGCTAATTTTATCATATCTTCTTGATCCTCAATTAATAAACCACTTAGAATTAACTCAGATCCCAAATGTGCCACTTGGGTCAATTCCTGCATATTGGCTTCAATGATATGTCTGTTCACATTGGCTAGAATGATATCGAATTGGTTAACCTGATAGGCAGAATCGACTTTTTTAATCAGGATCCCCTTTGCGTCATTATTTTGGATATTTTCATTCGCATTTTCAATACACCAGTCATCATTATCCACCGCTAAAACATTGGATGCACCTAACTTTTCGGCCAGGATAGCCAAAACCCCGGTACCAGTACCAAAATCATATACCGATTTACCGGTAAAGCTTACATGCTCCATCATTTGCATCACTGAAAAAGTAGTCGCATGATGCCCTGTCCCGAAGCTCATTTTCGGAGTAATCTTTATTTCGTATTGTACCGCTGGTTCAAAAATTGGATGAAAATGGGCGCGAATCCCGACAAAGTCACCTACCCTAACCGGTTCAAAATTTGATTCCCATATCGCATTCCAATTTTCTTCTTGAATTATTGATTTTGAATAAGTTAAATTATATTGATTAAATATTATTTCTAACTCTTTTTCAATTTCTTGTGACTCAAACTCATTGGATAAAATAAAGGTTTTACAATGACCCGCTCCCGCACCTAAGCCAGACGACACCCCTAGGATACTACTCATTCCCACACCATTATTAATGCCTGTGGCCACTTCCTCTTCATTAAAGCCATCAAATCCCAAATCAGCTAACTGTGCAACTAGCATATCTAATTGGTCCTGGGTATTGAAATTGAAGGCTATTTGTATATAGGATTTAGACATTTTCTTGTGGTATGGGAGGCAAAGATACCAATAAAAAATGCCCTCCCGAATTATCGAGAAGGCATTTTGAATATTTCAAGCCTTATACAGGCATAAAAAACTTAAGCTTGTGGACCGCGGTCTTCACGTGGCGCTTGTTCAGGGCGAGGCAATAACGCCTTGTGGCTCAATTTGAACTTACCTGTTTTAGGGTCCAAACCAACCAATTTCACCTTAACAACATCACCTTCGTTGTAGATACCTTCCATCGTCTCCAAACGCTTCCAGCTTATTTCACTAATGTGTAATAATCCTTGTTTGCCTGGCATGAATTCAACAAAGGCACCAAATTCCTTCACTCCTTTTACAACACCCTCGTATTCATCTCCGATTTCTGGAACCGCAACAATACCATTGATCCATTTTACTGCAGCATCTAAGCTATCCTTATTCGCAGAGAAGATACTTACCTCACCATGGTTACCTACTTCTTCAATATTAATCGTAGCACCAGTTGTTCTTTGCATTTCTTGAATAATCTTACCACCTGGTCCGATTACGGCTCCAATGTACTCCTTATCAATAATCAACTTAACCATTCTAGGTGCATGTGGTTTCACATCAGCACGCGCTGCTGGCATACAATCATACATGGCATCTAAAATATGTAAACGCCCTTTTTTCGCTTGAGACAATGCTTCACGCATAATATCCATACTTAAACCATCTACTTTAATATCCATTTGTACGCCACAAATACCATCACGGGTTCCTGTTACTTTAAAATCCATATCTCCTAAATGATCTTCATCGCCTAGGATATCCGTTAAGATGGCGTATTTACCATCTTCTCTTGAAATTAAACCCATCGCCACACCACTCACGTGCTTAGGCATTGGAACACCTGCATCCATTAAAGCTAATGAACCAGCACAAACGGTTGCCATTGATGAGGAACCATTACTTTCCAATACATCTGAAACTACTCTCAAAGTGTACGGGAATGTTGTTGTATCAGGTAACATTTGTTTTAAAGAACGCATTGCCAAATTACCATGTCCAACTTCACGACGACCTACACCACGCATCATCTTCACTTCTCCTGTAGAAAATGGCGGGAAATTATAGTGTAAGAAAAATTTGGTGTATTCAGCACTTGCAGCAGTTTCTTGCATTAACTCATCCAACTTTGTACCTAATGTTACTGTAGTTAGTGATTGTGTTTCTCCTCTTGTAAATAAAGAAGAACCATGTGGGGTTGGTAATGGATCCACTTCCATCGCTAATGGACGCACTTGATCTAATTGGCGACCATCTAAACGAATACGCTTATCCACCATCATATCTCTTACCACTTCCCATTTCAAATCCTCATAATATTTACCTGCCAATTTCTTTTGCAAGTCTGTTATTTCAGTACCTAAATGCTCGATGATTTCTTTTTTCAATGCAGAAAATGCATCACTTCTTTCATGCTTCGCAGAACCTAATTCAGCAATCGCGTTTACTTTTGCTTTTGCAAAAGCGTACACTTTTTCTTTGATCGCTTCGTCTTGTTCTGGTTTCTTATAATCACGCACCTCAGTAATACCAACTACTTTTCTTAATTCCGCTTGTGCTTTAATTTGTTTGCGTATAGCTTCATGTGCAATTTCTAAACATTGTACTAATTCTTCTTCAGAACATTCTTTCGCCTCACCTTCTACCATCATTAAATTCTTGTCGGTTGCAGCAATTAAAAATTCAAAATCAGAAATAGCTAATTGTACTTTAGATGGATTGATTATAAATTCACCCTTGATACGTCCAATACGCACTTCTGAAATAATTTCCTTAATTGGAATATTAGAAACAGCTAATGCAGCAGAAGCAGCTAAACAAGCCAATGAATCAGGCATTACATTTTCATCACTTGAAATCAAGGAAATCAATACTTGCACATCGCATAAATAATCTTCTGGGAATAAAGGACGCAATGCACGATCAATTAAACGACTCGTTAAAATTTCATAATCATTTAAACGCGCTTCTCTTTTAAAGAAAGATCCAGGGATACGACCTGCTGATGCAAATTTTTCTTGATAGTCTACACTTAAAGGGAAAAAGTCCTGACCATCCTTAGGATCCTTATTCGCGACAACGGTTGCTAATAAAATACAGTTGCCTTGTCTTACGGTTACTGCACCGTCCGCTTGACGGGCTAATTTGCCGGTTTCGATAAATACCTCCTGACCAGGATTAATTTCGAATTTAACTGATTTGGGTTGTGATAACATGTTAATTTTTTTTAAATCTTTTCTTGTAAGAAACGATCGTATATAAACAACTAATCCCAACCGTGTTTGACAGTTGGGACAGCTATTATAAGATTGTTTTGAATTATTTTCTTAAGCCTAATTTTTCAATTAGAGCGCGGTAACCAGTAAGGTTATGTTTTTGCAAATAAACTAACAAACGCTTACGCTGACCCACTAATTGCATTAACCCTCTTTGAGTTGAATGGTCTTTGTGGTTCTCTTTTAAATGTCCAGAGATGTGCGCGATACGCTCAGTTAATAAGGCAACTTGTCCTTCAATTGAACCAGTGTTCGTTGCTTTTCCGCCAAACTCAGCAAAAATGCCTGCTTTTTTTTCTTTTGTTAATGTAGCCATTGTAAAACTTCTTTTTTTGTAGTTAACGATTAACTACGATTTTATTTTTTTATTTCGGCTGCGAAGATACGTGGAAAAGGCGTAAATCAATCAAAAATTTCAACGTTTTTTGGATATTTAGTGCGATTGAAAATGAATAGGTTATCTGCTAACAGGGCGGTGTAACTGATAGAAAGGACCTTAACATCGGTGATATTGTTACTTTTATCTAATATAGAAGCATTGGATAAGGCCGATTTAAACCTATCTATAATCAAAGTCACTTTTTGAAAACTCTTTCTTTTATCAATGGGGTATAATTCAATAGTTGCCTTATTTGCATTTTGACTTAATAAGCTGAAATTGAAGTCTTTATCGTAGCTACCTGATAATAATTTTTGTGGACTTAGGGTTTGATCCGACTCCCCCATGGCTGACTTAGATATGGAGTTTACCCCATCAAAATTATAGATATTCAATCCATCACAAAGAATTTCCATTTTACCCTCATGTAAGAGGTATTTGTCTCCTTTCATCTTCAGATTGATGGACTTAGCCCCCATGGACTTACCCTTGTTATTTTTAGTACTAAGTTGAATATTGACCAATATACCTTTGGACTGCTTCACTTTTTGCCCTAATTGGTCAAGGATAACCTTGGCTTGTGGGTCCTTTTGGGCCATAGCAGAAAAAGAAATAAGGGCTATAAATAATAAAAATAAATATCTCAGTTGCAGCATTTGGTTGATTTTAAGCTTTCTATTTAAAGTTATCCATTGGACAAAAATAGTCATTTGTTGTTTAATGAACAATCGTAGATAGATCCAATTTTAAGGGGTTATTTTATTGCAGTTATAGGTTTTGTAGAAAATCATATAGCTCGGTATCCGTTTTATAAAGCACTTCCCTTGGCTTGCTGCCTTGGCTTGGCCCAACAATACCTGCCGACTCCAATTGATCCATTAAGCGTCCAGCTCTGTTATAACCTAGTTTCATACGACGTTGTATTAAGGAAGTAGATCCCATTTGCGCATTCACTATTAATTTAGCTGCATCCTCAAATAAAGGGTCCCGATCACCAGCATCAAAACCACTTGCATCCGTATCTTTCTCATCAGTATATTCAGGTAATAAGAAGGCCTGCGGATATCCTTTTTGTTCTGCAATGAAATTACAAACTCGGTCCACTTCGGGGGTATCCACAAATGCGCACTGCAAACGCGTAATTTCTCCATTGTAGCTAACCAGCATATCACCTTTACCAATTAACTGCTCTGCACCACCCGCATCTAAGATAGTACGGCTATCAATTTTACTGGATACTTTAAATGCAATACGCGCTGGGAAATTCGCTTTAATGGTACCTGTAATAATATTTACAGAAGGTCGTTGTGTCGCGATAATTAAATGTATACCCACCGCACGTGCTAACTGCGCCAAACGTGCAATCGGCATTTCTACTTCCTTACCCGCAGTCATAATTAAATCAGCAAACTCATCCACTACCAGTACAATGAACGGTAAATATTGATGTCCTTTTTCTGGATTTAATTTTCGTGCGGTGAACTTCTCGTTATACTCTTTAATATTTCTACAACCTGCTTCCTTTAATAAATCATAGCGATTATCCATTTCAATACACAATGCATTTAAGGTACTGATTACTTTTTTGGTATCTGTGATAATTGCATCTTCCTCCCCAGGTAGTTTTGCTAAAAAATGTTTTTCTATAACACGGTACAAACTCAACTCTACTTTCTTAGGATCCACCAATACAAACTTTAATTGTGAAGGGTGTTTCTTATATAATAGAGAAACTAAAATTGCATTTAAACCCACGGACTTCCCTTGACCTGTTGCCCCTGCCATTAATAAGTGCGGCATGCTTGCTAAATCCACAATAAAATTTTCATTGTCAATTTTTTTACCAATGGCTATTGGAAGCGAGTATTGACTGGTTTGGAATTTTTCACTTGCCAATAATGTTTTCATGCTCACCACAGACTTACGAATATTGGGGACTTCAATACCAATGGTCCCCTTCCCAGGAATAGGTGCAATAATACGTATGCCTAATGCGGCTAAACTTAATGCAATATCATCCTCTAAGTTTTTTATACGGCTAATACGAACGCCAGGCGCAGGTACAATTTCATACAAAGTTACTGTAGGTCCTACCGTGGCAGCAATACGTTGTATTGAAATATCGTAATTTTTTAATGTCGCAATGATTTGGTTTTTGTGGGTTTCCAATTCTTCTGGATCCTGTACAATTTTTTCACTGCCATGCGTCTCTAATAAATTAATATTAGGATACTTATAATTTTTTAAATCAAGGGTTGCATCATACTTGGAAGCTAAACTACCAATAGCAGCTGCAGGAATGACCGCTTCTTCGGCACCTTCTTTTATTTCTAAATCCAAATCCTCCAATAACTCCCCATCAAAATTCGAAATATTCTTTTTTGTGGGAACCACTTCAACAATTGGTGCCATTTCCGGAACTTCTTCCTCTTCAATTAAAGAAGGTTCCAGTTCGGAGATGTTTGTATTTTCTTTTTCTTCTAAGGACAACTCATCAATGAAAAGCTTTCCGCAATCCGGAACCTCAGTAGGAATTAAATTGCCATCTGCATCTTTATTTTCCTTTAACTTATTCCCCCCGGCATTTTGCAAGGCTGCGGCCTGATTTAAATCCCATTCTTGTTTAACCGCTTCCTCGTTGTCTTCACTTATGAATTCATCTTCTTTTTTCTTAGGAAGTAAAAAACTTAAACTAGGCACATTAAAACTTGGATTAAAACGCCATATAAAATAGCTAAACCCAGCAACGAATAAAATGGCGCCTGTACCAAAATTACCCACCCACTTAATTAACCAACTACTACTATATTCACCCAATGCGCCGCCCCATGAAAATGCAGCTTGCGCAGACACAAATGCAAAACAAGTGCTTAAAACCAATAACCCAATAATTACATATCGAACATTACGCCATAAACTAAAAATGGGTTTTGTAAAAAACAAATTCACCCCTAGTACAAAAAAGAAAGTGCAAAATAAATAGGCCGCAACTCCAAAACCGTTAAACATCATTTGGTAGGCAATGAAAGCGCCCAGATAGCCTAATAAATTATTGACCTTAACATCATTCGTTGAAAATAATTGAGTGCGCCATAACTGGACCATATCTTGGTCCTCCTGCCAAGTAAATAAATAGGAAGTAAATGCCACAAATAGAAATAGGGCAATAAGCATACAAATGGCGCCCGCTATTTTCGAAGTTCGCTCATCCTTTACTACTTCTGTAACTGTAACTGAGGCTTCCTTATCTGGATTTAAGATAGGGGAATAAACGTTGGGTTCTTTTTTGCTTTTAAGCGTATTTGCCATGATAACAAATATAAGTTATCTGTATAGGACGAAAAAGGAATTTGAAAAAATGTGTAAAATTGGAAATAGCAGTGCCTACTTATCCACTTTTTTAAGATAAACGGCCCACAACCAAAAGCACCAGCCTAGTATAAAACACAAACCGCCTAAAGGTGTGATGGGCCCTATAAAGCGAATCAATGGATGATTTGTTGCAGAAAGCAAAGTCAAAATGTACAAGGAACCGCTAAACAATAAAGTACCTGCGATAAATAAATGAGCAGCCCATCCAATCCATTTTTGTTCCTTTATGCTAAGATGCTGATGATGGTAATAAATAGCTAAAGTAATCAATGCCATTGCATGCATGAATTGATACCTAACCCCTGTTTCAAATATTTGTAATTTATCCTCACGCACCATCGACTTTAAAGCATGCGCACCAAATGCCCCTAGTAAAACAGAAAAAGCAGCAAAAATTAATCCCAAAATCAATATTTTACGATGCATGTTTTAGTATTATTTTTTTCAATTCCGATTCTGTTATTTGGGCTGAGCTTACACGATAATTAGCCTGTTGATAAAACGAAAAACGATTCATTAATTGTTCTTCTAAAAAAGTAACAATTTGCTTTTCATTTAATGTTGCAATCAATGGGCGATGTTCTTTTTCTTTGATTAGCCTTTGCACCAAAACCTCCATGGATTCATCCAACCAAATAACAATACCCTCTTTTTTCATCCACTGCATATTTTCATTAAAGCAAGGTGTACCGCCACCTGTTGCCAATACATACTTTTTCTTTTCCTTAAACCACTTTAATAGTTTCGTCTCTGTTTTTCTAAAATACTCCTCCCCATCTTCCGCAAATAATTCTGCGATAGTTTTTTCCTCATTCATTTCAATCAATGCATCCAAATCATACCCTGCAGACTTAATCCATTTGGACATTTTTTTAGACCAATACGATTTCCCAGCACCCATCAACCCAATTAAAAAAATCTTCTCTGCCGCCATCTTTATTTTTTATAATTATTTAAATGCATTAAACCCTGTAATGTCCATTCCAGTAATTAACAAATGAATGTCATGGGTGCCCTCGTAAGTAATTACACTTTCCAAAATCATCATATGTCGCATGATCGAAAATTCACCCGTAATACCCATGCCTCCTAAAACCTGTCTTGCATCTCGTACAATATTCACTGCCATCTCACAACTGTTTCGCTTGGCCATACTTATTTGTTGCGGTGTTGCACGACCTTCATTCATTAATACACCAATGCGCCAAACCATGAGTTGGGCCTTGGTGATTTCCGTAATCATTTCCGCTAATTTTTTTTGTTGCAACTGAAAAGCCCCAATAGGTTTTCCAAATTGAATTCGTTCCTGACTATATTTTAGTGCGGTATAATAACAATCCATCGCAGCCCCTAATGCGCCCCAAGCAATCCCATAGCGTGCTTTAGTTAAGCAACTTAATGGCCCTTTTAGGCCTTTGATATTCGGAAGTATATTTTGTTTCGGCACACGCACATTATCAAAGACCAATTCACCAGTAGCACTTGCACGCAAACTCCATTTGTCATGAATAGTGGGTGTGGTAAAACCAGCCATTTCACGCTCCACGATCAATCCCACAATTTCACCTTGTTCGTCTTTTGCCCACACCACTGCAATATCTGCAAGTGGCGAATTGCTAATCCACATCTTTGCACCATTCAAAATTACATGGTCCCCATCTTCTTTAATATTGGTAATCATGCTTAATGGATCAGAACCATAATCGGGCTCTGTTAAGCCAAAGCAGCCCAACCATTCGCCGGTCGCTAATTTTGGTAAATATTTTTTCTTTTGTGCTTCATCTCCAAATGCAAAAATGGGATACATTACTAAGGAACCTTGCACACTTGCCACACTTCGCACCCCGCTATCGCCTCTTTCTAATTCTTGCATCATTAAACCATAACTGATATAATCCAATCCACCACCACCATATTTCGTTGGAATGGTTGGACCAAAACAGCCATGCGCACCTAATTGTTTTACAATTTGTATAGGAAACGCAGCCCGTTGCGCATAGTCCTCAATGATGGGTGAAATTTCTTTTTTGACATAATCACGGACGGCCTTTCTGACCATGCGTTGTTCTTCATTTAACAACTCATCCAATTGCAAATAATCAGGAGATTCAAATAAATCGGTGCGAACTGCCATGATAAATAATTTACTAAGTGATTCTGTTTTGTAAAGTTAATTTAAACTAACTATTGTGCAGTTAATAAGGTCTTCATTTCATTGGCATATTGATGAGCGGCAATGGCTGCTTTTTCTGCAAAGTCACTTCCGTTACTTGCAAAAATAACTGCCCTACTTGCATTCACTAATAAACCCACAGAATCATTGATTCCAAATTTTGTCACATCAGCCAAACTACCTCCTTGCGCTCCCACACCTGGTACAAGTAAAAAATGATTTGGAATAATTTTTCTAATGCTTTCTAAATCAGATGCCTTTGTTGCACCCACCACAAACATCATTTGCTCAGGCCTACCCCAACTTGATACTTGTTCCAAAACTGATTCATATAAAAACTGTCCGTTGGCTAATTTTTGTTGTTGGAAATTTTGACTTCCGGCGTTAGAGGTTAACCCCAACACAATGGTGAACTTTTTTGTATAGGCTAAAAAAGGATCCACACTATCACGTCCCATATAAGGCGCTACCGTAATGGCATCAAAAGGTAAAACTTCAAAAAATGTTTTTGCATATTGTGCAGAGGTGTTTCCAATATCCCCTCTTTTGGCATCAGCAATAGTGAAATGGGTTTTTGGAATATGTGCCAAGCTTTCCTCCATGGCTTCCCAACCCTTCACTCCCTGTGATTCATAAAAGGCAGTATTAATTTTATAACCAACACAATAAGGGGCTGTTGCATCTATAATGGCTTTATTAAAAGCAATGATCCCCTTTTCATTTTTAGGTAACACTGCTGGTAATTTTTCAATATCCGTATCTAACCCAACACATAAATAAGAATTTTTTAATTTTATCTGTGCTACCAATTCCTTTTTAGTCATAAATTTAGTTTAATCTATTAGTTGCTTAATTCATTTTTACAAAAACTTGGTAGCCCCATGCCGGCAATTCGAGATGTTTAATATTATTAAAACTTTTACCTGAAAAAAGTTCTTTATAATTATTCACTTGCCCATTTAATTCCAAATCGACCACCTGATCTTTATTGGATAAATTCAACACGACCAGTACTTTGTCATTTTCAAATTCACGTTGGTAAGCCATAATCGCTTTTGGATTATTTACCCGCACCCTTTTAAATTGCGCCTGTTCGCCAAATACTTTGTTGGTATTTCTTAATTGTAATAAAGCGGTATAAAATGGAGCACGTTCGTATTTATTAAATTGAATGGGATCCTTCTCAAAAAATTGAATTGCCCTTAACACGGGTTCCTCCTGCCCACTATAAATAAGTGGCATGGTGCGATTATAAGTAAGTGCTAAAACTGCAAAGGGTGCATGAACTCTACCTGGCATGGTTTCATAGTCCGCTTTGTTCCAAGAGTTCTCGTCATGATTGCTTGTGAAATATAGTCGCCAAGCCCCTTTCATAAAGCTGGTATCAATGTTATTAAAAATTGTATCTAAATAGGTGACGTCCTTCTTACCTGCAGCCACTTCCTTGACCACATTATATTCTCTCCAAGTATAAGTAGCATCAAAACCTGCATTGTGTAATGGAGCATCATCCGCTTCCGCTAAAAAGAATAATGGCCTGATTGATTTTAAATCGTTTAAGCACCTGGTCCAAAAAGTGTTGGGAACACCCCAAGCAACATCTATCCTGAAGCCATCAATTTTTGTTTTATTCACCCAAAATTTCATGGTATTGATCATGCTATCCTGCATCTCCCTATTTTCAAAATTCAATTCACGTGTATCCGACCAATCAGAGGTGAAAGTGGGCTTGCCCGTACTATCTTTTTCATAAAAATCAGGATGGGTTGTCAGCCATGGATGATCGGCACCGCTATGATTAGGTACATAATCAATAATCACTTTCATCCCTAATGCATGTGCTTGCTTAATCAAATTATTAAAATCATTCATGGTCCCAAATTCCGGATTTACGGAGGTGTAATCCGCAACTGCATAATAGGAACCCAAAGTCCCTTTGCGACCATATATTGATATAGGTTGTATGGGCATTAGCCAAAGTGTTTGCACCCCCATTTTTTTTAATCTTGGGATATGCTTTGCAAATGCATTGAATGTTCCTTCGGGTGTATATTGGCGAATATTGACTTCATAAATATTTCCTTGTTGCATAAAAGATGGGTGCTTTTGCTGGGCAAATGATTGAAGTGCAAAAAACACAGTTGCTAACAAAATTATTTTTTTCATACGCTTCCCTCTTTATTATTTTCAAAATTAATATAAACGCCCCAAGATGCCAATTAAACAAGTTCATCCGCCCCTAAATTTTCCATAATTGACTTACCTTTGGATATGATTAAAAAGCTGTTCACCTTATTTTTTGCCAGTATATGCCTTTTGAGTTGCCAACAACAACCTGATTTCGAAATAGCTAGCAGCCCCTTGGATGGCGGTCGTTATTTTATCGAAAGCTGCTTGCAAGGCGAATTTAAGAAAGCAAAATTTTACCTTCTTTCCGACAGCGCGAACCAAGGTCATTTTGAACAAATCACTAAAAACTATTACGCACTTGACAAGGAAGGCAGGCAACAACTTAGACAAGCTTCCATACAGATCAACGAAATTAGTGCGATTGACAGTTCAAATTCAGTAATAAACTACCAAAATTCCTTTGAAAAAGTAGTGCGCAAATTAAAAGTGGTACAAACCAATGAAGGCTGGAAAGTGGATCTTAAATATACCTATACCCCAGAACTTTAAACAAGTATCACCCTATTGCAATTGACATATAATTTCATTTAAGAATTTTTGTATATTTGCAAAACATAACAATAACACAAAAAATAAAATAAGTATGGAAGCGCAAAAAAATACCAAAAAATATTGGATTTATTTCTCTGTTTGGTTAATCATCTTGGTTGCATTAATCATTTTTAAAAGAGAATTTTTCTGGTTAGCCCTTCCAGGTACCTTAACTTATTTTGCAAAAGGAATGGATTTATTTTAATTGGATTTTTGTAAAAATTTTTATACCAAAAAGGGTCCCGATGCATCGGGACCCTTTTTATTTTTCAGCAATTTTAAATTTCTTATTTCAACAAAGACAAAGCCGCAGCAGCATAACTGAAATTTTCAGGTTGATGATGATGAATAGGCTTTGTCACTTTGGATTCACCCAAACGAACCACAATTGCATTTTTATCTCTTATAATATAGACGTATTGTCCAAACAAACCATTTTGAGCGACCACTTCATGCCCTTGTTCCTTAAATATCCAATATTGATACCCATAAAAATCAACAGGCTTGCCATCTTCATAAGGATCCTTTAAATAGGAAGCAGGTGTGGTTGCAGCATTAATATAACTTTCAGATACAATTTGTTTGCCATTCCATTGTCCATTATTCAATACTAACTGACCAAATCTTGCATAGTCATGCGCTACCGCATTAAAACAACAAAACGCTTTTTCATGTTTTTCGTTTCCGTCTAATAACCACAATGCATCTGCTTCTGCACCCATCGGTTTCATAAATCTTTCCGAAACTAATTCTGAAATATTTTGACCAAATACTTTTTCGACAATAAATCCAAGCACTTGTGTGTCAGCACTTCGATAATTCCAATTGACACCAGCCGGCTCCTTTGCTTTTAACTGGCTTATTAAATAGCCCTCATCGTCCCCATAGTAGGCAGATGCATTTAAACTAAAATAGCTTTTATCAAATTCGCGATAATTGGTGCCTGAACTCATAGTTAATAAATCCTTGATGCGTACTTTATCCAAACCCTCATTTTTAAAATGCGGTACATAATTTCCGACAGGCTCATCCAATGATTTAATCTTTCCTTCGTCTAGCGCAATACCAATTAATAAAGAGATGATGCTTTTCGCAGCCGAGAAAGACCCGCTTAATGTTTTGGGGGTATAACCATCCCAATATTTTTCATATAACAACTTTCCATTTTGAATCACAATAAATGCATGGGTGTCATTTGAATCAATCACTGCCATTAAAGAATCAGGTATCACCCCTTTGTTGTAGTTGGAGTCCAATGGCCAAAATTGCGGCGCGCCACCACTTGCTACCAAACGTGTAGGATGTGTTTTATAGTCATGGATAGTATGTTTACCCCAGATTGCGAAGTTTTTTAAATGTGAAAACTGAGGTGTAAAAGACAATCCCCCCGACACGACAAGGACGACTAGTATGAAAATTATAATTCTTTTTAACATAGCTTCATAAAGTTTAATTTAATTTGCATCCGGATCAAACCGAATGACTAATGAGTTGTTATATAATATCAACCATTTGGTTACGTAAAATTAATTAAAATAAATAGTACTTCATGCTTTCCAACCAATTTCAAGAAATAATTGATCGTCGCCGTTCTAACCGAAAATTTGACCCATTAGTGAAAGTACCTGACGATGTCATCAAACGAAGTTTGGAAAGAGCGATACTATCCCCGAATAGTAGCAATATGCAATTATGGGAGTTTTATTGGATCAAGAATAAGGAAGAGAGAGAAAAGTACACTGCTTTGTGCCTTGGACAATCTGCCGCTAAAACTGCCAAACAAATCGTGGTATTTGTCACAAGAAAAGATTTATGGCCCCAACGTGCTAAATGGAATTACAATAGATTAAAAGATGCCATCAAAGGCGAACCAAATAAATTAGAAAAAAGAGGATTAGATTATTATGGGAAATTAATGCCCTTGGCCTACCGCAGTGATATTTTTGGAGTTTTCGCTTTCATTCGTCGGTGTATGAGTTTTTTTATGGGATTAAAAAAACCATTCATTCGTTTTGGCGGAAAAGCAGATCAAAGAATCACCGCGCATAAATCATGCGCATTAGCTGCACAAACATTTATGCTTTCCATTGCAGCATAAGGTTTTGAATGCTGCCCAATGGAAGGATTTGATCAAGTACGCGTAAAAAAACAATTGAATCTGCCCAGCGGTGCTGAAATTAATATGATCATCGGTGTGGGTAAGGGAACGAATGAAGGCGTTTGGGGCCCACGTTTCAGAATACCTTACGAAGAAGTGGTCTTTGAAAGATAATTGATCTTAATAGATTATTTCGCAGGCGTAATCACGATGTTACGATATTCAATAACGCCATGATCGCCTTGCATCATAATGGGGCCTGACTCCCCTTCACGGCTATCCAACGCACCTCCAGTAATTCCTGGGATGATTTGGTTTTGAATAACTATTTTACCATTCGCGATCACCGTTACAATGCGACCCACCAAAGTAATATCAAAGGATTGCCATACACCCGGATCCTTTGCCACCATTTCCAATGGATCAATAAAACCATATAAACCACCAAAATGAATATTGGTGGCCTCCATATCCTTGCTATCCTCTACTTGCACTTCATAACGGCCCCTCAAATAAACGCCACTATTACTTTCCTTAGGATAACGAAACTCAATATGTAATTTAAAGTCATCAAAAGTTTTAACAGTTCTAATATTTGATCCTGGACGAGGGCTTCTTAAAATTCCATTCTCCACGATCCATTGATTGTCTTTCCCTAATGCTTCCCAACCAGCTAAATTTTTTCCATTAAATAATTGAATTGGCTTTCCCCAAACAGGTGCCTTGTCTCTTTTTAAACTTGGCGCAGGCACACCTACCCAAGTAAGGGTTTGTCCTTTTGGGGTAATCATGGTGCCGGATAATTTTCCGTCCTTTAATATCCCTTCAACTATTAATTCTTTATCGCTAACTTCCCATTGTCCAGGAATATGGAATGACACTTTATTATCTTTAAAAACTACTTCAGATATCGGACGTGCACTTCCTCCATCCGCTACAAAATGTCCCGTTAATGTTTGAATACCCGACAAGCGCACTTCCAACCAAGATGCTGCTAAACGGTCCCCTAAATCAACCGTCAAATCCCATCTGCCTTCAATGGGTTGTCGCTTTGGTGTTTCCCCGGATGCAAATAAATGTATATTTCCAATAAATAAGAATATAAAAATGAAAATGGATTTAAGTTTAGGTATCATTTTGAATAGTATTTTTTTTAAAGATAGTTGCTGTTCAATTTAGGAAGTTTGAATTTACAAAATATTACAATATGAAAATCAAAATAAGGCGAACTGCCCTATATATTATGATACAGCATACACCTTGTGCTTTTGTCCATAAAAATGATTAATTTCAAAATAGCTACATTACAAATACACAATAGATATAAATAATTACACCCTACCCAATATGAAAAAGAAAATCATCCTACTCCTATATATGCTCATTGGCGTAACGATGATTCACGCACATGCACAAATAAAAATTTACGTTTCAAATAAAGGGAATGACAATGCTACCGGTGATATGAATCATCCAGTGGCGAGCTTTGAACGGGCACAAAAAATTGCACAAAAAAGCGACCCGACAGTTTCCGTGCAAGTCATATTTAAAAATGGTATGTATTATTTACCCAATACAATTCATTTTACACAAAAAGACAGCAAAATTGCCAAAGCGACCATCACCTATTGTGCCGAAAATGAAGGGGGTGCAGTTATTAGTGGGGGCGCACAATTAAAAGTGAATTGGACAATATATAAAAATGGAATTTATGTGACCGATGTTTTACCAGGTATAAAAATTGATCAATTATATATTAATGGAGAAAGGCAAGCAATGGCAAGATATCCGAATGCACAAATTGGTAAAAACGTATTTGATAGCTGGGATTTAAGTCACAATGCAATTTTTGATTCACTGGCCGATGTATTATTACCTTCTCGAATTGCAAAATGGAATCATCCTGAAGGTGGCTATATTCATGCAATGCATTAATATTTGTGGGGCGATATGCACTGGCTGATCAAAGGAAAAGATAAAAATAATACACTCATCATGGAAGGCGGCTGGCAAAATAATCGCCCATCCAAAATGCACCCCGTATTTAGAATGGTTGAAAATATTTTTGAGGAATTGGATGCCCCTGGCGAGTGGTATTTAAATGAAGTAACGAATAAACTTTATTACTACCCGAAAAATAAAAATATCAATGATGCAAAAGTAGAAATAGTTCGACTACCCCATTTAATTGAAATCAATGGAAGCATTGAAAACCCAGTAACAAATATTAATATCAAAGGATTTGTATTTAGACATACCGCACGCACTTTTATGGAAAACAAGGATCCCTTATTACGTTCAGACTGGACCATATATAGATGCGGCGCCATTGTTTTTACAGGGGCTGAAAATTGTGAAATCAGCAACTGTGAGTTTGACCAAGTAGGCGGTAATACCATTCTTGTTAATCATTATAATAAAAATATAAATATTAAAAGTTGTTATATACACAATAGTGGTGCTAGTGGTATTGTATTTGTGGGTGATACTTTGGCCGTTCGCAATAGAAAAATTGGGTATGGACGTCAAAATTATGAAACACTTGATACCACCAAGGGGCCATTAAATAATAACTACCCTAGTAATTGCTTAGTGGAGGATTGTTTAATCACCATGACGGGAAGAGTTGAAAAACAAACTGCGCCTATACAAATTTCAATTGCGCATAAAATTCATGTAAATCATTGTTCTATTTATGATGTTCCAAGAGCAGGCATCAACATTAGTGAAGGTGCATTTGGTGGACATATTATTGAAAATTCGGACATATTTAACACAGTCCTTGAAACAGGAGATCACGGAAGTTTTAATTCCTGGGGTAGAGATAGGTACTGGAGTCCAAGCCAGCGCGTAGAACACGAACAGGTGGCAAAAAATAACACCCTCCCCTTTTTGGATATGCTTGACAAAAATATCATCCGTCATAACCGCTGGAGATGTGACCATGGTTGGGATATTGACTTAGATGATGGCTCAAGTCAATCTGAAGTTTATAATAATTTATTATTAAATGGGGGTTTAAAATTTAGAGAAGGTTATAACAGAACAGCTACCAATAATATTATTATCAATAATAGCTTTCATCCGCATGTATGGTATAAGGAAAGCGGTGATGTTTTTACAAAAAATATATTGTTTGGTACTTACAAAGAAATATTAATGAATAACACCATTGGAGAAAATAAAAAATGGGGGAAATTAATCGATGCCAACTTTTTCATGGGCGACACCTCCAACAATCATTTGTTTATGAATAATGAATGTGATTCAAATTCAATCATGGGCGACCCGGAATTTAAAAATCCAATAATAGGCGATTTTACAGTTTCAAACAAAGCTGCTTTATCGAAATTAGGCTTTGTCAATTTTGACATGACCCATTTTGGCGTTACCAATATTAAATTAAAACGAATTGCTAAAAAACCGATATTCCCACCATTACTTAATAAAGTAAATAAAACAAAAGCAATAGCTGCCTTATGGATGGGTACAAAAATTACGGAGCCTAAGGATGAATCCATGTCGGCATTTGGGGTTGGCTTTGAAGTATCCGGCGTTGCAATTGGTGAAATTAAAAATGAAAGCCCTCTTGATCAAATTGGATTTAAAACAGGAGATTTAATCATTGGAATGAATGGTGAAAAAACAAATTCCATTAATAAGTTAATAGCGATACTAGCCACTAACAATAATAAAATACAAAAACACAACTTCATCCTTATTCGCGCACAACAGAAAATAAATATATATTATACGGGCAAAATAGATGCGAAAATTAGCATTGAATAAAGTATACGAAAGTGATTAAGGCCCAATTTTAAAGGCTTTTATTGCTATTTATACCTGATTTGGTTACCTATCGTCTTATCTATCTAAAAAAAGCTATTTTTGCCAAGTATTTGGATAACAGTTATGCTAATTAAATTTTTCGAGAATGATTAACGGTAAAAAAGTGCTAGTGGTCATGCCTGCCTATAATGCAGAAAAAACATTAGAGCAAACTTATAATGAAATCCCATTTGATATTGTAGATGATGTTATTTTAGTGAACGACGCAAGTAAGGATCATACCGTTATTGAAGCAGAGCGTTTGGGTATAAAGCATATTATTACCCATACCCAAAATAAAGGGTATGGCGGCAACCAAAAATCATGTTATAATAAAGCGCTTGAATTAAATGCAGATATCGTAGTCATGCTTCACCCCGATTACCAATATACTCCTAAACTAATTTTAGCAATGAGTAGCATCATTGCGAATGACTTATACCCTGTTGTTTTTGGATCGAGAATTTTAGGGAAAGGTGCGTTAAAGGGCGGCATGCCGATGTATAAATTTATTGCCAATCGTATATTGACCTTGACGCAAAATATTTTAATGAACCAGAAGTTAAGCGAATATCATACAGGCTACCGTTCATTTAGTAAAGAAGTTTTGTTAAAAGTGAATTACGAAGCAAATAATGATGATTTTGTTTTTGACAATGAAATGATTGCACAAATTTTTGATGCGGGATTTGAAATTGGCGAAGTTACCTGCCCTACCAAATATTTTGACGATGCGTCCTCTATTAATCTGAAACGCAGTATTCAATATGGCATTGGTGTACTTGGCGTTTCCTTTGGCTATTTTTTCAAGCAATTAGGTTTGTACAATTCTCCAATATACAAACACAAGCACTAATTTTTTACATACTTAGGAAGACGTTTGTAAAAAGCAAACCCATTTTTTTCGTATAGTTTATTCAAATCAGGCAGGGTATCTAACATTTGCTTATTTTGAATCTTAATTGAAAAATAAGCGGGCTTATCAATTTGACCATACAATACCCATTGATTAAAATTAAGCTCCTTTTGTTTTGTGGTTAGTGTATCTGGCTGCAAACTTCCGCCCGCTAATACACTGTCAATTTTAATTCTTTGCGCCCCATTATACGCCTGTTTTTTGGAATAAAAATATTGCGCATAACTTCGATAGCCAACCGTTTCAACATAACAGTCCTCCCCTTGTCTTTTTTCAAAAAATTCAATATTAGCGCGCTGGCTAATAGCTTCAATTTTTGGCACAATCACTACCGAGGTGTATAAGCAGCATAATGTCACACTAAAAAAAAGCAAAATTATTTTTAATTTGTTTTGTTTGCTAAACAGGTAAATCAAAACACCTAATAATAAAACAACCCCTCCGATGCCATCGATCCAATGCCATTGTACCTCCGCTTCTAAATTTGCGCGCGCAAATGGATCCTCCAGTAAATGCACCCAAGCTGTTTTATTGACGAGTGCAAATGGGATTGTAATTAAAACTAAGGATAATAAAATCCCAATCGCCCCTATTAACAATTTGAATACGATATGCATGCGCCTTACTCTGTTATTGAAGATGTCATTTAGATACATGCTTGCAATAGCCGTTAAGGGAAACCAGCAAAGTGAGGAATAATGAACAATTTTTGTTTTTACGATTGAGAATAGCAATAGCGTAACCCAAAATAAAACCACCATCCATAGCTTAAACATTTTTTGTTTCTTACGTTCCGCCTGCACAAACATCCCTTTCATAAAAAATATAGATGCAGGAAAGCAACCCAATAACAAAACCCACCAATGGTAAAAAAACGGCTCCCCGTGATCTGCATCACTGGTACTAAAAATGGCTATTTGTCGCTGCAAAAATTCAATTAAAAAGCTGGGACCATTTTGAATTAAGTCAACACCAAACCATGCAAAGCAAACCAATAGTGTGGTTGCAAATACGATCATGAATTCTTTTCCATTAATAAAAAAGCGAAAACGATGCAACACTACGATCACCAAATAGGTTAATAGCGCAATTAAAATAGCCACAGGCCCTTTTGTTAATACCGCCAACCCTAAAAATAAACCAGTTAAAGCCACCTGCTTAAGGCGATTCACTTGAACGGATGTTGTTAATGAATAGAAATGATAGATCGCTAAAAATATAAATAAATTAAAC
>SXGR01117317.1_pt1 | contig 25969 bp, 21 predicted proteins | sample 3174711 | NCBI WGS metagenome assembly SXGR01 (sample SAMN11356860, study PRJNA531348) | freshwater metagenome | isolation source: freshwater sample F1-60 | place: China: Fuxian Lake, Yuxi | collected 2017-12-25
GAAGACCAGGCCACCGGCACCAACCACAATTGCAAGTCCCACCATTGTGGCGCTGGCAGTGATGGCCGCCCGGCCAGGGTGACGGGTTAGATTGCCGCGCGCCAGTTCACCGGTGCCTTCGCGCGCAAACAGCTGCGCTACCAGCACGCTGAATGCCACAGCCACGGGCTGCACAAGCGCAGGCGATGCCAGCACCAGCCCAATAAAAAATAGCAGGCCGCCCAGTGCCAACAGCGCGAAGCGGCCGGAGAGCAGCAGCAACAATGATATGGGCTCAGGCAAGCCCTTTCGTTTCCTCCGGCGACGGTAGCCACTCAGTGAGCCTGCTGGCGGAATGCGGCCCGGGGGGATGGGGTGATCCCCAGCGATCAGGCGCACACTTCCGTGAACGAGCATGGAGCGCTTGGCGAGATCCATCCACGCGATGCGCAATCAGCCCGACAGCCCGCTCGGATCTGGCTGAGGGGGATGCCGCGGTCCATAGGGACACCGTCCACTACCCCCGCACCCGGATTTTTTTCGTCGAGGACATGACAACCATGCAATGGCGCTCCACTGAGGCCAAACTACATCCCTGACCTGCGCTGCCCCGTCGGCGAGCGAGGTTTGATGGAGCATGGGAATAGCTAGCGCACCTTCAATGCCGCGCACGCATCGGGCGCCGATGTCAAGGCAATGATCGCGGTAGCCTTTTCGGTGACCTTTTGTTGAAGCGAAAGGCTGGCCGCGCTGGTGGGATCAGTCATCTGCGGAAGCAAGGGGTTTATCGCCGAAGTGGGGGGGCATCATTGGACTGGAGCAAGTGGTGGATCGACACGCCAAAATCATGCTAATGCACGAGTACTGGCCGCCGGAGACAGAGCTGCCAAGTGTTTAGTTAGACTATGTGTCGGTGCAGACGATTATCTTTTGCGTCGGTAGGTAACCGCTCCAATATAACCGCGTGCAAGCTTACTCCGCGGTCGGCGCAGCGCGGCGAACGCATGCTGGCTTGGGGCCAGAATCGCATCGGGGCTGCCACCAACAATCACATCACCACAGACAACATTCAGATCATATGTTCAACCTTGCGGAGGGTCATTGCGTAGATGGACAACACACATGCCCAGTACTTTCGAAATTGCCACGCACTTGAAAGCAAAGGGGGAGTAAAACACCGCTAAGGGTGTCTGGAAGGTCTTCGCACCCGCGGGGGTGTGTTGGGCAAACGGACTTACCTCTGTTCGAAATACCATTTGTATGGCACGATTCAAGCTAGGCCGAGGAGCTGCTCCGGGTTCGTCTTCACCAGCTTCCGGATATCGTCAACCGGGAAACCCAGATCCAGCAGGCAGGCTATGAACTCGCGCAGCCCTTCCACCGGTTCCGGCAGGGTATACACCCCGAAGTCGGTCGCGATGATACAGTGATCCGCGCCTACGGCTTCGATCTGCTCCGCCACGGCGCGCACCCCGCCGCTTGGCTCTTCCGCCATACCCTCGTCAATGGACGCGTACTCACGCTCTACGTAGTAATGAGTTTTTGGGATCGGAGTTGTGTGTGTGTAGGCCGCAAGCGTATACTCTAGGAACGCGCCCTTTCCAGCCATGTAGCGGAGTTGTTCGAGGGTTGCCAACTTCGTTACCGCGCTGGAAATGACGAACCTCTTGATGTCGTACTGCTGCGCCAAATCCGTCAGGCGGATGGCTTCCGGTACGGAGATGTGCCCGGTATCCATGTATACGTGTGGATGGGCTGCGATGAGCCTCAGAATCTGATCCAACTCAGGGCCCGGCGTCGCGTCCAGCGGGATGCGGATGCAGCGATCCAGCTCTTCGGTCTTGAACTGGGGGTACAACTCGCTCAACGGCACAAATCTGCCGTTGAGCTTGCGCCCTTCCTTGGCTGCCTGAAAGTAGGTGGAGTGGGCGCCGAAGTCGATGTATTTGGCGCCATCGCCGTAGTAGAGCGCCGTCTTGACTGCGCGCGGATTGATGCCGCCGTACACGGTGTTCATGATCAGCCCGCCGTACACCTTGAAATCAGGCACGACGCGATTGACGAGCCAAGCCGTTCCGTTGCTCATCTCGAACACGTCCTTGAAAACTATGGCGCGCATCCCAGCGTCGCGCGCCGTGATGGCGGCCTGCACGGGATCCACCCGTCGCGGGCTGCTGAAGATGTGCGGTCCAGCGTGAACGTGGACGTCGATCGCGCCCTGTAGCAGTTGTCTCGAAAGCTCGTAAGAGCGTCCTTCAGGAAGAAACTCCATGCGATTCTTCCTTGCTACTCCAATCCCAGCAGGCGGGCAGGATTGTGGCTCGTCAAATTCTTTATATCCGCGATCGAAAATTCTAGGTCAAGAAGGCCAGCGATGAGCTGCCGCAGCCCTTCCACGGGGGGCGACACGCCACGGATGCCGTAGTCTGTGCCCAAGATGAAGTGCTGCACTCCGATCTCGCGAATCTGCCGCCCCAGCCCTCCCAGACTCCCTGGTCTGCCAGGCCCCTCGATGTGCAACTCGTTGATATACCCCTTCTCCGGGTAGTAGTGTGTGCGCGGCACGCCGCCCGGATACACGCCGCAGTCAGCGTAAGTCGCTTCTAGCCACGCGCCAGCGGCAGCTGCCTGTCGCTGTTGGGCCATCGTCATCGCATTGCGGGCGACATGCGCCACCAGCACTCGTTGCATACGGATGCCATAGCGAGGCGCCAGCTCGATCAGTCGAAGCGCCTCCTCTCCCGACACATGCCCTGTGTTGAGGTAGACAGCCGGGTGTTCAGCGATGAGTTGCAGGATTTCATCCAGTTCTGCAGGAACCGGATCGACGAGCGGGATGCGGGTCGCGCGCGCCAGCTCCTGAGCCGCGAACTTGGGATAAAGGTCTTGGAACAGTACCGGCTTATCATCCACTATCCGCCCTTCCTGGCTGGCCAGGTAGTAGGTGGAGTGCGCGCCAAAACTGACGAACTTGGCCCCTGCGCCATAGTAGAGCGCGGTGCGGACTGCACGCGGGTTCATGCCTCCGTATGCTGTGTTAAGGATGATGCCGCCAAATACCTCGATGCCCGCCACAGCACGGCCGACCAGCCAAGCCGTGCCACAACTGTTCTCCAGCACGTCCATAAACACTAGGCAGCGCATTCCAACGGCCTTCGCTTCTTGTGCGGCCTGCACAGGGTCGACTCGGCGCGGGCTAGACTTGAGGTGCGGCCCAGCATGCACATGGATGTCGATAGCGCCACGAAGCAGTTCATCGGGCAGATCCATGGATCGATCGTAGAAGCTTTCGTCTGCAGTTTGGGTCATGAGCAAGGGACTCCTTAGGGGTCTGAAACCCGGTCGGTTCAGCCGACCAAACGGCTATTCAATCAAGATCGGATCGTAGTGATATTTCGTCAACGGCGTGGCCCGGTCTTTGCCAACTACTACAACATCTTCGCAGCGGACGTAGAACTCGCCCGGTTTCCAGATTTTTGGCTCGACCGTGAAGCACATGCCTGCTCGGATCGGCTCGGTGAAGCCGACGCGCAGCCATGGATCCTCATGTACATCCAACCCGATAGCGTGGCCTAGACCCCACTTATAGTAGTAGTCGCCGAAGCCCTCGGCGGCCGTGCGGGCCACCATGAATTCTTGGGTCTGGTAGGGCGCGATCTTGCCATCCCCCATCAACTCCCACACAGCCCGAGCGCCCTCGGTGATGCACCGATATGCGTCCAAGGCCGCAGGCGTAACTTTACCAACGAACACGGACCGGCCGAAGTCGGAGCAGTAGCCCTCGTAGAGCACGCCGAAATCGAAAGCCACGGTGGTGCCCGAAGCCAGGCGCATACCGGTGTTGCGCGTCATGATGTCGCGGTTTGGGTCGCTGTCGTTGCCCACACAGATGATGCCCGGATAGAACGAGTAGCCGTCGCCACCAGCTTGTTTGATCTGATATACGACCTCAGTAGCTACATCGTTTTCGGTCATGCCGATCTTGAGCCGCTTCACGGTCTCAAGCAGGGCGATGTCCGTGATCTCGGCGGCGCGGGACATCACAGCAAGCTCGTAGTCGTCTTTGATTGAACGCGCCAGATCCAGCATACTATCGGTGGCGGGCACGAAACGCGCGGCCGGCGTCAATAGCTGTAAAGCGAGCAGGGTATGGCTCCAAAGCCGTTTGGTGACGGCAACCGTCTTGCCTGCTGGCTCGAATTCGGCTAGGGTCTGCCCTAGGAACGCGTCCGGGTCTGCGCCATCGGGCAGCACACGGATATCCTTGACCCACGTCTTGGCTGTGATGTTGTCCATCGCCATGCTGCGTTGTAGCAGGAGCACAGGCTCCTTATCGACGCCGAATAGAAGCCCGTTGATCCAGTCACCCTTGCCCTTGAGCGAGTCGTAGTAGCGGGGTGTCAGCAGGCCCGTGACATAGGTCATATCGGGGCCGAAATTCAGGAACATCAGGTCTGCGCCCCAGGCGCGCATGGCATCCCGTACACGGTTGAGGTGCTTTTGGTGTGGTGTTGACATAGTGCGTAAAGCCTTTTATTGATGATTATTGCGCGGGTCGATGACTGCGTACAGGACGTCCACGCTAAGATTGACCATCACGTAGATTGTAGCGACGAAGAGGACACAGCCGGTCGAAAGATCACGCGCCCGCAGCGCTTCGATAACCAGTTGGCCGATTCCGCAACGATCGAATACGAACTCAATGTTCACCGCCTCTCAGGAGCCACCCGAACTGCATGCCACCGATCGTTATCACGGGGATGAGGGAGTTGCGCACGGTATGGAAGACAATAATGTTCTTGGTTACCAGCTCCTTCGCCGAGGACGGCCAACTGCAATCGTAGTCCGTCGCCTGCAAGATAGTGGAGGGCACTAGCCGGGCGATTACTGCCGATGCTTCGAAGCCGGGGGAGACTGGGAGCAGCGCCGGACGCCGTTGCTCAGCGTTTTGGCGAAAGGGGAACCAGCACAACTGAAAGTCGAAGAAACACAGCGACACTATACCGAGCCAGAAGCTTGACAGAGTACCCCGGGACACGGGTGCAAACATCGTTGGAACACCTGTCCAGTCAGGAACCACAATTATGTCCGGCAATGCCCCCATGGTCACACCCAACGCAATGGCAAGCGACATGACTTTCGGAAGTGGGCTGGTGTGTGCGAGGCCCACTGGGGAGCCTAGAGGTGATATCACCACAGCCTGTCCTGATAAATAACCACATTGCCGTGCGCCGCACATTTGATCAAATTTAGGTTTTAGCCATACGATTGCGGGTCCAACCCAAGTGAATAGCGCACTTGTCCGATCTGCTTGGTCGAGGGTTCGCTCACATCGCCAAACATAGCGATGAATAACAAGTTCTTTGGTCCGCAAAACAATTTCTTGTCACCGTTGGACATGAGTCTCCTTTGCTGCTGGAGTATGCACCCTACCCCCGCACTTGTCAAGCACCACCTTACGCTGACTTATATTTCAAAGTCCCACTGCAATAGATCCACACTATTCAATAAGAGGCGGTGTGAACCACTCAAACAAGACTATTTGCAGGACGTAGCAAAATGTCCTCGGTAGGTCACTATTCACCACAACACTCAGGCGACTCGACCGCGCCTACAGCTCACCGCCTGATGAAATTTGCTCAGCGCAGGACTACCACCTCAATGATTGATCACACTCAAGTTTCGGGGGCGACTCTGCATCCGCACTCACAGCGTGCAACTACTGATCAAGCCTGCTTTCACTGCAAGACTTGCCGCTAGGTCGATCTCTAGTCTAGGGAATGCTTCAAAGCCTGCCTCTCAAGAAATTACCTGCTGCCCATCTACCTCTCTAGGTGGTGAGCGCGCTGGTGTGGTTGCCGCTGGTAGCCCGCATGCAAGTATCAGGTCCCTCAAATAGTCGCCAGCACAGTAATGCATTCCATTGCTTGGTGTCACACGTGCCAACAAAAAGCTGCGGGGCAGTTTCACCAAACGCATGTCCGGAGCATATTTGCAATTAAAGCGGGACGCAATGCTTTTGCAGAGTCATGTTGTTGTCAGCCTGTCCCTATCTGATTATCACGTACGCCTTTTATACTAAGGAGTGGTCTGACAGGATTAACAGGGTCTAAGCTGGTGTCAATTGAGGAGCGATAGCTCGGATGCACTCAGTTAACAATTAAGAAAACCTGAGTACGGTCATACACATTAGCAAGCTTAGCGCGGTAAATGTACTACGGACGCGATGTTGAAGTCGCGCCGTGCCACAGCAATATCCGCCGCCAACTATTCCTACTGGGGGTTCTTTTTTTGACCATATGCACAGCCAATCTCAGCAAGCAGGATGAAGAAGCCATCGCGCTACAGGGGGATCCACTCAACCACGCCGGCCCTCCACTAGGCCGTCACCCTATCACTCGTTGTGCCAACGCCTTCGATCGATGTTTCCATGGGGCGCAGCAGCTCACTCAACGCGGGTCCAACCACAACGCAGCGTGCCACCTATCCGGATGATCTTTTCGACACCACGCAAGCGCTTGCGAGGCCTTACATTATGGCAACCCTCTAGCATGCCGTCGGAGAACTGCTAAGAAGTTGCAGGCCTGCACTCCTTCCAGAGCGTCGCGCGCTCAAAGGCAGCGCCAATCCGCAGGACCGTCTCTTCATCGAACGGTCGTCCAACGATCTGCATTCCAATGGGCATGTTGTCGATCAAACCACAAGGCAGCGACATTGCAGGGTTGCCGGTGACGTTGAAAGCATAGGTGGTATAGCCGAGCATGTGCATGGGCGCATCGGGAAGTTCGTCAAATCTCCACGCTTTGCGGACCACGGTCGATGTCACCAGTGCATCATAGCGCCGAAGAATGTTGCGGTTGAGTTCCTGCGCCAATTGGCGTCGGAGGCGGAGCGCATCTAGGTAGTCAACCGACATAACGAACGAACCGGCGGTCATCCGTTCGCGGGATCGACGGGAGTACAACTCCCCCTGCTCAGCGAGCATGCGGCGATGCACGGCATATAGTTCGGCAACCATGATCGTGCGGCCGGCGGCCAGAAAAATATCCTCTCTGGGAAACGGGATCTCTTCAACCTCGGCGCCCAGCCTGCCCAGAGCCGCAACAGCCGCATCAAGAGCCTCCAGATAGCGGGGATCGAGATCAGCGTGATCCCGCGGCCAGCTCCTGATGTAGCCGATGCGCAGACCGGCCACGTCCGCTTGCGGTGTCGCTGCGCTGGCAGCCATCCGGCGGTCGATGCTCGCTGGATCGTCGAAATCGAAACCGACCATGGCCGCCAGCGCAATTGCTGCATGCTCGACATTGCGAGCAAGAGGTCCGGCTTGATCGAGCGTGTAGGAGAGCGGGAATATGCCACGGCGGGACACAAGCCCATAGGTCGGCTTGAGGCCGACAACGCCGCAGCAAGCTGCCGGGCCGCGGATCGATCCGCCGGTGTCGGTACCGATCGCAACGCGCACGAGTCCTGCTGCAACAGCAGCCGCTGATCCAGTAGACGATCCGCCTGTGTAAAACTCCAGGTCCCAGGGATTTCTCGCGGGCGGGAACAACGCTTCCTCGCTTGGCCCGCCGGTGGCAAATTCCGCGGTACCGCACTTGCCAATCAGGATAGCCCCTGCCTTCTCCAAGCGTTCGATCACAAACGCACTGTGATCAGGTACATTTGCGCGCAGCACATGCGACTGGCAGGATGTCAGAACGCCGGCACTATCGCAATTGTCCTTGGCCGCGAAGGGAATGCCGTGCATCGGTCCCCTGTCGCTCCCGGCGCGCAGTTCCTCTCCGGCGCGCTTACCGGCGGTGATCGCCTGTTCCCGGATTACCGTATTGAAGCTTCTTAGCGCGCCATCTACCAAGTCAATACGTGCGTGGGCCGCCTTCACGACTTCGACCGGCGAAAGATCGCCCGCACGGTAGGCGCTGCCGAGTTCAGCGATCGAAAGGTCGAGAATGTCCGCTTCGTTCATCGACCAAATAATCCATCGCTGCGCGAAGCGTGATCGGTCGTCGTGCGAATGTCATACACGTTGGCCGGCTCATCGCCGGGGACGAATTTCGTCGAACGGATCAACGCTCCCCAGCGTCGAACCTCGACGAGGCAGGAAAACATGGCCAGGCGGCGATCCGCGCCAAGGACAAGGCCGGCTCTTGCGAGCAAAAAATCAAGTTCTTCTTCAAGATCCGCTGACTCTGGCTCGGCCCAGGCGGCGGGCCGCTCATCGTTCATCCCCATAGGCCAATGTCGTCCTTGTGGATCTTGCCGTCTCTGATGATGGCGCGGAAATCCGCTCCATTGCTTGCCAGCACGGAGATGTCCACGAGGGGATCCTTATCGAGCACCAGCGCATCGGCAAAAGCCCCCGGAGCGATCACACCCAGTTCGCCAGGCCGTCGCAGTACCTCTGCTGCCACCGTTGTCGCAGATCGAATGATTTCTGCATTTTGAAGAACACGATTACGAATAAGAAACTCGTCGCTCTGGAAATCGTCGAGTTCACCGATGAGGTCGGTTCCGAAGGCCATGGGCACACCTGCGGCCTTCGCAACTTCCAGTGACTTGGTTCCGACTTCGAGAACGATTGCGTTCTTCTTGTAGTTTTCTTGAGGATAGCCCTGCGCGAGACCATGCTTCATGGTGGCCTCATAGGCGACCAGCGTCGGCACGAAATAGGCGCCGCGTTCGGCCATCAGGTCTGCGGCGCGCTTGTCAAGGAAATTGCCATGCTCGATCGAGCGAATGCCCGCGTCAACCGCTCGATAGACGGCTGCCGCCGTATAGGCATGGGCAAGCACATAGGTGTGTGCGTTATTTGCCTCTTCGACGGCAGCCCTCAATTCCTCCATCGAGTATTGCAGGAAGTGGATCGGGTCCGCTGGCGAGCCCACGCCGCCGTTAACCTGCAATTTGATCTGATCGGAACCCAACCGTACTTCGTCACGCACGGCCCGCCGCACCTCTGCGACGCCGTCCGCGATACGACGACATCCGGTAACGCCAGCAAGGAAATGTGACGAGACGGTCGGCCTCGGCTGGTCCACGCGGTTGCGCTGGTCACCGTGCCCGCCGGTCTGGCTGATGCTTCGTCCTGACACGAACAATCGCGGGCCTGTTGCGAGACCTTCGGCCACGGCTTCCCGGTGGCCCATATCGGCGCCCCCAGCGTCACGCACGGTCGTGAACCCACGATTGAGCAGCTTGCACAGCTTTACCGTAGTCTCCGCATAAGCAAGAGAGGCAGGCATGTGCATGAACGTTTTGTTCGCCCATCGCGTTTTGATCGACGTAATGTGAACATGGCAGTCGATCAACCCCGGCATCAGGATTCGGCCGCCAAGATTGAACCGACGCACATCCGGTAGCGCGTCAATGCGCGAGCCGACCGAGACAAATCGGTTACCCTTGACATGGACCTGCTGACCCTTGACCAACTTGCCCTTGCCGGCATCAAGGATGCGCGCATTGGTAAGGATGAATTCGCTCATCACGCACCAACGATCGAAGTGGGGGCTGCATCAAGCCCAAGGCTGAGCTCGTCCTTGTAGGCAACGCCGTCCTTGATGATTGTGCGGATGTCATCGCCATTGCTGGCAAGAACGCGGATATCCTTTAGCGGATCTCGGTCCAGCACGAGCATGTCGGCATAAGCATTCGGGCGGATGATTCCAACCTCGCCGACCTTGCCTACGACCTCGGCGCCGACGAGGGTCGCACTGCGAATGATTTCGGCACCACTGAGAACGCGCGCGCGGATCAGGAACTCGTCTCCTTGATGCACGTCGAGTTCGCCGATGAGGTCTGTGCCGAAGGCCATTGAGACGCCCGCTTCTTTGGCGATTTCGAGAGACTTAGTTCCAACCGCGAGAACCTTCTCATTTTTCTTGAAATTTTCCTCTGGGTATCCCTGCTGGCGTCCGAATTTCATTGTCGCCTCATAGGCGACGAGCGTAGGCACGAAGATCGCCCCTTTCTTCGCCATTAGATCCGCGGCCTTCTTGTCAAGGAAGTTGCCATGCTCGATCGTGCGGATCCCGGCGTCGACGGCCCGGTAGATAGCGTTAGCCGTATAGGCATGGGCCATGACGTAGGTGCCTGCGTGGCCGGCTTCCTCGACTGCCGCGAGCATCTCCTCGCGCGAATACTGCAGGAAGTGGATAGGATCAGCAGGCGACCCCACGCCGCCGGACACGAAAATCTTCACCTGATCCGCGCCAAGCCTAATTTCGTCGCGCACAGCACGACGTACCTCGTCGACGCCATCAGCGAGGCGCGCGGTGCCGCCCGTAGTGCCGCCCATCAGGTGGTGGACATTGTCCGGATCGGGGTGATCGACCCGCGTGCGCATGTCTCCATGCCCCCCGGTCTGGCTGATTCCTCGACCACAGACGAACATGCGCGGACCGAGCATGAGCCCGGAAGCAATGGCTTCCCGGTGACCCATGTCGGCGCCCGCGGCGTCTCGCACGGTTGTATAGCCGCGCATCAAGAGGTTGCGCGCCTTGATTGCGGCTGCTGCATGGGCGTAGGAGGGCAGCATGTGCATAAGCGTATTGTTGGCCCACTTGGTCTTGATCGACATGATGTGGATGTGGCAGTCGATCAGCCCCGGCATCACAACGCGTCCGCCTAGGTCGATTCGGCGAACGACCTTGGCAACCTCGAGGTTTCGGCCAACCGCGACAACCTGATCGCCGCGTACGTGGATCATTTGGCCCTCTTGCGTCCGCCCCTTTTCGGGATCGACCAATCGCAGATTGTGAAGCAGATACTCGCTCATTATGATGAACTCCTATTTTTGCCGCGCACGCCGTCGGTATGCGGCCACCCGTCGTGAATATGAAATACTACCAGTTCTAAAGCTTGAGCCAATAGCTCACGACGTGGCGATCAGATAGAGATGATCCTTGACTGCCTAAGTGTCAAAATCGCGCTAGCCGATCGCGATCGTCACGATCTGTATGGTGCCAGTGCCTTCAACGACCGCGATACCGCCCTTGTGAACCCCGTACCTTCATGAAAACGTTTCTACGCGGAAGCCGACAACGACCCACGTCAGGGATCCACTCAATTTCGGACGAATGTTACCCGGTTCAAATGCGGGATCATTCAAAACCTCCATTTTAAACCGCCGCTAGAACCTGCACCATCTCGGGCCAGTTCATACTCGGAGTCTTTCCGAATCCAGCCACGAAGCTATTGCACAGCCGCTGATTAATCTCCTGCAGCGTGCCGAGCTGGGAGATGCATCCGCCTTCAAGATTGCAAATGCAGTGCAATATGGTTATTGCCTCGAACTAGTTCTGGGTGAAAAAACCATTAGGAGCCGACAAAATTACCTTTCAGCGTACTAGGTAAATATATACCTAAAGCGGTGAGCAGTCAATTTGCATTTTGATACTCTGCGCTTAGCTAGTTACGCCTTGACTTTGAATCAAGGCCCCCGCTTATCACAAAATTTACGGCAACAAACTCTGATTCGCCACCGCACATTGTTGAGCTTTTGTAAAACGGCATCCGAAGTAAATGCTACTCGCCGTGTTAATTTGTTAGACAACACCTATCCACGCTTCGCTACAAGCGTAATTGCTAGCTCGTAAACTTACTACTTCAATGTCTGGGAACACATCAGCCCCGAAATCGGCTTTGCATCATCACCCCCAAGGTATACCTCATAATATACTAGGCGTCCGTCGTCGAGTTAACCGCTTGTTTAAACCTATAGTCTAAGAATTGTTCTAACATCAGCTTCCGGGGACGAAACCTGAAGCGCAATTTACATGACCACGAGTGGTTATCAAGCTAGTAATATTGACAAAACCGTGTCCGGCTAGTCAACATGTTTCGGTATGTACTGCATCGGCGCCGCCTCGATGATGAGCACCACCAGGCACACCTTCGCCGCACCCGCTGCATTTGCGTGACTACACCCAGCAAAGAGGAACAGAAAACTGGGTACACAAAAATCGCGCGGCAAGTGCGGACGGCGTGGGTTCGGCACCTGAACGCACTGTCCTTAGCTGCAAAGCTCTAATCACCACTGCCAGATCTCATTCAGCTTCCGCGTCCACCACTGCTATTGCGAACGAGTTCGGCACCAACACCCCACTGCAGCACTGTCTATTCTTGCAAGGCGGTGGCATCAACGCCGAAATCTGATCCAGAAACCCTCTTGCAATTGAACTCTTGAATTTGCCGCAGCCAAGGCAGCGCAATGGCAGCAAACTTTGCATGATGGGCTATTAGTTGTGTGTGCAAGAGTCACCAACCCTTTGCCGTCAGCTAGACTTCAAGCCTAGGTGGGCAAGTGCCCATCCTAGGCAACAGCATGTCCCTTGAATGCAGCCGCTAAGCCTACCGGCCTCGTGCCGGTAGGCCTAGGTAACAAAGGCTATGTTTGTCACCAATGCACGGCTGGTTGCCCTTGCGCATTCGCACCACACAACCCAAAAGCTACTCTGATAACAACGAAGGATTAGTGTTTCCTAACCGTTTGGCAATGGTGAGGGAAGACATGATCGTAAAGTGAGACTTGACAAATTCTCATTTGCCGAATAATATTTTAGAATTGGTGTAAATATGTAACAAAAGTCGTGGACTACATTCCTCTGTTTATTGCGGTTGGTTCCGCAATTAGTTTTGAATAGGAGACATAAAAGTGAAAAAGCTAGTTCGTATCTCATCTACAGCAGTTATCTTAGTTGCTTTGTTGAGCGCATGCTCCGCGCCGGCTGTTCCCGTAGCTGTAGAACCAACGGATGTCCCCGTAGCCGTTGAGCCCACTACTCTCCCCGTAGCTGTCGAACCAACGGTTGCACCCGCTGTTCCATTAGCAACTGAAGTAACTAAGAATGGTGGCACATTAAGCCTCACCATACGGCTGAAGGACTTCGATACCCTCGACCCGCATACCACCAACCTAACTCAGGCGGCATGGATATTCAAGAATATTTATGACAAGTTAGTTTACAAGGAAGGAGACAAAATATATCCTGGATTGGCATTAAGTTGGATGCCTAATGAGGACTACACTGCTTGGACTTTAACCCTGCGCAAAGGAGTTACTTTCCATGACGGCTCGCCTTTTAACGCTGAAGTGGTCGCCTTTAACTTCGACCGCATGGTTGATCCTGCCACTAAATCAAAGAGTGCTAGGAGCGAAATGGGACCGTATGATCGCACTGAAATAGTGGATGATTACACGGTCGTTGTTCATTTCAAATCGCCTCGCGCCGTGTTTGATCTCAACCTTGCCTCCGACTATGTCTCCATGATTTCCATGAAACAGGTCTTAGCAGTAGGATCTGATAAGTTTAGGGAAAACCCGGTCGGAACCGGTCCGTTTAAATATGTCAGCCAGATCAGTTCCGCTGAAGTCATTCTGGAAAAAAACCCCGATTACAACTGGGCTCCGGAGTTTATGCAGCATCAGGGCGCTCCCTACTTAGATAAAGTCATCTTCCATTTCGCCCTTGAGGACGAGACCCGTATGAGCGCCCTTGAAACTGGCGCAGCACAGATTATCGATAACATCCCGCCGGCGCGCAATCAAGGGCTTAGGGACGCTGGCTTTCAGGTTATCGGCTTGCCCCGCCTGGGCTTGCCCCGAATGGCTAACCTAAACACAAAAGCGTGGCCGACTGACGACATCCTTGTCCGCAAGGCATTAAACTTTGCGAAAAATCCTCTCCTGATCGAGAAGACCGTAACAAGAGGGTTGTACCCAGATGCCAAGAACGTTATTGCCCCAGGCACACCCTTTTATGACGATGCTGCAGAGCTTTATAGCTACGATCCCGCTAAGGCACGATCCTTGCTAGAGGAAGCCGGCTACAAAGACATGAACGCCGACGGCTACCGCGTTAAAGGCGGCAGAGTTCTTGAAATGCTGTACTACACTTTTGCGGATTCCCAAGCTGAACTGACCGCAGAAGCATTCCAAGCTATGATGAAAGAGGTCGGGATTAAGGTGAATGTAGAAGTGGTTCCAAGCGCCCAGCTTTACAGCATCGCCGAGGCAGGCAGTAAAGTAAACGCTTCTTTCATCGGCACTGGCTCTCCAGACCCCGGCCCGCCACTTATCGCTTTCTTCCACACCGAAGGCAAAGGTAGTACCCAATATTCGCAGTTTATAAACGCTGAGCTGGATGCCCTGATGTATGCCGGCATGGAAACGAGCGATTCTGCCAAACGGCAAGAAATCTACTCAAAAATCCAGATGACCATAATGGAGAATGCGTTGGTCGTACCGCTCACTGCTACGGTAATGTGGTGGGCTTCAACACCCGAAGTAAAGGGTTTCCATGCCGATCCCTATCCCCACCCTTACTTGTATGATGTTTATTTTGAGAAGTAATAAATAATTAACCACACTTGAGTACCAGCAAGCTCTGAGTTCTACAAGATGGCAAGGCCTCCCAAGCCTTTGGGAAGCCTTGCCGTTGCGTGATAAAAGGTCGAAAGGTTAGGTGATTTCGTATCCCATGTCGGTAGAATCAGACGATCATCACAAGCTCATAAGTAAAGGGGACCAGCACTTTCCCTTTTTATTTACCCAAAAACCTAGAACCTTCACATTGCAGATAGCATTGCCTCCACGCAGTGATCTTAGCGCCAGAAAGATTATGCTACCTTGGATGAGTTAGATCGCATTTTCGTGCGGGTCGTACTGCAGAGGCCATACGTGTAGGTCGGTGCCAGAGGAGTAGCCGGTACTCCCTTGGTGGTAGCCGTATCCCTCTCAAGCACGCTTTCCAAGCGCGCTCGGTACCTAAGTGAAACACAGAGGAAGGTGTCATCCTACCTTCGCGGAGCACTCCATCAACTTCTTAGATAGTGTCAAAAATCGTCTCATAGGCTGCTCTAACTTCAGTTCAGGGCTTGCCGACAAATAGGGTGCACCCAAATTGTTTGTATGTTGAAGGGCACTTCTATGACAATAAAAACCTGTACCAAGCATAACCCTCGCTGATTCAGATTTCACAATCTGGCACAAACATGGTTTTAAGGATGATTTTTGATCGTTTGTCAACTTCTAAGGGTTCAATTTCCCTGCCTCTCATGCCACTTGGCAGTTATTAAGCGGACTGACCCTCTAAAACCGAAACCTCTCTTGGGGATTCAGTACCTCAACAGGAATGGGCTTGTAAGTCAAATTCATCAGCCCTTTGGCCTCACTGGCTCGCGCGATGCCATTGCAGTACACAAAGAACCTGCCCCTGGCGTTTTCCAAAGGTCTTAACACGTGTACGACACGCCCTCACGCGCCGCTGTTGATTTTGTTGCTTCGCGCTTGCTCTTGCCTCAGGGGATTGCCTTGGTGAGCGCGCTCGTGAATTTGGCTGCTGTGCTCACTGGCCTCGAGCTTGTTCTCTTGCTTTTGTAAGAGGTAGGCACTATCGGACCTGACTTCTTTGCCACCTTGTTAGGGTGGGCGCAACACAGTTTCAAGCACCTGGCTGTCATGCACGCTGCCATCGGTGCAGGCATGCGCGGTGAAGGACTTGGTGTCTTTCACGATGTTGATGTGGACTCTGTCGCCTTCATGTTTTCGATCGCCCTTCTTTGTCCGGCGTACATCGGTGTCTTTGTACAACAGCTATTGAGGCTGCTCTGCGTGCGGACTCCAATCAAGCGGCACAGCCCCTGATTTGAGGAGAGGGTTTTCTTCTTGGCTGTTGCGCTGTATCGGCACAGGCACAAAGGTGACATCCACAATCTGACCGCTCTTGAGTTGCACACCAAGATCAGCCAGTGCTTCACTCAAACGCTCAAGCAGCGCCTTCAGGAGCCCCAAGATGTTGATAGCCTTTCCAAATAATCACACTCTGCGAGTCTCGGGAACATTGCCCGCAAGCTCTAAGCCCAAAAAGCGCATGGAAGACAGGCGAACTTTGACTTGGTATTGCAAGTGGTCATCGCCAAGGTTGTGCAGCCGCTGCAAGACCAGCATCTTGAATGTGAGGATACGGCAGGTAGGCTTGCGAGCGGCTTGGCTTTTGCGCTCTTTGACATCAATGCGCTGCAAGATAAGACGAAATATCTCAAGGTCAATGACAGCGCTCAAACGGTCCAAGGGATCACCCTCTTTACTGAGATTGGCGTTGCGATTTTCAAGGTCAACAGGCTGCTTTGCATATGCTCTATTGTCTGTGACGTGCATACTCCATCAGTTCACAGGGGTGATTATCAATCAGGAATTTTAATAGAACCGCCCTGAATAAATGATGCTGAAACCAAGAGGAGGGCGACTTGAAGTTAGGAAGCCGTCATCCGGTTTGTGTTTCTGCTTGGAACCACTATTCTTATTGACACACCCAGGTCCCGGCTAGCCGGTGGCGCAAAAAGCAGCGCGCTAAAGCGCGTCGCTGCAAGAGTCCAGCACTGACAAAGGCGTACCAACGGGTGCGACAAAATCTAGAGACGGGAGTGCCAACCCTGAGTAGAAGGGTGGTGTTAAGCTTATGATAAGAAGGTACAATAACTACACGCATCTGGAACCAGCACGCTTGGGTTACTCTTTATGGGCGCCGGTATTCAGCTCACCAGACTAATTGTTTGACCAGGGCCTGCGTTGGTAAACCTGCGCTGCAGACAAACCACTTGCTTCGCAGCGCGCACAACTGTACCGCGGGTGCCGGCTAGCACCGAACATCTAACACATTGCCGGCTTCCGCACTCGGTGCAATATGTTTGAACTGTTAGCAGTGTTACGAAATATTGCGAGGGGGGGCATTACATTAGTAATTCCACGCTCGTAAAACGCCAAATGCCAGCTGACAATCTACCCAGACAGCACATAAAAGTGGCTTGCTGGGTACCCGCACTAGATCCCCTCTTGTTGCCGATACATCTGGGTGACATCTAAGTTGATCAGACCGCGGCCACTGCTGGGGTTAGCAAGTTTGATCGCTAGCGCCGTTGCATCGAAGTAAGTACTCTTGAGGTGCAGGCACGAATTGTTAACAGTGGAATTCTTTTGCCTTGCTAGGCAGTCATCAAACGGACTCAAGGAGAGTTGTTGGGCTATTACGGTGGCGCGGGTCGTTCTGCGTCCGACAGGTCTCTAGATCGCCAAGAAAAATGTCCGTGGAAGGAACTTTAGAGACAGCACTTAGACAGGCCTGAATATATTTCAGACTCACACCGCTGCTATCAACTTGCCCCTTGCGGAACATCAAGTTCAATTATGCCGGCTTGGAAAGCAAAAGGGTTAAAGCACAGGAGCTAGTGCCACACCGCGACTATCGTGTCCACGGTCTTTGTGCGAAGCGTCCAATGAAACCAAGTTGGGCGCAATTAACGTTTATATACTTCGGCAACCTCTCTTACTGTAGCGCCCAATAAACCGGGCCTCGACATTTGCCCGAACACTTTAGCTGACAGCTATCACAGCCGCTGTAAGCAGGAAATTCATGAACAAACCTACCAGCACATTTCGTCACACCCGAGCAAACCAACCGTTGTAAGGGATGTACGCTGGCACGCTTGTTGGAAACCGGCAATTGTGAGGCGAGTCTTTCTGCTCCACCGCTAATTGTCTATCTGTATAAAGCTCACTCTATACTGTACCCCGTGACTGTTCACTATTTGGAAGTACTATTTTGAAAGTTTGACTTTTGGGTGCGCTAAGTAGGTCATTGCACCCTAATCCGAGGATCTAACGCATCTCGCATTGCATCCCCAATTACATTAATGGCAATTACAACGGATGAAATTGCCAAACCCGGGAAAGTGGACAACCACGGGGATAAGCGCAGGTTATGCCGGCCGCGGCTGATCATGGCGCCCCATTCTGGAGAAGGAGGTTGGGCTCCTAGACCTAGGAAGCTAAGCGAGGATGCCGAAAGAATTCCTCCAGCCACAGAGAGGGTTGCCAAAACAATAACGGCCGCTGCAATGTTTGGTATGATATGGTGAACAACTATTCGGAAGTCACTGGCCGCCGCCGCCCGCGACGCGATGATGTATTCATTTTCTTTCGTAGAGATAACCAAGCTATTCACTACGCGCACAAAGGTAGGTACGTTGGAGATACCCACCGCAATCATCACTTGCTCAACACCTTTTCCAAGGATTGCAACTACAACTAGTGCCAGTAGCATACTCGGGAAGGCAAGCATGATATCCGTGGCTCTCAGAATCATAGTTTGAGAATTTCCCCCATAAAATCCGGCTAAGAGACCTAGCGGTACTCCGATGGCTACAGCAATGGCAGCTGAGATAAAGCCCACCCTCAGGGAAATCCGCCCCCCAAGAATTACCCGGCTGAATATGTCTCGCCCAGCATCGTCTGTGCCAAACCAGTAGATCGGGTTAGGAGCAACCAAAGAGTCTTCTATGTGCATTTCGGTTGGGTCAAAGGGGGCAATTTCATCACCGGCAACAACGACAAAAGATAGCACCAGCATAAAGATGGTAGCACCTGCCGCTAGCTTGTTCTTGAAGATCTGGCGAAAGATGGAGATAGAGTTACTACGACGCCAAATGCTTTCTTCGGAACCAATAAGTGGGGTTGAATTATTTAGTAACATATACTCATATTTTTAAGTGGTAATCGCAAAATCAAGTTAGATAAGTCGAATTCTTGGGTCAAGCCAGACATAAATGACCTCCACCACGAAATTAACAGAAATATAAACAGTAGAAATCATCAGCAAGACTCCCTGAACGATAGGCATGTCCTTTTCGAGGATCGCATTGATCAGCAGCACACCGATCCCCAGTCTGCCAAATACAGTCTCAATGATGGTTGTGCCCGCCATGATGCCCCCAAACTGGACACCTACCACGGTGAGCACCGAAATCAATGAGTTGCGCAAGGCATGCCGAATGACAACAATCCATTCTCGGACACCCTTACTACGCGCTGTGCGGATGTAGTCATTATTCATCACTTCGAGCATGCCGGAACGTGTCAAGCGCGCAGTAGCCGTTTGAATCGACAAGGCCAGAGTCACCGCCGGTAGGATCAAACCCCGAAAGCCCGTGCCCGGGCCACTGGTCACCGGCACCCAGCGTAGGTAGAGCCCAAAGAAAAGCATCAACAAAAGCCCAAACCAGAAATTTGGAAGCGACACACCCAATAGCGAGATTACCGACAAGACATAGTCAGTGATCTTATTGTGGTTTACAGCACAAACAATCCCCATGGCGATGCCAAACGTAATAGCAAGCCCCATACTCACCAACGCTAGCTCCACCGTGTTGGGAATGCGAATCACAATTTCCTCTAAGACTGGGCGTCTAGAGCGGATCGAATTTCCCATATCACCACTCAGAAGCTTCATCATGTATCTACTGTACTGAATATACAAAGGTTCATTAAAACCCATTTCCTCACGAAGTTGCTCGATGACACTTCCAGTCACATTAGTTTCTGGGCCTAGCATCAGCATGACTGGGTCCCCTGGAACCATATGAACCATGAAGAATACAATAAACGAAACAGCAAGTAAAACCGGTATGGAGATGATCACTCTTCTGATTAGAAATATTGCCATGCAACCCTCAATAATTAGAGCACTTCTGGATCAAAGCCTAAGCAGTTGAGCCAAATAGGAACCAAGCTTGTAAACGCTTTACATACTACAGATTTTTCTGGTAATTGTCAATTTCTACATTGCGTTGGTCGCTGCCTAACCTCTTGTAAATTGCCACATTCCGCTAGACCCCACCGAAAATTGGTTTTGGATTACACACCACTTTTGTTAGGTTTTCGAGGCGATAAGATCCGCGAAGCCAACTACAATCGCACAATATCTGCTATAGGGCACGGCCATCCACCACCCGCCGTACCGCGCGCGTGTCTAATACTTTGGCCCTTCAATTCGGGACCAACTACTCACGGCCCTGGCATCCAAGGTGCAGAAAGTGAAGCTGAGACGTTGGCAGGGAATGGGAGCATGCGAATCCGACACTCGGGCGCTGCGCCGCGTGGCCCGCTGCCCATCTTGCCGTGGCCGTCAAGCGAGGCTCACTGGATGCGACCCGGCGGTCTCCAAGTCGAGTCCAACCCGCCGGACGACCGTTTCCAGCTCGGTCCGACCGTAATCGTCGAGCTGCATGCCTGGAGGGCGGATGACTGTGGTGTCGAAGATGCCCCGCTTGCGAAACACGTGCTTCCTGTACGCCAAGCCGATCTTAGGCTGGAACTCGAAGCGGATGAGAGGCAGGAAGCGGTCGAAGATAGCCGCGGCCCTCGCGAGGTCTCCCCTCTGGAAGGCGTTGTAGACGCCGACGAGAACCTCGGGCCAGGCGAAGCCCGTCATTATGCCCAGAGAACCTCTTTGTAGCTCCTCCAGGAAATACATCCCGCCAAGCCCCCCGAAGATGCCGATAGCGTCGGGGCCGTGCTGCTGGATGCGGCCCATCTTCGCTGGCGCCGGGTAGTCCTCCAACTTGATGTACTTGAGTCCGGCGATCTCGCGGCCCATGCGCGCGATGAGCTCGGGGGAGAGGAGCGTCGTGAAGGACTCGGGGAAGTCGTGGATGGCAATGGGGATATCCACCGCTTCGGCCACCGAGGCGTAGAAGTCGAAAATGGCCTGATCGTTCTGCACGGGGGGCGGGGCCACGAACGCCCCCCCAGCCCCCAGTTCTTGGGCCTCGCGGGCCTGCTCGATGGCACCTGCTGCTCCGAAGGCAAGCACGCCCACCCATACTGGGAAGGCGCCGGCAGACTGATCCACCGATGCGGCAACAACCTGCCTGCGTTCGAAGGTAGCGAGCCGGTGTGCTTCGCCCATGAAGCCGAGCACGCTCACGCCGTGTGCTCCCACTTCCAGCTCGAAGTCGATGAGGCGACGCATGCTGGCCTCGTGCACCGCGCCAGCGTGGTCAAAGGGGGTGGGAAGGATGGGAAGAACGCCATGGAGTGACATGAGGGATGACGGAGCGAGTGAGGGGGCTACCCTGGGCTAACGAAACGGCCGGTTCCCGGCCCTCCGACAACGGCGCCACCGGTGTGGACGCAGCTGCCGCGTAGCCACGTGGACACGACGTGACCACGCACCGGCCAACCGTGGTAGGGGCTCCAACCCGCCGCGTAGTGCAAAGCAGTGTCGTCTAAGGTACCTTCAGCATCAGGGTCGAAGACTACGAAATCGGCGTCGGAGCCTGCCTCTAGGCGGCCCTTCCGCGTCAAGCCGAAAACGTCTGCGGGACCGCTAGCCACCAGCTCCAAGAAGCGCTCCAGAGTAATGCGCCCCGTGGCCACGCCCTCGCTGAACAATAGCGGACCGAGGGTCTCGACGCCCGGGATACCGGCGAGGGCTTCGAAGACGTTTTCGGTGTCCTTCTGGTGCAGTGCATATGGGGAGTGGTCCGAGGTGACAATGTCGATGCCTCCATCCTGAAGCCGCATCCACAGCCCGTCCACGGCTTCCTGGGTGCGGAGCGGTGGGTTGCACTTAACACGCCCACCAAGCTCGGGCAGCGCGTCCATGGTGAGCAAAAGGTACTGGAGGCATGTCTCCCCCGTGGCCACGGTGCCTTGGCTCCTGTTCCATTGGATGAGGTCGAACGTCCTGGGTATAGTGCCGTGAACCATGTGTAGGTGGGCACCGGTCCAGTAGGCCAGCTCCAGCAAACGCCCAGCAGCTTCGGCTTCGGCTACGGGCGGTCGGGACAACGCATGGTGGATGGGCTTGGTGTCGCCCCGGGCGAGGAAGGCTTCGACGTGGGAGAAGATAATCTCTTGGTTCTCCTGATGCGCCGCCACCGGCCGCCCCGTCTTCGCGATTTCCTGAAATGCCTCGTACAGCCTGCCATCAGGGATGCGGGGAAATCGCACTGGGTCGACTTCGATGGTGGATACCTTGAAGCCGGAGGCGCCTGCCGACGCCAAGTCGGCGATAACGCCCAAGTCGCCTTTTGGCGGGAAGGTGCCGTAAAGCGCCATGTCCACCACTGCCTCGGCGTTCACTGCGGCCACCTTCGCCTCGAAACGCTCGCGAGTGTTCACCGGTCTTTCAGGGCGGTCGAACGGCATATCGATGATCGTGGTGGTCCCCCCGGCCGCAGCGGCCTGAGTTGTGGCGGTGATTCCCTCGCCCACCCAGGAGCGCGTGTGCACGTGAGCGTCCACGAAGCCGGGAAGTATCAGGCGGCCCGGCTCGTCAATAGCCCGCACTCCAAGAAGTGGTGTCGTGGTGACCGCAGTAATGCGGTCGCCGTGGATACCCATCCACCCGCCCCTGAGCAGGCCTCCCCTCGGAAGTGCAATGTCACCATGGACGACCAGATCGTACCGCAGAGGGTTGGTCATTTCAGGCACCTCCCGTGGCTTCGAGGGTCTCCTGCAGTGCGTCGAGGGCAAGGCGGCCAAGCTCGAACACGGGGCAATCCAGCCGATGAAGGACCTCTTCGAGGATGTCCGGACGCATTCCAACGTAGTCGAAGACGAGGGCCTGAGCCCACCTGCCGCCCACGAGGCCCGCGAGCCACTCGCCTACAGATTGGTGGCGCGGACGCTCCTCGAGGACATGGGGTCGGCATCCGAAGCCAGCGGAAGCCCACTTGTGGAGGCTAGGAGCGGCCTGTGCCCCAAAAGGGACCACGACGTCGAGCTGGCGCAGCCCCCGCGCGGTGAGATGGGCGACCGCAACGTCGAAGGGACGGAGAAGCGGTGAGGAGCCCCAAGGCAAGCCCGCCGGCGCCGCTGGGGCCGCGAGCCTCGGGAACGGACCTGCGCATAGGACCAAGTGCGCAAAGACCCTCGCATCCAGGGCGTTTACGGCGGTCTGGAGGAGCGGCTCAACGAACTCAGCGTCAACCACTACCCGGGTGCCGTCGCGCAGCTTGGTCTCGATAGGATAGCCTTGCCGGGCACACGCGGGAAAGTCGCCCCGTGCGAGACCGTCCAAAGCCCCGACGATCTCGAGGTGGAGAAAAGGAAACCGGGCCGCCAGCTCTTCGATGAGGTCAGGGCGGGGCGTCTGGCCAATGACGTAGACGCCCAAGCCAGCGGGCTGGCTTGGGTCGCCTCCCTTGTGTACTTCGCTCATGCGCAGACGGCCACCACCGGCGACCTCCCACGGTATATTAACCCAGCAAAGATGTCCAACGTACCGTCCGCGACCCGATGCGCGCACCCAAAACCGTCAGTGGCGACGACCGGGATCACCGCTCGCTCCGCGAACAACATGGTCGCAGAAACTGTCATTCCCGCGTCTGATGATAGTAAACGCAAAAGCTCTTCCGTACCAAAGTATAAGCGCTTGACCCCGGAATAGTCAAGCACTATTGTGAGCTAGCCTGCACCCAACCACTACGCAACGGTCAAAGACCAGTCTGAATAGATACTTGGAAATGTCTGATCCTCCTAACCAAACAAAATTGTAAAATGTTTACAAAACGGCTTTGGGAGGCCGCCTCTCACCGGACCACGCCCGCGTCTGGAACAAGCCTTCCCAGGCTCCGACGCACGTGCTATTTCTGCAACGCAGGATCACCACCCCAGTATCTGATCAAACTCCATTTCCGGAATCTGCTTTGCATCGGCACCCGCATCGTTCAGCAACCGATCTTGATCGGCTTCCACTGCCAGTTTTGTCGTCTACTCAAAGTCTATTCCGGGGATCGCATCACACTCATCTTCCAGTCCAACCAGCTCCTGTCCATTCACCGTCGCCGGTGGTGAGCGCGCTGGTGCAATTGCCAGTGCAATTAGTGGCTCCCGTCCAGTTTCCCGTATCAGCCGCACCGAGGCTGGCACTGTGATGAACCCGACCAAGCGCATCCGCCCGCCACACCCGCTCCCGCACTGCCGCCTGCACCCGCTGCAAACAAGCTATATTTCATGCGTCCCGCGAAACGCCAACCCCAGCCACCCCTGCGCAACAACCCTATCCAGAATAGCATTTTTAAATGCATGTGCGCAACCAGCGTCGTGCCTGAGCAATTCAGGAAGAGCGCGCCGCCGCTGCGAGGGCCTTTCTCCAGGCTTGTGCTCGACCTTCCGTGACGCTGGACTTCGCTCATCGCGATTCCCGCCACCTGCTTCAAGTCGCCCGCAAAAATGACGTGAAACATAGCCAAAAAAACGGGTGTAAAAGCATTGCCAGCGGGTCTTCGTTGGCGGCGATCGAGTACGTCATGACATATTATGCGGCGTTCGCCGGCGCCACGGCAAAGCTGCACAAATGGATGCCGGGGGCGAGAATGCGGAGCGAACCGGGGAACGGTATTAGTACGGCGAAATTCACGGCTTGTAATAAGGTGCTCCCATGGAGAAAGAGGAACACGTCGAGGTGCGCCGCGAGCACACTCAGGATTGGGTCGATGCAGGCGGAGAGTAGGGTCGCCATGTCAATAAGCAGGGTTGCCAACAATGATTCCCCGGCGTGTTTTTCAGTTGGGCTCGGCAAGGGCTTCAGACAAATGCGAGCAACCGCCGTGGCGTCCCAATCAGGATCTGCGCGATCATTGTCTCAGTGAATTTCTTGCGGCGCATCATCGGCACGACATTTTCGATGAGATGGCCGTAGCCGTGGCCCCCGTAGCGCTTAAGTCGTGTCTTCGTACAGATGTCCTGCGACATTGTCACCTGCGAGCCGTAACCGCGTGCAATCAGTGCTGCAATCAAATTCAGCCGCATGCCGTCATTTGGAAGGTCGATCGACGCGAAAGGGTAGTAGGACGACTCGATACCGAAGAAATCCCACTCGGCGATAGCGCCCGTTTCAGCCAGACGCAGCACCTGGTCGGTAGTAGCGCAAGTCCGATCTAAATGGCTGATGATCAGCCTAGTCACATCACCGCCAGCGGAACGGAAATGCTCGACGACCTGAAACAGCGAGGCTAGATCTCGGCCCGGATGTACGTTGACGCTGGCACCGGTCTCGCGCTGTGCGAGGGCGGCAGCGGTAAGCGCTCGCAATTCACCAAGTGTCGGCGGGTAGCTGATGCCGATTTCACCAATGATGCCGGCGCGGACATCGGTGCCGACAATGCCGGTTTGCACACTCTCGATCATCAGCGCAGCGAGGTTGTCCGTTGACCTTGACGTCAGCGCGGCGCCGGCAAAGCTTTCGATATAGACGCCGCAGCCAGCTACAATATGTATACCACTGGCCTGCGAAATGTCTCGCAACCCGAGCGGATTAGGCTTGATGCCCTCGATGGTGAGGTCGACTATGGCGCTCCCGCCGCTGTCAGCGAACAGCCGCGACTCCTCAGACATCTCATCAATATTTGAGAGGATATTGTTTCCGTAATGCTGGTGCCAATGGTAGCGGATGTCGGCCGCATTCCACGGTGTGATTTTGACCTCAGGGAGGCACTGAACGGCGAGTTCTGGCGGCGTAACATCACATAGCAGGTGCTCGTGCATGAGACATATGCCAAGCTTCTGTGGCACGAGCGGCCCGCAAACGGTCTGTATTTCGCCGCGCACGGCTGCTGTCGAAGGTGTCATGGCGCTTTAATCAAGTTTAGATGTCATCCCAGAAAGCCACTAAGGCGGATGTCAGGTATGACGAAGGGACCAGTAGTCTAAATCAACAGCCTTAGCTTTATGGCGCGAAGCTGGTCAGGTTGATCATCCTGCGAAAGGAAGTCTTAAGCGCCCAAGAAGGATGATTTTAAGCACTGCCCCCGCACTGGTCAAGCTCCGCTTTGTGGTGACAGCAACCCCACCAACAATCTCATGGCGATAGACCACTTTTGTTCGATATTCAACGAGGATTGACCCACCCACCAAACGGAATCCGTATGACTTCTGCAAGTCGATATCGACAGCCCGCAACACTCACCGCACCCAAGCAGCAGCTGGACCACGCCCGCCCACTCTGCGCCGCATGTGGCATTCCTGCAGCACAGAATTACCAGCCCAAGGTCTGATCAAACTCCAATAACGCAACAGCCGCTCGCGCCCGGCGCTATCCTGCGCTGCCACCCGCTCGCCGCATGCACTGAAAATCCGCCCCTGTACCCCCACCCCTGCATTACCCCTACCGCCTCGCTGCTCAGCAACCCGCGCCGCTCAAACAGC
>SXGR01024041.1_pt1 | contig 25961 bp, 28 predicted proteins | sample 3174711 | NCBI WGS metagenome assembly SXGR01 (sample SAMN11356860, study PRJNA531348) | freshwater metagenome | isolation source: freshwater sample F1-60 | place: China: Fuxian Lake, Yuxi | collected 2017-12-25
GATGGTATAAAAATTGCAATCAATCCAAGTTTAATATTTTGACTTCTAAGCAGCTCTTCATTATATTTCTGTTCCTGCAATTCTCTTTCAGCAGTTCTTTTTTCGAAACTAAAATTATCAATTAACCTTACTTTATCGATATTCGAAGTACTATCTTTTAATCTAGTATAGAGATCTAGATATTTATAGGCACTATCATATTTATTAATTTTTTTAAAGTATTCAAGTAAGCTTTTACTAGTACTTTCTAAACCTTGAACCCATCCGGATGTCCGTCGTCAAACCAATGTAGACTTTTAGTTGTAGAGGGTTTCGTTGTTTAAATGTAAGATTTTTTCTTTTAAAAATAGTTGTTTTCGTCTTTTTAGTGTTTGTTGTTTAACAAGAGCTTTTTTATTAAGGATTTGTTCTTGTCTTCCATAATACATATCTGAAGGGTGTAAATCGTCAGCATAAAGTGGACAAAATATAGTCTAAATTAGTAGAGAGTTTCCATCATTAACAATTAAACCAAAAATGACATGGAACAGAAAAAATCTACAAATACACTAAAACAACAATATTTAAGTTAGCTGCTAAATAATTCATAAAGTCACTTTCCCGATTATTCCCGAAAGTTCCTAGTACTAAAAACCCTTGTCGTAAAGCAAGGGTTTTTTAATGTCAAATTTATAATAGGGTACAGTTGAATTTCCCAATCTGCTACACACTTTTGCTACACACTTTACAAAAATTCAACCGAGTATGAACTAGGGTAAAAACAAAAACCCTTGATAGACAAGGGTTTCAAGAGTAAAGTGGTCTCGCCAAGAATCGAACTTGGATCTAGTGTTTAGGAAACACCTATTCTATCCATTGAACTACGGGACCATCGGCCATCTAGTAGCCGAGGAGGGCAAAAATAACTATTCTTTTTTAAGCTTCCATACTTTAATGGCCTAGATAAATTTATATGGAAACCCCCTGCAATTTGAGGTTCCTTAAGCCATAATTTGGTATCTTCACCGCTCAAACTGACATCATTATGGGTTTTTATAATATCATTATTAAGTACCGTTTTTGGTTAAGCCTTATTGCCATTTTTGGTGGTTTGGCCCTTGAGCTTACTGGAGTTGCAGGTTTTTGGCCTGTTTTCCCACTCTATTTCCTTGGATTAATTGGAATTTTAAGCCATTTTTTCATTGGTCCGCTTCGTTTGGTGCAAGCACCCATGGAAGCAGGTGATATGGACGAAGTTGAAAGAATTTTAGCGACCATCTGGTGGCCGCAACTTTTATACAAACCTGTCCGCAGTACTTATTATACCATCAAGGGTAATATTGCCATGGTGAAGCAAGATTTTGATTCTGCCGAAAAGCATTTAAAACACAGCAATGATTTAGGATCTGCCATGCCGGAAGCAGAAGGTGCAAATAAGTTACAATTAGGGATGATGGCGATGCAAAAAGGAGATACCAAACAAGGGGAATCGTATATCCGTGCAGCGATTCGTGCTGGTATTCCTGATAAAGAAAGTGAAGCAGTTGCATTTTTAAGCATGTGTCAAATTTTTATGAATAAGCGCGAGTTTCGTGCTGCTAAAGATTATTTCCGCAAAGCAAAAGCTTGTAAGCCAACTACCAAACAAGTAATTGATCAAATCAAAGAAATCGAGAAATACATTTCTCGCATGCCTGGGTAGTATTACTCATCGCATTTACAATTAGGATTTTCATTACTTCAATATAATATTTCAACCCACTCCAATCCGAGTGGGTTTTTTGTTGCCTAGCCTTAATTAAATTTTAATAGGTACAATTGTACCTTTTACGACTGGGATTAATACATACTTATCGTATTTATAAATTATTGTTATTTGGTTTCATTAAACAAAAAATCATGAAAACAATCAAAAGAGTATCATTCTTGATGGCAGTATCACTTTTCGTAATGTTATTTTTTACAATCATAAGTTGTAATAAAGACATAGGTTCGTCTAAAACTGAGGATTCAATGCTGGATTTAACAGAACTAGGAAAGGATTCAGTTTTTAAATTATTTTTAAATGACTTGCTTTTATATAGCCGTTACGTATCTAATAGACAATCTGATAATGTATTAAGTAAATCAGAATTCGAATTGCATTTCAGTAAAGCAATCAGAGAAAATAGTCTATTATCCAAAAAGGCAATCTCTAATGCCATGGGTTTTACGGATCTAGATGTTTTTTGGGAATTAAACAGTAAATTGAATAAGCAATTAGCATTTTTAAACAGAAAGTATAATCTTAAAAAAATAACAAGTGATCAAATGCGATCATTTTTAAATGCTGAGGCATTAAATTCTTTTGTATTTGATAAAAAAATAACTAGCGGCGTTCGTATTTCAATGATGGATTATGGCGGAGATGAATGTTTGGAAAAATATAATAATTGTCAAATGAATGCAACCGCAATTTATGCAGTAGAATTAGTAGGTTGTGTGGCCGTTGCTGGACCACTTGGCTGGAGTCCAATTGTTCCCATCATTTATTTAGCTTGCATAGGTAGTTCAACTTATCAATTGTATACTAGTGACAGAATTTGTAAAACTGATTTTAAATATTGTAAGTAAAAAACATTTATATGAAAGAATACAACTTAAATAAACAAAAACAAGTAAAAACATTTATCTCCGTATTAATGGGGTTGGTATTTTTATCAATAAACTTTATACAACAAATATCTTATTTTAAGGTGCATCCATATTATTTTATTGGAATGTATTTAATTCTATTTCTAATATTAATAATCATTGCAAATATTTATAAAATATTTGAGTGGAAGCCCTTTCTTATATATTTATTAATTGGCATTATTTTAATATCAATACGTTTATACATGATTTATAGCTCAAATTAATTCTAATGATAAACACTACAATTAAATTCAGCCAGTTCTTTTATTTAATTACCACTTTTCTAATGTTGTTTTTTCCGAAACAAACTATTGGAAATATTGTATTTCTGATCTGTTATTTATTAGTGTGTTTGATTTTATTATACCTAATATTTTTTAAAACCAAGAAATGAAAACATTAAATACCACACAGAAGTCTATTATGATATTTGTAACTATTATAGGATACCACTTTTTAATATCAGAAATTAGGAATCAATTTACTAATCCTAAATATATATTATGGATCAACATTGCTTCTCTTGTAATTTTAGTTGCTGCTGTTTTATTAAGCTTACACCTTAAGGAAAAATCTGAGAATAAGCCAAACTATAAAATATATTTTTATTATACATTTTTTATATTTCTTCTTTTAGCTGTTTCGTTTTTGTTAAGAAATTAAAACTTGTTCAAAGCTATACAGCTCCATTTTGCTAAAATTTATTAAAAGAACTAAATTATTTTTGCAACTCGATTATTGGCTTATTTACTGAAATTTATAAATTTTGTGTATTTTAAAAATGTACGTAATTTTGTACAAATTCATTTTATGACTAAAGTACTTTCAGTTACAGAATTTAGAAGCAATTTAGCCGTTGAACTTGACCATGTTGGTGGCAATGATCGAAACCAAATAATTATCAAACGACCTAAGGGTAAAGGCAATGTAGTAGTGCTTTCGCAGGATGCTTTTAATTCTATTCAGGAAACACTTTATTTACTATCCAATAAAGCGAATAAAGCAAACTTAATGGAGAGCATAAAAGAATTAAAAGCCGGAAAAACAAAAAAATTAATCTTAAAGATCTCTGGAAATAATTTTTACCTCAAGAGCAGAAGCTGATATAATTTATTGGAAACTTAAAGGTAAAATTAAGAATAAGATTTCAAAAGAAACTTACGGATTAACTAATGATCAAATCAAAGAATATAATAAAGACGCAAATAAAGATGCATTTTTAATTAGACTTGAAGAAGCTAAGAAAAAGTTTAATAAGTAGCAGACCTAATTTTAATAATACTTATCCTTACCCCAACAACTTAGCTATCGTTGGTGCGAAATGCACATGTTCTAATGAATGAATTTTATTTGCTAAGGTTTCTGGTGTATCGTTTGACACCACCTCGCAGGTTGCTTGAAAAATAATTCCGCCTTCATCATAATGTTCATTTACCCAATGTATCGTGATGCCTGATTCTTTTTCTCCTGCTGCAATCACCGCTTCATGCACGCGTGATCCGTACATTCCTTTGCCGCCATACTTTGGTAACAAAGCTGGGTGTATATTGATGATTCCTTTTGAAACATTTTCTTTTCCATTGACTAAAGCGCCGTCAATTTTCATTCCTGGCTGGTAAGCGCGCACCAACACTTCAGGCACTTTCCATAAAAATCCTGCGAGCACTATAAATTGAATATCGGCATTATGTAAACTTTCAACATATCCGGTAGCCGCAAACTCACTCTTATTAATCAATAAGGTGGGGATCCCTTTTTCTTTTGCAATCGCTAATACCCCAGCATCTGGTACATTACATACGATAAGGGATACTTTCACCTGAGACGAAGTCGATTTTGAACCCGCCCCATCAAAATATTCGATTATTTTTCGAGCATTACTTCCGGTTCCCGAAGCGAATATGGCGATATGGATAGGCGCGGCTGATGAAACTGATGAAGTAGCCGGCGCCGCAGACGCAGTCGAAGGCGCCGCAACCGACCCCCCAATCCCAAACACTTTCGCACCCACACGCCCTAAATACCCCTTAAAAAAGCGAAATTGCCCAGTGAAGAAACTCACGAAAAGTACCGAAAAAGGCCATAAAATGGTCAAAAATAGGGGATAAACGAGCCAAAATGCCCAATTTTTCTCCAAAAACGCTAAATTCAATAAAAAGCTACATAGCCTCCCGCTGAGGCTTCCACCCAGGGCAAAAGTGAGCATGATTAGCCAAAATTGGCTACCCCCCACTTTCCATTTTTCCTGTAAATTTTGAATAAATTTCATGCGCCCCAAAGGTGCCTTTTTTTTCCAAAACCGCCCACCAAAACCAAAATAAATTCCCCCACACCAAACTAACATTACATTTTTATGACATTCGTCAGTCTTTTTTTCCCCGACATCTTTGAAAATCAACAATTTCTATAAAAAAAATCCATCATTTATTTAGTATTCAATCTTATTCTTACCTAATTTTGCCCCCGTTCGAGGACATTTTTACACCCTAGACACTTTTTGTGTATATGACAATTTTAAGAAGCCTAGCTAAGATCGTTTCGATCTTCCTATTAATTACCCTTAGTTCATCTATCGGAAATCATTTGAATGCGCAAGATGGGAAAGCACTTTTCTCACAAAATTGCGCTTCATGTCACGCGGTTAATAAAAAATTAACTGGCCCTGCGTTAGCCGGTGTTGAAGATCGTTGGCCTGAAAAAAAGAATTTGTATGCGTGGATTAAAAACAGCGCTGCATTTTTAAAAACAGGTGATCCATATGCAACTAAATTGTACGAAGAGTACAATAAAACTGCAATGAATAATTTTCCTGGTTTATCTGACGCTGATATCGATGCAATTTTAGCATACATCAAAACAGTTCCTGCAGCAGGTGCAGCTCCAGCAGGTGGCGCAGCAGTAGCAGGCGCTCCTACAGAAGATCAATCAGACAGCACTTTAGTTTTTGGTTTACTTACTTTAATATTAGCCGTTGTTTCTTTAATCCTATTACAAGTTAATAGCAACTTAAAAAAATTATCTGATGATAAAGTAGGTATCCCTGCAACTGATCCTGTTCCTTTTTTCAGAAACAAAGCATACATCGCATTTATTGCAATTGTATTATTTATATTAGGTGGCTACATGACAACAGTTGGTGCAATTGATTTGGGTCGCTCTAAAGATTACCAACCTGAACAACCTATCTATTATTCTCACAAAGTACACGCGGGCGTTAATCAAATTAACTGTCAGTATTGTCATACTGGAACTTATCAAGGCAAGCAAGCTACTTTACCGAGTGTGAATGTTTGTATGAATTGTCATGCTGCAATTAATGAATACAAAGGAGAGCCGTTGGTGAGAGAGAATGGGGATGTGGTTGATGGTACCAATGAAATTAAAAAATTATACAAATACGCTGGCTTCACTGAAGGTCAACCTTGGGATCCTTCTCAAGCGAAGCCAATTGAGTGGGTGCGTATTCACAATTTACCTGATCACGTTTATTTTAACCACGCACAACACGTGAATGCAGGCCAAGTGGCTTGTCAACAATGTCATGGTGATATTCAAAACATGGGTGAGGTTAAACAGTTTTCTGATTTAAGTATGGGCTGGTGTATTAACTGTCACAGACAATCTGAAGTGAAATTTAAAGAAAATGGTTTTTATAGCATTTACGAAACATTCCATCAAGATTTAAAGAGTGGAAAATTAGATAGTGCAAAAGGAATCACTGTTGAAAAAATTGGTGGAACAGAGTGTCAAAAATGTCACTACTAATAAATCGTATTAATAATAGTCATTTCAAAATAGGAATCACTCATTGAGTTTATAAACCGGATTAAATAAGAGGCGTAATTTTTTATATACATTATTATGGAGCAAAAAAAGCACTGGCAAAGTTTTGGAGAATTAAATAAATCCGAAGCTTATAACAATGAAGTTCAAAATGAATTTAAAGAGGAACTTCCTTTTGTTGAAGACGAGTCTACTTTAGAAAAAGGAGAAAGTTTTTTACAAGCAAAAGCACCGCGTCGTGATTTTTTAAAATATGTAGGCTTTAGTACAGCTGCAGCAGCTGTTGCAGCAAGTTGCGAAATGCCTATTAAAAAGTCAATTCCTTTTGCGAATAAGCCCGAAGATATTGCTCCAGGTATTGCTGATTATTATGCAACTACTTATGTGCAAGATGGTGATGTGGTAAGTGTACTTGCAAAAGTGCGTGATGGTCGTCCAATTAAATTAGAAGGTAATGATTTATCACCTTTAACAGGTGGTGGAACTTCAGCCCGTGTTCAAGCGGCTGTTTTAGACTTATATGATACTGCTCGTTTGCGTTTCCCAACGATTGGTGTTAAGGAAGCTACATTTGAAGCGATTGACAAAGCCATTGCTTCAGAATTAGCTGGCAATACGGTGATTGTTACCAGTTCAATTACTTCTCCTACCACTAAAAAAGTGGTTGCGCAATTTTTGGCAAAACATCCTGGTAGCAAACATGTTACTTATGATGCTGTTTCAAACAGTGCGATGTTGTTAGCGAACGAAGCTTGTTATGGTAAAAGAGTAATTCCTTCCTACCATTTTGAAAAAGCAAAAGCAATTGTTTCCTTAAGTGCCGACTTTTTAGGTACTTGGTTAAATCCTGTTGCATTTGCTAAACAATATGCGGTTGGAAAAAAATTAGATGAAAAAAATCCTGCGATGAGCAAGCATATCCACTTTGAAACAGTGGCAAGTATGACTGGTTCTAATGCAGATGAAAAATATTTATGTCGCCCTTCTGAAATGGGCTTGGTTGCTGCTGCTTTATTAAGTGCAGTAAAAGGAACTGGCGTAACAGGCGTGACAGATGAAAAATTAAAAGCAGGTATCGAAGCTGCTGCAAAAGCATTAACAGCTAACCAAGGTGCTGCATTAGTAGTAGCGGGTAGCGATGATGTGAATGTTCAAATTTTAGTGAACGCAATTAATGCTACTGTAGGTGCAAACGGCACCACCATTAATTTTGGTACTACTGTTAACTACCGTCAAGGTGTTGATAGTGAATTTGCAACTTTGGTGGATGACATGAACGCAGGTAAAGTAAATAGCATTTTATTTTATGGCGCAAATCCTGTGTACACTTGGCCAAATGCAGAAAAAGTAAAATCAGGTTTAGCGAAAGTGAAAACAACTATTTCCTTCAATGCTAAATTAGATGAAACAACAGCACTTTGTAAATATGTAATTCCTGCACCACACTTTTTAGAAAGTTGGGGTGATGCTGAACCAGCTACAGGATATATTAGTTTCTTACAACCAACCATATCTCCATTATTTAAAACACGTGCATTTGAAGATTCATTATTAAAATGGTCTGGCGATGCAAGTGATTATACTACTTATTTAAAAAATGAGTGGTCTGCTAAATTAGGTGGCGAAGCTGCTTGGAATAAAATTTTACAAGCGGGTGTTTCAAATCCTGCTGCTGAAACTTTTGCAGGTGCTACTTTAAATGCAACAGCAGTAAGTTCTGCTTTAGCTGCAGTGAGTGCAACAAAGCCTTCTACTAAAATTGAATTAGTCTTATACCAAAAAGTAGGTATTGGTGTTGGTCAAGGTGCTGCTAACCCTTGGTTACAGGAATTACCTGATCCAGTGACACGTGCTACTTGGGACAACTATATTATAGTATCGCCTGCGATGGCAAAATCATTATTGAATATTGATTTAAATAATCCAGGTCAAGCAGATGCTTATGAGGTTAAACCGCCTAAGCAAGTGGTTAAATTAACGGTTGATGGAAAATCAATTGAACTTCCTGTATTAATTGTTCCTGGCACACATCCACAAACAGTGGGTATTGCGGTGGGTTACGGTCGTGCTGAAGCTTTAGGAAAATCAGTGATTGGTACTGGTAAAAATGCATATCCTTTGGCTTGCATCGAAAATGGCAACGTTCATTTTAATTGCAGCAATGTTACTTTAACGCCAACAGGTGAAACTTATCCGGTTGCTCTAACACAAACACATTTCCGTTATGATACAGAGCAAGGAAATCGTACGGAAGTAATGAAAGAAATTTCTTTAGCATCTTATATTAAACATCCAACAGAAATTAGAGAAGAGCGTGATCATGAATTTAGATTGATCACAGAAGGTGGAGATAAGATGAAAGAATTTGAAGCGCTTGAAAAATTTGAAAAAGAAGCTACTATTTATCCTGTGTACGATCGTCCAGGAATTAAGTGGGGCATGAGCGTGGATTTAAATAGTTGTAATGGTTGCGGTGCTTGCGTAGTTGCATGTAACGCTGAAAACAACGTATCTGTCGTTGGTAAGCCAGAAGTATTACGTGGTCATGAAATGCATTGGTTACGTATTGATAAATATTATAGTGGTGATATGGAAAATCCAAAAGTGGTTTTCCAACCTCTAATGTGTCAACATTGCGATAACGCTCCTTGTGAAAACGTTTGTCCAGTGGCTGCAACGAATCATAGCTCTGAAGGTTTAAACCAAATGACTTATAACCGTTGTATTGGTACACGTTATTGCGCGAACAACTGTCCTTTCAAAGTACGTCGTTTTAACTGGGCTGATTATACAGGGGCTGATAGTTTTTCTGATAACCAAGTAGGAGTTGTGAATGATGTTGTGTTAGATATGAATGATGATTTATCTAGAATGGTATTAAATCCAGATGTGACTGTTCGTTCTCGTGGGGTGATTGAAAAATGTTCTTTCTGCGTGCAACGTTTACAAGCTGCTAAGTTAGATGCGAAAAAAGATTCTCGTCCAATGGTGGATGCTGATGTGAAAGTGGCTTGTCAACAATCATGTCCTACAAACGCCATCAACTTTGGTAATGCAAATGATAAGCATAGTGCAATTTCAAAAGTTCGTGTTGATAATCCGAATCGTCAGTTTTATGTGTTAGAGCAATTACACGTATTACCTAACGTTACTTACTTAGCTAAAGTAAGAAACATTGATGAGGAGCATGCAGCAGCGGGTCATGATTCTAAAGCTGAACATAAAACCGAAGCAGCGCATGATACTAAAGCAGCACACAAAACTGAAGCGGCTCATTAATAATAAATAGAGTTTAAAAAATTAGAAATAGTTAAAGATGCATACTAAATACGAATCACAGTTGCGCGAACCATTGGTATATGGTGAGAAAAATTTTCACCAAGTTACTGAGGATATTTTACGCCCTATTGAAGTGAAACCATCTCGTTTATGGTACATTGGCTTTTTTATTGCTGTAACACTTTTATTATTTGGGGTGTATAGCTTATACCGTGAGGTAACTTATGGTATTGGTCAGTGGAACTTGAACAAAACAATTGGATGGGGTTGGGATATTACCAACTTCGTTTGGTGGGTGGGTATTGGTCACGCGGGTACTTTGATTTCGGCTGTATTATTATTATTCCGTCAAGGTTGGAGAACTGGGGTGAATCGTGCTGCTGAAGCGATGACCATTTTCGCCGTTATGTGCGCAGGTCAATTTCCGATATTCCACATGGGTCGTGTTTGGTTAGCGTTTTTCATTTTGCCTTATCCTAACTCTCGTGGTCCTTTATGGGTGAATTTTAATTCACCATTATTATGGGACGTATTTGCAATCTCTACTTACTTTACTGTTTCCTTATTATTCTGGTATTCTGGTTTGTTACCCGATTTAGCTACGGTGCGTGATCGTGCGTTTACAAAATTGAGAAAAAAATTATATGGTATTGCTGCATTTGGTTGGACTGGTTCTACCAAGCATTGGCAAAGACATGAAAGTTTATCTTTAGTATTGGCTGGTTTATCTACACCACTGGTATTATCGGTTCACACAATTGTATCTTTTGACTTTGCTACTTCAGTAATTCCAGGATGGCATACCACTATCTTCCCTCCTTACTTTGTGGCGGGTGCGATTTTCTCTGGCTTTGCGATGGTACAATCTTTATTGATTGTTGTACGTAAAGTTTTTGGATTAACGGATTACATTACTATTGGTCACATCGACTTAATGAATAAAGTAATTGTACTTACAGGATCTATTGTAGGTATCGCTTACTTAACTGAATTATTTATGGGCTGGTACTCTCAAAATAAATATGAGGGATACACTTTCTGGTATAGCCGTGCTTATTTATTTAGCCCTTATGGTTGGAGCTATTGGGGTATGATGGCTTGTAACGTATTATCTCCACAAATTTTCTGGTCAAGAAAGATGAGAAGAAACGTGTTTGTTACTTTTTTCATGAGTATCATCGTTAACATTGGTATGTGGTTTGAGCGTTTTGTAATTATTGTTACTTCATTGTATCGTGATTACTTACCATCCAGCTGGTCCGTATATTATAGTCCTAGTATTTGGGAGATTGGTTTTTACATGGGTACGTTTGGATTATTCTTTACTTGCTTCTTCTTGTTCGCTAAATATTTCCCAGTAATCGCGGTTGCTGAAATTAAATACGTGTTAAAGAGAAGTGGTGAATCATACAAACCTGAATTTGAAAAATTGGAAGCGCAGCCGTTGGATAAATTTATTCACGACAATACGCATGCACATTAATTAAATATCGATTAAGAAAAAGATTATGGCACAAAAGAAATTTGTAGTTGGCTGTTTTGATGAAGAAAAGGTTTTATTTCCTGCAGTAAAGCAAGTGCGTGCTGCTGGGTATAAAATTAAAGATGTGTATACACCCTTTGCGGTGCATGGTTTAGACCACGCTTTAGGTATGCGCGAAACTAGCTTACACACCGCAGGTTTTATTTATGGTATTACAGGTACTACTACTGCGATTAGTGCAATCAGTTGGATTTTCACCAAAGATTGGCCTTTGAATATTGGTGGTAAACCACATTTTGCTTTACCAGCTTGGGTACCGATTATATTTGAGTTAACGGTATTGTTTGCAGCGGTGGGTATGGTGATGACTTTTTGTTATTTATGTCAATTAGCACCAGGTGTTAAAAAACATCATTTTCATAAGCGTGCTACCGATGATTTATTTGTAATGGTGATTGAGTGTACCGATAAAACAAATACCGACGACTTGAAAGCTTTGTTAAGTTCCAACGGTGCTATTGAAACAGATGTACAAGTTGCAGAAGAAGGATGGTGGTTTGGTACTTATGATAAAGAGGATAATTTATACAACGAAAAACAACTTGCATAAAAATTGCTCTTGCAACAAGCGCTAAAAACCTAGAACATTTTAAAAGAACTCGAATGAATAAATTTTTTACAATATTATCTTTAGCTACAGTAGTTGTTTTAACTAGCTGTAACGATATTAAGCGTACCCCAGGTAAAATTTATATGCCAGATATGGCGTATAGCCGCGCCTATGAAACTTACGCAGATCATAGCAACTTAGCAAGCCAAGGAATTAATTACGACAATCGTCCTGTTGCAGGTACAATTGCACGTGGTAAGGAAATGCCTTTTCCATATGCGATGGATAAGCCAGGTGATTCAACCAACTATGTTGCTTCTAAAATGGTTCCAAATCCAATTGATTCTTTAAGTGCAAAAGATGCTGCTGAAGCAGAGCGCTTGTATTTAATTAATTGTGGTATTTGTCATGGAACAAAATTAGATGGTAATGGTCCTTTGTACAAAGACGGTAACGGTCCATATGCTGCAAAGCCAGCTACTTTAGTAGGGGATGCGAAATATGAAAACATGCCTGCTGGTCAAATGTTTTATTCTGTTGCGTACGGAAAAAACTTGATGGGTTCTTATGCATCACAATTAAGCAGACATCAACGCTGGATGATTATTAAATATATTAAGAATAAACAAACGAAGTAAGATGGCATCTATTAAAGAGCAATTTGAAATTCCTGGTACACTTAAAACATGGTCTTATGCTTTAATAGGCATAGGTGGTGCTGCATTGTTATATGGCATGTTTACCAAAGGATTTAGTTCAGACGAACATGAGCAAGTGCATTTTTGGGGAACCTTAATGTACAATACTATTTTTTGGACTTTAGTCACCAATGCTGCTATGTTCTTTTTGTGTTTCAGCACCATGGCAATGGCTGCTTGGATGCAATCATTTCGCAGAATTGCAGAAGCAATTTCTACTTTAGTTCCCATCTTTGGTGGTATCACTTTAATGGTATTATTATATGTAGTGCTTTCTCACAATCATCATATTTATCATTGGTTGGATGCGGAAGCAGTCGCGAAGGATCCAATCTTAAAAGGTAAAGCTGGTTTTTTAAATCCTACTTTCTTTATTATATGGACTACATTAACCATTGCTCTTTGGAGTTATTTTGGATACAGAATGCGTCAAATTAGTTTGGAAGCCGATGTGGCTCCGATGGATGCAGCCACTGCACATAAATATAATGTGCGTAGCATGGTTCGTTCAGGTTTCTTTTTAGTTTGGTTTGGATTAACAGTAGCAAGTACTGTTCCTTGGTTATGGTTAATGAGTATTGATGCACATTGGTATTCAACCATGTATAGCTGGTATACTTTTGCAAGTTCATTTGTGGCTGGTATGGCCTTGATTGCACTTTGGTTAATCTACATGAAAAATAAAGGGTACATGGAATTATCTACCAGCGAGCATTTGCATGACGTGGGTAAATTCATGTTTGCATTTTCTATCTTCTGGACTTATTTATGGTTCTCACAATACATGCTTATTTGGTATGCGAATATTCCTGAGGAAACCATCTATTTTAAAAATAGAGTGCAAGGTGCTTATAAGCCTATCTTTTTCTTAAACTTATTTATCAATTTCCTTTGTCCTTTATTAATATTAATGAAACGCTCTGCGAAAAGAAACTTTACATTAGTTGCTTTCATGGCAGTGCTTATATTATTTGGTCACTGGATTGATTTTTATCAAATGGTGATGGGCAGTTTAATGAAGGAGCATGTTAGTTTAGGTTGGTTGGATTTTGGAATTTTAACCTTTTTTGTAGGCGTGATGATTTTGATGGTAGCGCGTTCATTGGCAAGCAAGCCGTTGATTGCAAAATACCATCCATTTTTAAAGGAAAGTATCCTTCACCAAGTTTAACAAATTATCTATTAAGAAAATATTAATATAACTATGACTTTATATTTATCTATCGCAATTATCGTTTTCATCTTTGTGGTAATTTTTCAAATTGCCAAAGCAAGTGAGTATGTATCCATCTTAAAAGGGGAGGAAGCGAGCCGTCAACAAAATAACAAAATCAATGGATTTTTGATGGTTGCTTTTTTGGTATTTGGCTTTTTAGGTATATATGTTTGTAATGAACTTTATTATGGTAAAACCCAGATAGCACAGGGTGCTGCTAGTATTCAAGGTGAAAAAGTAGATGAAATGCTTTTTGTCACATTAATTGTCACTGGTATCGTGTTTGTGATTACGCAATTTTTATTATTTTGGTTTGCATATAAATACCAAGAAGATACCAACCGCAAATCTTTCTTTTTCGCGCACAGTACTAAATTAGAATTAGTCTGGACTGCTGTACCTGCTATTGCATTGACTGTATTAGTGGTGTTTGGTTTGCGTAACTGGTTCTTCTTTACAGGGGAACCTCCTAAAAACGCAATGGTGGTTGAAGTAACTGGAAAACAATTTGGTTGGATTTTCCGTTACGCCGGAAAGGACGCTATTTTTGGAAAAAGATATTATAAAAATGTTGACCCCGCTACCAACTCGGTAGGTATTGTTTGGGATGACAAATATGCACAAGACGATATTTTAACAGAGCAGACAATGTATATAGTTAAAGGAACTCCTGTTAAATTAATCCTAGGATCAAGAGATGTTATCCATGATGTTGGATTAACGCATTTTCGTTTAAAGATGGACGCTGTTCCAGGTATCCCAACTACGATGTGGTTTACGCCCATATATACAACGAAGGAAATGCAAGAAAAAAATGACAATCCTAATTTCCAATATGAAATTAGTTGTGATCAAATGTGTGGAAACGGTCACTACTCTATGAAAGGAATTATTCAAGTAGTGGATCAGGAGGAATACGATTTGTGGATGGCGAAACAAAAGCCACAATACTATACTGCATTCCCTGAAAAAGATCCAACTGCAGTTCCAGTAGTAGCGGATACTTCAGCAAAAATGGCAGTGGTAAAAATGTAATACAATTAAAGTAGTTGTTGCTGATATTAAAAAAGCAACCACCGCTTTCGGATTAAAAATATAAAGATTAAAATTATTTAAATAAAAGGTATGAGTCACGAAGCAGCATTACATAATCATGAGGGTCACGGACATGATGATCACGGTCATCACGAACACCATGATACATTCTTAACTAAATATGTATTTAGTCAAGACCATAAAATGATCGCGAAGCAATTCTTGATCACTGGTATGGTTTGGGCAGTACTTGGTGGTTTAATGAGTGTACTTTTCCGTTTGCAGTTAGGTTACCCTGAAGCTAGTTTTCCTTGGTTAGAATCTATTTTAGGTAAATGGGCAAAAGGCGGTCAAATTACACCTGAAGCTTATTACGCTTTAGAAACTACACACTGAACGGTATTAGTATTCTTTGTATTAACTGCTGGATTGAGTGGTACTTTTGCTAACTTCTTAATTCCATTACAAATTGGTGCGCGTGATATGGCTTCCCCATTCATGAACATGTTATCGTATTGGTTCTTTTTTATAGCAAGTATTGTGATGTTGTCATCATTATTTGTAGAAACAGGGCCATTTAGCGGTGGTTGGACAGCCTATCCTCCTTTGTCTGCATTACACGATGCTTCACCTGGTTCTAAAACAGGTATGGACTTATGGATTATCTCGATGGCTTTATTCGTTGTCTCTTCTTTATTGGGTGGTTTAAATTATATCACTACTATTTTAAACATGCGTACCAAGGGGATGAGCATGACGCGTTTGCCTTTAACCATCTGGGCATTGTTTTTTACCGCAGTATTAGGAGTATTATCATTCCCTGTATTATTGTCTGGTTTGATCTTATTAATTTTTGACAGAAACTTTGGTACTAGTTTCTACTTGTCTGATATTTATGTCAATGGGGTGGGTGCATTATCTAATGAGGGTGGATCTGCTATTTTATACCAACATTTATTTTGGTTCTTGGGTCACCCCGAAGTTTACATTATCTTATTGCCAGCCATGGGTATGGTCTCTGAAATTATATCCGTTAATTCCCGAAAACCAATTTTTGGATATATGGCGATGTTAGGTTCTTTATTTGCTATTGCAATATTGGCCTTCTTGGTTTGGGCACACCATATGTTTGTAACAGGATTAAATCCTTTTCTAGGTTCGGTGTTTGTATTATTAACTTTATTAATTGCCATACCTTCTGGTATTAAAGTATTTAACTGGTTGACTACTTTATGGAGAGGTAACATTCGTTTCACACCTGGTATGTTATTTGCGATTGGTTTTGTGAGCTTATTTATCTCTGGAGGTTTAACTGGTATTTGGTTGGGTAACGCTGCATTAGATATTTATTTACACGATAGTTATTTTGTAGTAGCGCATTTCCACATTGTAATGGGTGTGGCTAGTATGTTTGGAATGTTTGCTGGTGTATACCACTGGTTCCCTAAAATGTATGGCCGGTATTTAAATAATTCATTAGGGTACATTCACTTTTGGATTACCTTGGCGGGTGCTTATTTAATTTTCTGGCCAATGCATTACCAAGGTTTAGCAGGTATGCCGCGTCGTTATTTTGATTTTAGTATTTGGGAAAGCTTTAAACAATTTGCTGAATTAAATCGTTTCATAAGTACGGTAGCGATGATTGTTTTTGCAACGCAAATATTATTCTTGATTAATTTCTTCTACTCTATATTCAAAGGTCGCAAAGTGACTGTATTAAATCCTTGGGAGTCTAATACATTAGAGTGGACGACACCGATTAATCCTGGTCACGGTAACTGGCCTGGTGAAATTCCTGAAGTGCACCGTTGGCCTTATGATTACGGTAAGGATGGTCACGATTTTATTACGCAAACAACTCCGGTGGGTGAAGATGAATCTGGCACACACTAATTAAAATATTCAGTTATTACAATGCCCTGATTTCAGGGCATTGTAATTTGGGTTACTTGGATTTGGTTTTACTTTTTGTTGAATCATGGGTTTGAAAAATATTTCTAATTGAAACAAACGTTTAAAGATTACGCACAGTTGATGAAGTTCACCTTAAGTTTTACGGTGGTGTTCACCTGCGTTATTTGTTACATGCTAGCGCCAGCAGTAAAAGCGTATGATTGGCCCATGATTTTACTTTTAACCTTTGCGGGTTTATGTATTACAGGAAGTGCCAATGCTATTAATCAAGCAGTGGAGAAAGATACGGATGCGCAAATGAAACGTACCGCTTCACGCCCTGTGGCCTCAGGTCGTATGTCTCAAGCAACAGCTTATACTTTTGCAGCTATCACGGGTATACTTGGGGTAGCGATCATGTGGCAATTCTTTAATATTTCCTCCGCTTTATTATCTGCCTTTAGTTTGTTTTTATATGCGTTTATTTATACGCCCTTGAAAAAAATAAATTCAATCGCTGTATTAGTGGGCGCATTCCCTGGCGCACTTCCTTGTTTGATTGGATGGGTCGCAGGCAATGATGATTTTGCCTATGCAGGTTGGGTTTTATTTTTAATTCAATTTTTATGGCAGTTCCCTCATTTTTGGGCAATCGCTTGGGTGTCTCATGCAGATTATTCCAGAGTGGGTTTTAAATTATTACCTGCAGATAAAGGCCCTACAAAATTTACTGCTTTACAATCGATCATGTATGCAGTACTCATGATTCCTTTTGGATTTTTACCCTATTACTTAGGCTTAACTGGACAGATAAGTATGTTGATCTTATTGGTGGCTAATATTTTTATGGTCGTGCAGTGTGTGCGATTATACCAAAACATGGGTGTACCTGCAGCAAGACGCGTCATGTTTAGTAGCTATATTTATTTACCCATTGTGTACCTTGCATTATTAGCAGATAAATTATAAAATTTAAAATTATGGCGACAACACAAATTGAATCGAATAACAAAATACATCCTTATAAAATGTTGTTATGGGTGGGATTTGGAAGTATTGTTATGATGTTTGCTGGTTTAACCAGTGCGTATATCGTAAAAAAAAGCCAAGCGAATTGGTTGGAGTTTGATCTTCCTAATTTATTCTGGTTTTCAACCTTGGTGATATTAGTAAGTAGTTTTACCATTCAAATGGCAGTGAAAAAAGCGAAGGCGGGAGAAATGGACCAATATCGTGGCTTTTTATCGGTAACGGCTATCCTAGGTATTACCTTCATCATTTTGCAATTACGCGGCTTCCAAGCCTTGGAATTACAAAACGTGGCTTTAACGGGTGTGCGTAGTAACTCAGCAGGGTCCTTTTTGTTGGTGATTGCTGGATTGCACCTGTTGCACTTAGTGGGCGGCGTGATTGCCATAGCTGTGATCTCATTGAAAGCGAGGGCTGCAAAATCAAGCACAAATCAGGTATTGTCCGTAGAATTGGTAGCATCTTATTGGCATTTTGTAGATATCCTCTGGATTTACCTTTTTGTGTTCCTAAATTGGGTGGGATAACCGCCCTAGTTTTGTGGAACTGAATTATAAAAAAAACGGCATTTTTGATACGAATATCCTTGATAGCCAATATTTTTGCACTGAAATAGAAATTGAACATGTCAACAACAACAACCGCTTCGCCAAATGAAGCAAAATTGTGGGGAGGAGGAAAGAGCCCTTTTAACCTTGAGTACGGGAAAGTAATGATGTGGTACTTTTTAATGAGTGACGCATTTACTTTCGGCGCTTTTTTGATCTCTTATGGTACAGTCCGTTTTTCAACGAACGGATGGCCTGATTCAAATGAAGTTTTTCGTAGTTTCCCATTTGCGCCAGAAGGGGTACATGCACCATTGGTGTTTGTAAGTATCATGACTTTTATCTTAATTGTGAGTTCGGTAACCATGGTGTTAGCTGTGCATGCTGGTCATAATATGGATAAAAAAGGAGTGGTGCGCAATATGATTTTAACCATCATTGGGGGTATTGCATTTTTAAGCTGTCAAGCTTGGGAGTGGAATCATTTATTTCATGAAGGTGCTTGGTGGGGTAGCAATCCATTTTTAAATGCAGATGGAACTGCAAGTTCAACCAACTTCACTAATTTCTTTTTTACGATTACTGGCTTCCACGGCTTCCATGTATTTAGTGGGGTGGTGATTAATATTATTATGTTGATCATGACTTTGATGGATAAGTTTGAACAAAGAGGTCATTACTTAATGATTGAAAAAGCAGGATTGTATTGGCACTTTGTAGATTTAGTTTGGGTATTTGTATTTACCATATTTTATTTATTGTAAAACAAGTATACGTAAGTGATCAGTATGAGCTTAGCTTACATGGGTTTAAAATAAACATAATTATAAATTAAGATTTTTATATGTCACATTCACACAACGCAGACGCTAATCATGAAGCAAGCAATGCTGCTGCAATGGCTGAAATTAAAAAAGTTACTATCCTATTGTCAGTATTAACCGTGATTGAATTAATTCTAGGATTTTGGATGATTGGTATTAGTAGTGCGGCACTCCGCTTAGCTATCAAAGGTGTAATTGTTATTTTAATGATGGCGAAAGCATTTTATATTGTTGCTTACTTTATGCACTTAAAGCATGAGGTAAAAAACATGATCATGACCATTATAGTGCCATTATCATTGTTTATATGGTTTATTGCAGCTTTTTTATGGGATGGCAGCTCATTCAGAAATTTACGTAATACATATAACCCTTATTTTAAAGAACAAGCTGGTATTAAGGTGGAGAAAAAAGAAGCTGAACATGGTGCAGCAACACATGGCGCTGCAAAGCATGAGGCGGTAAAACATGAAGCTGGCGCAACTGAAGCAAAGGAAACACCGGCTGAAAAGCATTAATTCATCTACTTAGGTACTGCCTAGAAAAGGGTTGTTCGCGACTGGGTTTGGATTGAATAATTTTTTATGAAAAAAAGACACGAACATCAACTAAAAAGACAGGATCAAATCAACGCAGGGGCATACGATGGCAGATACAAAGTAAAGGTTGTCCCCAATAAAAAAAAGAAACTATCCAAAGAAGGAGCTCGAGGGCCCTTCTCAAAAAATACCAAACCATCCTCCTCCAGGGATGGTTTTTCTTTGAAGTCTAATTCATAACTTTGCATTAATATAAAACGAATGTCTAAAAAATCAATCTACAGTTTACTCATCGCTTTAGCAATTCCTATTTTCTGTTATTTGTGGTTAAAGTCCGCAAGTAAAACAGCAGTGACCATGCCCAGGCATTACCTATTGGACACAGTGATGGAATCGGTGGTGGATGGTAAACAAAAATCAGATTCTATTTGGCATACGACTAAAAATATTCGCCTGGTGAATCAATTAGGCGATTCAGTGAACTTATATGATCAACAAGGTAAAATTATCATCTTAGATTTATTTTTTACGAGCTGTGGTAGTATTTGTCCAAAGCTGACGAATAATATGAGTAAACTGCAGCAGTCCTTTTTAAGGGGTGGGGATGTCCGAAAAAAATTAGATACTTCGATTGTTCATTTTATGTCTATTACGGTAGATCCAATAAGAGATAGCGCACCAGTATTGCTTGATTACGCCAATAAAATGGGGGTGATTTCAGATAATTGGTGGTTGCTTACAGGCAATCGGGATTCTATATATAAGTTTGCATTTGAGGAATTAAGAATAGATAAGTTTAGTAATGAACCTATTACCCCCGACTTTGTACATACCAGCCGATTTATATTGATTGATAAAAAAATGCAAATTCGCGGGTACTATTATGGGTTAGATTCCACTTCCATTTTAAAGATGGCAAAGGATGTAGGGTACTTGATGTTAGAAAAAGATAAAAAGAAGAAAAGTAAAGTTTTCCAGGATATTATTGACCTAAGCTGGCTATGGTTAGTCATTGCTGTGATGGTGACTGGCTTTGTTTATTATTTTAATTCCAAATTTAATAAGCAAATAAAAAATTAGTAGTGTAATTTGTAAGCTGTTATTTTAAAATCAATTAAAATTATTAATTATGAATTGGACAGATTTTAAAACCAAGTACAAAAATGAAATTAGGGTAGGCGTTATTGTATTTATTTCAATGATGCTTATAAGATTAGTAAAATCTTTATTAAATAAATAGACCATTATAAAATTTAAGTATAATCAAAATAATAGAATTATGTTAGCACCGGTGATCAAAAAAAATGACAAACAAGCAAACACGGTCATCATTGTATTGTCTTTAGTGGTTTTTATTGCAGTTACTTTTTTAAGCAAGTTTAGCTTACAAGTTGAATTACCATTTGATAAACATATTTTTGCTACTATGAATGCGGTTATTAATAGTATAGTGGCTATTGTGCTTGTATATGCTTTGGTTGCAGTTAAACAGAAAAAGTACCAGCTTCATAAAAACTTAATGCTAACCGCGCTAGTGCTTTCTGCTTTATTTTTGGTTACCTATATTGCACATCACTTATTAGCAGGCGAGGCCAAATTTGGCGATACTAACCTTGATGGTATTGTTTCTGATGCAGAAAAAGCGATAGTAGGCAATGTGCGCCCTTTATATTTAATTCTTTTATCAACACATATTGTTTTAGCCGCAGTGATCCTGCCTTTTATTCTATTCACTACTTATCGTGCGTTGACAGGGGAGTTTGAAGCGCATAAAAAAATGGCAAAACGTACCTGGCCTTTGTGGTTTTATGTAGCAGTGACTGGCCCGTTGGTATATATGATGATTAAGCCTTACTATAGCTAAAATCTAATCTTCATTATAATAAGAGTTAATGTAATTCATTTTGTTATAATAAATAAAGAGCCCGCGCGAAATTTATCGCACGGGCTCTTTATTTAAATCGAACTGGATGTTTTATTTTACAATCTTATTCTTTTTTTGCCTTTAATTATTTTTTTAGAATTTTCTATCTTGTGTTTCTTTATATATGCGCTTATTTCTTGAAAGTCCTTTTTTGTCATTTTACTTGGCCCAATCAAAAAATCAATACCTGCAGCTTCCATTATTATATTGTTATTCATGATTTATGGCTTTTGAAAATATTGATTAATAAGTTTCAGAGATTCATTTGGATTTATCATCATTTTTTGACCGCTAGTGTTTACCGCACCTAAAGTTAATTCATAATGTTATTAAAGCCCCAATTCAATTACTGGGTCCCAGAATAGTTTTTCAAAGTCAAGTACGGTTTCGTTTTGGACTTTTATTTTTTCTTTGGCTAAGAGTTCCTGCATTTTAGTAGGGGTTTCAAAATGCGCCTTACCTGTTAACATGCCATTTCTATTTACAACACGGTGTGCCGGCACTTTTGGTTTTACATGATGAGATGCATTCATCGCCCAGCCTACCATGCGGGAGCTTCCGCCAGTACCTAAATACTTTGCAATGGCTCCATAGCTGGTAACCCTGCCTTTGGGAATAAGACGTACGACATCAAATACGTTTTGAAAAAAATCATTCGTCTTTGCCGTGTATTGCATGGGGACTTTTAATTTTACTTAATTCACTTATAAGTAACATCCTTGTTTTAACTGGCTCTGGTACCGCTTCATATTGATAGGGACAATGTCTGCACGCATTACCACAACAATACCCTCTTTCCTTGTGGTAAGCTGCTGTAAATACCCATTTTCCATCCGGGTCCTTATAATATTGTATTCCTTCAATCATTAATTTAATTTTCTGTAGTCCCTTATCCCTTATAACAGATGTTCGACATTTTTGTTTGGACTAAATCAATTTATTGGCTTTATCCCTCTTTCTCTTTTAGCATCATGGGTTTCGGTCACTTCAAATGCAGCAATAATTTCCTTCAGTATTTCATCCTTGGCTTTGGGCAATTCCTTGTCAATCTTAAATTCAATATAATGGATTCGATTGCTCCCGGCTATATTTAAACCTTCGTAATAAGTTTTGATCGCACATCTTGGGTCTATATTTTGTTCCCCATAAATATCCTCACTATGCTTGATTAAGTTTAAGTCAAACAACTTAATCACTGCCATGGTAAATTCAAAAAGATTGGGGCTATCTGTTTTTAAATGCACTGATCCGTCGGGTTTTAAAAATTGCTGGTATAATCTTAAAAATTGCGGATGTGTTAGACGCTTCTTTGCTTTGGACAATCTCAATTGCGGATCGGGGAATGTAATCCATATCTCATTTACCTCCTCCTTTGAAAAATATTGAATGGCTTTTTCAATTTGTGTTCTTACAAAAGCTACATTTTTAATTCCTTCTTTATTCGCAATACTGGCACCTTTCCAAATGCGATTTCCTTTGACATCTAATCCTAAAAAATTTTGATCTGGAAACATACGTGCTAATCCTACTGCGTATTCACCACGCCCACAAGCCAGTTCCAATGTAAGCGGTTTGATTGGTGTTTGTGTCGGCGTATCGCTTTTGACAACCGCAAGTTCATCTAATGAAATTGGGTAGGGGCCTGTGGCTAGGTTTTCAAAAAAGGAGTTCCATTTGCCTGGCATGCCTTGGGGGTATTCCAATACATTCTCATATTCCTTGATCGCTGCGAACTTGATTAATTTTTTCTGCCCCATGGCACAAATATACTTCCTAGAAAGGATTCTAAAGGATTTATCCCAGCATTTATTTTTTATTATCTACCTATTTACACGTACATTTATATACAAAATTACACGTGTAATGAAAACGAAATTAACCCTAGTCATGGATGATGCCGTGATTTACAATGCAAAAAAATACGCCAAAAAAGCGGATACAAGTTTATCGTCCATGGTGGAGAATTATTTAAAAGCGGTGGCCACTGAAAAATCTAAAAATAATATAAAGGGTAGCCCCAAAAAGTTAAATAGTGTGATTGAAAAATATAGAGGTATAATAAGTTTGCCTGCAGACTATGATTATAAAAAGGAGATTGGGAACTACTTATTAGAAAAATATAATAAACTAAAATGAAGCATCTATTTTTAGATACCAATATAATCATTGATATTTTTGCAGCGCGCGCACCATTCGATATTAGTGCTATTGAATTATATAGATTAGCGAAAGAAAATAAAATTAAAATTTATATTTCAGCTACTTCTTATACCACTATTTATTATATACTTCGCATAAATAAAATAGTCCATAATAAATGTTTATTAATCATTCAAGATTTATTAAAATGCACTGCAATTATTGCAACTGATCAAATTGTCATCAATAAGGCAGTCAATTCCGGTTTTGATGATTTTGAAGATGGTGTGCAATATATTTCAGCTAAATCAACACCTAAGATAAGTCTCATCGTTTCAAGGGATAAGAAAGGGTTTAAAAAAAGCACTATTCCTGTAATGGATGCGGAACAAGCTTTAGCTTTCATTTAATGTAGCATTCGCGAGAAAAATTTCTGTTTCGATTACACGATTACTGCGCTAATTTTTCTAATTTCATAGGTAAGTACGTTAAATCTATTTTATGAAATACCTAATTGGCTTTGTGCTATGTTTGATATTATCAAACCACAATTTTGTTTACGCGCAGCAGGATGCAAAGTTCAGTGAATATCAAAAAGAATTCATCACCTATCCTTTTTCGGATCCTGATCCTATTGCGAATTTTTCTAAAATTTATCCCTACTTCCGTTTTGATGGTTTCACTGAAACGGGTGTCCAAAAAAAATGGAAAGTAGTAGAGATTGAAAATGATTTTATCAAAATTTTAATTCTACCTGAAGTTGGAGGTAAAATTTGGGCCGCGATAGATAAAAAAACCAACGAGCCTTTTTTATATTATAATCATACCGTTAAATTCAGAGATGTTGCTATGCGCGGTCCTTGGACCAGTGGTGGTATTGAAGCCAACTATGGTATTATTGGCCACACGCCTAATTGTGCTACTCCAGTAGATTATGTTATTACTAAAAAAGAGGATGGTAGTGTTAGTTGTACCATTGGCGTACTTGATTTATTAACGCTCACCAATTGGCGCATGGAAATTAACGTTCCTAAGGACAAAGCTTTTTTTACTACCCAATCCTTTTGGTATAATAGTACACCTACAGAGCAGCCTTATTATCATTGGATGAATGTGGGTTTAAAAGTGAGTGGTAATTTGGAATACATTTATCCAGGTACGAAATACATTGGCCATGAAGGAGAATACAATGACTGGCCTATTAATAAGGACAATGGGAAAAACATTGCATTTTACAATAACAATAATTTTGGTACGTATAAATCCTACCATGTTTTTGGTAAGTACACTAATTTTTTTGGTACCTATTGGCATGATGATGATTATGGCATGGTTCGTTATGGTAATCATGATGACAAGGCCGGTAAAAAAATATGGATCTGGGGCTTATCACGTCAAGGAATGATTTGGGAAAAATACTTAACTGATACGGACCAACAATACACTGAAGTACAATCGGGTAAACTCTTTAATCAAAATGCAGAGAAGAGCACGTTCACGCCGTTTAAGCATGTGAACTTTGCACCTTATAGCACCGATACTTGGAAGGAATATTGGTATGCAGTGAATAAAACCAAGGGCATGGTAGAAGCTTCTGTTTATGGTGCGTTGAATATGGTTCAGAACAATGGCTGGCTTAAAATTTTATTTTGTCCTGTACAACAAATCAATGATGCGATAGAAATTAAAGTAGGCGATAAAGTGATCTATTCAAAACAAGTTTCCTTAGCACCCACTATTAATTTTGTTGATTCCGTTAAATACAATCCAAATCAAGGCGACTATGCATTGAGCATTGGTGGCGTTAAATTGAATTATAGCAGCGCGCCTAGTTCCAATGTATTGAGTCGCCCTGTAGAGTCGCCTTCCAATTTTGATTGGAACAACGCGAATGGTTTTTATATTAAGGGTAAGGAATTGATGGATCAAAAATTATATGACCAAGCAGAGGCGGCGCTTGCCACTTCACTTAAAATGGATAGTAATAATTTACTAGCCTTGGTTAAAATGTCGTCCTTGCAATATCGCAACCACAATTATATTACTGCTTTAGCTTTAGTTAAAAAGGCTTTAAGCATTGATACCCATAATGGCAGTGCTAACTATTACTATGGCATCATTAATGCGGCATTAGGCAATTCGGTTGATGCAAAAGATGGTTTTGATTTAGCTACTTTATCGGCCGAATATAAAACAGGCGCATATACTGAATTAGCTAAATTATATTTAGCAGAAAAAAATTACATAAACGTTATTGACTATACGAACAAGGCGCTTACCTATAATGCTATTAATATTGCAGC
>SXGR01599468.1_pt1 | contig 25932 bp, 20 predicted proteins | sample 3174711 | NCBI WGS metagenome assembly SXGR01 (sample SAMN11356860, study PRJNA531348) | freshwater metagenome | isolation source: freshwater sample F1-60 | place: China: Fuxian Lake, Yuxi | collected 2017-12-25
ATACGACGTGCCCCTTTTTTCTTGGCCATTTCAAAAGCATAACGAATTACTTGCTCACTACCCGGACGCGTTATAAATCTGCGGCCCAACGCAACATCTTGCGTTAGCATATGCTCAATACCACCATAGGTATCTTCAATATTTTCTCTTACAATCGTTAAATCAATGGGGATGCCTGCTTTACTAAAAACGGTATCTACCCCACTTAATGTTTGAAATTTTCGGTCGTTCGCGTAAGTATTCCAAGTTTTGCGCGCTGTTACATTTACACTTTTAACACCCTTACCCTTGGGCGTTTCCATGGGTCCTTTAAATAATATACCTAAATCTTCAATGGTTTGCTTCGCTTCAGGAGTCATTCCATTACTAAATCCTTTGTCAAAAACCCACTTACCCATGTCCACCATCTCATATTCCATGGGCACTTTTGCTGCATTAAAAATAGCAATAACCGCTTCCATTATTTCTGGTCCAATTCCATCCCCTTTTGCAACAGCTATTCTCATTTGATTTGGATTTTAAGGCGAAATTATAGGTAAAAACCCTTCTAACTGATTCGCTGGCGCAAAGTTACGCGACTTAGCTGTTGTTTGAAAAAAAATTGCTTCCTATTTTGTAAAATCAGGCCCATTTTATGCTATTTTTACTACGCAGTATTCTCTGCAGGGTATTTGAGGAAATGACATATTATGGTCTCTAAAATTTCAGAAGGCATAGAGGTAAGTATCGAAACTTTTTACCAAAAAGATTATAGTAATCCATTGCAAAACGAGTACATGTTTGCCTACCGTATCACTATCGAAAATCACAATTCATTCCCTGTAAAATTATTAAAGCGTTATTGGGAAGTATATGATAGCAATAGTGAATTTCGTGTGGTAGAAGGCGAAGGTGTTGTTGGTGTACAACCTTTAATCATGCCAGGTCAAAATTATCAATATGTAAGTGGCTGTCATTTAAAAAGTGAGTTAGGAAAAATGCAAGGACACTATACCATGGAGAATATCGATTCAAAGGATCTCATACATGTAAATATCCCATCCTTTAAGATGGTGGCCCCCATTAAATTAAATTAAACTAAACTAGTTAACTGACTAGCGTCTATTATTTTTATTAAGGCTTGTATTTACTTTCGGCAAATATTTTTTCTGCAGGCGTTTGCAACAACGCTATTAAATTGGACTGATCTTGTTCAGATTGTTGCGCCATCCATGATTTTACTATTTGATATCCTATCAATACCCCTACATTCCCTGGGATTTCATTGCCAAAATAAAGACTAAAGGGTCCTTCGCTTAATAGTTGTGATGTTACTTTAGGATCCTTAGAATAAACAAAATTCATTTTTAATAAATAGTTCCAAATATCCTGTTCTGCATTCATCGTAGCGGCATATTGTGCAGCACTATATCCAAACAAATCAGCATCAATTGATTGAGGTAATATTTTTTTTAAGATGTAGTGCCTTTTACCCAATTCAATCATTTCAATAATTAAGCCGCGCGTTACATTACTATTCGGTGCGATATCCTGTAGTAAATTTTTTGCTGCCGTAATCGGAATAAAGTGGGGTGTAAAATTGCGACTAATATATGGTGGAAAGTATTTTTGAAACTGCTCCGATTGATACCAGGTAGAAGTATCACCCAAAAACATTTGCAATCCAATTGCCATATAATCCGAGCCAATTGAATTTCCAAAACCTTCCAATGGTCCAATGAAATAAATAATTTTTTTAGGCAATGGATAATCCGGAAAATAATAGTGTAGGTTTTTAAATAGTGTTTGCAATTGTGGGTGCGCAGTTGCAGGCGCATTTAATTTTTGCACGGCAGTATAAACAGGTCGATACGCATTTAAAAATGATAGTAACGCTGCTTCATTATTGTTTGAATCAATCGCCAACATTTGTTTCAACAGAACTTCACTTATAAATGGATGCCGGGTAGGACTATCCAATAGACTGTCTTTAATACGGCTGGTGTCCAATTTAAATAATACCTGATCCAGCCTTTCCATTGGTAAAATTATATCCTGGGCATTTCCCGCAGGGTTATTTTGCATTCGCCCACAGGAGCTGGCAACAATAATTAGTATAAATAAGATAAAATATAGGAATCGCATCCTCGAAAGTACAAAAAAAGCGAGGTTATTTCTGTTAAAAACCGACCTTTGCCTCATGAAGATTTGCATTGCACAACAGAACTATCATATTGGAAATTTTGAGCAAAACACCGGAAAGATTTTAAGCGCTATTGAAACCGCAAAAAATCAAGGTGCTGATTTGATATTGTTTAGTGAGATGAGTGTTTGCGGATACCCTGCAAGGGATTTTGTTGAATTTGAAGATTTTATTAATCAATGCTACAATTGCATTGATTTAATCAAACAAGCGGCCGATACCATTGGGGTTTTAATTGGAAGTCCTGCACGCAACCCCAATAAAAAAGGAAAGGATTTATACAATGCTGCCTTTTTCTTGTATGAACAAAAAGTGGTAGCTGAAATTCACAAAACATTGTTACCTACCTACGACGTTTTTGATGAAAACAGATATTTCGAATCAGCAGACGAATGGAAGGTGATTGAATTTAAAGGACAAAAATTAGCGATTACTATTTGTGAGGATATTTGGAATTTGGGTGACAATCCATTGTACCGTGTTTGTCCCATGGATAAAATGATGGACCAAACGCCTAATATTTTACTCAACCTTAGCGCCTCACCATTTGATTACACGCATGATGAAGATCGCAAAGCGACGATCAAATCAAATGTATTAAAATACAAAATTCCTTTGTTTTATTGTAATGCAGTAGGTAGCCAAACAGAAATTGTTTTTGATGGTAGCTCATTGGTGTTTGATAAAGATGCAAATTTATGTGGCGCACTTCCTATGTTTGAATCAGCATTAGCCACATTTGAATGCAATGCAGATGGCACCATTAACGCACCTATCTTGGAGCCTGCCAATCGTGTACCAAACAAAGAATTAAATCCAATCACATTAATTCCCACATTAAATATTGAACAAGTCTATCAAGCTTTAGTGCTCGGCGTAAAGGATTATTTTAATAAAATGGGATTCACCAAAGCTATTATTGGATCCTCTGGAGGTATCGATTCGGCTGTTACCCTAGCGATTGCTTGTGAAGCCTTGGGCAAAGAAAATGTGCACGCGGTTTTAATGCCATCTCCTTACTCAACGGATCATTCCATAAATGATGCAGTTGCGTTGAGTCAAAATTTAGATAATAAATATGATATTATTCCTATCAAGGAAGTGTATGAACAATTTCTAGCAACCTTAAACCCTTTATTTAAGGACATGCCATTTTCATTAGCGGAAGAAAATATACAAAGTAGGTCAAGGGGTAATATATTAATGGCCATTGCTAATAAGTTTGGCTACATTTTATTAAACACTTCTAATAAAAGTGAACTAGCCACCGGTTATGGTACCTTGTATGGAGATATGGCGGGTGGCTTAGGGGTATTAGGGGATTGCTATAAATTGCAAGTGTATGAACTTGCCAAATACATTAACCGCCATCAAGAAATAATACCAACAAATATCATTACCAAAGCACCTAGTGCCGAACTAAGACCAAATCAAAAGGACAGCGATAGCTTACCTGATTATGCAGTTTTGGATCAAATACTTTACCAATATATTGAAAGGCGTGCCAACCCGAATGATATAAAAGCATTAGGTTTTGACAATGCGCTGGTGGACAGAACACTTAAGATGGTCAATAATAATGAATACAAACGAAACCAGTTTTGTCCCATCATTCGCATTTCACCAAAAGCCTTTGGCGTAGGTCGTCGTATGCCGATTGTAGGCAAATACCTGAGTTAATCAAAAAACCTATCGCTGCTTTTGTTTTTATACTAAATTGTGTTTTCAACGATACCATTTAATATGAAAAAAATCAGCTGTCTATTTGTTAGCATCCTTTTGCTTGCGAGTTCATTGGTAGTGACTGCACAAAAAAGTAAACCCATTTTACCAGGTGCATACCAAACTGAAAAATACTTTCCTTTATTAAAAGGCAAAAGAGTTAGTTTATTTACCAATCAAACTGCGACTATCAATGGCAAACACTTAATTGATACTTTAAAAGCAGCGGGAATTCAAATACAAAAAATATTTACACCCGAGCATGGATTAAGAGGCACGGCTGATGCAGGCGAAAAGGTATCCGATGAAATAGATCCAAAAACAGGCATTAAAATAGTTTCCTTGTATGGTAAAAAAAGTGCGCCCGATGCCAATGATCTATCTGATATAGATATCATGTTATTTGATGTACAAGATGTAGGTACCCGTTTTTATACGTATATCAACTCCTTACAATATTATATGGAAGCGGCCATGGCCAATAATAAGCCCGTAGTTGTTTTAGATCGCCCCAACCCCAATGGACATTTTGTAGATGGGCCTGTTTTGGAAGCGCCTTATTCAAGTGGTGTAGGTAAAAACGCTATCCCCACTGTGTATGGTTTAACCATGGGCGAATATGCACAATTATTAATAGGGGAGAATTGGTTGAAAGTAGTGGAGGGCAAAACCAACTTAAATCTTACAATTATTCAAAATAAAAACTACACACATACATCCATGTATACCGTGGATGTAGCACCCTCTCCTAACTTGGCAAGTATGAATTCTATTTACTGGTATCCCACTACCTGCTTAATTGAAGGTACTGTATTAAGCGAAGGGCGAGGAACCCCAAATGCATTTGCAAATATTGGTCACCCAAGTATTACGAGTCAAACATTCAGCTTTACCCCAGCCCCTCGTGTAGGCGCAATGAGTTCGAAATTATATGGACAAAAATGTTATGGTTGGGATTTATCAAAAGTGACGCCACCTAAAAATAAAATTGACATCGCATTAATCATTGAAATTTATAAAAGCTTCCCGCAAAAGGATTCCTTTTTTATTCGTCCTAAATCAGGCGAGCCCACGGCTTACTTTTTTAATAAGCTTGCAGGCAACGCAACATTAATGCAGCAATTAATTGCAGGTACTTCAGAAGCGGAGATTCGGCAAAGTTGGGAACCCCGCTTAACGGCATTTAAAACAATGCGAAAAAAATATTTACTATATACTGATTTTGAATAACCTAATTTTTTGAGCCCATAGGCAACTATATACATTGGAGCAATCAAGTATAAAAAAAGGACCAAAATACGACCAATAAAAAAGCGTCCCGATTTCTCGGGACGCTTTTTTATATCATAGCTTTTAAATTATTAATTACCAATCACTGGAATTCCTAATTTATGTACGGCTTCGTTTAACGCCTTAATGCCCTCTTTTTTCAAATCATTATACAGCTTTAATTGCACATCCACTTTCGCTTTTAAATCCACAAAGGTTTCTTGTACCTGCTTGGTTGGTGCGGTGTAACCTGATGATGCAGATCCAAATACCCCTGCAATTTTATCATCCAAACGAATAGGATAATTTAAAACATCCTGTCCGCTCTTCGCTTTTGTTTGATGCAATGCTTCCTCAATCGTTTTTAGGCTAGCCAAAATGGTATTGGATTGCTTTTGGAAGCTGGTATCCTTTGTTTTCTTTTGAACTGTTTGAATTTGAGTTCTAATTTCTTTAATGCCTTTTAATGTTTTCATAATTGCACTAAAATTATCCGCTACAGACAATAAAAATTGTTCCTGTGCTTTTAAATCGGCATTACCTACTTTGTAATTTGGATCTGCTACAATTTCAAAAGGCAATTGAACAGAATCCTTATCAATAATCACTTTTGCAAAATAATTGCCTGGAGCGGCTAATACTGGACTTGTTGCACCATTCCAAAGAATCAAACCTTCCTCCGGCTTTTCAATTTCTTTATGGTACATATTCCAAACAAAATTTTGGAATCCAGCTTCTGAGCTTGGTCCGCCCACATCATTTTGATTAAACGTTCTGATGACCTTTTTTTGATCATCCAATATGCTGATCATAACTCTTGTAGAATCAGAAGTATTGGCATTCCAATAATTAATCACGACGCCTTTAGGCGGGTTGGCACCCATATTATTCGGAGCACTCATAATCATACCACGACCGCGTCTGCCGCCCATTTGTGGTGGTACGCGATATGTTTTTGCAATTGGAAACACTTTGTTTTTAGTTGCGTTTGCAGCATCATGATTCTCAATGAATCTTAAATCATCTAAAATATAAATGCTACGACCTTGTGTTGCAACAATTAAATTATGATCACGGATTAATAAATCCGTTATAGGCGTTTTGGGTAAATTTAATTGGAAGGGTTCCCAATTTTTTCCATCATTTACAGATATATACAGTCCATACTCTGTTCCAGCAAATAACACACCTGCTTTACGAGGACTAGCAACAATAGCTCTTGTGAAATGCATTGGATCAATACCATTGGTTATCTTTTCCCAAGTTTCACCATAATCATGCGTCACATACAAATAAGGAGTAAAGTCATCTAATTTATAACGTGTCCCCGCAAAATAAGCAGTTCCTTTTCTGATAGGATCTATTTCAACACGGTTCCACATCATCCATTGTGGAATATCCTTTGGTGTTACATTTTTCCAATTTTTTCCGCCATCCTTACTTACATTAATGATACCATCATCACTTCCTGTCCATAACAAATCCTTTTCTAATGGTGATTCAGCAGCAGTAAAAATGGTACAATAATATTCTACACTGGTATTGTCCTGTGTGATGGGACCCCCTGAACTTTTTTGACGACTCTTGTCATTGGTCGTTAAGTCAGGTGATAACATATTCCAACTTGCACCTTCATTTTCAGTGGCAAATAAATGATTACCTGCCGTGTACAATTTTTTAGGATTGTGCGGAGAAAAGAAAATGGGATGATTCCATTGGAAACGATACTTCATAGCTTCTGCACCTGCGCCCATTGGATTGTCAGGCCATACATTAATCACTCTGTTCTCTCCTGTTTTGTGATCATATCTTGTGATTAAACCACCATAAGATCCACCATAAACAATATCACTATTCGTAGGATCAGCAACTATATAGCCACTCTCGCCACCAGCCGTAACATCAAAATCATTTTCACCAATATATGCACCATAGGTACTTGATAAAATTCTGAATGCAGAATTATCTTGTTGCGCACCTAATACGCGATAAGGGAAATGATTATCTGTACTTAAGCGATATACTTGTACAGTGGGTTGATTCATCATTGTGCTCCAGTTTTTTGCACCATCTAAACTTACTTGCGCGCCACCATCATCAGCAACAATCATGCGCTTCCCGTTTTTAGGATCAATCCACAAATCATGATGATCGCCATGCGGTGTTCTTCCTGCTACAAAAGTTCGTCCGCCATCACTTGACATCATAAAGTTTACATTAGGACAATACACTTTATTTTCATCTGCTGGATCCACAAATACCTTAGTATAATACCAAGCTCTTTGACGAATATTATTATCACTGTTAATTAATGCCCAAGTTTTACCTGCATTCTCCGACATATATAATCCCCCTTTTGCATTTTCAATGATTGCATACAACTTATCTGGATTAGATTTTGCTACAGCTATGCCTGTAATACCCCATACCCCTTTAGGAAACCCTTTATTGGATTTAATGGAGTTCCAAGTTTCACCACCATCGGTACTTTTATATAAACCAGACCCTTCGCCGCCACTTTCTAAACTATAGGGTGTACGAATTAATTGCCAAGTACCTGCATATAAAGTTTCAGGGTTAGTAGGATCTATGATTAAATCACTTGCACCTGTTTGTGGATTTACATACAATACTTTTTTCCATGTTTGTCCACCATCTATACTTTTAAATACACCCCTTGTTTCGTTCGGTCCAAATAAGTGACCCATCACTGCCGCCCAAACAATATCTGGATTTTTAGGATGTACAATGAGGCGAACGATATGTCTTGCTTCTTTTAATCCAATATTTTTCCAAGTTCTACCATCGTCAGTTGACTTCCACATGCCATCCAATCCTTCACTTACATTACCACGCATTGAGTTTTCCCCTTCGCCAACATATATCACAGATTCATTGGATGGCGCTATCGCAATGGCCCCAATAGATCCACCAAAATAACCATCAGAAATATTTTTCCAATTATTTCCTGCATCTATTGTTTTCCATACGCCACCACCTGTGGCGCCCATATAAAATGTATTCACATCAGAATAGGAGCCAACACCAGCTGCTGCTCTTCCGCCTCTGAAGGGTCCTAATAAACGAAAGGATTGCTCCTTAATAATTGGATCCTTTGCTAAACTTACTTGCGCCGCAGGAGCTACTGCGACTGCTTTTTTCTTTTGTGCGAACAACCCAATGCTGCTAAATAAGCAAGTCGTCAGTGTCGCAAATAAAAATATTTTTTTCATGTGTATTAATTATAAAAATAAATAGGAATTAAAAAACGACCCCCCCTGATTGGGAAGGGGTCGTTGATAAAGTTATTTAATGACTTCGTAATCCTTGAATTTTTTAATAGGGGTTGATTCTACTAATTTTCTGAAGGAAGCCCATTCATTGGCAAAGAACGCATTTGCTTTTTCAACTACAGTTTTGATTGCAGCCTCCGCATCTTTTAATTTTGCTTCTTCCTGTTCACCAGGGATGGTATTTTTTCCAACAATTAACATGGTCGCAGCTCTAATAGTTGACATGGGTGTAATGACATCTACAGTGCCATAACCTTGCTTCTCTTGAGGTTTGCCTGAGATAAATTCACGTAATTTTTTAGCACTTGCAGCTACTTTTTTATGTGTTTTATTGAGTGTATCCAAGCCTTTGTCTTTTTTATCTTTCCATTCAGCTGTCAATTGTAATAATAAAGCATCTACTTCATCCAACTGATCCATCACCATGTTTAACTTATCCGCGCTTGGCTGAAACTTTGTCATCATTTCGTCTTGTTTCTTTACAATCTCCGTTTTATTAGTAACCCTAACGTCATCCTTCACTTCCAACCAAATGGAGTCTTTCTTATTTTTAGCAGTAACAATTAATTTATATTTTCCAGCTAAAACAGCTCTTCCTCTGTATTCTCTATCTTCCTCACCTCCTGCAATTGGATTAAACATCATTCTTCGTCCGCCACCACCAGCGCCTCCTAATTTTGGCATACCAGCACCGCGCGTTCCTTTTTGTTCATATCTCCAATAATTTTTTGTTAATCCTGAATCCACTTTAAAAGTCAAGTTTCTAATGTCTTTATCATTTGCATCTTTGATTTGTACTTTTACACTTTTAGTTGAATCCATTAAAAATATAGAAATTGGATAACCACCTGGTCTATTTTCGCCATCATACATTCCCCATGTACTCCACTCATAAGATGAATTTTTAAATGTTGCATTAATGCTTGATGGTGGTGCTGAAACAAAGAAGTCAGTGACTTCTCCTTTGTTTTTTGCTAATTTTCTTAAAGGGCGAATATCATCTAACACCCACATAGCACGTCCAAATGTTGCAATGGCTAAATCTGCTTCTCTTTCTTGAATAGCAAAATCGTAAGTGGATACCGAAGGATATCCATTTTTCCATTGTTGGAAAGTTTCTGCATTATCTAAACTCACAAACATACCTTGCTCTGTTCCTACAAAAAATAAATTAGGCTCAGCAATGTCCTGTATCACTGTTAAAGCATATCCCGTCACTTTTGCAGCACTTAATATATTAGTCCAAGTTTTTCCTTGATCCGTTGTTCTGAAAACATAAGGTGCAAAATCACCTTGTCTATAGTTATTTGCAACTACGAATACTTCATTTGCATTATAAGTTGATGTTCGCACTTGCGCAATCCATGCGCCTTTAGGAAGTCCTGTAATATTTGCAGTTACGTTATTCCAAGTAGCTCCTCCATTAGCTGTAAATTGAACATTGCCGTCATCAGTACCGATCCATATTAAATCCTTTTGAACACTTGAAGGTGCAATAGTTAAAATGGTACAATGATTTTCAGCTCCTGTAATATCTACACTTAACCCACCATTATTTGTTTGGTCAATTTTAGCACTATCATTGGTCGTTAAATCAGATGAAATTATTTTCCAAGATGCACCCTTGTTTGTACTCTTGTGTAAAAATTGAGAACCGAAATAAATTGTTTTTTTATCAAATGGATCCTGCGCAATAGCAGCATTCCAGTTAAAACGCATTAATGTGGTTGCATCTGGTGCTGGCGGTTTAATATAAGTTTGTTCGCCAGTGGCAGTATTATATCTTCCAACGGAACCACCTTGACTCATTGCATAAACCCAATTGGCATCTTCAGGATCAGGCATTACGTCAAAGCCATCTCCACCCCACAAATTATCCCAATAGAAGTTTTTAATACCTCCATCAATAAATGTATAGGCCGGACCTCTCCATGAACCATTGTCTTGCATACCCCCCATAATATGATATGGTGTTTCATTATCTACATTCACATGATAAAATTGACCTACTGGAATTTTTTCATCAAACATCCAAGTTTTTCCACCATCTCTTGTAATACCAATACCGCCATCATTTCCATCTACCATGAACTTATTATCCGTTGGATGAATCCAAAACGCATGGTGATCCGGATGAATACCACTGTATGGAATAATGGTTTCAAAATTCTTACCAGCGTCAATACTCTTTACCACTGTTTGGCTAATATACCAAAGTGTATTTTCGTTTAAAGGATCAGCTATAATGTCTTGAAAATAAAATGGACGATTGTCCACAATTGTTTTTTGTGAATTTACCAAAGTAAAATTATAACCGCCATCATCACTCTTATACAAACCACTTTTGGTTGATTCAACTAAAGCATAAACTCTGTTAGGATTTGATTTACTAATAGTAATACCCACACGACCTAAATTACCATCAGGTAATCCATTTTCTTTACCCAATTTTGTGAAATTTTTTCCACCATCAATGGTCATATAAATACCACTTCCTTTTCCACCACTCTCTAAATGATAGGGGTTGCGATAGTGATGCCACATAGCAACTAATAATTTATTTGGATTTTTGGGATCCATAATCATGTCCCCCACACCTGAAGTATCATTCGTATATAATATTTGATTCCAAGTTTCGCCACCATCAGTTGTTTTATAAACACCTCTGTTTTTGCTTTGTCCATAAGGGTTTCCGATGGCTCCTGCATAAACTACATTTGGATTGGTTGGATCAATAATTACACGGTGAATATTTCTAGTTTGTTCAAGTCCCATTCTTTTCCATGTTTTACCTGCATCTAAAGTTTTATAAATACCTTCTCCAATGCTGATTGAGTTTCTTGGATTTCCTTCACCAGTACCTACCCATACCACACTTGGATTACTTTGTTGCATGGCTACAGCACCAATATTTAAAATGGGTTGTTCATCGAAAACAGGTGTCCAACTCACACCACTATTATTTGTTTTCCATACACCACCGGATGCTGCACCTATCCAAATATTATTTGGATTTGCTACTTCTACATCAATGGAGGTAACACGACCACTCATGGAAGCAGGGCCTACGTTACGCGGCTTCCAGTTTTTAAATACTTTATTAATGTCCACTTTTGGAGTAGACGCAGCCACCACGGGTGCCACTTTTTTTGATTTTTGTGCAGATACGTTTGTTGTTAACATAACACTCACTAACACAATGCTTCCTAAGATAGATATACGCATAATTATAAATTTGCTTATTTGACAATGAATGAAGTACCTAAACTATTAATTTTTAGGCAAAAAACCACAAAAAAAGGACAAATGGAAAATGGTCGAAAAAGACCAAGAAATCAATCCTACCTGCAAAGTAGGAATGAGGTTGAAAATTATCAATTTAAATCCCAAACAGCGGTAAAATTGACGCGCAAAAACTATAATCTTTCAATGATTCCTGCGATGCCCTGACCACCACCCACACAGGCGGTCACAATGCCAAATTTTTGATTAAGTCGCTCTAAATCATTGATTAACTGTACAGTAAGTTTACTGCCCGTGCATCCTAATGGGTGGCCTAAGGCAATGGCGCCTCCATTAATATTCACCTTATTAGTATCCAAGCCCAGTTCACGAATTACAGCCAAAGATTGTGAAGCAAAGGCTTCATTTAATTCAAATAGATCAATTTGATCCAAGTTCATGCCCGCTTGCTTCATCACTTTCGGTACAGCTGCAATAGGTCCAATACCCATGATTCTAGGGTGCACCCCCGCTGAAGCACAATTCACCAAACGTCCAATGGGTTTTAATCCCAAGGAATTCATCATCTTTTCACTCATGACCATAACAAAGCTGGAGCCATCACTTGTTTGAGAAGAGTTACCAGCAGTAACAGACCCTTTTAATGCAAATGCTGGTTTTAATTTACCCAATGCTTCAATCGTTGTATCTGCTCTAACGCCTTCATCTGTATCTACGATATAAGATCTTGTGGCGCGTTTATTTTTTTCATTGATATACGTTTCATTGATTTCAATGGGTAAAATTCCTTTTTTGAAATAACCATTATCAATTGCTTGTTTTGCTTTTTGATGAGATGCTAATGCAAATGCATCTTGGTCTTCTCTTGAAATTTTATATTCATTCGCAACCGCTTCCGCAGTTAATCCCATAGATAAATAATAATCAGGTTCATCCACCGTGATAGAATACGCTGGAACTGTTTTCCAGCCTGCCGTTGGGACCATGGACATAGATTCTGTGCCACCTGCAATTATACAATCTGCCATGCCGGTTCTAATTTTCGCTGTCGCCATCGCAATACTTTCTAAACCACTTGCACAATATCTATTAATAGTGATACCGGGTACTTCAATGCCTAATGCTTTTGCTGCTATGATGCGACCAAATTGTAATCCTTGCTCCGCTTCGGGTACTGCATTTCCTACAATTACATCATCCACTAATTTTGGATCAACCGATGGCAATGTTTTCATTAAACCCTTAATCACTTCAATGGCTAATTCATCGGAGCGCATAAAACGAAAGCCCCCTTTTTTACTTTTAGTTACTGCAGTCCTAAAACCTGCTACGATATAAGCCTCTTGCATAAAAAATGTTTAAAATCTTGATTAATTCCACCATAAATGTAGTGATTTTTATAAACAGTTGTTTATGCAACTAAATATTTCATTGTAAATTTGCAATATGATTTATCCTTTGGTTCGAAACCTACTGTTTTTGTTGCCTCCTGAAACCGCGCATACCGTTTCCATGAAGGCTTTACATATGGCTACAGGTATCCCCTCATTGATGAACGAACTAATAGCGCGACAATTTCAATATAAAAACAATGATCTAAGCAGTACGCATTTTGGTTTAACCTTCCCAAACCCAGTGGGACTGGGTGCTGGATTTGACAAAAATGCGGAGCATTTAGATATTTTAGAACTACTAGGATTTGGATTCATTGAAATTGGCACGGTTACGCCCAAAGGACAACTGGGTAATCCAACACCCAGAATGTTACGACTGCCTAGCCAACAAGCATTAATCAATCGCATGGGATTTAATAACGAAGGCGTGGAAACCATTGCTACAAGATTAAAAAAACGGAAACAAAAAACAAACAGTCCATTAATTATTGGTGGTAATATTGGAAAAAATAAAGTGACTGAAAATGAAGATGCCTGGAAAGATTATTGCATCAATTTTAAAGGACTCACCGAGGTGGTTGATTATTTTGTCGTCAATGTAAGTTCACCTAACACACCAGGATTAAGGGCGCTACAAGAAAAAGAATCATTAAGAAAGATTTTTTCTGAATTGCAAAATTTGAATAAAAATAACAAACCCATTTTGCTAAAAATTGCACCTGATTTAGAAACCAGTGCATTGGATGATATTATATCATTGGTAAAGGAAGTGAAAATTGATGGATTAGTTTCAAGTAATACGACCATTGATCGCACCCTTTTAAATGCAACTAACTTTAACACTGCAGAAACATTTGGCGCAGGCGGACTCAGCGGAAAGCCTTTACTAGCAAAGTCAAACGACGTGCTTACATACTTGCATAAAGGATTGCATGGTCGAATTCCAATCATTGCCAGTGGCGGTATTTTCACAGGTGCAGATGCAAAACAAAAAATAGATGCAGGCGCCTCATTGGTGCAAATTTGGACAGGATTTATTTACGAAGGCCCAAGCATTGTAAAAAATATTTGCGGTCATTTAAGTGCTAATAAATAATTTACATGTTAACGATTCAAGAATTTTGTTTTAATGCTTTTCAAGAGAATACGTATATCATTTATAACGAGCATAAAGAAGCCATAATAATTGACCCAGGTTGTTACACGCGCATGGAACAAAAAATGTTAACTGACTTTATTAGCACCCTACAATTAACACCCAAATTATTATTAAATACACATTGTCATTTAGACCATGTTTTCGGAAATAATTTAATTAGTACCACCTACCAATTGGCAGCGCATTTTCATCCCAATGAACAAATTGTTTTAGATCGTTTGCCTGAAGCAGCGGCTAAATGGGGCGTCGCGACTGAACCTTATACAGGCGCAGTAAAGTATATTCAACAAGATGAAATTATTTCATTGGGAAATGACAGCTTCAAAGTGCTACTTACCCCAGGTCACTCCCCTGGTAGCGTTTGTTTTTACAATGAAAGTCAGGATTTTATCATTGGTGGTGATTTAATTTTCATGGATGGAGTTGGACGTACCGATTTACCTGGAAGCAACCCATCTGACCTCGTTAAAAGTATCCAAGAACAAATATTCCCCTTGCCCGACAGCCTCACTATTTATTCGGGACATGGGCCTACCACTACCTGGGGTAGAGAAAAATTACACAATCCATATATAAAGTACCTACTTAAGGATTAGGGCTGTAAGTTATTTAGTTAACAATTTGATAATAAGAAGCAAAAGGAAGGTTGTGCTATTTAATTACTTTTGTAACAACTATGGCAGACGCTCCTTTAAAAATATTGATTGCTGATGACGAACCCGACATCATTGAAATTATAAGTTTTCATTTAATGAAATCCGGGTTTGATATTGCAACAGCAAGAGATGGAAGCGAGGCCATTGAAAAAGCAAAACAGTTTGAACCAGATTGTATTATTTTAGATGTGATGATGCCAAAGCGAACCGGATTTGAAGTTTGCGAATACTTAAGAAGCAATTCACAGTTCGACAAAACTTTAATCGTATTATTAACTGCACTCAATGACGAGGCTTCCCATATTAATGGACTTGAGTTAGGGGGCGATGATTTTGTTACAAAACCCATTAGTCCAAAAGTTTTAATCAGTCGCATTACTGCACTTTTCAGAAGAATTCAACCTGCCGCAGGTGATTCTAAAATTGTTACCACCAATGGCTTAACCATTGACCCTGCACAATACAGAACATCCCTTAATGGCGTGCAATACATCTTAGCTAAAAAAGAATTTGAACTACTCTATTTATTGGCCGCACAAAAAGGCCGTGTATTTTTAAGAAACGAAATACTATCCCAAGTATGGGGCAATGATGTAATCGTAGGCGATCGTACCATTGATGTTCATATTCGTAAAATTAGAGCGAAACTAGGTATTGATTGTATTACTACTGTAAAAGGGGTGGGTTACAAATTCGATTATTAGTAACAAAATAGATACCTTCGTATTCGCCTATAAAAAGGCATAGGTGCATGTTTAAACAAAAAAATTTATCGCCAAAACAACTAGCTACGCTTACTGCACTAATACTTTCTGTGATTATTGCGACCAGCGTTTTTTTATTAATACATGATTGGCGTTACTGGGTGGCTTACTTTTTTATCAGCTTTATTTTTGCTTACTTATTAATACACCAAATTTTAGATTTTTTTGTTTACCGAAAAATAAAATTGATTTACAAATTAATTGCACAAACGAAAGCAACCAAACGCGAAGAGGCCTATCAAAAATATATTCTTCCTAGAAAGGGAATGGATGAGGTAAGAGAAGACGTGGAAGCATGGGCCGCCCAAAAAGCAAATGAAATTGCAACCCTTCAATCTAACGAAGAATTTAGAAAAGAATTTTTACAAAATTTATCACACGAAATTAAAACACCGATTTTTGCCATTCAAGGCTATCTTGAACTATTAAGTGATGGTGAGATAGACAACCCAGCACAAAGAGATAAATTTATTCATCAAGCACAAGCCAATGTTTTACGGTTAGTGCAGTTGTTGAACGATGTTGATACCATAACTAATTTAGAAATAAGTAAGGACCCCATATTAAAACACTCCTTTATTATTCAGGATTTAATCAATGAAGTTGCGCAAAATTTAAGCGTGAAGGGCCTTAAAAAAAATATTCAATTCCATTTTAAAAAAGGAAGTGAAACGCCCACTTCAGTATTTGCTGATAAAAATAAAATATATCAAGTTTTAGTAAATATATTTTCCAATGCGGCAAAGTATGGAAAAATAGATGGTCAAATTATTGCTAGTGTTTACAAGTTAGAAGATGGAAAAGTACTGATTGAAATAAGTGATGATGGCATTGGCATAGCAGAAGAACATATTCCAAGATTATCAGAGCGTTTTTATAGAACAGACGATGCAAGAAGTAGAGATATTGGTGGTACTGGCCTAGGACTTGCCATCTGCAAACATATATTAGAAGCACATCAGGAAACCATGCATATCAGAAGTACCGTCAATGTGGGTACTACGGTAGGTTTTACCTTGCCCAACTCGATGTCTTAAGGATATTTTCCGTTACTTTGTATACTAAATTTTCAACATGCAAACAATTTTGGTGACAGGTGGTTGTGGTTATATTGGCGCACATACCATTGTAGATTTAATTGAAAATGGCTTTAATGTAATTTCAGTTGATAATTTATCAAGGTCATCCGAAAATTCATTGGCGGGTATTGAAAAAATTACTGGTAAAAAAGTAAAGAACTACAATATTGACTTGACCAATGCGCAAGCAGCAGAATCTATATTTATAGAAAATCCTGAGATCACAGGCGTCATACATTTCGCTGCTTACAAAGCAGTAGGTGAATCAGTAGAAATGCCTTTGGCCTATTACGAGAATAACATTTTCTCCTTAGTGAACTTATTAAAATTGGCAGTAAAGTACAATGCAATGCATTTTATTTTTTCTTCCTCTTGTACAGTATATGGCAATCCTGATACCATCCCTGTTACGGAACAAACCCCATTACAACCAGCAGCATCTCCTTATGGTGCTACTAAACAAATGGGCGAAAGCATTATTAAGGATACTGCATTTGTTGCACCCCTTTCCACTATTTTATTGCGCTATTTTAATCCAGTAGGTGCACATCCGTCCACTGCGATTGGAGAATTACCCATTGGTCGTCCTCAAAATTTAGTTCCAGCCATTACACAAACAGCAATCGGGAAATTAGCTACGATGCAAGTGTATGGCGACGACTATGATACACGTGATGGTAGTTGTATACGTGATTATATTCATGTATGTGATATTGCACGCGCACATACATTAGCATTACAATATTCAATAAAAAACAACCAACCAAAAAGTTGCGAAATTTTTAATTTGGGTACAGGTAATGGAATCACCGTTCTTGAAGCCATCAAAGCATTTGAAAAAGTATCAGGTCTTGCACTTAATTATCAAATAGGACCAAGACGTGCTGGAGATATTGTTGCCATTTATGCCAACAACGATTACGCTGTAAAAAAATTAGGTTGGGAAATTAAATACTCATTAGAGGATATGATGCGCACTGCTTGGGATTGGGAAAAAAGTATTGCTGGGAAAAATTAATTTTGCACCAACATTTTTTCTGCATTCTCAGCTACTTGCAATGCTTCAATAAATTCTTCAATCTCCCCATTGATAACTGCATCTAAATTATAAGAAGTGACCCCTACTCTGTGGTCTGTCACTCTTCCTTGTGGCCAATTATAAGTTCTAATTTTTGCACTACGATCACCGGTGCTTACCAATGTTTTACGATGACGCGAAATTTCATCCTCTTGCTTGCGTACTTGCTCTTCAAACAATTTGGTACGCATCATACCCATGGCTTTTTCTCTATTGCCTAACTGCGATCTTTCTGTTTGACAAATAATCACCGTGCCCGTTGGAATATGTGTTAACATTACTTTGGTCTCCACTTTATTTACGTTCTGTCCACCTGCACCACCACTTCGGGAAGTTTCCATTTTTACATCTGCAGGATTCAATACAAAATCAACCTCTTCCGCTTCCGGCATCACTGCAACCGTTGCTGCTGAGGTATGCACCCTTCCTTGTGTCTCTGTACTTGGAACGCGTTGTACACGGTGTACCCCACTTTCAAATTTCATGGTACCGTAAACATCTTCACCTGTAACTTCTAATATTACTTCCTTATAACCACCCACCGTTCCTTCACTCTCACTTGCAATGGCTACTTTCCATCCTTTCTTTTGACAATACCTGGTATACATGGTTAATAAATCACCTACGAATAAACTCGCTTCATCTCCGCCTGTGCCCGCTCTTAATTCTATAATTGCATTTTTATCATCCTGCGGATCCTTAGGGATTAATAATTTAGTTAAGTCCTTTTCTAATTGTATTTTTTCCTCCTCTAATGCTGGCAATTCAAGCTTGCCTAGCTCACGCATCTCAGGATCATCTCCATTTAAGCTCTCTTTGGCAAATTGATGATCCGCTAAAACTCTTTTATAACGCTCAAAAGGTTGCATGATTTTTTCCAAAGCGCGGTACTCCTTGCTCATCTTACCAAACTCAGATTGGTTATTAATGATTTCCGGGTTGGTCAAAGCCACGCCCACTTGTTCAAACCTAGCTTGTATGGCTTCTAATTTATCTAACATAGTCGTTTTTCTGTGCGCAAAAATAGTTATTTTAGTTGTCAATTAAAACAATCCTATTGTATGAAATATTTAGCCGCCCTTTTACTCCTCGTTTCAGCAAGTGCAAGCGCGCAGGCGATTCATTTCAAATCAGTACTTGTTGATGCTCATAATGACTGTGTTACTGCTTGTATCGAGAAAAAAGTAAGCCTAGACCAAGATTTGACGGGAACAAATCATTCCGATTTAGCCCGTTTTAAGCAAGGCGGTGTTGATTATCAATTATTCTCAATTTGGTGTGATGGTGAAAAAGTAAATCCCTATGCTTGGGCCATGCGCGAAATGGATACCATAGATGCTGTAGCTGCAAGAAATCGGGATAAAATGGTGGTCGCGAAAACCTGGAAAGAAATTCAAAAAGCATTGAAGGCAAATAAATTTATTGCACAATATGGTGTGGAAGGTGGGCATATGATTGAAGAGGATATTAATAGACTGGATACTTTTTATGCGCGCGGTGTTAGATACATGACATTGACCTGGAATAATTCGCCAAGCTGGGCAAGCTCGCATGCTGATGAAAAAAATCCAAATTTCACCCGAAAAAAAGGGTTGAATACATTTGGTAAGGAAATTATACAACGCATGAATCAACTGGGCATCATTGTAGATGTTTCACATGTGGGCGAAGCTACTTTTTGGGACGCCATTCATACCACTAATAAGCCCGTCATTGCTTCACATAGTAATGCTTATAGTATTTGCCCTGTTTCAAGAAATTTAAAAGATGATCAAATCATTGCGATAGGAAAAAATGGTGGGGTTATCCATTTAAATTTTTTCTCTGGATTTGTGGATAGTAATTTTTCAAAAAAAGATGCGGCATTCCGAAAAAATCATGCGAATGAGATTGACTCTTTATTAGCTACAGGGATACAACGCGAATATGCATTCACGATTGTATCAGATAAATACCCAAGCGAAAGTGGTAATATCAAACCTGACCTAGAACAACTCATGCAACACTTTGATCATATTGTAAAACTTGTTGGTGTTGATCATGTTGGATTAGGCTCCGATTTTGATGGCATTAATTCAGCACCCAAGGAATTAAAAACGGTGGTGGACTATCCTGTGTTTACACAAGCATTAATTGCAAGAGGTTACTCCAATAAAGATATCAGCAAAGTTTTGGGTGGAAATTTTTTACGCGTTTATCGTATAAACAATCCGCAATAATTAATAGCTCAGTAATCGCTGCATCGTTTCTTCTAGTCTACTATTGGCTAAATATTGTTTTTCTAATGCTAAATTAAAAGGAATGGGTGTGTCTAGTGAGGCACAACGCATAATAGGTGCATCTAAATTAGTAAAGCAATGTTCCGAGATCCAGGCACTTATTTCACCGCCGATGCCTCCTGTTAAATTATCTTCATGCAGGATACAAACCTTGCCGGTTGCATTTACTACATCACCAATTGCATCATAATCCAAAGGTGCCAAGCTGCGTAAATCTAAAATACGAATTGCTACTGCTGGATGATTTTCTTGGTATTGCTTTGCCCAAATCACCCCCATGCCATAAGTAATGATACAAGCATCATCACCTTCGGTAACCAGCTTTGCTTTACCTATTGGAATTTGATAGTATTCATCAGGCACCTCTGCAGTAATGCTTCGATACAAAGCTTTGTGTTCAAAAAATAAAACTGGATTGGGGTCAGCGATAGCAGCCATCAATAAGCCTTTCGCATCCACTGGATTAGAAGGATATACTACTTTCAATCCTGGCACATGGGTAAACCAGGCTTCATTGGATTGTGAATGAAATGGACCTGCGCCAACACCTGCACCTGTGGGCATTCGAATCACCACATCTGCATTTTGTCCCCACCTATAATTTATTTTAGCCAAATTATTTACGATTTGATTAAATCCAACAGAAACAAAATCCGCAAACTGCATTTCAACCACCGACTTAATTCCTTCCAAGCTTAACCCAAGTGCAGCACCAACAATTGCACTTTCGCAGATGGGTGTATTACGAACGCGTTGTTTTCCAAACTGCGTAACAAACCCTTCGGTTACTTTAAAAGCGCCGCCGTATTCTGCAATATCCTGTCCCATTAAAATTAATTCAGGATATAAAACCATCGCTTGTTTTAACGCTTCCGATATTGCCTCAATAAATCGCTTTGAATTCAAAATAGGGTTATTGAGTTTTTCATACGGCGTGATCACGACTCCTTCATCAGCAGCAAACACATCAGCCAATTCCTGATCAATAGAAATTTCAAGTGCTTGCGGTTGCATTGCCTCGTTTAATTCTGCATCAATATGATCTTTTATTTCATTGCGTATGGTTGCCACCTGCATTTCGGTGAGCACTTTTTCCTGCACCAAGAATTGTTCGTAATTTTTAATGGGATCTTTGCGAGACCATTGTTCCATCAAATTTTTTGGAACATATTTTACGCCACTCGCCTCTTCATGTCCGCGTATTCTAAAAGTGGTACACTCAATCAAATAAGGCCTTTGTGTATTGATACAATACTCCCTAGCACGCTGTATCGTTTGATACACTTCTAAAATATTATTTCCATCTATGCGCTCCCCTTCCATACCATAACCTTTAGCGCGATCAACTAAATATTCACAATGGTATTGCTCATTGGTAGGTGTACTTAATCCATACCCATTATTTTCAATTAAAAAAATAACAGGAAGTCCCCAAACAGCGGCCACATTTAATGCTTCGTGAAAATCACCCTCGCTCGTTCCTCCTTCCCCCGTAAATGCGAGTGTTGCTTTTAACTGTCCTCTTTGTTGATAGGCCAACGCAATACCATCGGCAATGGCCAATTGCGGACCCAAATGTGAGATCATGCCACAGATATAATGTGCTTTACTACCAAAATGAAAACTGCGTTCCCTTGCCTTAGAATAACCAGATGCATTTCCTTGCCATTGATGAAATAAATTGGCTAATGGCATATTTCGAGTCGTGAATACACCCAAGTTCCGATGCAAAGGCAGTATCCATTCATTCTTTTCCATGGCCAATGTTGCCCCTACCGAAATCGCTTCCTGCCCAATGCCACTAAACCATTTGCCAATTTTTCCTTGTCTTAACAACACAAGCATTTTATCTTCTATCATTCTTGGCAAAAGCAAGGAGCGATAAAAATGAATCAGCTGGTCATTATCTAATTTTCCGCGCTTAAAATTCATGGAATACTGGGTTGTGATTCAAATTTACCATTTTTAATAACAGCTAAAAAATGAATTCAATGAATAGGTCAATGGTCGTTGCATTTTTGATATCTCCATATAGCAGACTACTATAAAATAAAACAGTCCCGAGTGTGATGCCCGGGACTGTAATTATAAAAAAAGCAGTTTGTGATTAATCTTTCGAATTCAACTTGCTTAATAATCTCAAAATTTCAAGGTATAGCCATACTAAAGTAACTAACAAACCAAAAGCGCTATACCATTCCATATATTTTGGGGCGCCCATTTCAGCCGCTTTTTCAATGGAGTCAAAATCCAAAAGCAAGTTGAGTGCAGCTATTCCCACGATAAACAAACTTATACCAATACTTAATGGCGAACTGTCAAATGCAAATCCCATATCTACGCCAAACATACCTAATATCCATACTATTAAATAAAACAAGCCAATACCCAAGGTCGCAGACATAATAATGGAACGTAACCGATTGGTCACACTAATCACTCTAAAGTTATATAATAAAAACATCGCTAATGCGACACCTAAGGTTAAGCCCACCGCATGCAATACAATATTTGGATACGACTTTTGAAATATCGCATTAAAAAATGCACTGATACCTCCTATAAATAAACCTTCTAAAATTCCATAGGCAGGTGCAATATAACCAGCCCAGGTTGGTTTAAACATCATCACAATTGCTAAAACAAACCCACCAATAGCACCCGCAATCATTAATGTAGTTGCCGTTGATACATTGCCTTCGGAATAAATATTCCAAACATACATTGCGGAAGCCATCACCATCAATAATAAAAATCCAAACTTATTCATCGTGCCGCGAATACTCATCACACCAAATGCACTCGCATTTTCGTGCAAACTTTTATCAAAAATTTTTGCAGTTAGTGTTGGATTGCTAGATTTAAACATTGCCATAATTAATTGATTTTATTAATGACTCAAAAATACACAATTGTTTTAAATAAATATCTAAAAAAAAGTTAATCTAAGTGAAGCCTAGAGCAATTTTAAGCCTAGATATGGGGTGCGATTTTAAAAACGATACTGACCCCTTTGTATTAGCAATTGAATCAGCTTTTCCAACTTCAAAGAATCTGCAGGCGCAGGAAAAAAAGGATTGTGCATTAAAATTACAAGCTGATTTTTGGAAAAAGTTAAGGGTCCATCATCAAAACTCAAGTAAATGGTTTTTAGCCCCGCTTATTTATTCCTGTTTTGGGGTGGGTTCCGGTTAATTTCACATCAAAAAAAGGGCTAATATTTCCTAAAAAAGCGATGAAGTTATAAAAAACCAGGGCAAAGGGTATAAGGGCAGTGATTGAAGCCGCAAAGTTGGGTTAGAAAAGTAGAATAAAATGTCAAAAAATAACCATTTTAAGCCGACGATTTGTACCTTCGTGCTCAAATTTAAGATTATATGCAAAATGAAGTGGTTTTACAGGATGTGGTAATAAAGTTTGCTGGTGATAGTGGTGACGGTATGCAATTAACAGGTCAGCAATTCACAAACAATACTGCACTATTAGGTATTGATTTAGCTACTTTCCCTGACTTCCCTGCAGAAATTAGAGCGCCATTAGGAACCGTTCCTGGCGTGAGTGGTTTTCAAATTCACTTTAGTTCAAATCGTGTTTATACACCTGGTGATGTTTGTGATGTATTAGTTGCAATGAATGCCGCTGCTTTAAAAGTAAATTTAAAGGGATTAAAAAAAGGTGGAAAGATTATTGCTAACTTGGAAGGTTTTGATACTAAAAATTTAAGATTAGCAGCCTATGCGGATGGCGTGAATCCTTTGGAAGATGGCAGTTTAGATGGTTATGAATTAGTGAAAGTGGATGTAACCAAATTAACACGTGAAGCTTTAAAAGAATATACTGAATTAGGAAATAAAGAAAGAGACCGCGCGAAAAATATGTTTGTACTAGGTTTGATCTATTGGATTTACAATAGAAACTTGGAAACAACGATTGAATTTTTAAAAGATAAATTTGGTAAAAAACCAACCATTTTTAATAGTAACGTTGATGTATTAAAAGCGGGTTATTTTTATGGTGAAACCGCTGAATTATTTACTACTAGATATAAGGTGGAGAAATCTAAAATGGAGCCTGGTCATTACCGCAGTATTATGGGTAACCAAGCTTTATCAATGGGTTTAATTGCAGGTGCTCAAAAAAGTGGCCTACCCTTATTTTTAGGATCTTATCCAATTACACCTGCTACTGATATTTTACATGAATTAAGTAAGTATAAAAACTTTGGTATTCGTACTTTCCAAGCGGAAGATGAAATCGCAGGTATTTCTGCAGCTATTGGTGCTAGCTATGGTGGATCGATTGGTTTAACAACCACTTCAGGACCAGGTATGGCTTTAAAAACTGAAGCATTAGGTTTAGCCATGATGTTAGAGATTCCTTTAGTTATTGTAAATATTCAAAGAGGTGGACCTTCAACAGGTTTACCAACCAAAACAGAACAAAGTGATTTGATGCAGGCTTATTATGGAAGAAATGGGGAAGCACCAATTCCTGTAATTGCAGCTTCAACGCCAAGTGATTGTTTTGAAATGGCATTTGAAGCAGTGCGTATTGCACTTCAACACATGACGCCAGTTATTTTATTAAGTGATGGTTATATTGCTAATGGCGCTGAGCCATGGAAATATCCTAATGCAAGTGACCTTCCTAAAATAGATGTACATTTTAAGACTGGTTTAGACGAAGGAGAAGAAAAATTTCTTCCATATAAAAGAAATGAAAAATTAGCAAGACCATGGGCGATACCTGGTACACCAGGCCTAGAACACCGTATTGGTGGTTTGGAAAAACAAGCAGAAACAGGTAATGTAAGCTATGATTCAGATAACCATGAGTTCATGGTAAAAACAAGAGAAGCGAAAGTGGAGAAAATTGCAGATTACATCCCTTTACAAACTATAGATAGCGGAAAAGAAAAAGGAAAAGTATTGGTGGTAGGTTGGGGATCAACATACGGTACTATTAAAAGTGCAGTACAAGAGTTACAAGAAAAAGGAAAAGATGTGAGTCATGCACATATAAAATACATGCGTCCTTTCCCTAAAAATTTAGGTGAGATTTTGAAAAACTACGAGACCGTATTAATTCCTGAAATTAATAATGGCCAATTGATTAAAATTATTAGAGACAAATATTTTATTAACGCAAAAGGATTCAATAGGATTATGGGTAGCCCAATTGCAAAACATGAATTAGTAGCTGAAATAGAAAAATTATTCTAAGAATACTTCATTAAAATTTAAAAAGCTTTCTTCGATTATTCGGAGGAGGCTTTTTTGTTAGTACCTTCTTTACAAAATGGAAGAATACCGCATAATGCACACTTTGGACTTCTAGCCAAACAAGTGTATCTGCCATGTAATATTAGCCAATGGTGTGCGGTATGAACTTGATGCGTTGGGATATGTTTGATTAATTCCTTTTCAACTGCCAACGGCGTTGTTGCTGTCATGGAAACCAAGCCAATTCTTCTGCTTACCCTAAATACATGCGTATCCACCGCCATATTGGGTTGTTGATCAATAACACTCGTAATTACATTGGCTGTTTTACGACCCACGCCAGGTAGAGTAACCAATGCATCAATGGTCATGGGCACTTCTCCTTTAAAGTTTTTTAGTAACAATTGGCTCATCCCAATTAAGTGCTTCGTTTTATTGTTCGGATAGGAAATGCTTTTAACCAATGGGAACAAGTCATCAAACTCAGCTAATGCCATGGTCTCAGGTGAAGGAAATTTTTTAAAAATTGACGGCGTGGTTTCATTAACGCGTTTGTCCGTGCATTGTGCTGATAAAAACCTCGATTAACTGC
>SXGR01542579.1_pt1 | contig 25919 bp, 26 predicted proteins | sample 3174711 | NCBI WGS metagenome assembly SXGR01 (sample SAMN11356860, study PRJNA531348) | freshwater metagenome | isolation source: freshwater sample F1-60 | place: China: Fuxian Lake, Yuxi | collected 2017-12-25
AATGCTTCGACTCAAGGGTGCCGTTCAGCACTACGCATGGGGCGATCGATTCGCCCTTCCCGAGATGCTGGAAATCACCGCCGACGGTCGGCCATGGGCAGAAATCTGGTACGGCACCCATCCACGCGGACCAGCACACATCGACGAAAGTGTGCACCTCCCTGCACCAACGTATTTGTCGGATGAAGTAGGTGACCTCCCCTTCATCGTGAAGTTGCTGGCTGCAGCACAACCATTGTCGCTACAAACGCATCCGTCGGCTTCGCAAGCAGCACGGGGATTCGCCCGCGAGGAAGCCGCCGGAATATCGCTCGATGCCAAACAACGTATGTACGTCGACGATCGCGCCAAACCCGAGATGGTGATTGCACTCGACAGCTTCGAAGCACTCTGCGGCACCGCATCGCGCGACGTTGCACTGCAACAGTGCAACGATGCAGGAGCGACTGCACTGGCTGCGATGGTTGCACAACACGGGGTTGCTCATGCGGTGCGTGCGGTGCTGTCCGGCGATGACTCCACCGGTTCGCCAACGGTGTCGGCAGAGTTGGCGCGAGTCGACACACCGTCACCAGCCATGACACAACTCATGGATCACTACGACGATCCCCGCGCAGTGGTGGCTCTACTCATGAATCACCTACGTCTTGCCCCGGGTGACGCGTTGTACCTGGATGCCGGCACCGTGCATGCGTACCTCTACGGAACGGCACTGGAAGTGCAGGGCAGTTCCGACAACGTGATGCGAGCAGCATTCACCGACAAGCACGTCGACCTGAACGAGTTCTTTGCCGTGGCACGGCTTGATGCGGCGCCTGGTGCCGGCCCGGCGGGTGATGGCCCGGCGGGTGGTGGCCCGGCGGGTGGTGGCCCGGCGGGTGACCCTCTCGTTTTAACCGAACGCATTTCGCCCACCAGCGTGGCGTACCGCTGCAACGCACCGTTTTCCGTGATGCGACACGAGCTCAACGGCACGTTTGCCCTTACCGCGACATCGAAGCACACCATCCTGGTGTGCACCTCGGGCAGTGCCGGGCCACTCACTCGCGGCGCGGCTGCCTATGTTGCTGCGGGCGAGACGATCGCGCTCGAAGGCACCGCCACCATCTACTCGGTGAGCGCATGATGGGTACCGGGGTGGGTGCGTGACCCCTCACCTACGCCGATTGCTCGCCGCCTTGGCGGTGGCGATGGTTGCCTCGAGCACCGGCGTCGTGTCGGCACGCACGGTTGCTCAGGCTCGCGTTACGGCGCAATCAGTCGTGCCGCAAAAAACCACGACAACGCCGACGTCCACCCTGGTGGTACTCGGCGACAGCCTCACTTGGGGTACCAATTTTTTCGCCAAGTCCCAAAGCAGACTCACCGCAGCACAGCACTTCGAGCGAGTGCTGGTGGACAGTCGCTGGGGTCGACGTATCAGCGGTCTCACTTCCACGCGGTATTCGGGAAACGCCGCACTCAAGCAACTGCTCGCCGACGGCATTCGACCAACGGCGGTGATCGTTGCTCTCGGCACCAACGACGTGGCGATTCTGACCAAGCGGCGCGAGTACACCACCGTGATTCAGGAACTCATGAACACCATCGGCAACGTTCCCGTTGTGTGGGTCAATGTGCATCGCATCGACTCTGCAACCACCACACGACAGTCACAGCGATTCAATGCCACCCTTGCATCGGTGCTGTCGAACTACCCGTTGGCCAGCGTGTACGACTGGGTGACGATTGCCAAGAACGATCCCAGGGTGATGGATCCGGACAAGATACATCTCACTCCGCTTGGTCACGAGGTGCGAACCAAGGTGTACCTGGAGTTGGCTGCGGCGTTGGCACAACGTGTGAGTGACATCACGACGACCACCACGGTTGCGCCCACCACCACAGTTGCGCCCACCACCACGGTTGCGCCCTAACGCTGCGACGCGCTCAGCCTTCGACGGTGCGGCGAATCTCGACGATTTTTTCCGACGAGTGATTCGCGTCGGCACCCTTTTCGTCAAGGAGTGCCGAGCGATCCCTTGCCGCTTCACGCTCGGCGATGGTGGTGTCCACACGTTGTAACGCTGCTTCCACCCCGTGTTCGTGGATGAACGTGGCCCAATCCACGAGGGCCTCGACCATTTCGCTCTCGGGCACCACCGCCACGTTTCGCCCCTTCACGAACAAATGTCCGCGCTTGTTGCCGGCAGCAATGCCGAGATCGGCCTCACGCGCCTCTCCCGGACCGTTGACCACGCAACCCATCACCGCGATTTGCAACGGCAACTTCTTGTCGGCAAATGCCGCCTGAGCACGATTGGCAACCTCAATGACGTCGATCTCGGCTCGACCGCAACTCGGGCAGGCAATGAGGTCCACGTTCTTTCGTTCACGAAGCCCAAGTGCCTCGAGCAGTTGACGACCAGCCCGTGCTTCCTCCACCGGGTCGGCGGTGAGGCTGAAGCGAATGGTGTCACCAATGCCTTCGAGGAGCAACGCAGCAATGCCGGCCGTTGCCTTGACCAAACCGCCCGGCAGTGGACCGGCTTCAGTGACACCCAGGTGCAACGGATGATCGGTGACGGCGCTCAACTTGCGATACGCCTCCACCATCAACGGCACGTTGGATGCCTTCACCGAAATCTTGATGAGATCAAAACCCACTTCGTCGAAGTAGCGCATCTCGGTTTGCGCGGACTCCACCATGGCATCGGCGGTCAGCCCGCCGTATTTTTCATACAACGCAGGATCGAGCGAACCACCGTTCACTCCAATTCGAATGGGCACCTTTCGATCGCGTGCCTCGCTGGCCACCGCCTTGATGTGCTCGGGTTTGCGAATGTTGCCGGGGTTCAATCGCAGGCCCTGGACACCTGCTTCCAATGCGGCCAACGCCATCTTGTATTGGTGATGAATGTCGGCGATGATCGGCACCGGTGACCGCGGCACGATCTGGGCCAAGCCCTCGGCAGCTTCGACTTCGTTGCAGGTACAACGCACGATGTCGCACCCGGCGGCTGCCAATGCATAAATCTGCTGCAGTGTGCCTTCGACATCGGCAGTTTTGGTGATGGTCATCGACTGCACGCTGATTGGCGCGTCACCACCCACGGCTACTTTGCCAACGTGAATCTGTCGCGTCTTTTTGCGCGGAAACGACGGTGCGGTGGTCATGTGCGCGAACTGGCGGGTGCGAAGTTCATTAATCAGCCGAGGGGTTGCGTGATGTCAAGGTACAAGCCTGCCACGAGCAACATCACCAACAGCACCACCACCGCGGTAGCCACCGGCACCAACTTGCGCACGTCGGCGTGATACCGACGTGTGCGTGTCGAGCGGACACGCTCGTAGATCGCAACCGCCGCGTGTCCTCCATCGAACGGCAAGAGCGGCATCATGTTGAACACTCCAACGAACACGTTGACCGCGCCCAGCAGCAACAACACACCCTTCCAGCCTTCGTTTCGACCCACCTCTCCACCAAGCTGACTGGCGCCCACCACGGTGCTGGGACGCGTGAGCGGGTTTGCCTCTTCGCTGGTCAAGTTGTCGGCAAGGTTGATGGGATTCAACACGGTGAACACGCCAGTGATTGAGTCACGCGCAGTGCCCACCACATCCTGCGCAGCGCGCCCGACGGATTCGAGTACGCCGAGTTGCACGTAGTCGCGCGACCAACCGGCCACTCCGAAAAATGCGCGGGCATCGGGGGTGTCTTGCGAACCCGGGAACACCGTGAGCGTTGCGTTCAGCACCAGCGTTTCACCGTTGCGGTCGATGACCACCTCCACTCGATCTCCTGGTTGCTTGGCGCGGACCGCGCCCACGAAGTCGCCGGATGTGGAAACCTCCTTGCCGTCGAAGGCAACGATCACGTCACCCTCACGTACGCCGGCGGCTTCGGCAGCACTCCCCTGGTACGGCTGATCCATGACGGTAACCCGACCCGTTTCGCCGTAACGACCAGAGATGGAATAGACACCCACGAACAAGGCCAATGCAATGACCACGTGCATGAGCGAACCAGCCGTAATGACCAACAGACGACGGGGAAACGACTTGGAACGATAGGCGCGGTCTTCGTCGGCGGGATCGGTCTCGTCCATGTTGTTCATACCGACGATGCGCACGAATGCGCCGATCGGGAACGCGCGCAATCCGTACTCCACCTCGCCGCGGCGCCAGGCAAACAACTTGGGCCCGAATCCCATGTAGAACTGCGTCACCTTCATGCCGGTGCGTCGAGCGGTGACGAAGTGGCCGATCTCGTGCAGGAACACCGACACGATCAGGCCGATGACGAAGACGAATGTCCAGACGTTGTTGTACGCCAACCACGCGAGCAGTGCCACGATGATTCCGACACCGCCTATGGTGGTGGACAAGGGCACCTTGTCGCCGGAGTCGCGGGTGGGGTCGCCGCCGCCACCGACGAGGTCTTCGCGAACGCGGGTGTAGAACGAGCTCACGCGCCTACGGTACCCGTACCGTGTGCAAAAGTTTGCACAATGTTGCGTGCAATGTGTCGCGCTCGCGCATCGGCAGCAAGCACGTCGTCCACGCTCGACAGGCTTGCTCCATCGTGCTGCTGGAGCGTGGCGTCATTCACTTCGGCAATCTGTAGCCAGGAAATCCGTCCTGCGAGAAATGCCTCGACGGCGATCTCGTTGGCCGCGCTCAACCACGCCGGAGCCGAGCCTCCCGTGCGACCCGCGGCGTATGCCAGATCGAGGCAGCGGAACGTGTTGCGATCGGGCGCTTCGAAGTCGAGCCGTCGCAAATTCGCCCAATCCACGGCACCGAATGGCACATCGAATCGATCGGGCCAGGCAATCGCATAGGCGATGGGTAGACGCATGTCGGGCATCGACAACTGCGCGATGGTGGCACCATCGGTATATGTAACCATCGAGTGGATGATCGACTGCGGGTGCACCACCACCTGAATGCAGTCGTAACCGATGCCGAACAACTCGTGCGCTTCGATCACCTCGAGTCCCTTGTTCATGAGCGTGGAGGAATCGACGGTGATCTTGGGGCCCATCGACCACGTGGGGTGCGCCAATGCCTCGGCAACGTTCACACGCGAGAGCTCGTCGCGGCTTTTGCCGCGGAATGGGCCACCACTTGCGGTGAGTTGCAGCGACGCAACTTCGCGCCCGGCGTCGACGCTCGACCGCAAACACTGATGCACCGCGCAGTGCTCGCTATCCACCGGGACGATCACCGCCCCCTTGGTGTTACGCAGCGGCTGCACGATTGGCCCGGCAGCGATCAAACTTTCCTTGTTGGCCAGCGCCAACCGTTTGCCATTTCGCAGCGTTTCCAGCGTGACGGGGAGCCCCGCGAATCCCACCACTGCATTCACCACCACGTCGGCGTCGTGCACCACGTCGGCCACATCGTCGGAAAACTTCACCGCCGGGAAGTCGGCAGCCAGTCGCTTACGCACCGATTCGTCCACCACGGCCACGACACCGGGGCGATGCTGGGCAATCTGCTCGCGCAACACGGTTTCGTTCGACGACGCTGCAAGCGAGACGATGTCGTATCGACCTTTGGAAGCGCCAACCACCTCGAGCGTTTGGCGCCCGATGGATCCGGTGCTGCCCGCGAGGGCAACCTTGACGGTCACGTCAGATCGTTCAGCTGGCCCACGGGGTCAGCGTGACGGCAAGGAAGTACACGGTGGGCAACGACAGCAACACGCCATCGAAGCGATCCAATACCCCACCATGACCCTTCAGTACCGTGCCGAAGTCCTTCACGCCGAGTGAACGCTTCAAGACGGATTCCAACAAGTCGCCGATTGGCGCAGCGATGGACACCACGGCAGCGAGCATGATCCACTCCATGAGCGAGTCCCACGTTCCGCTCTGCAATCCGAGGATGACCACCACGCAGAACGTGGCGATGGTGCCACCGATGACACCCTCGACCGTCTTGTTCGGGCTGATCGATTCCTTCAACGGCGTGCGGCCAATGGCCGAACCCACGAAGTAGGCCCCGATGTCGTTGGCGGCAACGGCGAACACCGCAATGAACAAGGTGTCGGTGCCGATGTTGGGGAGCGCAGCCGAGAGCGTGGACATGCGCAGAATCATTCCGGCGTAGCTACCAAGCAACCCGATGTACACCACACCCAACATGAGCGTGCCGAGGCTGGTGACTGCACCGCTGTGGTCGTCGTTGGAACCCACGAGGCTGACCGCTCCGGCGATGAATGCGAACACCACCACCATGGCAATGGCAAGATGCGACATGTAATAGGCCGCAATCGGAGCAGCCACACACGCGACGACTCCCACCACCATCGGTGCTCCAAGACCACGATTGCTGGTTTGCGTGAAGAATTCGAGCGCGGCAATCGCCAGCACTACCATGACCAACGCCATCACCGCGGCAGGACCCACGAACGACGTGCCAACGAACAGCACCACCAGAACGAGGCCAACGATGACGGCCGAACTCAGGTTGCGATCGTTGCCGATGGGGCGAGGTTGCGTTCCGGAATCACCTCGATCCGGACGAGCGCGGCGAACCTGACTCGGACGTGCCGGTGCTGGACGACGCGGTGATCGATCGCGCACGGTCGGACGCGACGGATCCGCAGTGCGGTCACGCGAAACGGGTCGGGAGATGTCGCCGGTGCGGTCGCGCATGGTGGGATGCGTGTCGGATGCACGACGAGCACGTTGATCCGTGGAGTCGCTGCCGATTCGAATGCGTCCTTCGGGAGCCGGACGGCTCACGGGTGGCGGCGACATCGGACGGCTCGGCTCGCGAACGGGGCGCGAGGCGTCGCGCGTGCCCGGTTTGCTCGGGTCGCGAGGTTGCACACCAAAACGTGGGCTCTCCCCAGTGGGCTGCTCACTCCAGTGCGGCAACTGCGCGGTGTCGGTGGAGTCGACGCTGATGGCTGGTGCAGAGTCGTCGGAGTCGGCGAACTTCACTTCCCCGAACTCGTCGCCGAAGTCGATGGTGTTGTCGCGAAGCTCACCGGTGGTTTCGTTCGAATCGGTGTCATCGCGTCGATCATCGGACATTGCTAAACCTCCATCACTTCTTGCTCTTTGCGGGCTGCGGCTTTGTCGATGTGGTCCACGTGTTCTTGGGTCATCTTGTCGAGTTCCTTTTCGGCACGCTCGAGATCGTCCTTGGAGAAGTCGCCGTCCTTCTCTGCGGTCTCCATCGCCTTGCGCGCATCACGGCGAATGCCACGAATGGTGACACGACCCTCCTCGGCGATGTTCTTCACCACCTTGACGTAGTCCTTGCGCCGCTCTTCGGTGAGCGCCGGAAACGCCAGGCGGATGACCTGTCCGTCGTTGCTCGGGTTCACACCAATGTCGCTGGCCATGATCGCCTTTTCGATTGCAGCAATCGCCGTGCGATCGTGCGGCTTCACCACCAACATGCGGGCTTCGGGCACCTGGAAACTGGCCAGCTGCTGCAACGGCACCGGCGCACCGTAATAGTCCACGTTCAGCTTTTCGATCAGTGCAGGAGACGCACGGCCCGTGCGCACGGCCACGAACTGATGCTGCACGTGCTCGACGGCCTTGTCCATCTTGTCGAGCGACTCGAGCAGTGTGTCGTCGATCACGCGACTAGCGTACCGATTTCTTCGCCCTGGAGTATCGCACGCAAATTGCCGCGCTGCAGCAAGTTGAACACGACGATCGGCAACTTGTTGTCCATGCAGAACGTGATCGCGGTGGAGTCCATCACGCGCAAACCCTTGTTGATCACATCGAGGTGCGACAATCGCGAAAAACGTGTGGCATTTTTGTCCAACTTCGGGTCGGCGGAGTAGATGCCGTCCACGCCGGAGTGCGTTCCCTTCAGGATTGCCTGCGCCTCGATTTCCGCAGCGCGAAGAGCGGCCGCGGTGTCAGTGGTGAAGAACGGATTGCCGGTTCCACCAGCCAAGCTGACGATGCGTCCCTTCTCCAGGTGTCGCTCGCAGCGACGACGAATGTACGGCTCGGCCACCTTGGGCATCTCCACCGCGGTCATTACGCGCGAGTGTTGACCTGCGCGCTCGAGTGCGTCCTGCAGTGCCAGACCGTTGATCACCGTGGCGATCATTCCCATGTAGTCGGCTTGGGCTTGGTCCATGCCACGGCCACTGCCCTTGGTGCCGCGCCAGAAGTTGCCGCCACCCACCACGACGGCGATGTCCACGCCGAATTCCTCGCGAGCGTCACGAAGTTCGCCGGCCAACTGGGCCAACACGTCGTTATCGAGCCCAAAGCCCGACTTTTCGGCGAGTGCCTCACCCGACAATTTCAATACCACTCGTTTCCAGCGGGGCTGGGTGCGAGCAGTCATGCGTCTCTGAGATTACCCGATTTCCACTTGGGCGAACCGCACAATTGAGGCGGAGCCAATGATTTGCTTCACCGACTGCTTGTCGTCCTTGGCATACGGCTGCTCCAACAGGCACAAGTCCTTGAAGAAACCGTTCAGTTTGCCGTCGACGATCTTGCCGATTGCAGCCTCGGGCTTGCCTTCGTTGCGGGTTGCAGTTTCCAACGTGGCTCGCTCGGCGGCCACGATGTCGGCGGGAACTTCGTCACGAGTGAGGTACTTGGGACGTGCGAACGCGATGTGCACGGCAATGTCGTGGGCCAACTCCTCGGTTGCACCCTTCATTTCCACCACCACCACGTTGACACCCCGACCACCCTGCACGTGCATATAGGAGTCCATGATGTTGCCGGCTGCTGCTTCGAAGCGCACCACTTCGCCGAGTTCGATCTTCTCCTTGAGGAGAATCTTCAGGTCGTCGAGCTCCTTGGTTCGCTCCGACACCGCTGCTTCGTTTTTCGCGCGCACGAGATCGGCCAAGGTTTGTGCTTCGGCGACGAACGACTCGCTGGATGCCACGAAATCCGTTTCACACTTCAGCTTGACGATGGCAGCAAGTGGACAATCGATGGACAACGCCACCACGCCCTGATTGTTGTCGCGGTCGGAACGCTTGGCGCTCGCCGCCAAACCTTTCTCGCGCAACCATGTCTTTGCTGCCTCGACGTCGCCGTTGGCTTCCTCGAGTGCCTTCTTGCAGTCCATCATTCCTGCACCGGTCGCCTGGCGCAGTGCTTGAACGTCCTTGGCGTTGACAGCCATTAGTTCGCCTCACCCGCCAACTTGGCATCGCGTGCGGCTTGCGCTGCTGCGGCCTCGGCACGGGCGCGAGCCTGATCGGCGGCGAACACCGCGTTGTCGACCACGGCCGTTGCAGGATTCTGCACCTGACCGCCGGCCTTCTCGGCGATGAAGCGACCTTCGGCGATCGCCTCGGCGATCACGCGGGTCATGAGTTCGTTCGCACGGATGGCGTCGTCGTTGCCCGGGATTGGATACTGCACCAGGTTGGGGTTCACGTTGGTGTCCACCACGGCGATTACCGGGATGTTGAGCTTGTTGGCTTCGGTTACCGCGAGGTGTTCGGTTGCGGTGTCGAGTACGAAGATGGCATCTGGCAAACGAACCATGTTGCGGATGCCCGACAGGTTGCGCTGCAACTTGACGAGTTCGCGCGACATGAGCAACGCTTCCTTCTTGGGAATCTGGGCCCACTCGGGTGATGCACTCAGACGCTCGAGTTCGATCATCTTGGACACACGCTTGGAGATGGTGCCGAAGTTGGTGAGCATGCCGCCGAGCCAACGCTCGTTGATGTACGGCATGCCGGAACGCTCGGCGTAGTTCTTGATCGGGTCTTGTGCTTGCTTCTTGGTGCCGACGAACAGCACTACGCCGCCACCGGAGGCAAGTTGACGCACGAAACCGTACGCGGTTTCGATACGGGTGAGCGTCTGCTCCAGGTCGATGATGTGGATGCCGTTGCGTTCACCGAAGATGAAGCGCTGCATCGTGGGATTGCGACGCTGGGTTTGGTGTCCGAAATGGACTCCCGCCTCGAGCATCTGTCGCATGCTGATGATGGCCATGGTGTTCTCCTTCCTGTGGTTGGTGGACACGAACCGTTGCGCCGAGGCGACCACAGGTGTGCGGATCGTGGAAGTTGATATGTACGTGCACTGATTGCTCAGCCGTCGAGACGCTATCGGGAGCGAGCAGGGCTTCCACCGCACTCGGATCGGCGACGTATCACCGGCCGCGACATGTCAGGGGTCGCGACGCGTCAGGGGTTGCGGACACAACCCACCGTTGTCCCACGGCCGAGCGTGACGCGATAGCGCGGTGCGGCTGGCGCGCCAACGGATCCACCGCCAGTCGCGTTGGCGCCATGCGTCAGCGTGAGCGGGTCCACATATTCCTCTCCCACGCGAACTCCCACGTGTAGCGCTGCAGCGGTGCCGAGCACATCGCTACGTCGCACCACGTCTCCCCGAACCACCACCACATCGCCAAGCCCGCCGTAGGTCACCCGCACGCGCGCATCGGCGCTGGCGCGCACCACCACGTACTGCACCCTGGCCACCGTGCCGACGTACACCACCTGGCCACGCAGCCCGGAGTACACCGGCGAGTTGGGTGGCAAAACGTATTCGATGCCACGATTACCCGCGCATCGTGCGCACTCCGGTGCACGAAACGGGTCGAACACCGTCGCATTGCTCGGCAACATCAAACACACTCCGAGTGCGAGTGCGGACAACATCCCGGAAACTGCTAGGCCAATTCAGCGAAAGTCGGCAGCAGCCAGGTAGCCACGCATTTGCAGCACGGCCTTGGCATGAATCTGCGATACACGACTCTCGGTGACGTCGAGCACTTCACCGATTTGGGCGAAGGTGAGGTTCTCTTCGTAATACAGCAGCAGCGTGGTGCGCTCCCGCTCGGGCAACTTACGAATGGCTTCGTGCATGGTGCGACGCAACTCGCCAGACTCCATCGCGGCATCCGGATTGGTGGCGCGCTGAAAATCGCTCGAGTCGGGCATGGCGTGCGAATCCATCGCCACATGGTCGAGCGGACCTATCGCGCTCGATGCCACATCCGACAACCACTCGTGCAGCTCCTCTGCACTGATCTTCAGACGCTCGGCAATCTCGGCATCGGTGGCGGGCCGACCGAACTCGTTTTGCAAGTCGGTGATGGCAACCTCCACTTGCCGTGATCGAGCGCGCACCGAACGCGGCACCCAATCGAGCGAGCGCAAACTGTCGAGAATCGCGCCACGAATTCTCGGCACTGCATACGACTCGAACTTGACGCCCGCTGTCGGTATGTAGCGGTCGATCGCCTGCACCAAACCCACCACACCGGCACTCACCAAGTCGTTGGTCTCCACACGTTTGGGCAGACCCGCCGACAAACGACCGGCAACGAACTTCACGAGTGACGCGTAGTGCACCACCAACCAGTCGCGTGCCACACCGTCCTTGGTGGCCTGAAAACGCTGCCATGCCTCGTCGACCGTGAGCCGTTCCGTACGTGGATTCATGCGCGTGGATGCGACGCCCCGTACGCCGTTTTCAATCGTTCTTTGCTCACATGCGTGTAGCGCTGGGTGGTGGCCACATCGGCATGACCGAGCAATTCTTGCACCGCACGCAGGTCGGCGCCGTTGTCCAACAAGTGCGTGGCAAAGGTGTGTCGTAAGGCGTGCGGATGCGTCGGCGACACGGCGCGGTCGTCGATGAGGCGCCGAACGTCGCGCGGTGTGATGCGCTTGCCTCGATGGTTGAGGAAGAGCGCGATCTCGTCGGCCAGCACCTCGCGGCGCGCCTTCAACCAATCGCGCACTGCTTCGACTGCCGGCTTGCTCACCGGCACCTGGCGTTCCTTGTTGCCCTTGCCCATCACACGAACGACACCGCGGCGCGCATCGATGGAGTCGACGTCGAGAGAACACAACTCGCTCACACGAAGGCCACTGCCGTACAACATCTCCACCACTGCATCGTCGCGCAGGTGTCGCCACCGCGGATGTTCTTGTGGGTGATGCTCCAACAATGCGCGTAGTTGCTCGGCCGTCAGCACCTTGGGCAGGCGACCCTTGTCCGACGGTGTCTTCACCCCCACCGTGGGATCGACCTTCACCTTGCGATTGCGCGACAACCAGCCGAAGTAACGAGCAAGAGCGGCCTTCTTTCGCGAGATGCTCCTGCGAGCCAACTTGCTCGTGGTGAGAAACGCAACGTACGACCGAATGTGTTGCTTGGTCACCTGCGCGGGAGCCGTGACGCCGTGGCGATCCACCCACTCCACGAACAACCGAACGTCGCGCTGGTAGGCGCTCACCGTGTTGGGGGACGCCGCGGTGAGCGACACGACGAAGCCGTCGAGATTCCACTGATCGGCCCGGCTCACCTCCAAAACGGTAGTTCCCGCTCGCACACATGGCCGATGCATGTGTCACGCAGACACCAATGCCGTGGCACGGCCCACTCATGGAGACACCAAGGCTTCCCACCAGCCAGCGTTCGCGGTTACCCAACCTTGTGATTCCAGATGTCCGATTCGCACCGCTACGTCGTGTATTGGCAGTCTCACACGTTGCACCAATTGGTCGAACGTCAGCGGCTGTTGCACCAGAGCCTCGAGCACGACTCGGTCGTCGGGTGACGGCGGCACCCGCGTATCGCGATGCGTGCGATGGCGTTGATGATCAAGCCCCAATGCAACGAGTACGTCGGTGGCATCACGCACCGGTGCGGCACCTTGCGACAACAGTTGGTTGGTTCCGGCACTCGTAGTACTGAGTGGTGCGCCAGGCACGGCCATGACGGTGACGTCACGCTTCAGCGCTTCTTCGACCGTGATCATGGAGCCACCGGTTTCGCGCGACTCCACCACCACCAGCACCTCGCTGAGTGCGGCCAAGATTCGATTTCGCAACGGAAATCGGAACGCATCGGGGGCACAACCGGGCGGTGATTCGGACAACAACACGCCGTGCTCCACCACCGAGCCCCACAACGTGGCGTGCTCGCGCGGATATACCACGTCGAGACCGGACGCGACCACGGCAATCGGCGGCGCAGCGTCCTTTGCCGCAGCAATCCCCGGCGGCGCAGCGTCCCTTGCCTCGAGCGCGTCGAGTGCACCGAGGTGTGCAGCCGCATCGATGCCGCGCGCCAACCCCGACACCACCGCCACACCGTGAGCGGCCAACTCACACGACAACCTCCGTGCGAAGTGACGCCCGGCGGCGCTTGCTGCACGCGTGCCCACCACTCCCACACGTCGATGCCGGAGCGCGGGCATGTTGCCACGAGCAAACAGCACTGCCGGCGCACTGGGATCGCCCCGCAACACTGCGGGGTACTCGGCATCCTTTGCGAGCAACACCAGCATGTGGTGGGCTTCGAGCGACTCCGCAATGTGCACCAACAATTGGTCGGTGGCCGACCGTCGCCACATTCGACCCAAATCGTGTTGACCAAGGAGAGCCGCCATACGAGCGGTCGGAGCGAGTTCACCACGAATGGTTCGCCATGCTGTGTGCGCACCGAGCTCGTTCATCAACACGCGCAGTCGTTGCGGACCCACCTGTGGAAGCGATGCGAGCGCAGCGGCGACGACATGCTCACTCACCGCGGTCGTGATCTCGCGGTGGACCGACGTCATCGTGGCCCGCCACTCAACTGCGCCAAGTTGGTTCGCATGCGCAGCGCTGCTGCAACGTGCGCTTCGCCGACGACTTCCGGTGCTGCATCCAGATCGGCAATGGTGCGCGCCACACGTCGCACACGATGCAACCCTCGTCCGCTCAATCGCCCCACTTCCAACTCGCGACGTAGCAAGGCCCGCGCTGCGACGGATAGTGGAGCCACTCGATCGAGTTCGTCCACTGCGATTGCGGAGTTCGGACCACCGCCACGCAGTTGTGCCAGGTGCCGCGCGGCAACCACTCGTTGACGCACCACAAGTGAGCTCTCGCCGTCGACACCGTCGACGAGGTCATCCACCTTCGGCAAGCCGACACTCACGCGCAAGTCGAAGCGGTCCAGCAGCGGACCAGAGAATCGACGGAGGTACTTGGCGCGCGCAGCATCGTCGCACACGCACACCCCGGGCGTGCCCGCACCACACGGACATGGATTGGCGGCGGCCACCAACAAACACCTCGCCGGAAACGCGAGTGTGGTTCGCGCGCGAGAAACATGCACCACACCGTCCTCCAACGGCTGACGCAAAGAGTCGAGAACGCTCGGTGCAAACTCGCCGAGTTCGTCCAGGAACAACACACCCTCGCTCGCCAACGAGATCTCCCCGGGTCGCATCGCTGCAGTGCCACCCCCGATGAGCCCAACAAGAGAAATGGAATGGTGCGGGGCACGAAACGGTGGATGCGTCACTCGCCCGCTGGCCGGCATCGACACGTGCGCCGCAGAGTGCACCATGGTGCACGACAGCGACTGTTCGTTGGTGAGCGTCGGCAGGATGCTGGGCAGCCGTCTCGCCAGCATGGATTTTCCCGCTCCGGGTGGACCCACCAACAACAGGTGATGCGATCCGGCAGCGGCGACCTCCAATGCGTGACGTGCGACCGGCTGACCGCGTACATCAGCAAGGTCGGGCAAATGATCACGTTCGTTGGTATCCACCACCGTGCCTTCACCCAACCATTCGGCTTCACCGCGCAAGCAGGCAACTGCGTGAGCCAGATCCGACGCCACCACGACATCGCTGGCACCGGCTGCGCGAGCCGATGCAGCATTGCTCGCAGCAACCACCACCCGCCGATCGCGCACCGCACCCACTAGTGGCGCTGCGCCAACCACGCCGCGCAACGAACCATCGAGCCCCAACTCGGCAACGAAGGCGAACTGATCGGAGATGTTGGTTGGCAGCTGCTCATCGGCGACGAGAACGGCGATGGCAATCGCCAGATCGAGACCCGAGCCGCCCTTGCGTTCGCCGCTCGGCGCAAGATTGACCGTTATTCGACGATTGGGCCACGAGAACCCTCGTGACAAAAATGCCGCACGCACTCGATCGCGACTTTCACGGCACACTTCGTCGGGTTGTCCGACGATGGTGAACCCGGGCAGACCGACTCCGACGTGAACTTCAACATCGACGGCGCGTCCGACGACGCCCAACAATGTGGTGGAACGTACCGTGGCAAACACCGACATCCTCCAGGGAAATACATCTGTGATGGGCCGCCACCTGTGAGAATGGAACGACGATGAGACTTCTCCCCAGTGGTGTGCACGGTCGAACCGAAACTTGCAGAAAATCTTTCTCGGGTTTCGCCGTCGCGCTCGCAACCGTGATGGCGACCTCCACCGCTTGTGCCGAAACGCCACGTACCGCCACGAACTTTTGCCGAGTGCTCGCCGACCGGATCGACGACATCACCACCACACCCACCAGCAACTCCGAGATTCAGCGACTCATCGAGCACTACGACCGTTTGGTGGAGGTAGCCCCGATCGAAGTGGAGGCCGACCTCGCGACCCTCCGCGACCTCTTCGTGCTGGCGTCGCAAGTCGACGTCAACGATCCCGCCAGTGTGCAGGCGGTTGCCGATGCGGCCTATGCCGCCGAGCGCGCCGCCGATGACGCCGGGGTGTACGCGGGTGCCACGTGTGGCGTGGACTTGTCCACGGGCTTTGCCGTTCAGACGCCAGCAACGACACCAGAGACGACTCCCACAACGACGCCGTAGCACAACGTCGAATCAGCGCGCGTTGGCGCGCTGCGAGATGAACTCGTTAGCGGATTTCTCCGCGCTTCACGATGACCTTGTCGACCAGGCCGTATTCCTTGGCTTGCTCGGCACTGAACCAGCGGTCGCGCTCGGAGTCGCGCTGAATGTCTTCCACCGATTTGCCGGAGTGCAACGAGGTGAGTTCGGCCATGCGACGCTTGATGAAGGCCAACTGCTCGGCCTGAATGGCGATGTCGGCAGCCTGACCACGCAAACCAGCAAGCGGTTGGTGCATCATGATGCGCGCATTCGGTAGTGAATACCGTTTGCCCGGCGCCCCAGCCGTGAGCAAGAACTGCCCCATCGACGCTGCAAGACCAACGCACACCGTGGCCACATCGCATGAGATGAACTGCATCGTGTCGTAGATGGCCATTCCGGCGGTGATGGAGCCACCGGGTGAGTTGATGTACAACCACACGTCGGCCTTGGGGTCTTCGCCCTCGAGGAACAACAACTGTGCACAAATCTGATTCGCAGCGGCATCGTCGACATCGGAACCCAAGAGCACCACGCGACTCTTCAACAAACGATTGAAGATGTCCCCCCGTGGATCGCTGGCGCCATCCAAGGCCATGGGCGAAAGCGGTGCGTGTGCTGGAAGCAGTGGCGATGTCATGCGCGCAAGGCTAACGGTTGCACTCGGTGGCAACGGGACTCTGGTTTGCGTGATGTGTCATGGCTTGGGTGTTTCGCGGCGGATACCGCTGAACACCACGGCTACGCGCTCGTCGTCGTTGATTCGATCCCGAATCGCCAACACGCCCGCCAATCCCGCAGCACCCGTGGGACTTACATCAATCGTGGTTGTGCGATGCGCAAGTGCGTACGCCTCGTGTACGAGTTGCTCGGGCGCCACCACCGGGAATCCCCCGCTGGCTCGCATCGCGCGACACACCGACACCCAGTCGTACGTTTCGTCATCCAGAATGCCGTCGGCGAACGAAACGGGAGTCGTTGGCCACGGTGTCATGCATTCGCTCCAATGTGCGGCCGCCTGATTCATAGTGGAGAACTTTCCACTCGCTTCCCATGCGTGCGCCAGCGGTGCACAACCCTCGGCCTGCACGGCATGCAGCGCAGCACGCGTTCCACCGGCGTGAAACCCTTCGGCGAGACTGGCCGCAAAGGCGCCACCACCGGATTGCACGAACAGTCGCGCGATGAGCGGTGGTTCCATGTGCTCGGCGACGTACGCCATCTCCCAACCAATGGTGCGTCCGCCATCCAGGCACCAGGCATTCTCGGGCCCTTGCACTCCGAACGGAATCGCTCCGTCAGCAACTGCTTCGCGGAATCGAAACACACATGGGTCGCCGGCCGGATCGGCTGGGCGGCGTGGACAATGCTGCACGTTGGCCCCGAGCGTTCGAAGACGTGCCACCAACGCGGCGTCGGCCCACTCCGGCACGAACACACTGATGGGCCAGTCCACTGCCTTGGCCAAGGTGCTTGCGGCAAACGCCGCGTTGCCGCACGAGGCAATTGCCAACGACGGACGCGACGTGCTCCCCCACGGTGCAAGCCCGAGTCGCTCGGCCGAAACCAGATGCAACAACTCGGTGAAGAGGTGACGCGACTTCTGCGAACCTGCAACGTTGTGGGTTTCGTCCTTCACCCAAACACCACCCGAAACGGAGAATCCGAGTGCATCCGACAGTGCATCTGCACGCGCAAACGGTGTGAACACGAAACCGGTTCCCGCCACCGAAGCAACTTGGGCGTCAAGTTCGATGATGAGACCATCGCGATCGGCCTCGCTCATGCCATGGGCATGGGCGAATGCATCCCAGGCGAGATAACGACGAAACGCAATGAACGGGTTTGCGTGCTTCGCACGTCGCAATGGTGCGACGTCACTTTCGATCAGCAGTACGTGATGTCGATCGTTTTCAATGGCATTCGGACAACGCCAGGAAAACGGCGTATCGATCGCCACGCTGGTGCCACAAGCGGCACATCGCAAACCCCGAACTATGGGTGGAGTCGCCTTCGGGTTGGCGCGCAGCACGTCAACCAGCGACGCGGTGGTTGAACTCGTCGATCATCGCATCCCACGCCGGAACGAAGCGACGCAAGTCGCGCCAGAACGTTTGTGATCGCCGCGCTTCGAACACATCCACCGGGGTGCCTTGCTGCTCCACCCAGGTGTAGTAGCCGAGGTTGCACACGCGATTTCGGTCGCGTTCGTCGCAGTCGAGCATGTGATTGGTGGTAACGGCCCCGAGATGCTCGGCGAACACTTCGGCGGCATCCGTGGTGGTGAACTCGCCCTTGAAGCGGCGCGCAAGCGTCTTTCGGCGTTCGCTCGGGTACAAGTCGGCACCGTCGGTTGCAATGGTGATGAGAGCGTCGTTGGGGCCGTAGCCGCGCAACTTGGCAACCTTGATCGCTGCGATCACGTTGGCAATCGCAGAGAAACCAAAGTGCTTGAGCGTGTGCAGGATGTTCTCCGGCACGCCCTTTCGCTCGTGCAGGTAGCGGAGGCCTTCGTCGGTGTTGAACAACACGTCGAGTTCGTCGGTGGCGCGATCGGAAACGTCGATCACCAAGTCGGTGTTCATCACGTTGTGAATGAGAGGAATGTGTTTGTCGCCGATGCCCTGGATGTTGTGTTCGCCGTAGCCGTTCTCCAACATGGTCGGACACTCGAGCGCTTCCACCGCGCCAATGGATGTGCCGAACAGATCCTTCAAGCGATCGCCGGCGGCGATGGTGCCGGCAGAACCCGTGGCGCTGGTGAACGCCGCCAAGCGCAACTGATCGTTACCGGTGCGCGCACGCACGGTGTCGAACACGTGGGCAAGCGCATTGCCCGTGACCTGCCAGTGCACCAAGTGGTTGGCGAATTCACAGAACTGGTTGAAGATGAAGTTGCGCGGATCCTTGCGCATGTCGTTGCAGGCGTCGTAAATCTCCTTCACGTTGCTTTCGGTGCCAGGAGTGCGAACGATGTCGCCCGGGTCGCTCGTCCAATGATCGAGCCAGTCGAAGCGCTCCTGAGACATTCCCGCCGGCAACACCGCCACACCGCGTGCACCCATGATCTTGCTGATTGCCACACCGCCACGCGCATAGTTACCCGTGGATGGCCAGATGGCGCGATGTTGGGTCGGGTCGAATTGCCCGGTGATGATGCGCGGCGCCAAGCAGGCGTAGGCGGCCAACACCTTGTGTGCGGTGATCATCGGGAAACGATCGCCGAACATCACGATGATGGGGCTTTCGATGCCGGTGAGCGAAGACGGCAACACGATGTGATCGGGCACGGCAACGCGGTTGCCCGACATGTCGTTGTACCAATGCACGCGGAACAAATTGCGTGCATCGGGCGCGTTCTTGTCCACACCCTTGGTGAGGGATGCATCGATCAAACGCGGGTCGGAGAGTTGCGCGAACGTTGGCAGCACCACGTTGCGTTCACGACAACGAGCGATGCTGTGTTCCAACGCTTCGGTATTGACCACGGAGTCGGCGAGCCCGAGTTGTTCCACCATGGCGGCATCACGAAGGGATGAGGCGGAAGCGGTGGTCGTCACCTTTACATTCTGTCAAACGCTTGGTGGCACGACTACCCTGAACGAACGCGGGCCGGCGTAGCCCAATGGCAGAGGCACGGCGCTTAGGACGCCGCCAGTGAGAGTTCGAGTCTCTCCGCCGGCACGAAAGCGATGAACGATGCACCCTGAGCCCACCCCCAACGCCACGAACGTGCACGAACTCTCCACCCCTGCCGTCCTCGTGGATATCGACACTCTCGAGCACAACCTGTCGACCATGGCTGCCGTGCTACCCGGTGCACTCCTGCGGCCGCACGTGAAGGCCCACAAGAGCACCGCTCTCGCCGAGATGCAACGGCGACACGGACATCGTCACTTCACGTGTGCCACGGTGCGCGAGATGGTGGGCATGGCGCGCGCTGGTTTGGGCGACGACCTGTTGTTGGCCAACGAAGTCGTCGATGCCGATCGCTTGCGCGAACTGGCCACGCTCCAAGACGACGCAATGATCACCGTCGCGGTGGACTCCGACGCCACCGTCGACGCAGCTGCTCGCGCAGGAATTCACCACGTCCTCATCGACGTGAACATCGGCTTGCCACGATGCGGATGCCCACCTCACGATGCCGCACGACTCGCGCAACGGGCACGTGACCGCGGCATGGCGGTGCGCGGCGTGATGGGTTATGAAGGACATCTCATGGTGTCGAACGACCGCAATACTCAACGACGTGACACGTTGGCAGCAATGGACGTGCTGCGATCGGCAGCCAGCGAGGTTGGCGGCGAAATTGTTTCGGCTGGAGGCACCGGCAACCACGACGTGCACGCGGCCAACCGTGCGCACACCGGCGTAACCGAAGTGCAAGCGGGTTCGTACGCGCTGATGGACACGTATTACTCCACGCTCGGTTTACCGTTTCGCCAAGCCATCAGCATTCTTGGCACGGTGATTTCCACGCAAGAAAAGTGGGCGGTGGCCGACGTGGGTTTGAAGAGCCTCGGCATGGACCACGGCAACCCGAGCATTGCTGGACACAAGGTGTGGTTTTGTTCCGACGAACACCTCACCTTTGCAACGGAGAAGCCCGCAGACGATTCCACTCGCGTACCGCAACCCGCTGTTGGCTCGCGCATTCGTGTGATTCCTGCACACGTCGACCCCACCATGTCGATGCACGACTCCTTCTATCTGGTGCGTGGCGACCAGGTGCTCGACCGACTGCCCATCGATCTGCGCGGCTGGTAGCTCCTCGGCGCGGCCGGGTTGTCTCAGCGCGAACTATTCGGCGCGTAACCGTGCAGCCAGCGCGCGAAACGCCGCGCCGCGATGGCCGAGCGCGTGCTTTTCCTCCACGCTCATCTCGGCGAACGTTCGGTCGGCAACGCTTCGGTCAGCAACGCTTCGCGCACCCGAGAAAGCTTCAGCCGGCGCTCCGCCGGGGTGCGGCACGAACACTGCGTCGTAGCCGAAGCCGCGTTCGCCCCGCTCTGCTTGCGCAATGTGTCCCTCACACACGCCCTCGGCCCACAACTCCGAACCATCGGGATACGCGACGAGCGCAACGGTGCGGAATCTGGCCGTGCGTTGCTCGACTGCAACACCCTGCAATTCGTGCAACAGCTTGCGTCGATTGTCGGCGTACGTGGCATCGGGACCGGCGAATCGCGCGGTGTGCACGCCGGGAGCACCACCGAGTGCATCGACTTCCAACCCCGTGTCGTCGGCAACCGCCGGCAAGCCCGTTGCGTTGCAGATGGCGCGAGCCTTCAGTCGCGCATTGCCCAACAATGTGTCGGCGTCTTCCACGATGTCGCCAACAGAGTTCGGTCGTGGAAGAAGCTCCACAACACCGCGAAGCAGATCCTGGATTTCTGCAACCTTGTCGGGATTCGCCGACGCACAGACGAGTTGCTTCACACTCGCAGCGCCGTCCGTAACGGAAACGTCGTCACGCGCGCGATGCTGGTGGCACGGCGATGACCGCACGCTGCTGCTCGAACACGTTCGACAATCCCTGCTCGGCGAGCCCCAGCAACACATCGAGTTGTTCGCGTGAAAACGCTTGACCCTCTGCAGTGCCTTGCACTTCGACGAACTTGGCTGGACCACCTGCGAGCGGTGCCAACATCACCACGTTCATGTCCACCTCGGCCGTGCTGTCCTCCACGTACGGCAAATCGATGATCGGCGTACCCGAGTGGATTCCCACGCTCACCGCAGCACACAATGAATGCAACGGATTGTGCTTCAACGCCCCACCTTGCATCAACCGCGTGATGGCATCATGCAACGCAAGGTAGGCACCACAGATGCTCGCGGTGCGCGTTCCACCGTCTGCCTGCAGCACGTCGCAGTCGAGCAGAATCTGTCGCTCGCCGAGCACCTTCATGTCGCATGCCGAGCGCAGCGAACGTCCGATCAGTCGCTGGATCTCCACCGTGCGACTCGACTGTTTGCCCTTGGCTGCTTCGCGGTCCACTCGTTCCGGTGACGACCCCGGCAGCATCGAATACTCGGCGGTGACCCAACCCTTGCCGGAGCCCTTCATCCAACGCGGGACGTCTTCATCAACCGATGCCGTGCACAACACACGGGTGCGTCCGAACGACACCAGCACGCTGCCGCTTGCCATCTCGGTGAAGTCGCGTTGAAACGAAATGGGTCGCAATTCGTGTGGCTGTCGCCCGTCGGGACGACTGCCGTTGCCGTTGTTTGCTTTGCTCATGATGACGCTCCTGACATCCATGGTGACACTTCGCCGAGTTCGGGACCAAGCAGACGCTGTCCAAGTGAAGCAAACCAGTCCACGTCGCCGGAGGAAAAGAAACGTCGGCTTCCTACGGCATCCGCTGGTGCTTCAATCCCTCGTGTCTCGAGCAGATCTCGTGCCGCGAACGCGGTTTCGTTCGCGCTGCTCACCAACACCACCCCACTGCCCATCACCTGCTGGATCACCGGCGCAAGATATGGATAATGCGTGCAACCAAGCAGCAACGCATCCACGCCGGCGTCCTTCAACGGAGCCAGCAGGCGATTCGCCAGCACTGTCACTTCGTCACCATCGGTTTGGTCGCGTTCGACGAACTCCACGAAGCCGGGACACGCCGCCGAAGTCAACTGCACCTCGGCACCGATTGCATCCACCGCAACGTCGTAGGCCTTGGAGGAAATGGTGCCCACCGTGCCGATGACACCAACTTTGCCGTTGTGCGTCACGCGTACCAAGGCACGCGCGCCAGGTTCGATGACGCCGATCACGGGTACGGGCAGCGTCGCCGACAACACCTCGAGTGCCACCGAAGCTGCGGTGTTGCACGCGACCACGATCATCTTTGCGCCGTGATCGCGCACGAGGCTTTCTGCAAGTTCCACTGCATAGCCACGCACCTCATCGGCGGGTTTGTTGCCGTACGGATAACGGCCCGTATCGCCGATGTACACGAGCGACTCGTTGGGCATCAAGTCGATCAACGATCGCATCACGGTGAGACCACCGAATCCGGAGTCGAATACACCGATCGGTGATTCGCGGTTCAACACCATGCGCTTCGTAGGCTATTGCGCGGTGCAGATGACGACGTTGATGGCGAGACGTGCACCGTGCTGACCGCCACGTTCATGGCGCTCGCCGCTGCGTGTTTGCACGCCGGATGGAACCTCGCCGTCAAGCGAAACACCGACTCGGGTCTTGCATTGTGGGGACAGTTCTTCATCGCCATGTTCATCGCCGGCGGGGCGCTCATCGGATGGTGGCTGTTTTTTGACGGGCCGAGTTTCGCGTGGCAATACACGCTGCTGTCGGGCATCACGCACCTTCCCTATTCGATGTTGCTCGTTCGCGCGTACAACACGGGTGACTTCTCCGTGTCGTACCCCATTGCACGCGGCGGCGGAGCCGTCGGCGCCGCGGTGCTCGGTATGGTGCTCCTCGATGACGTGCTCTCGCCGTTGACCCTGGCGGGCATCGTGATGGCAGCGGTTGGCTTCTTCCTGTTGTCGCGTGGCTCACTGCGCCAGATGCGATTCGCGCTCGCTACGGCGGTGATCATCGGCATCTACACGGCAATCGATGCCACGGGTGTGCGTGAATCCGCGGATCCCGCGGCCTATGCATTGAGCATTTTCGTCACCACCGGGATGACCGTGTCGGTATGGACGTTCATCACGCGTCGCAAGGAAGCACTCGTAGCGCTACGCATGCAGTGGAAACAGTTCGGCTTCGCGGCGATCGGAACGCTCGGTAGTTACTGCCTGGTGTTGTTGGCAATGCGGCAAGCACCCGTTGGTTATGTGGCGGTGCTTCGCGAATCGAGCGTGCTCATCGCGGCATTCGCTGGATGGAAGTTGCTCGGCGAAGTCGATCATCGACGACGCATCGGTGGCGCTGCCGTGGTGCTTGTGGGGTTGATTGCACTCGTTGCCGGCGGCTAGAAGTAGATGACTTTTTCGGCGTTCGATGCCGCGGTATCGAGATCCACCGTGTAGGCGCCAGTCGACAAGTACTTCCAGCCGCCGTCGCAAACGATGAAGACGATGTTGGCACTCTCACCACGCTCCGCGAGCTCGTTGGCCACCTTCAATGCACCAGCCAATGATGCGCCGGAGGAAATTCCGGCGAAGATTCCGCACTCCAGCACCAAGCGGCGCGTCATCTCGATGCTCTCGCGCGGTCGCACGATGCGCTTGCGGTCGAGAATGCTGCGACCCTTCCACAGCTCGAACACCGGCGGGATGTATCCCTCGTCCAAGTTGCGCAAACCTTCGACCAACTCACCGAGTGGAGGCTCCACGGCCACGATCTGAATGTCCTGGTTGTGTTCCTTCAGGTATCGCCCGACACCCATCAAGGTGCCGCTCGTGCCGAGTCCGGCGACGAAGTGGGTGATCTGCGGGCAGTCACGCAGAATTTCTGGTCCCGTGGTTTCGTAGTGCGCACGCGGGTTGGCTTCGTTGCTGTACTGATGCAAGAAACACCACTCCGGATGATCGGCTGCGAGTGCTTCCGCACGACGCACCGCACCATTAGAACCCTCGGGTCCCGGCGTGAGGATGATTTCCGCACCGAACACTTCGAGCATTTGACGGCGCTCGATCGACACGCTCTCGGGCATGAGGATGGTGATCGGGTTACCGGTGATACGCGCAATTGCTGCCAGCGCGATTCCCGTGTTGCCCGACGACGGTTCGAGAATTCGCTGACCCTTCACGAGACGGCCGGTTGCATACGCGCGCTTGATCATCGCGTTGGCGATACGGTCCTTCACCGAGCCGAATGGATTCTGACTCTCGAGTTTGGCGAACAGTCGCACATTGGCACTCGGCGACAGCTGGCTCACTTCCACCAACGGCGTGTTGCCGATGAGTTCGAGCACGCTCGCGTGCGACCGCTCCGCAATGTTCACTGCGTTGATGTCGCTCATGTCGTGCTCCAGGGGGTGAACTGCGCTGATGACACTCCCGGCGGAAAGGGTGAAATCCCGATAGGAGTTGTCAACAATCTACTGGCGCTCCCCAAGGGTGAGCGAGTCGCTCCAGGCGCCGGTCGTCACACCCGGTCGGTCGCGCCAGTGCCCTGAATGGCTCGTTGCGCCAGCGCCCCGAATGGCTTGCTGCGCCACTCTGCTGCCCTGGATTAGGGACGCTTTTCGACCGCCGTCTCGCTGATTTCGCCGGCAACGATGCGGTAATTACGCAGCCGCGGAGGGTCGTACTTCAAGCTCACGATGGCGTAGTTCCAGTTGGGGTCCGGCGCTTGGGCCACGTCGGTGGCACTCGGATAGGCCTCGGTTTGGGTGTGGCTGTGCACCACCCCGATGACGGCAAGGCCGCGATCATCAGCCGACTGCTCGACTCGCATGTAGTCCTTCGGGTCGAGCGTGTAGATGATTGCCGAGGCGGCAGCGTTGCGACACGGATGGAATTCCGCCGCTTCGTCGCTACCGGCTGCGCCAACCAAGAGACCACACATCTCATGGGGCTTACACTCGCGCGCGTGATCGGCGATTTGCCGTTCGATTGCATCGGTAATCACGAGGCGCTGCGAACTCATGATGTGGAACGCTACCTAGGCTCAACTCACCACAATGGCAACGAAAAATGACGACACCACCGTGCTGGCAAGCAATCGCCGCGCCAGACACGACTACACCATCCTCGACGTCGTCGAGGCTGGCATCGTGCTGCACGGCAGCGAGGTGAAGAGCGTTCGTGAGGGCCTCGTGCAGATTGCCGAGGCCTATGCACACGTGTCCCGTGGCGAAATGTGGTTGGAAAACATGCACATTTCGACGTACAAGTTCAGCCACGGTGTCGGCGCACACGAGCCTGTATACCCGCGGAAGTTGTTGCTCAACCGCAGCGAAATCCGCCGCCTCTCCGAACGCATGAACAAGGAACGGCTCACCCTCGTGCCCCTCGACGTCCACCTGCGCGGCGGTCGGGTGAAGGTGGATTTGGCCCTCGCCAAGGGCCGCAAGAAAGAAGACCGTCGCGCCGCAATCGCCGAGAAGGAGTCCAAGATCGAGATGCGCCGTGCTCTTGGTCGCCAACGCCGCGGCAAACCCGAGTAGCCCCGTCGCAACGGTCGCATAGGGGACGTCCGTCACGCAACCGCACAACCGTGTCGCAAGCGTGCGTACACTGATGACGTTACGCAAGTTCAACGGGGCTGACAGGTTTCGACGTCAGTGTCGCTGGTCGAGCGTGCGACCCGAGTTGCTCAGACTCGAAAAACGGGGCATCCATACAACTGCCAACAAGCAGTTCGCTCTCGCCGCCTAATTCATTAGGT
>SXGR01101439.1_pt1 | contig 25918 bp, 13 predicted proteins | sample 3174711 | NCBI WGS metagenome assembly SXGR01 (sample SAMN11356860, study PRJNA531348) | freshwater metagenome | isolation source: freshwater sample F1-60 | place: China: Fuxian Lake, Yuxi | collected 2017-12-25
CGCCCTTCCTGCTGCTCGCCTACGACAAGCTGGTCGCGCCGCGCCTCGGCAATGCCGCCGAGCGCCCCCCGGCCGACGCGCCCGAGGCCGGCAAGGTGATCGTGGCCGGGCTGGGCCGGGTGGGGCAGGTGGTGGCGCGCCTGCTGAACGCGAGCGGCTATGCGCCCACGGTGCTGGACGACGACCCCGACCACGTCGAGGCCTCGCGCAAGTTCGGCTTCCGGGTCTTCTATGGCGATGCGACGCGCCTCGACCTGCTGGAGGCGGCCGGTGCCGGCAGCGCGGACTTCCTGATCCTGGCGTTGGACGACCGCGACGCCACCACGAGCCTCGCGGCGCTGGCGAAGAAACATTTCCCGAACCTGCGGATCATCGCGCGCGCGCGCGACATGCGGCACCTGTTCGAGCTGCGCGACCTCGGCGTGGAGGTGATCGAGCGCGAAACCTTCCGCGGTGCGATCGCGCTCGGTGAGGCGGCGCTGGCCGCCATCAGCGGCAATCCCGAGCGGGCATCCCGGGCTGTACGCGCCTTTGACGAGCACGATGCCGAGGTGCTCGCCAAGCTGTACGCGGTGCACAAGGAGTCACCAGACGCGCACGTATCGGTGTCGAACGAACTGCGCGACCAGCTCGTCCAGACGCTGTCGGAGGACAGGACGAAAATCGAGCGCCGGAAACCCGGCAACTGACCACGGGAGGAATGGCCATGCACGTTGAAGGCGGCTGCCGCCAAGGCGGCAAGGCTGGTGCCGATCCGCGCTGGATTGGATGATGGACCTGGAGTCCTTGCCGCAGTACCAGAAGCAGATCGTGCGCTGATCCCTCGCAACGGAGCACCTCGATGAGCACCTGGCAGTTCGGCGACGTACGCGTAGACCGTGTGCTCGAGTTCGAGCAGGCGCTGCTTAGCTGGCAGCACATCTTTCCCGCTGCCACTGCGCCGTCCGTCGATCGACAGCGCGAATGGCTGGAGCCGCACTGGATCGAGCCTGGCGGCGATCGGCTTATCCTCGCTTTTCACAGCTTTCTGATTCGCAGCGGTGGGCGCACGATCCTGGTGGACACCTGCGGCGGCAACGACAAGCCTCGCCCGCAGAAGCCGCGCTATCACAAGGCCCACTGGCCTTATCTGGAGCGCCTCGCCGCCACCGGCGTGGGACCCGAACAGATCGACTACGTGCTGTGCACGCACCTGCACGTGGACCACGTGGGCTGGAACACCCGATTGATCGATGGCCGCTGGGTGCCGACCTTTCCGATCGCCAAGTACCTGTTCGCCCGCGAGGAGTGGGCCTACTGGAGTGCGCACTACGGAACCGAGGCGTTTCGCGATGATCCGTACTACGTGGACAGCATCCTTCCAGTCATCGAAGCGGGTCAGGCGCAGTTCGTGGAATCGGATTTCGCCTTCGACGATCACGTGCGGCTCGTACCTTCTGCCGGCCACACGCCCGGACACGTGAGCGTGCACATCCGTTCGGGTGGACACGAATGCATCATGACCGGCGACATGATGCATCATCCCCTGCAGGTGGCCGAGCCCGACTGGAGCAGCTGTTTCTGTGTCGATCCTGCGCGTTCGGCCAGTACGCGCCGGTCGTTCTTTACGCAGCACGAAGGCACGCCGACGATCGTGCTGCCGGCGCATTTCGCCACACCGACCGCGGGCACGATCGTGCGGCACGGCAATTCGTGGCGTTACCGATTCTCCGGCACTTGATTCTTCTCCCCGTGAGAGGAACTTTCGGGTCCGGCGTACGGCGCTTCCGCAGGGCTTTCTCGGCGTGAACCAGGCGGGATGCGAAACGCAACGAGCGGCCGTGGCTGGCGAAGACTATGCTTTGCCTCCGATCCTTCCGATCTAAAGCGAACGCATGGACCTCCAACTGAAGGGAAAGTCAGTTCTCATCACCGGCGCCTCCAAGGGCATCGGGCTCGCGTGTGCGCGGGTGTTCGCCCGCGAAGGGGCGCTGCCGATCATCGTGTCGCGCAGCGCCGAGGCGCTCGCGGCGGCGGCGAAGGCGGTGCAGGGCGAGACCGGCGTCGCGGTACGCACCATCGCGGCGGACCTGTCGCGTCCCGGCTCGGCGGTGAAACTCGCTGCCGACGCGGGCGACATCGACATCCTGGTGAACAACGCCGGTGCGATCCCGGGCGGCAGTCTAGAGCAGATCGACGAGGCGCGCTGGCGCGAGGCCTGGGAGCTTAAGCTCTTCGGCTACGTCAACCTGATGCGCGAGGTACTGCCGCGCCTGCAGGCGAAGAAGTCGGGCGTGATCGCCAACGTCATCGGCATGGCGGGCGCGTCGCCGAAGTACGACTACATCTGCGGCGCGGCGGCGAACGCGGCGCTGATCGCCGCCACGCGGGCTGCCGGTGGCGCGAGCCCGAAGCACGGCGTGCGGGTGTTCGGCGTGAACCCGTCGGCGACGCGCACCGACCGCATCCTGTCGCTGACCAGGCAGCGCGCCCAGACGCTGCTGGGCGATGCGAACCGCTGGGAAGAACTGTTCCAGGACCTGCCATTCGGACGCCTGAAGGAACCCGACGAGGTGGCGAACCTGGTGGTCTTCGGTTGCTCGCCGATGGCGAGCTACCTGAGCGGTACCGTGATCGACCTCGACGGCGGCCAGTTGTTTGCGCCGTCAAAGCGCTGAGCGCCATGGCAACGAAAAAGCAGGGCAAGCGCGGCATGCCTGCGGCGCCGCGTACCGTGGTCGTGATCGGCGCCGGCCGCATGGGCGCCGACATCGCGCTCGCGTTCGCGATGGGCGGCTGGAACTGCGAGGTGGTAGAAACCGACGCCGCGATGCGCCAGCGCGCGAAGGCCTACTGGCCGAGGGAACTGGCCCGCCTGCGCGCCAAGTCCAGCCTGAGTCGCATTCGCCTTCACACGGAGCTGGCGCCGGTGCCGTGGAAAGCGGCGGATCTCGTCATCGAGACGGTTACCGAGAATCTGGCGCTAAAGCACCGGCTGCTGCGCAAGGTGGAGGCGCTGGTCGGTCCGCGCACGCTGATCGTGACGAACACCTCCAGCCTGCGTATCGCGGACGTGACCAGACCATTGAAGCACGCCGGGCGCAGCGCCGGGCTGCACTTCATGTTGCCCTCACACATCATGCTGACGGTGGAGGTGACCAGGGGGCCGAAGACATCCCCGGCGACCATGCGCCGGCTCCTGGTCTGGATGGAGGAACTCGGCAAGGTGCCGATCGTGCTCTCGCGAGACGTGCCCGGCATGCTGATCAACCGCGTCCAGCACGCGATGTTCCGCGAGATCTACCACCTGATCGACAGCGGCATCGCGCGGCCCGAGGACGTCGATCGGGCGGTGCGCTTCGGCTTCGGTTTTCGCTTCCAGTACGCGGGGCCGGTGGTGTCGCGCGATATCCACGGCCTGCCGGTGCACCTGGCGACGGCGCAAACCATCGTGCCGACGCTGCACAACGGCAGGCAGCCCGGCGCGCTGCTGCGCAAGCTCGTCGCCGCGGGCCATTACGGCGTAAGAACCGGGCGCGGCTTCTATCGCTGGGACACGAAGACCGTCGGGCGGCGCCTTGAACACTTCAGCCGCCTGATGGAGGGAGCGCTGGCGCGCGTGAAGCGGCGCGGCGAGCCGACGGAGTTCTGAACGCCGCCGGCGCCCGCAGCGCTCAGCTGAAGTGCTTGTCGCGCGGCGCGATGTGGCGGCGAAAGGCTTCACGCTCGCCCAGGCGTGCCAGCCAGTTCTCGAGCTGCGGCAGACGCGGGCAATCGAGGCGGCAGTGCTCGAAGCGCTGGATGGCGATGGCCGGAGGGATGTCGGCAATGCTGAATGCGTCGCCGGCAAGATAGGGCGAACGCGCGAACTGGCCCTCGAGCAGCGTCATCTTCTCCACCATCACCTTCCGCCACTCTTCAACTATCTGGGCGGAGCGTTTCTCCGGCGGCAGCCGCTCCAGGTGGTTGATGAGCGCGCTCATCGCCGGCTCCAGGCTGTAGTTGGACCACATCATCCACTTCAGGGCGTGCGCAAAGGTCTGTTCGCTGCCGCCGAACAGCTTCTCAGGCGCGTAACGTCGCGCGAGGTAGGCGACGATCGCGTTTGATTCCCACAGGATGAAGCCGCCGTCGTCGATGGTGGGAATCGAACCGTTGGGGTTCATCGCGAGATAGGCGGGCGTGTCGACGCCGCCGTAGGGCTTATGGCCGAGCCAGATGTGGCCTTTTTCGCCCATGGTGGCGCTGGCGAGCGTGAGTTCGTACGGCACTTCGGCCTCGGCGAGCGTCCACAGCACGCGCTGGGTGCAGGTGGAGGTCGGGCGGCCCCACATCTTCATCATGGCGAAACTCCACTTGGTCGTCTGATCGGGCGGCTACTATGCAGGCAGCCGGGGACGCCCGCAACACGATGCGGCGCCGGGTCCGCTAGACTTTCGCCATCTTGTTCGTTGAAATCTGCCGGGAGGAAACCATGCGTCGCATCGAACTGCTTTTCCGGGGACTGGCGGCCTGCACCGCGAGTGTCGTCGCGATCCTGGCGGCGATGCCGCCCGCCTATGCGCAAGCTTACCCGTCCCGGCCGGTGCGCCTCGTCGTGCCGTTCCCCCCGGGCGGTACTTCGGACGTCCTCGCGCGAATGCTGCAGCCGAAGTTCGCAGAGTTCATGGGCCAGCCGATCATTGTCGACAACAAGGGCGGCGCCGCGGGGGCGATCGGTACGGCGGAAGTGGCGCGCGCGGCGGCTGACGGCTACACCCTGCTCATCGTCGCCGACCCGTATGCGGTGATGAACCACCTCTACAAGCAGACACCGGACATCCTCACCTCCTTCGAGCACATCGTCATGACGACGACCTCGCCGAGCATGCTGGTCGGCAGCGCGGCGTTCGCGCCCGGCGCGGTGAAGGACCTCGTCGCCGCGGCGAAGGCAGGGGCGGGGGTGGTGACCGACGCCACGCCCGGCGCCGGCACGTTCAACCACCTGAGCGCGCTGCTGCTCGAGCAGGCGGCGGGCATCCAGATGACACATGTGCCCTACAAGGGCGGCGGCCCGATGGTGCAGGCGCTGCTCGGCGGCCAGGTGAACATCATGTTCATCTCCGCGCCGCTGGTGATGCAGCACGTTAAGGCCGGCAAGTTGAAGCCGCTGGCGGTGGGCAGCCGCCAGCGCATGGCGCAGCTTCCCGACGTGCCCAGCATCTCCGAGACCTATCCGGGCATCCAGCTCCTTGCGTGGTCGGGAATCGTGGCGCCTGCGGGCCTGCCGCGGGAAGCTGCCGCGCGCATCAACCGGGAGATGCTGCGCACGCTGGCCGACCCGGAGACCCGTCGCCGCCTCACCGAGAGCGGGTTCGATATCGTGGGCAGCACGCCGGAGGAATTCCTCACGTTCGTACGCGCCGAGCACGACAAGCTCGGCAAGGTCATACGTGACAACGGCATCAAGGTCGACTGAGGGCGACGAGGGTCGGTGCTGCCGGCGCCGTCGGCCTGTATACGCCGCACGCCTCAGTTGAAGCGAAAAGAGAGGCCGGCCGCCAATCGCGCTTCCAGCGGTAACGCGAGCGACCAGACGCGGCCATCCTCCACTTCGCCGACCCACTGGCAGCGCGGAAAATTCAGGTAGCAGCCGCGCCACCCGGATTCGTCTCCCGCATCGAGACCCGCCGCGCGGATCTCCGAGAGCGCCAGCATGCCGAGCGGGCTGTTTACGCCTACGCAAAGTGATTTTCCCAGCGCTTCGCGTGCGGTCCACAGCAGAGCGCAGGCAGTCGCCTCGTCTACGCTGCGCCCGGCAAGCCACGCCGATTCCGCCGCCGAACACTGCAGTTCGCCGGTGACCGCGCGCACCGCGTCTTCCGACATTGCCGAGGCCGTCTCGAGGTCGATTCCCATCGGCACCGCGGAGGGAAACGCGATTGCGAGCGCGAGTCCGTGCGAATGCGTAACGCTTACTGCCAGCGCCCCGGCGCGCGGGTGATCCACCAGTGGCTGGCCGTAGATGCCGCTACGGATCTCGATGCGGCGCAGATCCTGTTCCTCAAGCAGTTCAGCGAGTGCGCGCTTTGCGGCAAGTCGGCCGATGAGAAACGAGGTCCGCTTGGCGGCAAACCGGAGTGCCTCGAACGTGGTCTTCTCGCGCTGGCTGAGGAAGGCCTGGTCCTTGTCTTCTACTGCGCTGGCGATGCAGATCCGCTCGCTTGCATCCCCAAATACCAGCTCGAGCGAACGGGTGTTCGCGTGGCTCACGACACCTTCATCGCGGCACGCAGCTTTTCCAGGCCCTGTTCTATCGAGATCGCGGGCGCGTATCCGAGGTCACGTCGCGCAGCGGAGAGGTCGAACCAATGCGCGGTGGACATTTCCTGTACGACGAATTTCGTCAGGCGCGGCTCCGCGGGGTTGGCCGACAGGCGATGCGCAGATTCGAAACCCCAGGCGAGCGCGAGTGCGAGCCAGGGTGGGACCGACCGCGTCACGGGCGGTGCACCCGCGGCGCCGAGAAGACGGTTCACCATGTCCCACATCGGCACGGGTTCTCCCTGGGCGATGAAGTACACCTTGCCGGCAATGGGGGAGCCCGGCGCAAGCCGATCCGCGGCAAGCAGGTGCGCATCCGCGGCGTTGTCGATGTACACCGCGTCGATCAGGTTTTCGCGCGAGCCGATTCGCCGCAACTGCCCGCTTCTTGCGCGGGCGACGAGGCGCGGCAGGAGATGATTGTCACCGGGCCCCCAGATCAAGTGCGGTCGCAGGCTTACGGTGGCGAGTCCGGCATCATTTGCGGCTCGCACCGCCTGCTCGGCCAACGCCTTGGTGCGCGGGTAATGCGCGTGGAAATGCGCGGGGTAGGGCACCGACTCGTCGGCGCTTTCCATGTCCTTGCCATCGAACACCACGCTGGGCGAGCTCGTATAGACCAGGCGCTGGATATGGTGGTGGCGGCAGGCGTCGATGACGTTATGCGTGCCGACGACATTGGTGCGGTAGTAATCGTCGTATTCGCCCCAGATTCCCGGTTTCGCGCCGACATGGAATACGATGTCGCATCCCTGCGCGGCTGCAGTGACCCCGGCGGCGTCGGCGAGATCGCCCGCGATCTGCTCCACCCCAAGGCCTTGCAGGCCCTCGTGTGCGTGGCGCGAGTAGCTGCGCGCTGTGGCGCCGCGCGCGAGCAGGCCGCGCACGATGGCCAGGCCGAGAAATCCCCCGCCGCCGGTGACCAGCGCCTTCACGACAATTTCCGTTCCGCCCAGAGCGCCAGGCGATCGCGGAATATCTTGGCGTTGTGCCTCACGTCCACCGGGAACGAGGGATGGAAAAGAAAGGTGTCGATGTCGCGCGTGATGTCGTGCCGCGAACCGAGATCGCGCAACTCGGCGAGGATGCCGTCCCTGCCATCGCGGCGCGCACTCGCTTCCAGCTCCACGCAAAGCACCGGCTGCATGGCGCCGCTCCTGCGCACGCCGACGAGTGCAGTGCGAAACACCCGCGGACTGCGATTGAACACACCTTCGCAGGGAATCGAAAAGCGCGTACCCCTCGCGGTCTCGACGCGGTGCGCCTTGCGCCCGCAGAACCACAGGCGGCCGCGGGCGTCGATATAGCCCACGTCACCCATGCGGTGGTAGAAGCCGCCGGATGCGGGGTCCGGAATCTTGGCCAGCGCCGTCGCCTCGGGAAGATTGAAGTAGCGGCGCGTCGCATGCGCCGCACGCACGATGATCTCGCCGGTCTGCCCGGCCGGCAGCTCCAGAGCCGCGTCCCACTCGGCGATCGGCTCATCGGTGATACGGATCACTTTCACTTCGAGTCCCGCGACAGGGCGGCCGATGCAGACTCCGGCGCCTTCCTCGGTATGCGGCGCGGTCTCGCCCAGCACTTCGTCGCTGCCGATCGATGCTACGGGCAGGCACTCGGTTGCGCCGTACGGAGTGAAGACCTGCACACCGGGCGACAGCATCGCGACAAATCGCGCGAGCACGCGCGCCGGCATGGGCGCGCCGGCGGAGATGACGCGCCGCAGGGTCGGCAGCTTGACGTGGTTCGCCTCGCCATGGCGTCCAACGCGGTTGATCAGCGCGGGAGAACCGAACATATTGGTAATGGAGAACTTCTCGATCGCGCTGACGATGTGGCGCGGGTCGACGGTGGCGGGGCGAGAAGCATCCATTTCGGGGATCACCGCCGTCATGCCTAGCGCGGGACAAAACAGGGCAAACAGCGGAAACGTCGCCAGATCGCGTTCGCCCGGCTCGATGCCGTAGAGCGCGCGAATATGCGCCACTTGCGCGCCGAAGATTTCGTGCGTGTACTCCGCACCCTTTGGCGTGCCCGTGCCGCCGCTGGTGAACAGGATGGCGGCGGTTTCGCCAGGCACGGGCTCGGCCGCGGTATGCGACGCCGCATTGCCATGCCGATGGAGAAGTTCGTCGAAGGTGTGTCCGCCCCACAGCCGCGCGAGCATGCGCGAGCCGTTGCCACCGACGAAGACGTGGGTGCGCAGGCTCTCTCGCGCCCAGCCGAGCACGGCGCGTGCCATGTGCGCCTTGGCGATGCCGATGAACGCCTCTGGTTGCGCGTGCGCCAGGCACGCCTTGAGATGGCGGATGCCGATGCCCGGATCGATCAGCACCGGCACCGCGCCCGCCTTGAAGAGGGCGAAACTGAGTATGAAAAATTCCGGGCTTGGCGGCACCATCAACGCGGTCCTCACGCCCCGCCCGATGCCGATGCCCTCAAGCCCAAGCGCCAGGCGGTTGCTTGCCGCTTCCAGTTCACCGAAGCTCAGTTGCGCATAGGCAACTTCGCCCCGCGCGTCGCGCCCCTGCGCACAAATCACCGCGGGGCGCTCCGGCTGCAGCCGCGCCATGTCCGCGAGGTGCGACGCGATATTACGCAACGGCAGGGTGGCGCCCGAAGAAGTCATGGATCAGGGGCAGGATCTGCGTGCCCGCGTCTTCGAGCACGTAGTGTCCCGCTTCCGGAAAACGATGCACCTCGGCGGCGGGCAGGAACTTCTGCCATTCGCGCAGGAAATGATGGTCGAAGACGAAGTCCTTGTCGCCCCACAGGATCAGCGCAGGCGTGTGGCTGAACGCGGGCAACTGCGACTGCACTTCACTCACCAGGTCATAGCTCGGGTCGCCAGGCCGCAGGGGAATGTCCTGCACGAAGTGCAGAAGGCCCGTGCGGTCCTGCGCCGTACGGTACGGCAGCAGGTACGCTTCGCGCACGCGCTTTTCCATCGGCCGGCACACCGCCCAGCGCGCAAGCACGCTGGTAAAAAGGCCCGTGTCGCGGATCAGCAGTTCGCCCAGCGGCGTCTCGCGGCACAGCCACAGCGTGACCGGCAGTTTCTTCGACTTGGGCAGGTGAAACGCCGCCGTGTTGAGCAGCACCAGGCGGCCGATGCGATCGGGATAGCGTGCGGCATAGGCCATGCCGATCATGCCGCCCCAGTCGTGCATCAGCAATGTGATCGGCCCCTCGACTTTGGCCTGATCGATCAGCGCCGCGAGGTCGTCTACGCGGCGGCGCAGCGTGTAGTCGTAGCTCTTTTCATCGGGCTTGTCCGAGAGGCCGCAGCCGATGTGATCCGGGGCGATGACGCGGTGCCGCTCGCGCAGGCCGAGCACCAGGTTGCGGTAGTAGAACGACCAGGTCGGGTTTCCGTGCAGCATGATGACCGTGTCACCCTTGCCCTCGTCAAGGACGTGCATCTGGTGTCCGTTGACGTTGCGATACTCGCCGGTAAAGGGGTACAGGTCATGATGAAAAGCGATCACCTCACCACTCCAGTCCAGCCATCACGCAGTTGAGGCCGCTGCCGATGCCAAGGAAGCCGACGCGTTGTCCGGCCTTGAGTATGCCGCGCTCCTCGGCGATGGCCGCGGTGACCGGGAGTGCCGCGGTACCCATGTTGCCGAGAAAGCGGTAGGTGACGAAATCCTTCTCTTTTGGCACCTGCAGCGATTTGAGTATCGCCTCCTGGTGGCCGCTGCCGACCTGGTGGCAGATGACGCGGTCGACCTGGGTCGCGCTCCAGTTCATATCGGCGAGAAATGCCTGCCAGGTTTCGCGCCCGAGCTGCACGCCGTACTTCAGCACCGAGACCGAATCGGTTACCATGAACTGCGCCTGCGCGGTCCCGGCCGCGGGCGCCAATCCCCAGCGGCACAGGGCATGGTGCTCGGGCGCCACACGCGAGGCGGCGCCGAGTAAGCGATGGCCCTTGTCGCCCGCGAACGAGCCGTCGGTGAGCAGCATCGCTACCGCGCCCGAGCCACCGGTGAAGGTGGCAAGCGCCTCTGCAAAGCGGTCCATCGCGATGGCGCTGCGCGCTTCCTCAAGCATGCGCGAGAGCATGATCTCGTTGATCTCGCGCGCCGTCTCGCAGGACACGACAAGGCCTGCGCGGATCTGTCCGAGCTCGATGCGGTTGGCGATGTCGAGCATGCCGTTCAACACGCCGAGGCAGGCATTGCTCAGATCGAACACCGCGGCGCCACCATTCACGCCGATCGCCTCGGCGACGGCGCATGCGGTGGCGGGCTCGAAATTCTCGCGGCAGACGCCCGCGTAAATCACCACGCCGATGTCCGCGGGCTGCACCGAGGTCTTCGCCATCGCCTTTCGCGCGGCCGCGGCCGCGCCGGCTGAGAGGCGTGAATCCGGATGCCACCAGCGTCGCTCGACAATGCCAGTCCAGGCTTCCAGCTGGCCGGGTTGCAGGTTGAGCTGCCGATAGACCGGCGCAAGGCGTTCCTCCAGTTCGGCCGTAGTCACCACCTCGGGGCCGAGTTCGTAGCCCATGGCGGTCAGGAAAACGCGCTGATAGCGGGTAGGCACGGTCAGCTCAGGGTGCGCGATATCGCAAGGTGAAGTCCTTCATGCCGTAGATGACCCGGCCATCGACGCACAGGTAGCCGTCGGCGCGCAGCAGGCGGCGCTCGTCGTCGACTTCGGTCAGTATCGTCTCGACGGTCACTTCGGCGTCGCTGGGAATCACCTGCCCGCGATACACCCATTCATGGCGCTCGCCTGTGGCAACCGTTTCGACGGCCATGCCGCCCGCGGCACCCCAGCGCTCGACGGCAACAAACCTGAGCGAATGCAGGAACGACTCCAGCCCGAGCGAACCCGGAATCACCGGGTCCTGGTAAAAGTGCGCCTTGAAGAACCACTCGTCCGCGCGCACGCGCCGCGTCGCGCGCAGGTAGCCCAGGCCCTTCGGCCCGCCGTCGGGAATCCAGCAGCTCACGCGGTCGAGCAGGCGCAGCCTGCCGTCGGTAAACGGCGCCTCGCGCGGAAATTCGATCCCCGGTGCGGCGCTGGCACGCGTAAGAACATCGGCTGGAGGCTGGTAGCGCGCAGGATCCTTCAAGCCTTCCTGCTTTTGCAGGGCGGCCTTGGGGAAGAAACCAAAATAGGTATCGCCCTTGTAAACGGTATCCCGGCCGGCGAGCACTTCGTAGTCGAAGAACTGGATGATCATGCCCGCCGAGCTCGATGCGCGCGTGAGTTTCGCCCGAACCGTGAGTGTGCCGCTGCCTGGATGCACGCGTGCGAGCTGCGTCGCGCTGCCGCCGAGGTTGCGGAAAGAGACATCCACCTCGCTCGTGAGTGCCGAACCCATGTAGGCCGCGAGCCAGCCGCAGGGTTGCAGCGCGATCTCGAGCAGCACCGCGAACGGCATGTCGTCGGATCGATTGTCGGCGAAGTACCACGCGTCCGGCGGCACGTCGTATTGCGTTTCGCACTCGCCGCCCGCGACAATCTTCCACGGCTCGGCACGGATGCCCGTGACGCGATCGAGAAACTGGAATGGCGGGCCCGGCAGGCGGGCGATGACGCGGCCTTCATCGAAAATGCGGTACGGCTCACCGAACGCTTCCGACGGCTTGCCGGTGGCAAATGCGAGAATGCGATCGGTATCGAAAATTGCCGGCTTCTTCGCCCCCGCTGCTTCGCCCGACCAGAGCGCGCGCAGCGTTTCCAGCGTTGCGCCGGCGCCACGCAGGCTCATGTCGGTGATTTCGACGATCGGCTTGCCATCGGCGATCATGAGCGCGTCGGCGATGACGTAGGGCTCGGGCCGGTAGCCGATTTCCTTAATCGCCACCTCGTAGGTGACCAGGCGCGTCGAATCGAGCACCTGGCCGCGGCACTTCAGGCGGCTGGCGACACCGGGTACCGGCTCAAGCGCTACCTCACCCTCCTCGAACACCCAGCCCAGACGCAACAGGAACACACGCAAGGTGTGCAGGCAGCACTCGTACATCAGCGTGCCCGGCATGACGCGGTCGTCGACGAAATGGCAGGTGAGGAACCAGTCGTCGGCGTGGATATCCGCCTCGCCGACAATGAATCCCAGGCCGAAGCGCCCCCCTTCGGGGTCGAGACTCGCGATGCGGTGCACGAGTTTCATGCGATCGCCTGGCAGGGAAAGCGGCTGGCGCACCGGCAGCCCGGCGAATTGCGCGCCAAAGCATGTCGCGAGGTCTCCCGACCGCATCGCGTCGAGCTGTGCTGCACCGTAGTTCTCGCGTTCCATGCGGGTAAACGAGGTCCAGTCCGCGGCCCGCTTGCCCGGCAAGGGCTTCAGGTCGAGCGCGGTGCGCACGATCCCCTTGCCGGCCGCCAGCTCCGCCGCGGAGAAGAACCCGGCGCAGCCTTCTGTCATGGTGAGCAGCGGTGCGCCATTCACCGTCGCCTCGAAGCCGAAGCGAAACAGCCAGGTATCGCCCTGGCGGAAAAAGTGATCGATGCTGATGTCGTAGCGAATCACCTCGCCCGCCACCGGAAGGCCGCGATGAAAGCGGACTTTGGCGTCGAGCAGCCGGTACATCGAGTGGCCGCGCGTTTGCAGGTCGATGCCGAGGTACCCGGAGAGGAAGAGATCCGCCTGCCCGGCCTCGACCGCGATGCAGGTGGGGATTCGCCCGCTGTCCAGATACCAGGCGCCGGCGCGCACATCGTGCTCGGTGACGACCCGGCCGTGACTCATCGACAGAGGCTCAGCGTCGATCTCGACGATGCGATCGACCAGCATCAGCGGTTCATCGGGCAGGCGCACGCGCGTCGGGAAAGCATCGGCCTCGGCAAAGGCCGGTCCGAGTACGTGCGCGACCGAGCCGCGCGCAAATTCCAGGCACGCGGTGCGGTCGAGCGATCGGATTGGCGTGCGCGCGAGCGCCGACGGGGCCGGTACTTGCGCGGGCACCTGCAATTCCGCAACCGCGACGCCGTGAGTTTCGGCTTCGGCGAGCATTGCCGCCTGCGTGGCGATGGCTTGTGCCAGCGTTTGCGAGAGATCGCGCGAAAAGCGCAGGTACGCCTCGTGCGCGTCTACGCCGGCACGCTCAGCGTCGAGCATCGATTGGCGTAGTACCGACGCGAATTCGTTCGCCGAAGCCGCGTGCGCAGGAATCGCGGGCGTCGGCGTCCGCCGCTTGAGCACCGCTGGAAACACGACCGGCGCGCCGCTGATCGGCACGGTTACGCTCTTGCCCGTCCGCGTGCCGCTGCTTGCCGGAGCTTCGCGACCGGCCAGCAGTTCGGCGTTCAGCGGCACGCCCGCGGCGTACAGCTCGGCGAGCGTGCGAAGGAAATGGCTGACCGGATCCGGTCCCGCAACCGCGAGCGAGCGCGCAAGGTGCGGCTGGTCGCCAAGAATCTTCCCGATCATTCGCGAGCACGAATTTCCCGGCCCCACTTCGATGAACGTGCGCACGCCAGCGTCGTACGCGGCGCGGATGACGCGCGGGAAATCGACCGTGGCAAGGGCCTGCGCTTCCAGCGCGTCGGCCGCCATCTCGCGATCGGGAACGTAGGCGCGTCCCCAGGCGCAACTGTAGAAATCGATGCCCGCGGGCGGAGTGGTCTCGAAGCGATGCAGCTCGCGATAGGCCTTGCGTACCGGCTGCACCAGTTCGCAATGCACTGTACCGACGCCCTGCAGCGCAAACCAGTGGCAACCCAGCTCCGCCACCGTCGCCTCGACCGCCTCGCGTTGGCCCCCGATGACACATTCGTCGGGTGTATTCGCGATCAGGAGGTATACGTGGTGCCGCTTGCCGAGGGCCGCGCGCACGACGTCCGCGGATCGGTCGACCATGCCGGTGACCCAGTCCGGCCCGCCCGCCAGGTCGCTCGCGAATAGCGACGAGCTCCGCAGGCGCTCCAGCATTTCATCTCGCTGCCGCCACGCGCGCAGCGCGAGCAGCGCGGTCGATTCGCCCAGGCTGTAGCCGATCGCGGCGTCGGGCCGGATGCCGAAATGCATGGCAAGGTCGCACACCATCGTGCCGAAACTCACCTGCGCGCAAATGAGAGCGCGATGATCCTGGAGCAGTTCGGGACGCAGCGGGCCGTTCCAGAAGCGGTCCGCCTGCATCTGGCTGGCGAGCCGTGCGTTCTCGCGGTCGTGGCGATGCAGGATTTCCGGCCACTGCAGCGCCAGCTCACGACCCATGTCGGCAAACTGGTTGCCCGAGCCGGGAAAGACCAGCGCGATACGGCCTGGCGATGACCGGTTTCCAGCAGGCTGCGCGAGCCGCAGCGCAGGGCGCGCGCGTTCGCCGGGGCCCTTGCCGCTCTCGGGGCGCTCAAGAACGAGGTCCAGTTGATCGCCCGCGATGCCCGTCGCACTTACGCGTGTGCGGCGCGGCCCGTCGACGCGATCGCGCACCCAGTGCCGCGGATCAGCGCCCGCGCGCGCACCGGGAACGATTTCCTCGAACAGGCAAAGACTCGCCTTGACGAGCGAGACGAGCCCGGAAGCAGCCCCCGTGTGGCCGACGTCCGTTCCCGCCTCTTCGATTGTCTCCACCGGCCCGGGAGGGACCGCGACAGCGCCAAGTCCGCTCGTCACCGCATAAATACGGTCGCCGTCACGCTCGGCATCGGCGAGGCGCTTGAGCACGACGCACGCCGCACCTTCTCCGGGAACCGTTTGCTCACGGCCCGGCGGCTGGATCGAATCGATGGCGAGGAGCGTGCGCAGATCGCCATTCAGGTCCACCGCGCCGGCGAGCGCGACATCGAGCTCGCGCTGCTGCAATGCACGCACGGCCACATCGAGCGCGCGCAGGCCGGAGGTCTCTTCGCTGGAAATGCCATGGCTCGGGCCGCCGATGTGGAATTCTCGCGCGATCCGGCTGGCGACGATGCCGCCCAGCGCACCGAGGGTGCGATCGGCGCTGAGCGGGGCGCCTGCGCCTTCGACGAGCTCGGCCATCCATTGCCGGCCTTCTGTACTCGTTTCATCCAGGCCCGCCTCGCGAGCCCAGGCTGCGGCGCGCGCCTTCATCGCCCAGCGGAAATGAAAATCGGTGGTGCGCGGATCGAGCGCCAGTCCGATGAACACCCCCGCGCGATTCGGCTCGAACGCAGGGCTGCGCGCATCCTCCAGCGCGGATTTCGCCACATCGAGCATCAGCAGTTGCTGCGGCAGCATCTCGGCGAGCTCGCGCGGCGCGATGCGGAAGCGATCGATCGGCACCGACAGGTCATCGAGGAAATAACCCGCGTGGTCATGGCCGCGTACCGCGCGAATGTCTTCGCCGGACAAGCCGCGCCATTGCACGCGGGGGGCGGGCTGGGGTCCGGCGGGTGCCGATGCTTGAGCCTGTCCCGGAGCGACAAGAGCGGAGGAACGCTTCGCGCCCTCGTCGAGGCGCAACACCCGCGAACGGAATGCGGCAAGGTCCGACCAGGGACCGACTCGAATTGCCATGCCGACGATCGCCACTTGTTCCGGCGATGCTTGCAGCCTTGGCTCGGCAACCGGCGCAGGCCGGCCGCCCGCGTCGGCCGGCACCTCGTCAATCCATTCCTCGATCAACAAATGGGCGTTGATACCGCCAAAGCCAAAGCCATTGATGGCGGCGCGACGCGGCGTGCGGGCGCCGCGTCGCGGCCACGGCTTCGCATCGCGCAGGATCTCGAACGGACTGTCGGCAAGCTTTATCTTGTCGGCGGCAGACTCGAAATTCGCCACTGGCGGGAACATGCCTTCCTGCATCGCCAGCAGCGTCTTGATCAGGCCGGCGCTTCCCGCCGCCGTGAGCAAGTGGCCGATGTTCGATTTCACCGCGCTCAGCACGCAACGCCGCGCGTCGTCGCCGCCGCCTTCCCACAGCCGACGCAGGCTCTCGAACTCGACCGCATCGCCCACCGGCGTTCCGGTGGCGTGGCATTCGATCAGGTCCACGTCCTGCGGTGTCCAGCCGGCCTGCGCGTAGGCCATGCGCAAGGCGCGCAACTGGCCTTCGCTGCTCGGCGCGAGAAGGTTTCCTTCGAGGTCGTTGGAGAGCCCGACGCCGCGAATCAGTGCGAGGATGCGATCGCCATCGCGCCGCGCATCGGCGAGTCGCTTCAATATCACCACGCCGGCGCCTTCACCGACGATCAGGCCGTCGCCCTTGCGATCGAAGGGTGAGCAGCGCCCGCTCGGCGAAAGCGCGCGCAGCTGCGAGAAGCCCATCTGCGTGTAGAGCGAATCCGGGCGCGACACGCCGCCCGCGAGCATGGCGTCGGCGCGATGCGCGAGCAGCTCGTCGCAGGCAAGCTTGATCGCGTAGAGCGACGAGGCGCACGCCGCATCGAGCGTGTAGCAAGCTCCGCCAAGGCCCAGGGACTCCGCGAGCAAGCCCGCCGGAAGGCCGGTTACATAGTGATTGAGCGCATGCGTGGCTACCGCGAGATTGCCCGGCGCGCGCCCCAGCACGCGCCGCGCGAAGAACGGCGCAAGCATCTCGTCCGCGAGTGCTGATGCGCCGCTGGTGGGAAGCGCGATGTTGCCGAGGATGACCCCGACCCGCTCGCCGGCGGGCGCTTCTCCTCGCGCGTCGGCAAATGCCGCCTGCCCCGCGCGCAGCAATAACGCAACGACCGGATCGAGTTCCCCGGCAAGCGACGCCTCATCGACAAAGCAGCCACGATCGGTGAGCACGGCATCGGCGGAGCCCGGAACGCGGCTTTGTATCGATGCCGGATCGAGTATCCAACGGCCCGGCGGCACCGTGCGGCAGGCATCGCGCCCCGCCTCGATCAGGCGCCAGAATTCCGCGAGTGACGAGACCCCCGGGAAAACACCGCCCATGCCGACGATCGCGACGATGTCGGCGGGATTGCGAATACGGGAATCGCCGCCGGCGGAGGGCGGCGCGGAGTGGCTTTGCACGCGCGGGGCCGGATCGAAAAGGGGGGTCATTTTACCCTCTGACGCCCGGCAAACCTCGCTTGGACGCTGGCTCCCACCGGCGAATGACAGCCCCGGGGCCATACCCTCGAGCCTCGGCGCGCCGCCGAGCCGCTATTTATCCAGGCTCAGTCGGTTCAGCCGGAATGCTTCGCGCAGAGCCTCATCCATGACGAATTCGCAGCCCTCGGCCGAAGCGAGCAAGTTGCCCTGGCGATCGAAGAACTGGATGGTCGCCACCGCGATGGCGCTGATGCCGAGCGCCACGCCGATCACCGCGCGGCAGCCGCCCTTCGGGAACACGTGCACGAACTGGCGATAGCGCGCGAGCGCACTCGGCAGCGAAGGCGCGCCACGATGCGCCGAACTCCACAGGATCATCATCTGGAAGGCGCTGTCGAGCGCGAGCGGATCGGCGATCCAGGTGCCGCGCAGCGGATGGGTCATCCACTTGATCGGTGCCGAGGCCGCCTTGAGGATGGCCGCCACGCCGCGTTCGGCAAATCCTTCGATGCGCTCGATGCCGTGCAGCGCCGCGCCGTGGAACAGCACGCCCAGCGAGTACGCATCGGCGAAACCGCCGCTGCGGATATCCATCACCGCGTGCTCGGGCGCCGTGGGGAGGTTTTCCGAGGTCAGCAGCACGTCGGCCTGAGCGTGGAGGATTTCGCGCCCGCCCGCCTGGCTCATCATGCGAACCGGCACCACGTGCAACTGGTCGCGCGGCGACGCGCGGCCGGTGTGCAGCCTGACGGTGACCGACTCGTGCGCCTCGAGCACCACGCCCTTGAGGACCTTGAAATGGTCGAGTCCATGAAACGCCATGCCGGGGTTGCCGTGCAGTGCAGCCTGCGCGAGCCATTCGACCATCAGCGCAGCGGGCAGCACTGCGCGCCCATTGAAGACATGCGACTCGAGGCAGGGCAGCGCCTTGACGCTCACTTCGCGCTCGAAGGCAACGCTCATACCGTGTGCGGTCTGCCTGGCAGATGGTGTAACGCCAGCAGTGGCCGCCGTGGCAGATACTCCGCCCGCGGGTGGCGTTGTAGCTGCGTGCTGCGGCGCGCGCGCCATGGCCAGCACCTCGACCGCGCCAGAAGCAGTCGCGCTCAGTTCACGCACGAGAAATTCGGCGCCTGCCGAAGGCTCTATCAAGCCGATGCCTTCCGCTTCGAAGAGCTTGCGCACGCCGGGTGTCGCCATGCCGCCATTCCACGGCCCCCAGTTCACCGACACCACGCGGCAGCCGGTCCTGCGGCGCGATTCCACCTGGGCCATCTTGTTGAGCACTTCGTTGGCGGCGGCGTAATCCACCTGCCCGATCCGTCCTACGCGCCCGGTATACGAGGAAAACAGCGCAATCGCCTTCAGATCGTCCTGCTCCATGGCGGCGAGCAGATTGCGCAATCCCGTGACCTTGGTGGCGTACACGAGCTCGAACTGTTCTTCTGTCTTGTCCTCGATGCGCCGGTCGGCCAGCACGCCCGCTCCGTGCACGAGGCAGCGAATCGGGCCATGCCGACGGCGCACGTCGGCGAGCACGCGCGCCACGGCGGCGCCGTCACGCACGTCGAGCGCGTGGTAAGACACGCGCGCGCCCGCAGCCTCGAGACGCGCCAGCTGTTCGCGGATTTCGCGCCGCGCCAGCACCTCGCGGTACTCGGCTTCCACCGCTTTGGGCGAAGCGTCGCCTTTTTGCCGGTCGAAGAGCGCCTTCTTGATGCCGGCTTCGGACTGCAGGTCCTGCAACCAGGTCGGTTCGCTTGCACCGAAGTTGCTGCGGCCAAGAAGCACCAGCGTGGGCCGGAACGTACGCGCCAGCGCCAGCGCCGCGTCTGCGGTCACTCCCCGCGCGCCGCCCGAAATCACCACCACATCTCCCTCGGCAAGCGGGGCATGTACATCCGCCAGCGCAATCGCGACATCAGCCACCTCGAGCCCGACCCGCGCATGCGTCGAGATGCCCACTTCCACCGGGCCGACGCGGAACAGTTCATCGACGATCGCATCGGCGGCGGCAGCCACATCCTTGAGGCGCGGATCGAGATCGAGCGCCTTGCAATGCACTTCGGGCCACTCGTGGCGCGCCGTCTTGACGAGGCCTGCGAGGCCTCCGCTCACCACGTCAGCGCTGGTGGTGCCCAGGTCGCCAAATCCGAATGCGCCATCAAGTCGCGATACGGTCGCGAGAATCGAACCGCCTGCACTGCCGGCCTTTCGCAGCGACGCACTGGCGCGCTGTATCAGCCGGAAAGCGTGTCTGAGGGAATCGTCGTTGCTGCCTGCGGCGGGGGCGAGAATGACGAGCGCGGCGGGCGCATCGGCACCCTTCGCCGCCATCGCGCGGCGCAGATCACCGCGCTGCACCATCAGCCGCCTTGCACGCAGTCGTTTCTCGAGGCGCGTACCCAGTTCGGAACCGTCGTCGCTCAGCCAGACGAGCGCGCCGGGTGCCAGCGCAATCGACGCGCGAGCGTCATCGCGCGGCAGCGCGACGGGACGAATGATCTGGCGATTCACATCCGGATCCGCGGTCGGCGTGGACACAGGACGTTCTTGCCGCGCGATGGGGGATACGGGTGGGGACGCCGGTGCGGCGGCTTCTGCGACGGGTGTAGCAGCCGCGCCGGGCGAGACGGCGAGGAAATCGACCACCTCCCTGAGCGTGCGCAGCGAGCCAAGGTGTTCGGGCCGGATCTCCGGTGATCCGGGCAAGCGGGAGCGCAGCGCCGCCATGATTTCGACGCGCTTGATCGAATCGATGCCCAGATCCGAATCCATGCCCATGTCGAGATTCAGCATGTCGACCGGATAGCCGGTCTTGTCCGCGACGACCTCGAGCACGGCGTCGCCGATGCGGGAAGACGATGCGACCGCGGCCGGCGGGGCAGCGACAGGCGACGCCGGCTCTGGCAGCGGCGCGGCCGATGCAGCGGGTGCTCCATTGGCGAGGAACGCAACCACCTGTTCAAGCGTCTGCAGCGATCCGAGATGCTCGGGCCGGATTTCCGGCGCTTCGGGAAGCCTCGCGCGCAGGGCGGCCATGATCTCGACACGCTTGATGGAATCGATGCCGAGGTCGGCGTCCATTCCCATCTCCAGGCTGAGCATCTCCACCGGATAGCCGGTCTTGTCACAGACGATTTCGAGCACCGCGCGCTCGTAGCGCGTGCGATCGGCGCCGCCCGCGGGGGCTGCGGTGTCCGCAGGTTGAACTCTCGCGACCGGCATCGTCTGCTCGATCGGCGCGACGTGTGCAAGCGGGGCTGCAGGTGCGGCCTGCGCGAAATCCGGAGCAGGCGCGCGGACGGTAACGGTCGCCGGCGCCGCGGGAATCGATACCGGGAGCTCGCTACCGCCAAGACCGAGCAGCGCCTGGATGCTGCGCCGCGCCGACTCCTGTCCCTCAAGGAACTGCTTGTGCAACTGCGCTGTCTGTTCCTGCAGCCGTTGCAATGCGAGGATGCCCTCCTGCGTCGCGCGCAGGGCGGCCGAAACAGATACGTCCTGCGGAGCGCGACTCTCGCTCGGGTTCGGTGCGGTGGCGCGAACCGCTGGCGCCGCTGGCGCCGCCGGCTGCGCAGACCGTACAGGGGCCGGCGCCGGACGCGCAGTCAGCGGTGCGCGCGGCGTGCTTGGCGCACGGTAATTCGCGCCGGAAATAGCGATGGTCAACGCGGGCTTTCCTGCGCCGGCTTCTGGCAAGGCAGGCTCACGCTCCCACTTTGAGAGGTCAATCGCATGGCCGAGCGAGGCGAGCCGCGCCAGCGCCAGCGCGAGGTCGAACGTACCCGAGCGGCCGCCTGTCGAGGCGTCGAGGGCGATGGTCTCGACCTCACCGCCCGGCAGAATCGATTGCACCAGGTCGCCAAGCACATGTCCGGGGCCGACCTCGATGTAGGTGCGAACGCCATCGGCATGCATGGCTCGCACCTGCGTCATGAAATTCACCGGCTGGACGATCTGGCTGGCGAGCACCGCTCTCGCCTGTTTCGCGCCCGCCGGATACTCGGCGCCGGTGGCGTTGGCGTACACCGGCATGCGGCCCTTGGCGAACGCGACGCCTTCGAGCGCCGCGGCAAACGGGGCGCTCGCATCCGCGACCAGCGGGCTGTGAAACGCGGCCGACACCTGCAGCTGGCGGCTGCGAATGGTGCGCTCGGCAAGTTTCTCCACCGCACGCTTGATCTGTTCGACCGGTCCCGAGAGCACTGTCTGCCGGGGCGAATTGCGATTGGCGACAACAAGATCACCGCCCGCATCGCGCAGGAATTCGGCCACCGCCGCTTCGTCGGCCTGTACCGCGAGCATGGCTCCGCGCCCGCTGCCGTTCTGTGCCGCCATCAGGCGACCACGCAGATTCGAGAGCCGGTGCAATTCATCCGGCCCGATGCGTCCGGCACCGTACAGCGCGGCCAGTTCGCCGTAGCTGTGCCCGCAGGTGGACTCCGCCGCAACGCCGAATCGGCCGAGTACGTTGAGCGCGCCCATGCTTACCGCGCCGAGCGCGGGCTGCGCGACGTCGGTCGCCTTGAGCGCGTCTTCCTGGCGCACGCGCAGCGCATCGTCGAAGACCGGGTGCGGATAGATGAAATCGCTCAATCGCCGTGCGCCAGAAGCCGGGCGTTGCGCCGCGTTTTCGCCAGCGAAGGTGGCGTCGGCCGCGACAAGTGCGTTCATCATTTCGGGGAACTGGCAGGCGAGATCGCGCAACATGCCGGGGTATTGCGACCCCTGTCCCGGGAACAGCGCGCCGAGCTTGCCGTGCTTTGCGCCCGAGCCGAAGGCAATGCCGGCCGGCGCGGTCCATGCTGTGCGCCCGGGATTCTTTTCCAGCATCTTCAGCGCCGAGTCGACGAGGTTCGCGAGGTCCGACTCGCGCGAAACCACCATCACCAGGCGATACGCGGCATCGCTGCGGAAGGCGACGCGCGACTGTTGCGCGGCGCGGCGGAACTCGGTCCAGTTCGATGCAGCGCGCGAGCCGCGCAGTTGCGTCTGCAGTTCGTCCAGCGTTGCCGCGCCGAAGGCGAGAAGTTCCACGCTGCCATCCCAATCCACGTCTTCCTTTTGCGCACCGTGTTCCTCCAGCACGCAATGGAAATTGGTGCCACCGAACCCGAGCGCGCTCACGCCGGCGCGGCGCGGGTGTTCTCCCGCCGGTAGCCACGGACGCTTGACCGTGTTGAGATAAAAGGGCGAACGCTCCGAGCGGGCTTCTTCCAGCGGCTGCTGGATCTTGATGGTGGGCGGCAGCACCTTGCTGTGCAGCGCCATCGCCGCCTTGATGATGCCGGCGACACCGGCCGCCGCCTTGGTGTGGCCGATCTGCGACTTGACCGAGCCAAGTGCGCACCACGCGCCCGACTCGCCCGGCGTACCGAATACCTCGATCAGCGCGGAGAGTTCGGTTGCGTCGCCGACCTTGGTTCCGGTGCCGTGCGCCTCGAGCAGGCCGATGGTGCGCGGTGCGGTGTCCGCGTCTTCGTATGCGCGTTGCAGCGCAAGCTTCTGGCCCCCGGCGCGCGGCGCGTAAATCGCGCTGCTGCGTCCGTCGCTGGAGGAGCCAATTCCCTTGAGGACTGCGTAAATACGATCGCCGTCGCGCTCGGCGTCGGCAAGGCGCTTCACGACAAGAAGGCCGAGGCCCTCGCCAAGCACGGTGCCGTCGCAGTCGCGATCGAATGGCTTCGCATCGCCCGTCGGCGAGAGCGCCGGGGTCTTGCTGAAGCACATGTACATGAAAATGTCATTGAAGGTGTCCACGCCGCCCGTGATCACCATGTCGGCGCGGCCCGCAGCGAGTTCGAGCCCGGCAAGGTGGATCGCGGCGAGCGAACTCGCGCACGCGGCATCGACCACGCAATTGGTGCCGCCCAGATCGAGCCGGTTGGCGATGCGTCCCGCGGCGACGTTGCCGAGCAGGCCCGGGAAGGAGTTCTCCTGCCAGCCGACGTAGGAGTCCGAAATGCGCTGCACCACGTCCTCTGCCACCGTACCCTCGACGCCCGCGTCTTTCAGCGCACGGCGCCAGATCGGATGGCCAAGCCGGGCGCCGAGCGGGATGACGAGCTCGAGCGCACCGGTAACGCCAAGGATGACGCTGGTCCGCTCGCGATCAAAGCTGCGGCCCCGCCGGTCACCAGTCGCGTAGCCCGCATCGGCGAGGGCACGCTGCGCGGCGACCATGGCGAGCAATTGCGACGTGTCGGTGGCCTCGATGTCCTTCGGCGCAATGCCGAACTCCATCGGATTCAAATTCACCGGCGAAAGAAATCCGCCGCTGCGCGCGTAGGTACGGTCCGGCGATTTTGGATCGGCGTCGAAATAGTCCGCCGCGCTCCAATGCGAGCCCGCGGGCACCGGCGCAATGGCATTGACGCCATTCCGGATGTTCGACCAGTAGGCCGTGAGGTCGTCCGCCTTGGGAAACAGGCAGCTCATGCCGACGATGGCCAGCGGTTGGGTCTTGCCGTTCATCCGTTCATCCACTCACGCAGTGCGTTGGCGTCCAGAGGTGGTGCACTCGACCCGCCCCCGGGCATTGAAACGCCCTGGGCGCGAAGATATTGCTGGCGCAGCTGCATCGCCGCGCCGACCAGCAAATTGTGGGCAATCAACACCACGCGGCGATTCTCGGGCTTCTCGAGGAACGTGCCGCGCGTCCATTCGTTAAAGGCACCCATCGCCGGCCCGCACCACACCTGGTAGTCCATGGCCCGCGAAGCTTCGCCTGCATTCGCCCAGCGCGAGCTGAGCCCAAGATAGCTGCGAAACACCAGCGCCATGCGGTGCTTCGGGTCGCGCTCCGCGCGCTCGACCTGCGCCGGGTCGCGACGCAGGAAAAACTCACGCGTGCTGCGCCATGCTTCATCCAGGGTGGCGCGCAAAAGTTGCTTTTCAATGAACGCCTTATCCCCTTCGGGCAGACTTTCCAAGCCTGCATTCGTACGGTACAGATCATACAGCTTGGCCGCGCGCATGGCGAACATCGTGCCGCGCTTCAGCACCTGTACACGCACCCCCATTTCGAACATGTCCGCGGCGGGCGCCATGGCGATATCGGCTTGTTCGGCCTGCGCAAGCATGCGTCGCACTGCATCCGAGCTGCCCGATTCGACGCAGGCCTGGTTGACCGTGCCGGTCAGCACGTAGGCGGCGCCCATGGCGAACGCCGCCGCCAGTCCCGCCGGGGTCGACAAGCCGCCGGCGGCGCCGACGCGAAGCCGTTGCTCGAAACCGTATTGCGCCTGCAGCCGGTCGCGCAGCGCAAGCAGCGTGGGCAGCAGGGTAACGAGCGGGCGGTTATCCGTGTGCCCGCCGGAATCGGCCTCCGCCGTCAAATCCTGCGCCATGGGAATCCGTTCCGCCCATTTCGCCTGCTCGGCGGTGATTTCCCCCGAGCGCACCAGTTCGGCGAGCAACTCGGCCGGGGGCGGCGAAAAGAACTGCGTCGCCACTTCCACACGCGACACCTTGGCGACGATGCGATTGGGCGCAATGATTCGCCCCTCCGTGTCCCGGCGGATACCGTTCACGCGGTAGCGAACCACCGGCAGCGTCAGTCGCAGGTAGGCCGACGCCTCGACCAGCCGGATGCCCCGCCGCAGGTAAAGATCGCAGACGCCGGCTTCGAGCTCGGGCTCGTTGGGGCTGTGGATGAGGTTGAACCCGTAAGGCGCGCCAGGTACCTCGCGGGCGAGTTCGTCGATGGCCGACTCGATCCGCTCCAGGCTCAGTCCCGCCGCGCCGAAGAAACTGAGCAGCTCGGCGCGCGCCATCTCCGCGACGAGTCGCGTCGAGGCAATGCCATTGGCCATGGCGCCGGCGGCATAGGCATAGCGCAGCCGATGGTCGCGACGAAACGATTCGTCGCCAAGCTGTTCCGGCTTCAGCAGTGGATGGCGGGTGCCGGCGCTTTCGCGTTCGAGGGTGTCCTGCATTGCGGGAGGCGTCGATGTAGAGGCGCCTATGATAATGCCCCCGCGTCACCCTGTTTCCAGCACCCGCAGGATCTCGCGGCCATAGGCCTCAAGCTTTTTCGCGCCCACTCCGCTGATCTCGCCTAGCGCGGCGAGGTCCTCCGGCATGCGCCGCGCCATTTCGACCAGTGTGGCGTCGTGGAAAACTACGTAGGCCGGCAACCCGTGTTCCCTCGCCACGCCGGCGCGCCAGGCCTTCAGTGCGGCGTAGCGCTGCGCCGCTGGCGTATTCAGCTCTGCGGGCGCCGCACGCCCGCCCTTGCGCCCCGGCTTGCCGCGGCGAGCGCGTTCAGCTGGCACCCGCAGCAGCAGGCGTTCCTCGCCCTTGAGCACGGCGCGCGCCGAGTCGGTCATCAGCAGCGTATTGAATTCGCCTTCCGCTGACACATGGCCCAGCGCGACAAGCTGGCGCAGCACGCCGCGCCACTGCGCCTCGGAAAGGTCGGCGCCGATGCCGAAGGTGGAAAGATCATGGTGCGCGAACTGCTCGACCTTGTCGGTGCGCTTGCCCCGCAGCACGTCGATCAGGTGTGCGGCCCCGAAGCGCTGGCCGCGGCGCTGCTGGAAACGATAGATTCCAGAGAGCGCCTTGCGCGCCGCCTCGGTTGCGTCCCAGGTAGCGGGTGGCTCGAGACAGTTGTCGCAGTTGCCGCAGGGCTTGCTCTCTTCGCCGAAGTAGGCGAGCAGCCGCACGCGCCTGCAGTCGTAGGCCTCGCACAAGCCGAGCAGGGCATCGAGCTTGCCGCGC
>SXGR01290614.1_pt1 | contig 25916 bp, 24 predicted proteins | sample 3174711 | NCBI WGS metagenome assembly SXGR01 (sample SAMN11356860, study PRJNA531348) | freshwater metagenome | isolation source: freshwater sample F1-60 | place: China: Fuxian Lake, Yuxi | collected 2017-12-25
CGGCGCGGATTACCGACCGGATCGAAAAGGGCAACGTCTTCACCGCCTTCCACTTCCCTGAGCTGCGGACCAATCTGCTGGTCGGTGATTCCGTCGAGGTAAATACGGGCTGCCCTGAGTACAAGGTCGTCGCAGTTGATGTGCGCGCGATGAGCGAAGCACCGTCTGGTACGCCGGCGCTCGTAGCGGCGGACTGAACGAAGGGCATGGCCGGTGGCCGACGCTGACGCCGGGCGGATGGTCACCAGCGTTGTGCGCGAAGGCGAGCGCGACGAGATCGCCGTCGAAGAACCGCTGGAGATCCGAGTTGACGGCGAGGCGCTCTCGGTTACGATGCGCACGCCCGGCAACGACGAGGAGCTGGCGCTCGGCTTTCTCTACGGCGAAGGGCTGATTGACGAGCCGCACCCGGCAGGTCCTACGACCGACTTCGCCGCCAACATCGTTGATGTCGCCGGGCCGCTGCTGAGCGACCCGGGGCGGCGAAACTTCTACACCACATCCTCCTGCGGCGTTTGCGGCAAGGGCGCGATTGAGCAGGTCGCCGTTGACGCGCCGCACGCTACGGCTGGCCCGTCCGTGGCGCGGGCGCTGCTCGCCGGGCTGCCGGAGCAGCTACGCCAGCCCGGCTTTGAGCGGACCGGCGGTATGCACGCCACCGGCCTCTTCAGCGCCGACGGCAAGCTGATCTGCGTGCGCGAAGATGTCGGCCGCCACACCGCGCTCGACAAGGTGATCGGCCGTTTGCTGCTCGACGGTGGCCTGCCGCTAAGCGGGAAGATTCTTTGCGTCAGCGGGCGGATCTCGTTTGAGCTGGTGCAGAAAGCGGCCGTCGCCGGCGCGCCGCTCCTCGTTGGCGTTGGCGCACCGACTTCGCTTGCCGTTGAACTGGCAGCCGAGCGGGGAATGACGCTGGCGGCCTTTGCCCGCGGCGACCGCGTCGTCGTCTACGCCGACGACGGCCGCGTCAGCGACTGAGCGCGGCGGCCTAGCGGCGCTCTTCGAAAAAGTCGGTCAGCAGCGCCGCGCACTCGTCTTCAAGCACGCCGCCGACGACATCAGGGCTGTGGTTGAGCTGCGGCTCGCTGAGGATGTCGAGCACGCTCCCCGCCGCACCGGCCTTCGGGTCCCAGGCGCCGAAGACAACGCGCGGTATGCGCGCAAGCACGATCGCCCGGCGCACATCGCACACGGCTCAAGCGTCACGTAGACCGTTGAGTCGAGCACGCGCCAAGAGCCGAGCGCTGCGGCGGCGGCGCGCAGGGCGACAATCTCGGCGTGCGCCGTTGGGTCGCCGTGGCGCTCGCGCTGGTTGTGTGCGCGGCCAATCACGCGGCCGTCATGGACAACCAAGGCGGCGATCGGAACGTCGCCGTGCGCGGGCGCCAAGGCGGCCTCCTCAAGCGCCTCGCTGATCCAGCCTTCATCATCTATGCGGCGGTTTTCGTCCACGTGGCTGTCATCATCCCTTATCGGCGCAAAACACCGTTACTTTTAGGTCTCTGTCGTGTTCTAGATAGTCAGCAGCACGCCCGCAGCCCAGCTTACGATGACCCTAATCAGCCGCCTACAACTCCTACTGACCGCGCTCGCCGCTTCGCTCGCGCTCTTCGTCCTGCCCGCAGCGGCCGGCGCAGCGGAGGCGGAGCCGAACCAGGTAGTCGTCCAGTTTGAGGATCCGGCAACCGGCGCAGCACCATCGGCGGCGAGCGCCGATCCCGTCGTGCTGCAGGTTGACAACGTTCGCAAGGCGCTCGCCGAACTGCGCGCGCGCGGCGACGTGGCCTACGCCGTACCGAACATGATCGCCCGCACTGCTGCCGCCAGCTACACGCCCAATGATCCTCTGCTCGGCAGTCTGCAGTGGAACTTCATCGGCCCCTACGGCGTCGGAGCTCAGCAGGCCTGGGCCAACGCGCGCGCCGCGGGCCGCTCCGGGGGCAAGGGCGTGAAGGTCGCCGTGCTTGACACCGGTGTTGCCTATTCAAACCGTGTTCCTTACAGACGCTCACCGGATTTCAACGCGAGCCAGTTCGTAGCCGGCTGGGATTACGTCGACGGCGACGCTTACGCCAATGACGCCAACGGCCACGGCACGCACGTCGCAGGCACGATCGCCGAAGCAACCAACAACAAGCTCGCCGTCGCCGGTCTCGCCTACGGCGCAAAGATCATGCCGGTGCGGGTGCTTGACCGCAACGGCGAAGGGAACGCAAACGACATCGCCGATGGTGTCCGTTTCGCCGCCAAGAAGGGCGCGAAGCTGATCAACCTCAGCCTTGAATTTGATTCCGGCGTGCGCTCAGCCGATATTCCCCAGCTGCTGTCGGCGATCAACTACGCCCGCTCGCGCGGAGTGCTCGTTATCGGCGCGTCGGGGAACGAGGGCGATACGAGGGTTTCATACCCGGCCAACGCCCCCGGCGTGATGTCGGTCGGGGCAACGACCGAGACCGGCTGCGTTGCCGAGTTCTCAAACGGCGGCTACAGGCTCGACATTGTCGCCCCAGGTGGCGGCGCCGCCTCCACGGCAACAGGCGAACAGCGCTGCCGCTCGGCCTCTAGACCGGCACGCAACATCGCCCAGACGACTTTCAGCGGCAAGTCGCTTTCAGTTTTCGGCATCCCAAAGGATTACGAAGGAACCTCGATGGCGACGCCGCACGTGACGGCCGCCGCGGCGCTGGTGATCGCAACCGGCGTGATCGGCTCAAACCCTTCGGCCGCTCAGCTCGAATCAAGACTGATGAGCACCGCGCGTGATTTCGGTACCCCAGGGAACGACCGCTTCTACGGCGCCGGGCTGCTCGACGCGGCCGCAGCCAGCGCTAAGTAGTACGGATAATCAGCACCGAGCAGGGTGCGTGATGGCTGACCTTGTTTGGCACCGAGCCGAGCAGGAAGCGCTTGGCGCCGGTCATTCCCTTGTTGCCGACGACGATCAGATCGGCCGAGGTTTCCTCAGCAACGTCGAGGATCGCGTCGGCCGGGTCACCTTGGCGTGAATGCGGCGAGCATTCAACGCCGATCGCTGCCGCCTGCTCGACCACGGCCGTAAGTGTGGCCTCAACGTCTTCGCGCTCGTTGATCATCCATTGCACGTCTGAAGGAGCGTCGCTCGCTTCGCTGCGCAGCCGTGATACGGGAACCGGCGCGTAGGCGCTGACCACTTCCAGCCGCGCGCCCGTCTCCTTGGCCAGGTCGATCGCTTGGCGGGCAGCTTCGCTAGCTGTCTCTGATCCATCTGTTCCAACGACAATCGATCCAAACATTGCTGCTCCAATCAGTTTATTGCCTCTCTCCAGACTACCTGCCGGCTAGAGAAGCTTCACGACCGCGATTGCCATCCCTGCCAAAACGAAAACGACGATTGCTACTTGGGTCCAAAACCAGAATGGCGACATCGTTTAACCGAAGAAGACTTCCGCTGTACGGAACAGCTCAGGATCAAGCAGCTTCGGCTGCGCGAGCGCTTCGGCGAGTGGGATCGTGATGATCCCGGTGCCGCGCAGCGCGACCATCATCCCGCGCTCGTCGCGGTTGTATGCGTCGATCGCGCCGACGCCGTAGCGGGTAGCGAGAATTCGGTCGTAGGCGGTTGGCGTGCCGCCGCGCTGAACATGGCCAAGCACAACCATCCGCGTTTCGTAGCCAGTTACGCGCTCAATCTCGCGCTCGAGCCAAGCTCCGATGCCGCCGAGGCGGGGGTGGCCAAACTCGTCAACGTCATTTTCGCGCGCGCTCAGCGAACCGTCCTTGGGAACCGCGCCCTCGCTGGCAACAACGATCGAGAAGTTCTTGCCGCGCGCGTGGCGGGCGCGAATCTGATCACAGAGTGCGTCAAGGTCGAATGGCCGCTCGGGGACGAGGATTGCGTGCGCGCCGCCAGCAATCCCGGCCGAACAGGCGATCCAACCGGCGTGGCGGCCCATTACCTCGACGACGATCACGCGGTCGTGCGATTCAGCGGTTGTGTGTAGCCGGTCGATCGCGTCGCTGGCAACCTGAACGGCGGTGTCAAAACCGAAGGTGTAATCGGTGCCGGCGAGGTCGTTGTCGATCGTCTTCGGCACACCAATCACCGGCACGCCGTCGGCTGCCAGCTTCGTCGCAACGCCGAGCGTGTCCTCGCCGCCGATTGCGATTAGTCCGTCGAGACCAAGCTTCGCCATCCCGGCGGTGACTGCCTCCGTGCCGCCGCCACCATCGCGGTAAGGGTTGGTGCGCGAGCTGCCAAGAATTGTTCCGCCGCGCGTCAGCAGGCCGGAGACCTCAGGCGGTCCAAGCTCGCGCCCTTCGCCGGCCAGTACGCCAGCCCAGCCGTGGCGCAGGCCAACGAACTCGTCGCCATACTCTCGCGTTCCCTGCCTCACCACGGCGCGGATCACTGCGTTCAGCCCGGGGCAGTCACCGCCGCCGGTCAGTAATCCAATCCGCGCCATGGCGCGGATAGTTTCACGAATCGGTGGCGGTTGCAGCTGCGGTCGTCGTCGGGCGCTCTGCGTCCTGCTGCTCAAGCCGGTAGCGCCACCACTCCTGCGCGCCGATCTGGATCGCCGCAGCGATTGGGATTGCCAGCAGCGCGCCGATAACTCCAAACAGTGTCGCGCCAAAGAGCACCGAGACGATTACGATGAATGGTTCAAGCGCGACGGCGCGCTTGTGGATCTGCGGCTGAACAACGTAGTTCTCAAAGCTCTGGTAGGAGGCCGCGTAGATGAACCAGATGATTGAGGCGGTCGGGAAGTCGGCGAAGAGCGTGACGATCAGGATGATCGCGCCGGCGATGAACGCCCCGACCAGTGGGATCAAGTCGAAGAGCGCGTAGAGCACGGCCAGCGCGCCAGCGAAGGGCACGCCGAGGATCGTCAGGATGGTGAAGGCGCAAAGCCCGGCGATCGTTGCCTGAATGGCGGCGCCAGCGATGTAGTTGCCAACCGCGTTGGAGATTCGATCCAGCGCTACGCTGGCGGCCTTCGATTCGCGCCCGCTGCGCAGGCTGAGCAGCCCATCGATCCAAGTCCGACCGCGCGCGACCATGAAGATCGAAAGGATGTAGATCGTCAGCCCGGCGAATAGCGAACTGACGAGGCCGCTGCCGAAGTCGCGGATGATCGTGGCTGCCTCACCAATCTTTGTCGGTGCGTCTTGGGCAATACGGTTGAGCTCGGTTGTAACGCCAAAGTCCTCGTCAAACTTGCTCAGGTTCGGGTTCTTCCCAACCTCGGTCTGGAGATCGTCGACGTAGCCGGGCAGATCGTTGACGAAGTTGACGCCCTGATCAACGATCGGTGGAAGTACCGCGGCGCTGATACCGATCGGAATCAGCAGAACGGCGAGGTATACGAGCGCGATCGCCAGTGAGCGCGGCATCACGCGGGCGAGCAGGTTGACCGGCCCGGCCAAGGCGACTGCGACGAAGGTGGCGACGATGATCCACGCAATCGGCTGCCAGAGCACCCAGATCAGCGCGATCGTGCCGATTGCGACCAGCACTGTCAGCACGATCCGCAGCACGACGCGCGTCGGCAGCAGTTCGTTGGCGCGCTGCGAAGCGGGCGTGCGGCGACCCTCTCGGGAGGGCTGTGCGCTTGTTGTTGTCACCGTCAGCCTCTTTTCGACGTTGACCGGCCGCTCCCTGCCGCGCTGCTGCGGGCCCGCCACTCAGCCGCGCCGCGGCGGGCGCGGGAAGAAACCGCTGGTTCGAGCGACGTACTCGTCGTAGCCGGCGCGGCGCTTGCCGATCGACTTCTCAAGCAGCCCGGCACCGCTAACGCGGATCAACAGAACCGACATGATGATCGGCCCGATGATCGTCCACCAGGCACCCGCCGCCAGAGCGATCAGGTAGAGCCCCCACCAGACGCTGAAGTCGCCGAAATAGTTGGGGTGGCGCGTGTAGCGCCAGAGGCCGCGGTCCATCACCGTTCCCTTGTTTGCCGGGTCGGCGATGAAGCGCGTTAGCTGCAGGTCGCCGACCGTCTCAAAGAAGAGGCCAACCGCGAAGACGGCGATCCCCACGATCACGAGCCAGCCCCAGCCGCTCGCGATTTCGCCTTGCTGACCAACTTGAACCGGCAACGAGACCAGCCACATCAGGATTCCCTGCGCCCAGAAGACGGCCCAGAGGCTGCGCAGCGGCCATGAAGCCCCGGCCTTCGCGCGCATCTCTTGGTAACGGAAATCCTCGCCGTGCCCGAGGTTCCGCCGCGCCAAATGAACCGTTAGTCGCAGCCCCCAAAGCGTCGTCAGGATTGCCAGCAGCCAGCGTCGCTGCGGTGCGCCGTCGGCGATCGCAAAAGTTACCCAGCCGATCACTACAAAGCCGGAACCCCAGAAAATGTCAACGATCGAACTGTCCTTGACTGCCACGCTGACGGCCCACAGCGCCGTGGTTAGCAGGAACACCACGCCAAGGTTGATCGCCATCAGGTTGATTGTCGTCATCAACTGAGGTTACGGCGCTAGGCCGCGTTTGTCTTTGCGGCGACCCAGCGGTCGGCTTCAAGCCACAGCCCGTCAAGCCACTCCACTTGATCGGCGCGGCTGGCGGGAATCTGCTCGTGCGGCACGCGCGTGAAGCGCACATTGATTATGCGGCCAACCAGCGCACCGCCCCAGATGTCGGAGATTAGGCGCAGCCCGTCGAAGCCTTGGTGGACCATCAACACAACGTCTGTCTGTGGTGCCTTATCGAGCACCGCCAGAAGGCCGCCAACCTTTGGCGGCAGCAGGTATTCGATCGGCTCAAGCCGCGCTGCGCGCTGCGGGTCGCGCTCGGCAATCTTCTCGAGTGCGCGTTGGCGGCGCTCGGCGGTGAAGCGCGTCCCTTCCGGATAGAGCAGGAGGCCGTCTTCGCTGCCCATGCCGCTGGCAAGCTGCCCGATGTTCTCGCGCTCAACCTCTTCACCGGTGTCGCGGCGTACAAAGTAGTTAGGAAGCCGCTGGCCGGCAACGTCGAGGCAGGGTTCGGATAGCAGCTCGCGCTTGATTACGTAGCGCAGGCGGACCCGCTCGCGCGCTGCGACCAGCGCGGACGGCAGGAAGTTATCGACAATGCTGGCGTGGCGGATCAGAACGATTACCGGCCCCGGGCGCAGGCACTCGGCGCCCTCGTCAACTATCTGCAGTCCGAACAGCAGCTTGACCGAACCGAGCAACAGCCGCACCCACAGCTGCTGAAAGTGCCAAGTCGCGCCGACCATCAGCTTGGCATTACGTCCGAAGCCGCTCACGAGCCAGAGTGCGAACAGTGCGATTAGGGCAGCCATGTCGGTCGCCAGGTAGATCCATAGAAAGACCACCAGCCGCAGTGCCATCCACGGCTTTCGCTGAGTGATCGCGCGGAAAATGTCGACCAGCAGCGCCCCAATCAGCAGCAGCGGCAGCAGCGCTGTGACCAGCACCAGGCCAACGATGATCGGCGGGACGGTTTTCAGCCGCCGCGCGAGCTTGCTGCCGCGCGGCTCTCTGTTGGCGCTTTCCTCCACGCCAACAGACTATGCGCTACTCAGTTGCTGAAGTCCATCAACTGATGGATGCCGCTCGGGCGGTTGGTGTAATTCATCGTGATCAAAGGAACCGGGCTGAAGTTGATCGTCTCCGGAGCCTCGTCCTTGCGCCACGCGGCTGGGTCGGTGCCCTGAGCTGCGGCCAATGCTGCCGCTGCTTCGGAGATCGAATCCCAGATGTCGGCTGAGCACTTCGCAAGGCTGCCCTTGCCGCAGTACTTGATCTTGTAAGCGCCGTTGACCTTCTCGCCGAGCAGGTTGCGCAGATCCTTCCACATGTACTGGTGCCAGCCGCCATATTGGCCGCCTGGAGGGGCATCGAATGCATCGCTGCCACCGTTGCGCTGAGCCAGCTCTTCGCAGAGCCTCGTGCCCATCCGCCAGCAAAGGCCGTCGCCGGCGATCGACTGCCAAGCTTGGTCGATAATCGCCGCTCCGGGAGCGTCGATCTTGCCGTCCTGGTTTGAGTCAACGCGGCTGGCGCCCTGCTCGTGCCACGTTTGCAGCTGTGCAACCGCTGCGGTTGCCAGTGCGTTTGGAGCGGTGCCCTTGTCGAGCACCTTCTTCAGCGTTGGCCAAAGCAGCGCGATCCTCACATCTTCGGTTGCGCCAGCATTGGCAGCCGAGAGCATCGTCGCCAGCGACTGCTTGCTGTGCCGCGCCAGCTCGTTGTTGAGCAGCTGCCCGCGCTGAAGCGAGTTCTCAGCCCAGCGCTCATCGCCGGCAGGGAAATTCTTCGCCGGCTTGCCATTCCAGTTGACGATGTAGCCGCTGGCAGGGTTGATCACCTGTGGGTGCTTGGAGTGGCTGAGGTAACCGGTCCACTCGTACTTGCCGCGGCCGTCAACAGGAAGATCCATGTTGACGCCTTTCGGACGCAGTGGGAAGAGCCCCGAAGTGATGAAGGCGATCTCCTTGTCGCTGGAGTAGAACGAGTTGAAGGTCTGAGGCGTCTTCGCTGCCGCGGCGACGAAGTCCTTTGCGCTCTTAACGCGGCCATATGTCATCTGCTGGTTGAAGAGCAGGTCGTTGGTCTCGCGGCCGTAGCTTGAGCGACGCTTGGCAAGCGCAACGAGCTTCGAGCTGCCGGGCGACTTGGCGTATCCATAGACCGAACCGTGAACGGTCCTGTAGAAAACGACATTGGTCGTCTTTCCACCCTTGCTGATCGTGCCACCGTTGACCTTTTCCATCGGCTTGCACTTGCCCTTGAACTCGTACTTGTACTTGCTGCCACCGCAGAGCGTTTCGGCGTAGGTGTCAATGATGTCGTTGCCGGCAGAGGTCAGCGACCAGGCGTACTTCGCGGCGCGGCCGATCAACATGTAACCGGGGAACGGCGCTGAAGTGGCGCCGCGGACCTGAATTGAGGGTCCGTAGAGCCCCATCTCCATCGTCAGGCCGGGGTAGTTGTAACCGATCTGCGGCCCGCCGACCATAAGCGGCTTGCCGGTCGTCGTCTTGCTTCCCGCCGCGAGCATGATGTTGCTGGCCTCCTGGCGGCCTGGCCCTGAAGGCTTAATGGCCGACGATGAAGCACTTGCGCCCGGAAGCGGCACATAGCTGTTCGTGAACGATCCATTCTTCAGCCGCACCAGACCCTTCGGGTTTGAGACGCTGACCTCGGTCTGGTAGTCGAACTTCTTCGTCGTCGTAACCATCGTCTCCGGGTCGTAGCGGCCGCGCATGTTGGTGTAGGCCTCGTTGCCGTTCGTTGTGCCGAGCGTCGTGCGCGCAGCGTCAAGGAAGAGCGCGTTACTGATCTCCTCGCCGCCGCCTTCACCGAGGAACTGGGCCTTGATCCCGTTGAATGCGAAGATGTCGGTGCGCGTGAACGGCTTGGCGCTCGGCTGGTTGGTCGCATACCACTTGTTGACGCCCACGAGGTAGGTGTCGATGTCGCGGAGCACCTGCTTGCCCTGAGCGCCGGCGGCGTTCAGCGAATCGGTCTGCTGCTTGGTGACAGCTGCGCTGACGCTCTTGCTTGGCTGGTAGTCGTAAAGCCCCAGCACGAGGTTGATGCCGGAAACTCCCGGCAAGTCGGCCAGCGAAGCGACTCCGTTGTAGCGAGCCTGATTGAGCAGCAGGCTGCGGTCGGCTGCGGTCACGTAACCGGCGCCGAAGGTGACTCCAGCGTCGGTGTTAGAGAAGATGTGCGGGACGCCGTAGTTGTCGCGGCGGATTCGCGCCGATACGGCCTTGCCGCCTGCGGTTCCGGTGATCGTCTCGTCGGTGATCAGTGATGGGTCGTCGGCCTTCAGCAGCGCTGCCGACTTGAAGTAGCCGCTGCCGTCGGTGCTGGCGCTGACCTGCGCTTCGCCGATGTCGCGGAAGAGCGGCGTGAGGCGGTTGTACATCTTCGCCTGCGTGTCAGCAGAGAGCATCCCGGGAGCAGTGAGCCATGGTGAGCCTGGTTGGCTCTGACCCTGCGGAATAATGTTCAGCGTCTTCTCAGCCGAGGCTGCAGGCGCCGCGATCGCGATCGCGATCGATGACAGGACAAAAACAGAACGGAACATCTGCACTCCCCTTGTTATTCTCCCCGGGTTCCACCCAGACGTTCACGCAACCATAACGGCAGGCGGCGGACTTTGCGGCATTACTCGGTTTGAGCCAGATTTGGCGTACGCTGCGCTAGTGGCCAACCGCGTGCGGATATCGATCGGCAGTGAGACCAGTGAGCTGGTCCTCGTGGATGGCGTCGTTGAGCGCTTCGCGCTTGCTCGTGGGCTCGAAACAGCGGATGCCGAGCGGCTCGGGAAGGTTGTTCACGGGCTCGCGGCCTGGATCATCGAGCGCGCCTACCCGGATGACCCAACCGGCGAGCTGGTAGTTCAGCTGGAGCTGGCCGAAGGGGCGGTTCGCTGCACGATCGAGGATTGGGGCGAACCGATCACCGCCTTCGGTGGCGGCCTTGACTCAATCCCGTCTGAGCTCGCGGGGATCGAGGCGATGACGCACGACCTGCGGCTCGTGAACCTTGGCCGCGAAGGCAAGCGGCTCAGTGCGGCCGTTGAAGCTTCAGGCGTCACGCCGGAAGAACACGTCGCGCTAGCCCAGTTTGCGCGCGAGAGCGGTGAGAGTGAGGCGACGGCAGATCAGGTTGAGGTTCGCAACACAGAGCTAAACGATGTTGAGGCCGTCTCACGGCTGCTCTACACCAACTACGGGCTCGGATACGGCCACCCGAACTTCTACCAGCCGCGCTGGGTAGAGGCCGAGATCGAGGCCGGGCGTCTTCATTCAACGGTCGCGGTTCTGGCCGGTGAGGTTGTCGGCCACCATGCGCTGGTGCTGGAGAAGAGCGGCGAGGCGGGAGAAACTGGCATCGCTGTCGTCCACCCGGCCTACCGCGGACTTGGAATCTTCAACCGGCTTTTCGAACGCACGATTGAGCGCGCACGTGAGGCCAAGGTGGAGGCTGTCTACGCGCGGGCCGTCACCGCTCATCCATACAGCCAGCGCGCTGAGCACTCGCGCGGTTACCGCGAGAGCGCGCTGATGCTCGGCTCGGTGCCGCAAGGGAAAGATGAAAGCGGTCAGCCAACGCCGCGCGCAGCTTCGCTGCTTACCTTTTTGCCGCTCGACCTCAGTCCGCGGCCGGTCAGCTTCCCAGAGCGCTATGGCGAGCCGCTGCGAGCCGCCTACGCGAATCTTGAATTGGAGACGGTTGCGCCAGAGCCCGAGCAGGCGCTCGAACAGCTCGGCGATCGCCCGTCAGCGGCAATCGAGCGAGACGAGCAGCGCCGGAGCTCGGTAATTACAGTCAGCCGCTGGGGTGACGAAGGTCGAAGTCAGATGGTTGACGCTGTCCGCTCGGCCGTTCACCACCACGACGACGTTTCCTACTGTGACCTTGATCTCGAAACGCTCAGCTCGGATGAGCTCGACGAAGCAGTTCAGCAACTGCGCGAGTTTGATTACTTCTACTGCGGCCTGGCGCTCTGCGCGGCGGCTGGCCACGACCATCTGCGGATGCAGTCGCTGATGAGCGACGAGGTCGAGCTTGAGGCGATTGTGCTCGACTCCGACTACGCGCAACGGCTGCGCGAAACAATCTTTGCCGACCGAGCCCCGGCCAGCCCGCTCTGATCAGCCATCGTCTTGGCTGAAGGCCCAGCGAATCTCGTCGATCGAGAGGCCGCAGGCAAGGCAGGCGAGCAGCTTCATCCGCGCCGCCTGCGGCGAGAGGAAGCCGGCCGGAATAACGTTTGTCAAACGCAAGTCCATCTCTGAACCGGCGTATCCGTAAGTTGAGTTGAGGATCACGCCGCGCTCTGGGCGGCAGTAGGCGATCACCGGAATGCGCTCCGCCGCATCGGCCCAGAGCGCCAGCAGCTCTGGCGTCAGGTGGCCAGCGCCAAGCGTGCCGATCACAACCCCGTCAGGCTTGGTCGCCAGCGCGGCGCGCGCCAGCGAGCCGTCGTCGCCGGATGAGGTTGGCACGATGAAGACGCGCTGCTCAAGCCCCGGCGGGTCGAGTGTCGGGTTGCGCGGCAGTCTCGACCAGATCGTTGGGTGGCCTTCGGTGACGCGCCCGAGCGGGCCGATCTGTGGCGAGGAGAAAGCCGTAAGCGAGGTTGTGTCGGTCTTGCGAACTACGCGCGAGTGGTGAATCTCACCACCGAAGACGACCAATACACCAAGCCCGGCGGCGTCCTCGCTGGCGGCAACGCTGACGGCGTCGACGAGGTTGGCTGGCCCGTCGGCGCCTGGCGCGCTCGCTGTCCGAATCGCGCCGGTAAAGACGATCGGCGCCTCGGCGTCACTGATGATGTCGCAGAGCATCGCCGTTTCTTCGAGCGTGTCGGTGCCGTGCGTTACGACAACGCCGATTCCGCGCCGCGCCGCGTCGCGGGCCGCGTGGCAGATCTCAAGCTGCTGAGTCAGGCTCAGGTGAGCGCTTGGAAGGTTGGCTACGGTCTGCGCTTCAAGCCCGTGATGGGTTGCGAGCCCCGGAACCGAGGCAATCAGCGACTCGGCATCAAACTCCGGCGTGGCGCCCCCGTCGCCACTCATCGCGATCGTGCCACCGGCCGCAATAACGCGGACGTGGCGGGCTGGCTCGGGCGCAGGGCGGGTTGTCATCGGGGCTAACGGTAGCCGTTGGCGGCCGCCGCTGGCTTAGTCCGCCGCTCTAGCTTCCGCTGCCTTATCAGCTTCAAGCACCGCGTTGACCGGCCCCGAGCGCATCAGCGCAAAAGTGCCGGCGACGGTGACCAGTAACGAAGCGATTAGTAGCGCCGCCATCGCAGGGTCGCTCGGCAGGCTCTCACCGCCGACGATCGAGCCGAGCGCGATCGGTAGCGCCAGCTCAATCACAAAGATGATTGGCGCAACACGCGCGACGGCCCTAACCTGCAGCGCAAATTGTTCGCTGCTCAGCCCGAGGACGGCGAATAGCACCGCTAGCGCTCCCCAGAGCAGTAGCGCAATCCAAGCGTTGGCGATCAGCGAGTCGGCGACGATCTTCATCAGGAATGCGGTCAACGCAAAGCCTGTGCCCGCGGCTAGAACCATGACGACGCTCGCCATGCGCCGGCGCAGAACGTACGGTGCCACCGCTAACAGCGCAAATGGCGCGAGCACAAGTAGCAGCGCGGCTGTCCCCGAGTTTTCGGGCGAGTGTTCGGGGCCACTTAGCGCGACTCCGACCACGCCGAGAAAGATCGCCGCAACGCTCGCAACCTCATGCCAGCCGACCTTCTCACCGAGCATCTTCTGGCCCGCTATCAGCAGCACGATCAACCCGGTCGCGTCGGCTGCCTGCACGACTGCCAGAGGAGCGACCGTGAGCGCTGCGAGTTGCAGCGGGATTGCGAGTGCCTGAACGCCGACGCCCGCCAGCCAGCGCTTGCGCCGTGCGAGTTGCCTGAGCAGGCCAAGGCTTGCCGCGCCCTGAGTTTTGACCTTGCGCGTCTCACCGGCCTGCACGACGGTCGCAAGGTTGAAACAGGCCGAAGCGCCGGCGGCCAACAGAATGCCGATGATGATGTCGCGCACAGTTCTGCGAGTCTACGATCTGATCAATGCCAACACGCGTTTTGCTTCTTAGCGCCGGAATCGGCGAAGGCCACAATCTGCCGGCGCGGATGATCGCCGACGGCTTGCTCGAGCTTGACCCCCACTGCGAAGTGGCGATCGTTGACAGCCTCGCTGAGATGGGCCGTGCCGCAGCGCTCTTGATCGACGACAGCTCGGCGCTGATGTTCGACCGCTTCAACTGGCTTTTCGACGCTGTTTATTTCGTCGTCACTGGGTTCGATCCAACGCGCCGGATCGCGCAGTGGCTTGTTGAACGGATCGGCAATAAGGGCCTGCGGCGGTTGATCGCGCAGCGGCGCCCCGACGTGATCGTCTGCACTCACCCGGCGGCAACCGACCTGCTCGGCCGCTTGCGCCAGCGCGGAGAACTAGCGACGCCGGTCGCCTCGGCGATTACCGATCTGGCCGGCCTGCGCTACTGGGCTCACCCGGGCGCCGACCTCCACTTGATCACCGAGGAGGAGTCGCGCGCCGAGGTTGAGCGGATCGCGCCCGCAAGCCGCATCGTCTGCGTCCGCGGGATGACCTCGCCGCAGTTTGAGCATCCGCTCAGCCAGGCCGACGCGCGCGCGGCGCTGGAGATGCCCACCGGCGGGCCGCTGATTCTCGTCTCCGGCGGCGGCTGGGCGGTCGGTGATCTCGGCGGCGCCGCCGAAGTGGCGCTGGCGGCAGATCCGGCTGGCCGCGTTGTGATCCTCTGCGGCCGCAGCGAGCAGGTGCAGGCGAGGCTCAGCGAAGCCTTTGCGCTGTCGCCGCGAGCGAAGGTGATCGGCTTTACTGAATTGATGCCGCAGCTGCTTGCTGCCGCCGACGTGCTGATTCATTCGACTGCCGGGCTGACCGCGTTTGAGGCTCGCGTGCGTGGTTGCCAGCTGATCTCCTACGGTTGGGGCGTGGCTCACATACGGTGCAACAACGAGGCCTACGAGCGCTTCGAGCTGGCCGAGGTTGCGGCCGACCGCTCACAGCTTGCTGGTGCTCTGGCGCGCGCGCTCGATCGGCCGCGAAGCGGCGACCTTGGATACGGCCACCGACAATCGGCGGCCGCCGAAGTGCTGGCGCTGGCTGGAGCGGCGCAATGATTGGCCGCACGGCAGCGCTGCTGAGCGCTGGCGCAGGAGCGGCATGGGCACTCCCAGCGCTCGCTCCGGTGATCCCATCGCTTGCGCAGGCGCTTGGCGTGCCGCGCCGCCGCGAAGACGCCAGCGGGATCGCCTTGACCTTCGACGACGGGCCGCACCCGGAGGGAACGCCAGCTGTTCTCGACCTGCTCGCCGCCGCTGGCGTGAAGGCGAGCTTCTTTCTCGTTGGCGAACAGGCTCGCGCGTTCCCGGAGCTGGCCGAGCGGATCGCTGCCGAAGGCCATGAGGTCGCCGTCCACGGCGACCTCCACCGCGTGATGCTGCGCCTCGCTCCGGCGATGATCGCCGCCGACCTTGATCGAGCGCGCGAGACAATCGGCCAGCTGACCGGCCAGCGGCCGCGCTTCCACCGCCCACCGCTAGGCATCTACTCCTACCCGGGGCTGAAGATCGCTCGCGATCAGGCGCTGGAGCCGCTGCTTTGGTCGCGCTGGGGCCGTGACTGGTCAGCGAAGTCAAACGCCGCCTCAATCAGCGCGATGGTTACGGCCGGCCTGGCCGCAGGCGACGTGCTGCTGCTGCACGACGCCGACTGGTACAGCGACGCTGGCTGCTGGCGCAACACGGTTGCCGCGCTGCCAACGATCCTTCAGCGAGTGAACGCCAGTGGGCTTCAGTTTCAGACGCTCAGCGGCGCTTAAGCATTGAGGCGCGCTGCGGCTGCATCTTCGATCAAGCCGCGCCTGCGTGCCAGCGCAACGCCGGCGCTAGCGAGCGCGATTACCAGCGCGACGCCGGTGATCGTCAGTACGAAGAGTGAACGGCCAGGTGTTGCGAGGTGGAAGAGCTGGTGGCCCCAGGGCGTCATCACGGCGAAGATGAAGAGCGCTGTTACCAGCGCCGAGCTGACGGCGGAGGCCGAGCGGGTCTTTGGGTTGTGCCACATCAGCTCGATCAGCAGGAAGACGGCAAGCGAGGCGATCATTGTCACGGCCAGCGTTCCAACTTGCGCGTTGGGAAGGCCGAGCGAATCAACGGCAACAACGTAGGCGGCGAGCATTGCCAGCGAAGCGGCTGTGTAAATGAAAGGGACCGCAACACTCCCGCGCAACCGGGTCAACGCTGCAGATAATCCCCTAGCGGCTTTGGCGGCTGGCTGCATCGGCACCGGCGCGGCGGCTTCGTCCTCGCGGCGCCACTGCACGTAGCGGCTTACGCCTTCAGCGAAGGGCGTCTCAGCGGTCCAGCCGAGCTCCTCTTCGGCGCGCGCGCCGCTCACCTCAACGCCAACGTAATCGGCGGTGCGCTGCTCGGTGTACTTGATTCCGGTGGGCGCAACGAGCTCCTGCACCAGCTCGGCGATCTCAAGGATCGTCACCGAGCTGTCGCTGACTAGGTTGTAAGTGCGGTTGGCAGCGGCGGGATCAAGCGCCTTGACGCAGCCTGAGGCCAGATCTTCAACGTAGACGAAGCGTCGCGACTGGTCGCCAGCGCCGGCAACGGTCAGCGCTTCTCCTGCCATCGCCTTGCCGACGAAAGCCGGCACAACCGCCGCGGGCCGTGCGCGCGGGCCGTACGGAATGCCGAAGCGCAGCACCGTGAACTCCAGCTCGTAGAGCTCGTTGTAGCTGCGGCAGTACATCTCGCCGGCCAGCTTCGAAGCGGTGTAAAGGTGGTTTGGCATGCCGAGGTTGCTCTCCTCGTCAACGCGCTCACCCGACTCGCCGGTGTAAACCCAGATCGTGCTGGCGTAAACCACGCGCTTGACTCCAGCGCCGCGAGCGGCCTCGAGTACGTTCAGTGTGCCGCGGGCGTTGGCTGCCTCTGATTCGACCGGCATCTTCGCAACTTCGTTGACGTCGGCCGCTGCCGCGAGGTGCATCACTGCGTCGCAGCCGTTCATCGCCAGCTGGAGCCCTGTCAAGTCGCTCAGCTCTCCGAGCTGGGTCTGAATGTCGTCGCGGAAGGGTGAAGGAAGGCGATCGTAGATCACCGGCTTGTGGCCAGCGTCAACCAGCTGATCAACTACGTGGGAGCCGATGAAGCCGGAGCCTCCTGTGACAAGAACTTTCATTTCGTTGCTAGTTCCGTTCGGTCTTGGTTAGGGCTGGTAGTAGAGCGGAATGCACCAGTGGTTTGCCGCAACCCAGTCCGTATTAGGGAGTTCGACGTCAATCCCCATAATCCGGTGGCAAGGCTGCTCGTAAACCTTACCGGTCGAGCGGTCAACTTCTGTAAAGACGATGTACTTATAGTAGCCAGAGGCCATTCCCTCGGGCATTCGGAGCCGATTTGGATTGGCAGGGTCGAGCACCGTGCGGGCGACTTCCTGCTTCCAAGCGACGATCTCCTCAAGCCGCTCAGTCTGCACCAGCCCGATCGCTGCCGTGAACTCGCTGAGGCGGAAGTTGAGGCCGAAGTGGGCGTAGTCGGGTTTGCCGTAGTTACGGAAGTGGCGGGCGAACTCGAGCAGCTGCTCGTTGCCGCTGACGAGCATTCCGCCCTCGCCGGTGGAGATCGTTTTTGTCGCGTAGAACGAGTAGACGCCGGCGTCGCCCCATGAGCCTGGGCGCTTGCCGTTCCAAGTTGCGCCATGGGCGTGCGCACAATCCTCGATCAGGAAGATTCCCTGCTCCTTGCAGAGCGCGGCTATCCGATCGACGTCGAAGGCCATGTGGCCGCCGATGTGAACCAGCATCACGGCCTTTGGCTTGTGTTCAGCGACCTTCGCTTCAAGGTCATCGAACGACATGCAAAGGTCTTCGCGGTTGCAGTCGACGAAGACGACGTTGGCGCCGGCGCTGATCGCCGCATTCGGCGTCGCGATGAAGGTGTTCGAAGGGCAGAGCACCGTCTCGCCGCGAACGCCGGCAAATTCGAGCGCCGCGAGCGCAGCGCCGGTCCAGCCCGAGAAGGCAACCGAGCCGATCGAGTGAAGCTCGCTCCAGGCCTGCTCAAAGGCCGCTGTCAGCTCGCCTTCCGACCAGCGCTGGGAGTCAATTACGCCGTCCCAAAGCTCGTGCAGGCGGGCGCGGTCGCGCTGATCGAAACCGATCGAAAACTGGCTGAAGTCGCTCATCGAGATCTTCTGATCTACATCAACGGCTTCGTTGCCTGCAGAATCGCCTCGTCGAGGCCTTCGCTGCGCAGGTGCGTGATCGCCTGGTAATCGGGGTCCATCACCATCTCAAGGAACTTTGCGCGGCTCGGGTAGCGGATCAGCATCACCGAGTCCCAATCCCAGCCTTCGGGCGCGACCAGCGCCGTTGAAGTCTCACTGGCGTAAAGCACTTCGCCGCCGACTTTCTCGAGGAAGGCCATCACCTTGGCGCCGTACTCGCCGTAGCTCTCGCGCCCGCCGTCGGCCTTGTATTTGAGCATGTTGAGCATCACGACGGGGCCGCCGTCATCCTCTTCGACGTAGCGCTTAATGTCCTCGGGTTCTGGGTCTACCGGCATTCGTTGTCCTCTCGCGGACTGTTGTGGGTTCGAAGTTGGGCGCTAAAGCGCGTCAGCGTCATTTGGCTGAGCACGCTGCTTGGCTGCGCTGTGGCGCGGAGTGTATTGGCTGGTTGCCGCTTCACGGGCCATTCTGCGGCGGTCTGCGACGGTGTAGACGGGAGCGTCTATCACGACTGTGTCACCGAAAACGTCAAGCAGGCAGCGGCAGCGCTCATTGAAGAGGCCGAGGATGTAGCCGGCGAAGAAGGGACTCGCCCCGAGCAGCATTCCGGCCAGCCGCGCCACGGCGCGGCCGAGCTTGATCGGCTTCCCATCCTCGGCGTCAACGACGCGGAACTCGAGCGCTCTCGCGCCTGGTGTCTGGCCAGTCCCGCTCCAGAAGGCGACGAAGTAGCCCCCAGCCCAAATCAGGTAGAGAACCCCCACGATCGCGACGATCGCTGAGTCAACGCTGTCGGGAACGTTTAGCGCCGACATCGTTAGTGCGACAACGGCCCAGCTGAAAGCGGCGACGAGGTTGATGATCACGACGTCAACGGCAAAACCCAGCAGCCGCGTTATCAGGCCGACGTAGCGTTGCGGCGCGCCCTTGACGGCGGCCGATCCACGCAGCCGAACTGCCGCTTCGACCTGCGCGCGGCTGGTTGCAGTGTCAAGCGCGGCCGGAGTGGGCGGCTGCGCTTCCGGGCGCTGCGGGCTGGAACCAGCGGTAGTCACTCGCTGCCCTTCGCTCCGGCCGCTTGATCGCCGTTCTCGCCCTCAACGTGAGCGTCCCCGTCTGACGGGCGTTGCGCCGCCATCTGGCCGCGGCGACCAACAAGGCGGCGCGCAGCGCGGGCAAGAATGTCGTCGGCGCTGCGGCTGCGGCCGCGGACCTCATCGCCAACCTGGTCGGCGAAACCGAAGCTCTGTTGACGGATCGCGTCGCTGACCGCGGGGCTCTGCGCGATCTCCTCAACCAAAACCCATAGCTCGGGGCGCTCGAGGAAGGCGTCAACGATCGGCTCAAAGACGCCGGCCTCAATCAGCGTCGTCGTGATCCGTTCGACGACCCGTTGGCGCACAAGTTCGCGGCTCAGGGCATCAACGAGTGGTCCACTCAGCGCGGTCTGAATTAGTCGCTCAATCGCCTGGCTGCTGAGCAGGCGGTTGATGCTCTCCTCAACCGCATCGGAGCCGATCACGGCCTCAATCACATCGCCGGTAGAGCGCACGCCAAAGCTTGCGACGCGGCCGAGCAGGCCGAAAACGCCACCTCCATCGTCGCTGCGCGGCTGCTCGCGCGCGACCTCGATTACGACCAGCTCCTGACTCATCTGCTCAATACTTGCCGAAAACGGTCAGCGCTGCTTACTAGCTGCCTGCCAGCGCGCCGCCATAGACCTGCCAAGCGAGCACGCTCTTGGCGATCAAACTGAGCCAAAGGTAGACGCGCTCAGCGTGGACTGGGTTCGCCCACCGTCCACGTCGGCGGTACTGCAGCCACATGTTGATCGCGAAAGTGTTGAAGAGGACGAAGAGCGTGAAGAAGATCACGTATACGAAGGTCGGCGCTTGGCCGCCGCTGTCGAGGTTGATCGGGAAGAGCTGGATCGCGATCGCAATCCACGGCACGGCGCCGACGATGCAGCCGTAGATGAAGGGGCGCCAGTCAACCGTTTCGCGCCCCTCGTTGGCGTACTCCATCACGAGCCCGAAGAGGATCATCGCGGCGTTGACGCCGAAGATTGCGATCAATGCCGTTCCCTCGCTGATGCCAGTCAGCATTGCGATCAGCACGATCATCAGCGAAGCGCTGATTGAGTACTCCCACCAGCGCGCCGGATTGACGCCGCGCGCCACATTCGCGTTGTACCAGCGGTTCGCCAGCGGGCTCGCGACGATCAGGTGGTCGGCCGCGGCGAGCAGCAGAAAGAGCGCAACGGCGATGTCGATCCGCAGGCCGAAGAGCTCCGTCGGCGGGCTGAACTTGCCCTCGCCGGGTGGCCCCAGCATGTAGGTCATGTTGACCGCCAGCGACGCAGGCTTGGCGATGATCAGCAGAACAATTGCCTGGGCGGCTGCGACAAGGCCGACAATCACGTTGAGGCGGCGAAGCTTGCCTGTGGTGCGCTCGTCGAGCGGGGCTGCGGTTGAGCTTTCCATTACTCGAACGCTAGCGCGCGGGGCGGAGCCTTTCGGGCAAGCTACCCACCACGTCGCCACTAGGGAGGCTGGTATGTGCGATCGGCCAGCAGTAGGATTCTCGTGATGAGCGGCGAGCAGCGCAGGCAGATCAACCTCCACGCCGACAAGTTCGGCGAGTACGACATGGAGGGTCCCGTTCAGGACGACATCAGCTGGCTCTCACTGAGCCTTGATGAGAAGACCGGCTTCGGTTGTTACGCGATGCGGATGCAGCCCGGCGCGGTGACCGTCGCTCATAATCACGTTGGCTGGGAAGAGTTCTTGGTCGTCGAAGGAGACCTCGTAGACAGCGACGGGACAGTTTTTGGCCCCGGCGATTTCGTCAGCTACGAGCCCGGCACGCACCACAACTCGCACACCGAAGGCGGCTGCCTCATCGCCGTCTTCGAGCGGCCGGCCTGAGCCGCCGCGCGCCAATCCCGAGACGAGTTAGCGGCGTGATTAGTATTTCTTGACGGCGGGGGGCGTTCCGCGGGCGCCTGCAACTTCGTGGACCGGTAGCCGGAGTTGTAGGTTCGACACGGCGATCCTGAAGACTCCGTTCGACGGACGGGCGTAAGGCGAGTCCTGGCCCAACAGCTCGAGCTTGGGAACATGACCGGCGACGAAGCGCCAAGCTCCCGGATGGAGTTCGAACTGCTTACGGCCGTTTGGCGTCTTTGTGTCGAGCCGGTAGAGGCCGCGGGCGACCAGCGTCTCAGTGTTGGTTGCTGGGTCGACGTCCAGCAGCCGCGCGGCGATGTAGGGATATTTCCCGGTCGCTTTCAGATTCGCCGTAATCGCTGGCGAGCCGAGCAGGGTGTAGCCCGAGCCGGTGGCGGCCGGCAAACGGTAAGTCGCGACGCCGGCGCCCTGGTCGGTCGCCGGCGCCGTCGTGCACGCCAGCCCACCGATCACGGGATCAAACACGCCTGAGATCGTGGTGTCGCCAGCCGTCGAAATGATCGTTTGCGCTCGTGTGCTGCTGTAAGTGACCTTGCCCGGGTGGAGCCCAGCCCACGTCGCCGCGGTGTAAGGACCTCCTGATGGAGCACCGATTGGGCAGGTCTGGGTTAGCGCCGTCACGCCCACGGGAGCGCGAACCTTCGTTCGCTTCACGTAGCGGTTGAAAAAAGCTAGAACGCGCGGTGCTAGCCGCGCTCCGTCGGCTGCCTTGTTCTGGCCGCGCGGGTGTCCTCCGTCGAATGCGAAGAGCGTGATTGGGTTCGACGGGTACTTTGAGCGCACGTAGTCGTAATAACGCAGGTTCTCGTCAACCGGGAAGATGTCGTCAGTGAAGCCATTTGCTAGGTGGAGCGGCGCTGGCGCTACGCGCTTCGTCCCGTAGGTGCCGCGCAGCAGGTAGTACGACGAGCGGAATTGTGCGATCTGCCGCATCATCGCCTGGACCTTGGCGGTGGTATATGGCTCGCCGGCCGAAACGTTTGCTAGCCAGGCGATGGGATCGGCCGATGGGTCAGTGCCAGCAGGGGCGTAGTAGCCCAGAACTTGGCCAGCGCCGAATAGTCCACCCATGATTGTTGACTTCTGCACCCCGACGGGCGAAAGCGCGGTGGTCTGTGGGGTTATCTGCCCGTCCGCGGTTCGACCGTTCGGGGCCAGCGCGTAGATAAGGTCGCTGAACGAGGCCCACGGCGCGGCAGCGGCTATCTGTACTGGTGTGCCGCGGGGACTCTTCCACGGCTTAAGTGAGCCGTTGGGTTGCATCACGCGATCCTTCAGCGTTGCTAGGTCGAGTGAAATCCCGCCACCGTACGAATCGCCCATCACGCCGACGCGCTTGGGGTCGGCGATGCCAGCGTCGACGAGGAGGCCGACGGCGTTCTGTACGTCGCGGACCTCATAACGCATGTCGCCGAGCCGGATGTACCCCTTGGCGCAGGCTGCCGGGTTCACAGTCCGCGAAGCGACTTTGCCGCAGGAGTTGCCCCACCCGCGTGCCGTTAGCTGCAGGACCGCGTAGCCCTTGCTGGCCCACTCGGTGGCAGTTGGGCCGCCGTACTGCCTGTCGTTAGGGCCCGATGGTGGCGCCCCCCAGCCGTGGCTCTGCACTACCAGCGGGTAGCGGCCGTCGGTGCCGGAGGCTGGCGCCGACGGGAGCGTGACGTAGAGCGCGAGCGGCGTGCCGTCGAAGCTCTTCAGGCGCAGGTCGGTCACAGCGACCCCGTTAACATCGCCTGTGCAGAGGCGCACTGTGTTCGAACTCTCGCACGGGATTGGCTGGCCGTTCATCGTCTGCCCGCCAAACACTCCCGTGATCGCGGCTGACGCCCCAGATGGAAGAGCCAAGGATGCGATCGTGACAGCTGTTAGACCTAGGATTCTCCGCATTCGACCGACGCTCCTTTTAAAAGAACTTCCAAGTTCATGACTCTGGCGCGATTAGATCACGCGCCCGATGGACTGTCAAATATGGCAGAGTAGGATGCGGGACGTGCCGGTAAAGGGACCACTACCGAAGGGTCGTCACGGCCTCAGTCGTCAGGAGGTTGCGGCGTCTCAACGAACGCGCCTGTTGCAGGCTGCAGTCGATCTCGGCATTGAGCGCGGGTTCGCATCCCTGACGCTGACGGACATCGTCGGCCGGGCCGGTGTCGCGCGTTCCACTTTCTACGTGCACTTCAGCGACAAGCAGGACTGCTTTCTGGCGGCCTTCGACTATGCCGCCGCGCTGGTGTTTGAGCGGGTGCTCACGCTCGAGCTGCCAGCTCTCGACGAGCACGCTACGCCCGCGCATGCGTACACGGCGGTCCTGTTGGAACTGGCGCTCGAAGAGCCCGGTCTCGTGCGGCTCGTCGCGGCCGATGCAGAGGCCCTCGGACCGGTGGCCGCCGAGCGTCAGCGAGAGGTTAGAGGCCAGCTTGCTGATGGGCTTGTTGCGCTCCGCGACGATCTGCGCCGCGCCGATCCGTCGATGGAACCGATCACCCAGCTACGCGCGCTCGCCATCGTCGGTGCGCTATCGGAAATGTTCCGGCACGCGCTCTACGCGTCCGGCCCCGAGGGCATCCCTGCACTGGAGCCTGAGCTCGCGACGGTTCTGCTTGCGCTGCTCGAGACCCCGCCCTCCTGAGCGCACACCGAAGGCGGCTGCCTCATCGCCGTCTTCGAGCGGCCGGCCTGACCGCCGGACTGTCGCCGAGGGTCACCGCTCGGGGACTGGCGGCGGCAGGGTTTCCCCAGCCCCCGGATCAGACGGTTGAGCGATCGTCAGCGAGGAGCCACGGGTGGCGACTCGGCCGAAGGTGTCGGTCAGTCGGACCTGAACTGGGTAGGTGCCGGTGGAGCGATAAGAGCGCGACACCTCTCTGCCCCGTCCGTCGTCGAAGGCGCCGTCGCCGTCGAGGTCCCAGTTGTAGGTGCCGAGTTGGCCGGTGGCGCGGAAGACGACGCTCGTGCCATTCATCGAAGAGGTGATTCGAAGGGCAAGCGCCGGCCTGCCGGAGGGTCTTGGCGCCACCCGGATACGCTGGCGCGTAACCGCGACCCTGCCGTTTAGGTCGACCGACCTTAGGCCCACGGTCCTCAGCCCCGGGCGCCGCCAGGTGAGGGTCGCGACCCGACCAAAGGCATCGTCAAATGCGCCGTCCCCGTCGAGATCCCAGCGGTTTGAGACGATCAGCGTGCTGCGCGCGGTGCTGCTGGAGACCATGGCGGCCTTGCGCCCCGCGATCGCCCGCTCGATCAAACGGAACCTGGCCACCGGTCGCCCGGCAGGGCCGGGCCTGCAGTTTGCGAGTCCCACAGTTACCGATGCGCCCCTTTCGACGGCGACCTCGCGGCTCACCGGATCACCGCCCGGGGCCTCGCAGGTAAGACGCCAGGTCTCGCCGGGCGCCTGCGGGCGAGATGACGGGTTGACCCGCCATGAGAACTTGCCCGAGGCCGGCACGACCATCTCGCTCGATAGCTGTTCGGGGATCGTCGGGGTGGGGGAGATGCACTGGTCTGTCTCGGTGAATCCCTGGCAGACGGGGATCGAGAACCTCTTCGTGATTCGCAGAGTCGAGCCAGGCGGAGCCTCGCCCCTGATCTGTGAGCCCTCCCGGACCGACGCCTCGCCGGCGCGGAGCATCGCCTCCTTCATGCCCGGCCACTCGTTGCGGACCATCTGATCGAAGAAGGAGTGGAAGTCGGGTCCGCGGCCCTCGCTGGTGAAGGCGATAGCTCCCTGGGCGTGGTAGTTCCAGTCATCGGTCGCACCGGCTGTGGGGTAGAGCTGGAAGGCAGGCAGGGAGGCCCACCCGCTGGCGGTCGCCATCGAGTCTCCGAGGGCCTTGAACTCGGCCTCGTCGGGCGTAATGTCGCCGGGGAGTATCGCTGGGTCTAAGGAGGGCTGTCGCAGCCATTGACCCTCTTCCGAGTAGGTGTGGTGGGTGAGGACGACGGTCGGCTGAAGCCGCCTGGTGAACAGGCGGACGTTCTCGCTCTCCGGCTCGGAGAACCCCGCCGGTCCGCGGTAGAGCTCGCTTGAGGCGGTCGTTTCGGTTCCGGTGGCGCCGAAGAAGTAGCCGTAGTTGCGATTCAGGTCGACCCCAGCCTCGGTGTCGAGCTCACTGCAGGGCCGTTGAGCCTGACCGGGGAACGGACGACAGTTCTTGCGGCGGTACTCGTTACTCCCCGGCCCGAGCAACGAGCTGGCCGAGTCCGGTGCCCCGATCGGGCTGGGGCCGGCGCCCCGCGATGCCTGAAAGCCATCGACGTTGACCACGGGGAAGACGAACTGGCGGGTTTTCGCCAGCAGGCTGGCGTAACGGGGTTGGCCCTGCTTCTTGAGCAGCTCAATCGCGTACTCGATGCCCCACTCGCCCGAGGGCCACTCCCGGGCGTGGTGGAGTCCGTACTGAACGAAGGCTGGCCGGCCGTCGCTCGCCCAGACATTCCTTGCGATCTCCAGGCCGAGCATCGGCTGGCCGAGGAGCGTCTCGCCCATCGAGCGGAGCCGAACCAAAGACGGATAGCGCCTAGCGAGCATTCGCATCTCGGTCTCGTAGTCCTCCCAGACCCGGTAGGTCGTCCTGCCCGAGGGAAGGGTCGAGACCGCAGCGCGGGCCCCGGGCCTCGGGTCGGGAAGAGGCCGCCACTTGAGCCCGGACTCGCGCAGGGCGAGCCGGTCTTCCTTCGACCAGAGGATCACGTCGGATTCGGGTACGTCGCCCGCGGCCACGTCGAGCCCTGCCTCGACCAGGGTTTCGACGGCCTGCGGTGTCGGGGTCTCGACCTCGACCCGGACCGGCTCGGCGGAGGAGGCTGAGCCACTCGCAGCCAGCGCAGAACCACCCGAACCGGCAACCAGAGCAGCCGACAGGAGTGACAACACAAACACCCTCAAATGCCTCATCGCCCGAAGCTACACTACGGAACAGGCGCAGGCGCAGGTCCAAGGCAGCTACTGGCCGGCTGCGCCGCCGCCCGGAAAACCCGGTTCAGCGCGCCCGAGCGGATTCGACCCTCTGACCTTCGGTTCCGTAGACCGACGCTCTATCCCGCTGAGCTACGGGCGCAGCGGGGCTGAGTGTACCGGCGGGGCTTTAGTTACGAGCTTTGCCCAGCAGGCGGCTGCGGGCGCTGGCGCTCAGTTTGCGCAGCGTGACCGTAACCGAGCGGGTCGTTGCGCCCTGCGTCACGC
>SXGR01068366.1_pt1 | contig 25908 bp, 35 predicted proteins | sample 3174711 | NCBI WGS metagenome assembly SXGR01 (sample SAMN11356860, study PRJNA531348) | freshwater metagenome | isolation source: freshwater sample F1-60 | place: China: Fuxian Lake, Yuxi | collected 2017-12-25
ACGCGGCCGCGAAGTGCGCGAGTTCGTCGAGAACATTTTCGATGCCAATGGCATCAAGAAAGCAATCGTAGTTGCTACACCGGCTGACGACCCGCCCCTGATGCGATTGCACGGCGCATGGCGTGCTACGGCAATTGCCGAGCATTTCCGTGATCGCGGAAAACATGTATTGCTGCTGATCGATTCATTGACGCGATTTGCCCAGGCTCAACGTGAAGTTGCATTGGCCATCGGGGAACCTCCAGTCACGAAGGGCTACCCGCCTTCCGTGTTTGCGCAGATTCCCCAATTGGTTGAACGTGCCGGAACCGGCTGTGACAACAATGCCGGCTCAATAACCGCGTTCTACACAGTTTTGGCAGAAGGTGATGACCAGAATGATCCGATAGCAGATGCCACCCGATCCATACTCGATGGTCATATTGTGTTGTCGCGGCATCTCGCTGAGGCGGGGATCTATCCGGCGATTGATATCGAAGCGTCGATTAGCCGGGTGATGAACAGCATCATCAACAGGGAACATTTGTTGGCGGCCATCCAGTTCAAGAAGTTATACAGCACTTTTGCCCAGAATCGCGACTTGATCAACGTCGGTGCCTACAAGGCTGGTTCTGATGAGGCAATCGATAGGGCGATTCACTTTTATCCGCTGTTGCAGGAATTTATCCAGCAGGACGGATCTGAAACCTGCAGTTATCAACAAAGTTTACGCATGCTCCTGAAACTGCTGACTCAATAATCGGGGATTTCAATGAAAAGATCAGTACGGTTGGAAAAATTTGCGGAGATCAATGCCGGTTTGGAGAGCAACGCCGGATCACTGCTGGCGAATGTCCAGCAACAATATGACAAACAGCATGCGCAACTGGAAAAGCTGCAGGCTTATCGCGCCGAGTATCTGCAACAGCTCAATGAAAAACTTGCTGACTCCCGTTCTGCCGGAGTCATTCATGACTATCACCGCTTTATCGCGTCTATCGATCTGGCGATAGGGCAACAAACGGAAGTCGTGCGCCAATTCGCTGAAAAGGTGGCCGCAAGACGCGCTGACTGGATATTAAAACGACAAAATGTCACCAAAATGGTCAATGCGGCAGAAAATCTCCGGCTTGGAGAAAGACTCAGTGCCCGCCGCGCGGAACAGAAGGAAAGTGATGAAATGGCACTCAGCAGATTCACCCGCAGCCAATTGGCAGACAGTTCCATTTTTGAAGGATAGTGGATCATTTGGCCTGATATTTGCTTTATTAAAAGCGTATTAGAAAAAGCGCTTGTAAGTCCGATGAATGGAACCCGAATACCGAGGCCCTGGTGTGACAGACAGCAGTGTGACTGCGCAAAGCCGGTGTTAACAGAACAGAGAATTTTTCATGATGCATTCGAATCCCGGTCCCAGCCCGGTTAATTCAATAGTTGCGAAAGGCGCGCTCTCCGCCGCAACTTCCAGTCATTCCGCGGTAAATCCCGCGGACGAACTGTTTGGCCCAGTATTGGCGCAGCAGGCCGACGCGCAGCAGCAGACTAGCGATGCTGCCAACAGCAGGAACTCCACTAGCGGCGCTCCCGATCATCAACGCGATGCAGAACGCTCAGCAGAAAAATCTCAAAAAAACGCACCTACCCCGCGCACAGCAAGCAAGCTTGCAGAGGATGTCGCATCTGAAAAATCTGCTGACGAAGAAACCGATGCGCAGGCCGAAGATGAACTGCCTGCACCAGCACTGATGTTGGCTGCCGTACCAGCCACCAATGCCTCAGAACAATCCGAAAGTGGCAAGATTCTGCCAGTCGACGGCAAAAATTTGCCGGCGAACGGTTTCTTGAAACCATCGATATTAAAACCACAGGATAGCGCCAATCTGACCTCTGCAAACGGCGAGTCAGTCAGCGCGGATGCGCCATCAATTCTAACGATGACCCTTTCTAGGCAATCCGGGGAGTCTGCTTTTGCGGATACAGGTCAGCGCGATAGCATGTTTGCAACTGTAGCAGGCATGCGTTCTGGCGAATCGTCGAACGCCCGCCATGCAAGCTCGCAGCTATTCGCTGACGCATTCTTCACAGCAGCTTTGCAGAAAAACTTTGAAATGACCTTTGGCTCCGGTGTTGCAACTGGAACTGCAACCGGAAGTGCAGCAGGAAGTGCAATCAGCCTTGAATCACTCTCTCAACTGACAGGCTTGGAAACAGCGCCGGAAAATTCAACAGCAGTTACCAATCCAGTAATTCTCAGCGGCGCAGAAAAATTGCAGGCACTGCGAACTCTGCAGGCGCCCGTTCCTGCCAGCACAGCGTTTCAGATAAATTCACAGCCAGGTAGCCCAGAGTGGAACAGCCAGGTTGCGGATAGCATTCGCTGGATGAGTAAATCCGATATTTCCGTTGCCGAATTGAAACTCAACCCAGCCGAGCTGGGCTCGATCGAAGTCAGGATTTTCACAGAAGACCAACAAACCCGCGTGAGCATTGTGACCAGTCAGGCGGCCACTCGGGAAATCATAGAATCAACGCTATCAAGACTGCGCGAGATGCTGCAAAGCAGTGGATTGCAATTGGAGCACAGCGACGTTTCACACAAAAGTGATTCGCAGACGCAATCAGACAGACATGCACGACAGGAAGACTCGGTGAGCAAGGACGCTTTTTTTAACGAGCAGGGCGGCGTGCCGTCGCACGGATTGATTTCGCGGCGATCTGATTCCGGCCAGATAGATCACTATGTCTGATATTGCTGGCCAACTAACAAGGCTTCTATAGAACTTCACTGAAAGAGTAGAGAGTTATGGGCAAGAAAAAGATTTTATGGATGGTGGTTTTCCTCGCTGCGTCTGCGGGCCCTTTGTCCTATTTTGGTTATTTACCAATGGACTTGATTACTGGCGAAACAGCAGATGCTGCCGTTGCCAGTGATGGACACGGACCGGCTCCGGAGCACGCGGAGAGTTTTTATCTTCCGATAGATCCACCTTTTGTGGTGAACTTTACCCATCTGGGTGCGTTGCGATATCTGCAGATCTCCGTGGAGTTGAAATATCCTGACCCCAAGGCGCTGGACCTGGTGAAGACTCACACACCCGCGATTCGTAACGCGCTGATCCTGTTGCTCAGCAATCAGCCCTATGAAAAATTGAGCACGCTTTCTGGCAAGGAAGAACTACGCAGCGAGATGGTGGCAGCGGTGGACGATATCATCTTCCACGATGTGGAGAGTCCACCCGAGGGCGAGATTTTTATAACCAATTTTGTAATGCAGTAAGTTGATTCCTGACCCAACGAGTACCCACATATAACACTATATAAGAAGGAAGAGTCCGATGACTGACGAAACAATGGAACCGGGTGCCAACGCAAACTCTGATACTGCCGATCACGCGGGAGAGAATCGAGGCAAAGCACCCGAAAACGCTATCCGTCGCGAGTCAGCACCGGGTGAGACTGCTGAATTGATTGCCCGGTCCATCAGTGGCAAGGATGTGAACATTGATGCTTTGTTGAAAGTGCCAGTATCACTAGCCATCGAAGTTGGACGCACCCAGATGAGTCTGAGTGCCTTGTTGGATACCCAGGAAGGTTCTGTAATCGAGTTGGATCGTCACCTTGATGAACCATTGGACATTCTCGTCAATGGCGCATTGATCGCTCACGGCATTGTCGTGCTGGCAAACGAAAAATTTGGCCTACAAATAACTGACATCATCAGTCTCGAAGAACGCGCACGCAGCCTGTAAACAGCGGCACCCTCTGTGGTGTGTGGCTGTGGTATGTGGCTGTGGTAAGTGGCTGTAGTAAATAACTGAAGTGAATGGCTGAGGGTAAATTACGCTCAGCCTGTTGCATTTGATTTTGAGTTCTTGCGGTGCACTGATAAATAGTAGAAGCACGCGGCGCCGACCAAACCGACGATTCCTCCAAATGCTGAATGGTAGACCAGATACCAGAACGGCTCATTTCCCAAAGGCCGCAATAGGACGAACAACACTGGCCAGGGCACGAAACCTGTCAGCAAGTAGACCTTGATGTTCTGGAAGTGCAATCTGCTGAAAAGCAGATGCAGAGGCAGCATCCAGATCAAGAACAGAATGGGAGTCACCAGCACTACCATCAGCAACACAACCCACAAGCCCAAACCCACGGCATCGCTGCCAATACGTGAAATCGAAAAGATCACTGCGGTGGTGATAACCATCAGCAACAATGAAAGCACAAAATCAAGTGCCAGCTTTTTCCAGATCATGTCCATTCCCGAGAAGGGAGAGAGTATCAGTCCGGTGAGTCCATGGATCAAGGAAGTGCGCAGTCATCCTGCTTACGCTGGTGGCCTAAACCGGTCTCGCCATCAGGAGATCCCGCTGAGCACTCGTCCCCAGGTGAAAGACGTGCTCCCCCACTGCGACAAATCCGACTTTCTTGTAAAAAGCGAGTGCACGAAAATTGCGCTCCCACACGCCAAGCCACAGGCAATCGAATCCACGTTGCTGCATTGCCTTGATACTCGCCTGCATGAGTTCACTGGCGACGCCTTGACCGTGCCAGCGTTCGAGCACATAGAGCCGTTGTAATTCACCTGGCTTTGAGGCGACGATGCACTCTGGCGGATTGCCCCAGCGCAATTGTGCAAATCCAGCGAGCTCACCGCCCTTGTCACTCTCCTTTCTATTACCCTTATCTCCATGCTTTTCATCATTTTTTTCATACAAAAAGGTCAACATGGCAGGATCGCTGATCTCGCGCGCCTGCTGCGCTTCGCCGTAGTGGTTGCGGCAGTAAAGATCCAGATTCACGGCGGTGTTGTCGATGGCAAAGGTTTCCCGGAAAGTAAGCTCAGCAATTCGGGCGAGGTTGCGGGCATCGGCCAGGGTGGCTTGACGAAGATCAGGCATAGTGAAAAGCACCGTGTGCGGAGTGCGCTATCTACGCTCGCAGAATTTTTTCCATGGTTTTGCCCTTGGCAAGTTCGTCGATAAGTTTGTCCAGATAACGAATCTTCTGCATCAGTGGATCCTCAATTTCCTCCACCCGAATGCCGCAGACCACGCCCTTGATCAATGCGCAGTTCGGATGCATTTTTGGCGCCTTGGCAAAGAATGTTTCGAAATCCGTCTGCTGCTTGATTTGTTGCTGCAGGCCCTGCTGATCATATCCGGTCAACCAGCAGATGATCTGATCGACTTCTGCCTTGTTGCGATTTTTGCGTTCGGCCTTCTGCACATACATCGGGTAGACACTGGCAAAAGCCATTGAATAGATGCGATGTCTCTCGGTTGTCATACGGTTACCCTTGCCTCAGCTGTTTAGCGCAAGCATCGCTGCTGCTCTCTTTATTCCTTATGACAGGTTCTTGTAACAGACCCTTGTTTACCGGGGCATTCTGTATCAGAAACAAATTTGTCACTACCAAAGCCATCTCGCCTGGCTGCAAAATAGCTCTGGTCAAAGCCTGCTCTCGCGCATTGAAGGCGCTATCAAGACCTGGTTTTCAACAGATCGCGTATTTCCATAAGCAGAACTTCCTGTGCAGCAGGAGCTGGTGGTTCCTTGGGCGCAGCTTCTTCTTTTTTCTTCAGTGTATTAATGCCTTTGACCAGCATGAATATTGCGAAGGCAACAATCGTAAAATCAATCACAGTCTGGATAAACGCGCCGTAGCTGATAACAACCGCCGGCGTCTCACCCACAGCGTCCTTCACAACCAGAGCCAGGTCGGAAAAATCCACCCCACCCAGGAGTACACCAATCGGTGGCATCAGAACCCCGGTAACCAGTGAAGTCACAATTTTTCCAAACGCTGCACCGATGATGATACCAACGGCCATGTCGACAACATTTCCCTTGACCGCAAATTCCTTGAATTCTTTTACCATGCTCATAATTATTTTCCCCGGTTAATGTAATTGAATATCTTCCGTTCCTGTGGCTATTTCAGAGGACAAGTAATCGTCTCTGGTTTTTCCCAGGCAATTTCTGCTTATTTTCCAACACTCGCATTTCTAATATCGCTCTTCATGTCCTTCACTATTTCTCCATCGGATGAGGCCAATCAGTCAGTTCACACCGGGCTGCATTTCAGTTTGCTAGCGGTTCCGCTGCCAGTCGAACTCCATTTGCCTGGCCGTTTTTTCTGCCAGTGCCATTCCGCAGAGTTTTGATACGAGGTAGAGACTCATATCAATACCGGCGGAAATGCCGCCAGAGGTGACGATATTGCCCGCATCCACCCAACGCTGGTTTTCTAATACTGTGAGAGTCGGATAGGATTTACGCAAGTCCGGAATATCTTCCCAATGCGTGGTGACACTGCAATTGGTCAACAGCCCTGCTTCCGCAAGCAGAAATGCCCCTGTGCACACAGACGTTACGAGAGATGCAGAGCTGGCTGTGGTCGCCACCCAATCAATGACCCTTTTCTTTTGCATTTCCTGGGTGTGGACACCACCGGCAACGACCAGCACGTCAATCGGAGGATGGTCTGCAAAACTGAAGCCGGGCTTCACCTCATACCCGCCTCTGGCTCTCACTAACTGTCTGGTTTCTGCGACGAGGAATACATTGAGCAGTCCTGCCACTCCAGCGAGTCTGCTGGCTGTTGCAAAAACCTCAAAAGGACCGGAAAAATCCAGCACTTCTGCGTTTTCGTAGATATATATGCCGATATTCAAAACGCTTGTTCCTGACACCAGTAATGTCTTTTGCTGCAGAGCCCAGGGACAGACGATCCAGAGTCACTCTCTCACCAGGAATAGGTATAAAACATCTGCCTGCGAATGACTGACGGATACCACTACTCAGAACCCTGTGTCCCCCTCAACAATATCAGGTGATACCCAGTGAGAAAATAGCATGTCCAATAAGATAGACGGCAGAATTGCATTAACTCTTTCGATTGTGTGAGCGGGTGACTTTGGGATGCGACTCAGGGCTGCAACCCTGATCTGCAACCTTTGGCCGCAGTACCCGTGCTGACAGAATCAGGCAAAAAAGCCGACAGCAATCAGGCCAGCAATGCCGACCAGGGAAAATACGAAGCAGACAGATCGCATAACCTGAATGTTTGCATAGTAGCAAACTGCATACAGCAGGCGTGCGGTCACATAGGTCCAGCTCGCGTAAGCAGTATAATCAGGAGAGGCATCAGAGAATACACAGAACAGCCATGCCACCAGAAAGATGGCCACACTTTCGTTGGTGTTTGCCATGGTGCGTGTGACCCGAAACAAGCTGTTACCGTGACTCTCCACCACCGAGGTACCGGGGACTTTCTTGTTGAGAATACCTGTAACATCCGCTATGAGGAGCTGTACCAACATCAGTACCGCGAGTGTACCGAGTGCGAGAATTGACGACTGATAGATTTCCATGCAGATCTCCGTGTAGCTTCAAAGTTCAACCACAAACAAGCGTCAGCGTTTGCGTTGTTTCGAGGATACACCGGTTAGCCAGAAATCTCAGCACCCACTATAGCAGCCTGATCCTGGATCTTCAGGCTGTCAGCAGCCTTACTCATGCCGCAAGGAACGCGTGGGGTTAAGATTGGCGGTAGCAGCAGCGAGTGAACCCACTGTCAGCGCTGCTATCAGCCAGGCCAGAAACGCGGCAAAGATAAAGATGCCGACACTCATGTCAATGCGATACGCAAAAGACTGCAGCCAGCCATTCATGAAGTACCAGGCGATTGGCCACGCTATCACATTGGCAATCAGCACCAGTTTGCTGAAGTCTTTGGTGAGCAACACCACGATACCCGTCACGCTGCTGCCGAGTACCTTGCGAATACCGATCTCCCTGGTGCGTTGCTGGGTGAGGTAAGAGGCCAGTCCGAACAGGCCGAGGCTGGCGATAAAGATGGCCATGATCGAAAACGCGGTGAATATTTCGCTCTGGGTTTGCTCCGAGCGATACAGCTCGTCGAAGCGTTGGTCCATGAATTCCTGACGGAATGGGATACCCGGCATAAAGCTCGACCACGTAGCCTCGATGAAGCGGAGAGTCTCCGGAATATCCCGTCCCGACATTCTCACCGCCATCTGGGCCAAATTCGGAAATTGGGCGCCGGGGCTTCTATGCGTCATCACCCGGTAATACACCGGTTTTACTGCCTCCCTGATTGAGGAAAAGTAAATATCCTCCACCACTCCGACAATGGGCCCTCTTACCGCCATCTCAAAATTCTGCGCCTCGGCAGTTTCGAACCACTTATTGAGCGCGGTATCCGGTGCGTAACCAATTTGTTGGGCCGCGGTGACATTGAGAATATAGGCTGCGGTGGTTTGCGGATTGTCTTCGGTCGGCTCCCGGTAAATATCGGTACCACGCTCTTCCGTAAAACTGCGCCCGGTGACGAACGTGATATCAAAGGTCTCGAAAAAATCGTAGTCCACATTCAGATAGGGCATGCCAATACCCGGGCCATCACCTGCAAACCCCTCATAGCGAACCAGACGGCCATTGGTATTCTGGTCTGCCGGCATCAGATTTGCTGCGGTAACAGAGACAATCCCGGGATGACTGCGCAATTGCTGTTTCATCGCCTCGTAATTCGATCCCAGACCTTCGGTGCCACTGCCTCTGACAATGACAACCTGCTCTTTGACAAATCCCGGATCCAGCGTCAGCGCAAAACGCAGCTGTGACAGGGCAATACCTGAAGCCACTACCAATGCAATGGAGATGGCGAATTGAGCGACCACAAGAATTTTGCGCAGGGCGACTCCCCCTGCCCCGTGCGTGAGCTCTCCTTTGAGAATCCTGGTCACTGAGAACGCAGAGAGATAGAGTGCCGGGTAGCTGCCAGCGACCAGGCCAACAAGGATTGCAAAAAGAAATAGCGCGAGAAACACCGCGGGATCACTGAAAACCGCGAACTCAAGCTGCATGGCCAGCAGATTGTTGAACCACCCCAATACCAAAAATACCAGCAAGGACGCGAGCAGTACCGCGATCATGCTGAGCAGAACAGACTCTCCCAGAAATTGCACGATGAGTTGACTGCGGTCAGAGCCGAGTGTTTTACGTAGACCCACTTCCCGCGCGCGACTGGCGGAGCGGGCCGTCGACAAATTCATGAAATTAAAACAGGCAATCAACAGTATCACGATTGCAATGGCACTAAAGGTATAGACCGTCGCAATATTTCCGTTTGTATCGAGCTCATTGTCTCGCTGCGAACGCAAGTGAATATCGGTCAGCGGAATCACCACAAAATCAGTGAAATTCGTGGCGGTTTCCGAGATGTGCCGATTGATGAAGTCTGGAATGGCATCGGTGAAGGTATCGATGTTGTAATTTTCGGGAGCTACCACGTAGGTGTGAAAATTATTACTCCCCCAGTTTTCCAGAAATCGTTCGCCAAACATGGCAATCAGGGTGGAGATGGAAACGAAGCCCTGGGCATTCAAGTGAGTGTTGCCTTCCAGTTCTTCCATAACACCGGTTATCTGCACCGGGGCTTGTCCAGCCACGAGCAATGAATTGCCGACTGCATCGCCATTTGGAAAGTATTTCGCCGCCAAGGTTTCGCTAATCACCATTTGCATCGGTGCCTGCAATGCTGTTTCCCAGTCACCGGCCACCAAAGGCATATCGAATACCTGATGAATATCCGGGTCCGCGAAATGCAGGCCGGTCTCAAAATAAGACTGATTGGTTTCCGGGTGACTGACAAGCAGCTGCCCGCCGTTCATGATCCGCACGACGTGTTCAAATTCGGGAAAATCCTGGTTTAAGAGAGGTCCCGCCTGCGGCGCATTGGTCGCAAGGTAGAGTGCTGGAGAACCACTGTTGGCCAGGAACGTGCGCATCACCTTGTAAGTTCTGTCTGCCTTTGCCCAATGCTTGTCGTAGCTGGTCTCGTGCTGCACAAACAAGGCAATCAGGATGACCGAGGCCAGACCAATTGCCAGCCCCAGAATATTGATCAGAGTGAACAGGCGATTCGCCTTCAGATTGCGCAGGGTCAATAATAAAAAATTTCTAAACATGGCTGCGATTCCCGGGAGCAGCTGGCGGTTCAGTTTTGACTGATTGCAGATTGCCGCGTGTATTGGTCTCGCTGACTATCTTGCCATCCAGCATGCGCACGATGCGCTTGCCCACACTGGCGTCCTCTGGCGAGTGAGTTACCATGACGATGGTGGTGCCTTCGGCATTCAGTGCAGCGAGGATTTTCATCACCTCTTCGCCGTGCTCGCTGTCGAGATTGCCGGTAGGTTCGTCGGCAAGAATCAGGTTTGGCTTATTCACGATAGCCCGCGCAATCGCCACGCGCTGTTGCAGACCACCTGACAATTGTTGCGGGAAATGTTTGGCGCGATGCGCCATGTCCATCTTCTACAGCACCTGGTTTACTCTGGACTGCCGCTCCGCTGCCGGAGTTTTGGTATAAATCAGTGGCAGTTCGACGTTTTCATACACGGTCAGTTCGTCGATCAGATTAAAGCTCTGGAAGACGAAACCCAGATTCTGCTTGCGCAACTGCGCCCGCTGCCGTTCCGAATAGGATGACACTTCCTGATCAAGAAACCAGTACTTGCCGCCGTCAGGGTTGTCGATCAAGCCAAGGATGTGCAACAGGGTGGACTTGCCACAACCGGAAGGCCCCATGATCGAGGTGAAGTCGCCGCGCTCCACAGTCAGGTCCACGCTGTCCAGTGCGGTTGTCTCTACTTCTGCAGTTCGGAATAATTTGGATAGACCTTCGGTTCTGATAATCATGACTGTCCCCTTGTTCTTTTATATACACGAATGGCGCCTGGCGTCGGGCCTGCAGTTGACCGCGCTGATGCAGTTCGCTGCAGGCATTTGTTGCAGTCCATGCGGTTTAGACGAGCGGAATCGGGGTTGGTTACAGATATTTTTTGTCTGGAAATACCGATAAACCGCTATAGCAGAGACACCGTACAGATCACCGAAGCTCTTTGCGGATGACCAGTTTCAACCCCGACCAGATCTCATTCACAGCGCACACCTTGATGTCCACGAACCCGAGCGGCAGCGCCAGTTCTCGAATGCTGTCTTCGGTAATATCTGTTGGAATTTTTGCAGCCTGCTTTGTCCGGAAGACCGGCCGTGAGACCCACACGGCAGCATCACTGCGGATGCATTTGCGCAGAGCCGTCAGGTCCGTCTTCAACCCTGATTTTCTGTCACTGAAGACATGAACAATGTCTGTGTCCTTCGAGACTTTCTTCCCAAAAACAACGCCGGGAGGAACACTGTGCAACAATTCAGTGTAATTGTCTGGTGCGTTCTTGATAAAAACCCGGCTGCCCTCACGGATACCGAGTTTTTTTGCGAGAGGTGTACCTGAATAAGCGGTCGGTTTCGTGCTCATCAATTTTGTGCCTGATGAAAGCTTGATTATGAATTCCCATAACGCGAATGCTGATAGTAACTTTACGAGAGCAACTTTGCTAAATTACGCTCATAATCGTCTTCCCTGATTTTTAAATGAGAGACTCGCTCTGGATCCTCTGGCCCATACACTGATCGGCGGTGCCCTCGCGGAAGCTGGCCTGAAGCGCCGCTCTCGTTACGCAACAGCGACCTTGATCATTGCTGCCAACCTGCCTGATATTGACGCAGTGACGATGCTGATCAGTGCTGACGCCGCACTGTATTTTCGTCGCGGATTGACCCACGGCGTGTTGGCGATGCTCGTCCTCCCTGTGCTGCTCACTGGTGCGATCTATTTGTGGCATCGATGGCGCGGTGGAGGCAGTACGCAACAAGCAGAGATTCAGCAAGCGGAGACTCAGCAAGCACAGCTACCTTTCAGACCGGGCGCAATCCTGCTGCTGGCTTTCCTCGGTGTGTGCTCGCATCCATTGCTCGATTGGCTCAATACCTATGGTGTGCGTTTGCTCATGCCCTTTGATGGCACCTGGTTCTATGGAGATACGCTGTTCATCATCGATCCCTGGATGTGGTTGCTGACAGCCGCCGGCATCGTGTTGGCACATTCCCGCAGTCGCAAAGCGCTTTCTGGATGGGCAATCTTGTTGGCGATCACCAGCGGGCTGGTGCTCGGTATCGGCTTCGTTTCCGGGGGCGTCAAGTTGCTCTGGGTTGTTGGTATCACAGCGATTGTACTGTTGCTACCTCAGTCGGGTATTCACAGGCAGGCTTCATTGGTGGCACGCGGCGGAATGACGCTATTGCTGCTGTATATCGGCACTGCCTATTTGCTCGCACGAGAAGCGGAGTCGCTTTTGAGCGCGCAATATCCGCATGCCAGTGTCGTCCAGGCCAACCCGGTGCCGGGCAATCCAACTGCCCATCGATTGCTTGTAGTGGAAGAGGACCAGTATCGAATCGTGTCTCCAGCAAGAGAAGACCTGCAACTGCCGCGTCAAGCGGCTGATGCAACAGTACAACAAGCTCTCGCCTCACCAACACTACGCGGATTCAGTAACTGGATGCGGTTCCCCTACTGGCAGACCGAAGCTAGCGAAGACGGATGGATCGTCAATTTCTGGGATCTGCGCTACCAGGAGCCAGGTCAACCCGCGATAACTGGAGTGGGTTTTGCGCGGGTTGTGGTGCCGAAGTGAAAATCTGGCGTGAAAATCTTGCGTTAAAACCTAGAGGCATCCTTAAATACTTTTGGCTGACCAATTGCTTTCCTACTCTTCAGTAATGTGTTGGTCTCATTTTTATCGGGGCTCGTCATGATAACGTCGCCGCCAATCCCATCTCAAACTATAAGTTGGAAGACAGGGTATATTGCACAAATGATTCTCTTAACCGATTTGCAATTGCGCTAGTTGGCCAATTCGGGTACAGGTACTTGAAAATCGGCCCGTTGGTAAAACTGCGAATTCCAGCTTCATTCGCTCGCCAAATTTCTTCGTCCATTGCTCCCATTTCATTCTGATAATGCATGACTTCGAAATGACGAAGAAGATTATCTGAGAATTCTTCTGCTTTCACTATTTCATCAGGCGTAAGTTCCTCACCTTTTCTCAATTTTTCATTGATCTGATTAATATTGTTACGTGCGGCTAAAGAGGCATTCTCCCGTGACATTTGTGCACGCAGCATACTGGATTCGACGAGCATATTCGTTTGGGTCTGCCTTAGTTCAACGATAACAATCACCAACCCAATCAATACCCCCAAATTAGCTCCCAGGGTCAACCATTTATTAATTCTATCCGAGTTCACAATCTTAACTCCTATAGTGCTGTTGAGGTCCGAACCGACTCTTTTAATGCACGCAGTCTCGCGATATTAGGGGCTACGAAACGCATTATGCCTCAAAAGCCAGCGCGGCTTGCCACGTCCGGCGCCGAAGGCGCGTAGTTGTTTGACTTGTTAGGTTTCTTTGCGACTACCGAAAAGATGTGCCAATCGTGAATATCCCCAGCAGGTGCGATTCCAGAAGACTTATGTACGTTGAAGCGCAGAATCTCAAAGCTTGCAAAAAGCGCCTTCACCTCATTTTCTTCAAGGACAGTTACCTCGGGCCAGTAATCAACCGTACTATATTTTGGACCGGCCATCATATCTTCTGGCCCCAGAAAGGAACCACAGAAGACACCGCCAGGGTTCAAACACTCACAGATGTTTTTCCATACTTCTGCGAATTCTGGCTTAGGACAAAAAAATAGACTCGCATCTGCCACGACCAAGGAAGCCTTTGGGAATGCATATGAACTGAAGGAAGACCTGGACAATCTCACATTGCTCAAATTTTGGAAGCGAGCCTTGCATCTGGAAATGGACTCTTCCTCTACGTCAAATCCGTACACAACAAAACCTTGCCGGACCAAATAGTTAATGTCCGCCCCCGCACCACAGCCGCAATCGACCGCAGTTTTTGGCCCATCTGCGTTCTCAACCGCAAATCGTAGTTCGTCGCGAATCTTCCGATTCTCGGTTGCATCAAAGTATTTGCTGATGGCTGCGCTGGGCATGAGTGAAACCTAACGCTCGCAACAGCGGCGGAGCGAAGCGACGTCCGGGCCCGGAGCGCCAAACTGATTGCGCTTGTTAGGCATTACACACTCTCTCTAGCCACGTCTTGAATTCCGTCGAATTGGAAAATGGGAAGCTAGACACAGCTATATTTGATGCAGCCTTAGCTGCCCTAAAAGTATTTCTCTGAATTCCATCGTAGCCAAAACGACTTTGTGCCCCCGCCGCGAGCAAACTAATCCAATTTACGAGGACTAAAACATCCTTTTCGATCTGATTTGAAGAGATATTTTCCCCAGTAATTTGACCATGCATCAGTTTGTTGCGATATCGCTTAATTCGATTCATCTCTGCCGCAAGCGATGCATGGCGCGCCCCAATCAGCGTTGGCACATCTGTAACACCAAGAGCCTTAATGCAGTTTTCGAATGACTCTGGATAAAGGTTTCGATTCTTGACTATCACGGAGACGACAGACTCAATGGTCTTTTCATTAAAATTAGGATGCTGATAGACAAGGAATGAGAAGAGCCTTCGTAGTTGTTTCTCATACTTTACCCAACACAGAAGCAGTGCATCTACCCTTCGCGTTGTTCCAGCACAGTTCCAAAGCGCTTCAACTGTAGCGAATTCTGAATTGAGGGCCTGCGGAATAAGGAGAAGTCGCATTGGATTGCCTAACGCCGTTCACAACAGGCGCAGCGACAGCTGCGTCCGGCGCCGCAGGCGCATAGTTGGTGACTTTGTTAGGCGCGATCTACACACCGACAAGGCCTCCTTACAGTAACTGCGAGCTGCGTTTGTGCGCGTTCTGCTACCGCCTTCGACGCATAAGGACCATGCCAGCGTCCGTTATCTGGGCGTGTGCCGCCGGACAACCCGGTGCCAAATTTGCAATGGCCGCACTCGCCACGGTGCAAGATCGCTTTATGGGAGCCTGCTCGCCAATTCTCGTAAATGTAGTAGGACATTGGTTATGGCCAAGGAAATGATTCGAATGTCCTCAACACAGCAGAACAGCTATCTGGGCTTTTCCCGTCCTTCTGTTGCTGTGCGTGATACAAAACCCCTTCAGAGAAAATCGGCAGATAGGTTTGTTGATCTCGCGAGCCAGGCGGGAAGATTGAATCCATCCAACGGCCAACTCGCTTCATAGCAGGCTCAATGACTGCGCCACACGCGACAGCCCGACCGAGAATTACCGCATAAGTTGTAAGTTTGTCTATGTCTGAGTCGGACGCCGCAAAGCTCGGACCGGCACCAGATATGAGGAAAAGTGCAATTACTGTATTTCGGATGAGCTTCATTGTCTGCTCCTGAGTCGCCTAACATCTGATTAGTACGCCAGCGTACTATCGTTTTATTGAATACCGTGAAGTCTATAACTCAAGTCCTTATCCCACAAGAATGATGATGCTGAATCGCAGTCGAAACGGGGCGCGGATAGTGTGCTTCCAACTGTTCCTGTGTCTCTCTATCTCGATACTTCAAGGTAGGAAGAATTACTTTTCGATGCCTCTGGCCCCTTATCCTAACAGCCTCAACGTTCGAGCTAAGCGGGGCGAGGGGTTACGCATCAGGGGCACATCGCTCGGTTACGATTCGCTTACTGAGCCTGTCAAGGTCTTGGTAAATCCACTCTGATCGAAAGCCCATTTGCTCAAGTTCAGCCCTTATAAGTGATGTTGAAGAGGCGTCGACCTCAATTCGCACGAGATGGGCTCGCATTCCCGGAATGTCCTCTAAAGCAAATGGGTCGGACCCGTGCACGGTGAAACAGCCCTGCTGCGCAAGAACTCGCGGATTTGAAAAGGGAGGCTCAATTGCAATCGGCAAACGATTAAATCCTGTTCCCGCAGCGACACGAAACGGACGGAGAGACAAGGGAAGGTAGGAATCCACTAGATGTTCGTGACCGCTGAACCCAAACTTCGAGAGCGGAACGAACAGAACCTCCTTACTATGGGAAACGTAGTTCAATGCATAGGGATTCATTGCCCAGACAACGGGAGTCTGTGTGGCTTCGGCTCCGCTCTTGCTAAAGTCCAGTGCGAAATACAATGCTGCCAACGGTGATTTCGACCAATCTAGAAGTCGTGTAGGCAATCCGTAATGCTGCATCAGGCTGTAGACTTCCCAGGGATCATCGTGACTTCGCGATGAGTATGCGGGTAGGCTGACCATAAATTCTTCAAGAATCGAGTTCTCGTCCAATATATTTCGCCAGATGTGGCCAGGGACCATTTTTAGGTCTCCCCGAGCGATGCCGCGATACCAAAGATTTCCGTATGGCAGATCCAAAGCGTTAGAGATCTGAACGACACGAGCAACGTACTCGGCGAGATTAGTAACTGCGGTAGTCGGGATCGCGGTGAGATCTGGAGTCTTCATTTTCGTGAGTCAACAAGAGTATGTTTGTGATGCCCAACATCTGATTAGTACGCCAGCGCACTAATGTTTTATTGAATACCGTGAAGTCTATAACCCAAGATCTTATCCCACAAGAATAAAGATGTTGAATCGCTATCGAAACGGGACGCGGATAGTGTGCTTCCAACTATTCCTTTGTCCCTCTATCTCGATACCTCAGGGTAGGATGAGTTACTTTTCGATGCTTCCGACGCCTTAACCCTCTGACAGCCCTCGCGGATACCGAGTTTTTCCGCGAGAGCGGTGCCTGAGTAACCGGCGGGTGTTGCGCTCATTCTTGTGCGCATCCGTTCAATCATTCATATGCCGACCACGGATCTGTCCGCACACGTGCATCGATCGCTTCGGCATCTTGCCCGATCACTACCCGCCAGTCGCCAGCGCTTAGGGCGCTGAGTATTTTTTCGGCAGCCTGCTTGCTCGACACAGGTTGATAGTCGTCAAACAGGGAATTGAGTGCGCGCCGCCAGGATCTGGGTGGAGATGGCATGCCGGTACGGACGTGGCCGGGCAGGACAAGCACAGCGGAGACGTGCGGAGCGTGCTTGCGGAAATCAATAATCAGCGATTCCGTAAATCCCTTTATCGCGTGTTTGGCTGATGAGTACGCCGTGTGCGGAGAATTCTCGCCCAAACTGGCCCAGAGTCCATTCACCGAAGAAGTGTTAACGATGACCGCCTGCTCCGCAGCAATCAGCAGGGGCAGCAATGCACGGGTGCAGTAGTAGGTGCCAAACCAGCTCACCGCAAACGTCCGCTCCCATTCCTCGCGCGCCCCGGCCACGAACGAACCACCACCCACTACACCGGCATTATTGAAGAGCAGATGGATTGCGTCAGTGCCATGTTCTTTGGCCATTTCCTTCGCCATGCGGATAACCGCTTTCTCCTCAGCAACGTCGAGGACATGCGCGCTAACACGTACGTCGGAATTGAGCTTCCGCGCCCGGCGCACAGCGGCTTCCAGCCCTTTCTCATTGATATCGCAAGCTGCGACATGAACCCCTCGACGCACCAGTTCAAGCAGGAGCTCAAGCCCAATGCCTGACGCGCCGCCTGTGACGACGGCGATGCGATTCTGGAACTGTGTGAATGCTGGCATCTCTGAAACCTCCTTGGTTCTTAAAGGCCGTTTTGCAAGAGTGTTTTGGATAACCGTTTCGAAAGCCCGCTTTGCAAGACAAACTCAATTGACATATGGTCTACCGCTACCCTTAACCTCGCAAAGAATTGATCGACAGAACAGACGCGGCTTGCCGGCAGCGAGACGGGGTAGCGAGACGGGTTGTAGCGCGAAAATTTTCCGCAGAAAAATGTAGTGGTGCAAAATGTCCTCGCTGACGTCTTGATAGCCTATGTTATCAATTGCTTCATGAGAAGTGCGGACGAAGCCGGACAAAGCCCTGCGAACTGAGACGTAGCCTGTATCGCCTGTGGCGCACCCTCTCTATTCAGGCGGACGTAGCCCAATCGCAGGAAGTAGTCTTCAGCACTTGTTGTGAGCAGATAAAGCTGTTCTACGCCACATTGTTTTGCGACAGACTCGATGTGATTAACCAGCGTGTCGCCAAGGCCAGCGTTTCGATAATTGGGTAGCACCGCCAACGATCGCAACAAGCCGCAGTTACCATGCAGTTCAAGTCCAACTACTGCGATGAGTGCATCGCCCTCGGAAATACCAAAGAATTGCGCCCCTGAAAAATCGCCTATGTCATCCACGGGAAGACCACATGAGCGGACGACTTGTTTGAGTGATTCAAGTGATCCTAGTGGCTCGATAGTCACAGTTGTATAAGTCAGAGTTGTATCAGTCATAGTTGTATAAGACATCGTTGGATAAGACACGGTTTCTGCCGCGAGCGCACTGTATGCAGATTGTCAATTTGCCCCGGACTGGTCTTGTCTCACTTTAGCGGACGGGATTGTCTGTCTCATATCCGGGCCAAATATCTAAGGCGCAATACTTGCTGCCCGGTCAGCTCATGTCGCTTCTCTTCCAAGAACTCAAATCCATATCTTGAATAAAACTTGCGACCAATTGTGTTTTCTTTGAAAACTTCAACTTCAAGGTTGCCGTGTATTGCTTGCGCTTTGTCCATCAAAGCTTTGCCAAGCCCCTCACCGTGATGCTTCGGTTGTAGAAATATTGCGCCAACCTCGTTGCCAATGAGTGCAATAAATCCTTCAACATTGCCGGCAATCTCGACTACCCACGTTTCAGTATTGGGCATATACACTTCGGCGACGTTTACTCGTTCTCGAGCGATGAACTCATCAGTCATAAATGGGTGAGCCAAGCGGGTTGCGGTTTCCCAGGTAGAGAGCACGGCATTGAGATCTGTAGTTTCGTATCGACGAATGCGCAAGAATCCGGTTCCTTCTACTGCCAACATAATCTTAACGGTGGTTTAGCATGACACCGATTGGGCACAAAATGGAGAGTCCATTCTCACTTACCACGGAGTGATATGCATCCGCTTTTGATGGCTTTGTTATGCGGTGTCTCAAGTTGAAGTTTGGGCCCAGTTGTTGTGCTTGTCTCGGAAGCGCAGTGTGATTGACACAATATAGGCGACAAACAATGCCGAAAAGGCGCTGAAATGCACGGCATCAACAGTGGTGAGATTCCAAAAAGGAAAGTCCACTCTTGGAACCACGAATGATGACGCGTAGGCGAAAATCGCATAGACAACCAGGCCTGCCTCATGTCTTACCAGGTCGGGTCGACTCAATCGACCCAATAACGGCAGGCTCAGAGTGAGCCTCACCCAGAGCGGCTTTTCGATGTACTCATCTTGTGCAGTGTTCATCGCGTATAACTCCCGTTCCAGTGAATCGACATTGATGTCAAACGTCGTTGCCAGAGCGCGAAGCGATGCATAGCCCACTCGATGACCCGCTTCAACTCGTTGAATCGTGCGAAGACTCAAGCAAGTTGCCTCCGCAAGCTGTTCCTGGGATAGACCCCTGTCAACCCTCAGTTTTCGAATTAGCATGGCTTACTCCGGAAGCGACTTGCCAAAATTAGACCAGTTTTATCACTGTCGGTGACGACAGCACCCGCCAAATCGCCCACCAACGGCGATATTTCGGGATAATTTGAACCTGATGCAGATTACGCCAGCAATAGCAGGACAATCTTCGTCGCGGATTGCTCTCCTCAATTCGGTTGTTATGAGCCTTACTTGCCAACTCGAGCCTTTCAGTAAGCAGCCACCTCTGGTGACGCAAAGGTGACGTCAATGCTGCAGTGAGCACCACTAGCACCAGGATGCTGCGGCTTCGCCGAATTGACCGAGCACCACAGTCATGTTTTGAACGGATACAAAGCGCTTTCACAATTTTCTTTCTGCTATCTCCTTACGTGGCATTCGTTCCGACTGGGCTATTTGGCAACCAGATCGCACGAAATCCACAGAACGGCCCTTGAAGAATTATCTGCATCACTACGGCCTTTTTAAAGCAATATTCGGGCAAAAATGAGGTTTTTGCTGTAGTTGCGGTTTCTGTAGTTGTGGTTTCGGTCGCGGTGGTTATTGTTGAAGTTGCTGCAGTTATTGTGGCTGTTGCTGGCGGAATTTGCTGAAGATGCTAAGCTGCTGCCCGTCTTTTAAGGAAATATTTGCATGCGAGCGCTGATTATTGCTGCTGAAGTTGTGGCTACCACTCAAGCGTGGGTCAGGGACGTCGTGGTCGGGCTGAATCTCTGCCCATTCGCCAAAAGGGAGCTGGTACTGGATCGCGTGCGCTTCGCGGTGACCGCGGCAACCGACGAAGAATCGTTGCTGCTCGCCCTGCTGAGAGAACTGGAACTACTTGAGCGCGATACCACGGTGGCCACCACTCTGCTGATTCATCCAGACACCCTGCAGGACTTCGATGATTACAACCAGTTTCTGCAACTCGCTGACGAACTGCTCCGCGAGCAATACCTGGAAGGCGTCTACCAGATCGCAAGTTTTCATCCCGATTATCAGTTCGCCGATACTGCTTTGAATGCAGCAGAGAACTACACCAACCGCTCGCCCTATCCCATGCTGCATATAATTAATGAAGCAAGCCTGCAAACAGCACTCGAAACCTATCCTGATGCAGCCTCCATTCCGAATACCAATATCGCACTGCTCAAACATCTGGGTCAGGCGAAAATGGAAGCGCTTTTGCTGGCTTGTTTCGTGGAAAACGGTGCGATTCCAACAACTCCATCTCGGTAATTGTTGTTTTTATTTTTTCAATACTTGCATGCCTCATGAGTATTCTGAGGCTCATCAATTTTGCTGCGAGAGCTAAACTGAAAATTCCTGCAAAGTGGCTGAGCTCTTTGACTTGTTAAGTAGTCCCATCACGTGAATTCGCCTTCCGTTGATAAAAGAAGAATGCGATACAGCCCATGAATCCCCCGAACGAGACCAAATTGGTTATGACAGTCAATACTGGAACGGCCCATCGAGGATTTCTCCCAAACCAGCTGAGTGATTCTGGATTGGAAACTTTCAAGCTGACTAGATATTGATACATTCCATTTAGGTCAGTTCTGAGCAGATTCATCTGAAAAATCATCATGATGCAAACCAGAGAGAAAAGTGACAACACCAAAACACTGAGCATCTTATTGAGTCTATCTGCTGCAGCAAAACACATGACCAGGAAAGCGGACATCACGCCAATGTAGCCATACATCAATTGGTTGTAGGTATTGATGTATCCTAATAGAAGCTCTGCTGCGTCGTGTGGAGTCATACACTATCCATCCTGGGCTACGTTATGTGTGAATAAAGCCGAGCCGCGAAGCGGATTCAGCTTGAATGAAATATTCGGCGGCATTCGGGAGTGAGTGGTCATCGCGGGCTGTAAAACTGAAGGCTGTTTTGACCAGGATCATGAACGTGAAACTCTCGGGTGCCCCAGGGCGTGTCAGCCGGTGTGGCCCACGGACTACCTTGGCGCGTGCTCGTATCGATCCTGCCGCTCTCAACGAACTCTTTATAGATCGCATCAACATCACTCACAATGAAACGGTAAGCCGGACGATCCGTGGGATAGGCCCATTGTTCTGGATCAGCCCATTGAATATGTAACTCAACGCCATCGCGTGCTACTCCAGCGTACTTCGGCATTTCTGGTGCATCCTGAAACAAGAGCGTGAACCCAAGATCGCAGTAAAACTGCACCGAAGTCGTCACGTCACTCGCTGCCAGAACTGGATGAACGCCTTGAAGATGAGCTTTCATAGTCAGCCTTCATATTGGGTACGCCGCCTAACGCCTTTGTTATGGCGAAATAAGATGCTGGTTTGGCTTTCTGTTGACATGCGGCTCACCTCGGTTGGGCTATGTACCTCTGAGCCTGTTGTTGGGCGCTTGAGTCACGATTCACAAATCATTTTTAATTTTGAAAGAGCTTGGGGCCAAGTTTCATTCATGTACTCTTCATGCCCTTCTGTTACGTCAATATCAATCAACAATTCTGTCTTATGGCCATTTTGCTTGAACGTGTAGTTTTCAAGGGCATTGGCCCAGCTCTTCACTTCAATGCTTTCAGTGTCAATAATGCCATCTTTAATCATGCCAAGATGTCTGATTGATATGTATTCGTTTGGAATGTTTTCAGCAATTTCTGAATACATTCCTCCACCTTCGGGAGAGAGAAATTGAATTTTTTCATTAGTGTTCCAAGAGCCTTCAAAATATGAGCCTTCGCTGAATGCAGAAGTCCATTCTCTGTAGTTATCAGAATTAATCATGGCTTCGTAGACTTGATTGCAAGTTGCGTCAATCTCAATTTTATAGTGCAGTTTTTTCATATGAACTCTCCCAGGTTGATTGGCCTAACGCTCAGCATCCGGCGCCGCAGGCGCGTAGTTCTTTGACCTGTTATGTGTCGGTACTCTCACCTTAATTGCTCATTCTTTTCATGTCATTCATTCACAGAATAATCAACCAGGTTCAAAAGTCTGATCAGGAATCCCTTCTCTTAACGCCTTGGCTTGAATGGAGCGCAAGTCACGAGAAGAAAGTCAAATATTTATTCGCGCATCTTTCGTCAATGTTTCCCTGGCGGCAGCGCGATGCTTTCCAATTTCTCGGGGCAGCTTAGCGGACTTCTTCAGCTTCCCGGCCTCAAAGGCTTCCAAAATCTCTTTCTCTTCCGTACTAAGTTTACCCATGACGATTACCCATGACGCTTGGTAGCTCTGCGACTAGGAATGATGGTTTTCAACTGCGCCGCCTAACGTCGGCTGCATTTGTATGATAGCCCGCTCGAGTCTTCAGCGCGCGGCGCTGACCGCTGCACTGATTTTCGGCAGATGTTCTCGGTAGTGCTCCGCAAGTGCCGCCTCAGCAGAGGCGATGTCTCGTAGTGTGAACTGCAGCAACTGGAACGACGCCACGCTGCTGGCTGGATCGAAGATCGCAGGGGACGACAGAATTCCATCAACCAGACGGCGCTCGATGTTTGCTGTGGTGATCTCTTGTATTCGGTAGGTCTCCGAGAGCAACGCGGCGACGTCATAGTCAATAAGCCGCAACCCGCCACCGGAGACCGCGGTGTCCCAAGCGCTACGCCGAAGCAGCGGAAACGACACCTCGGCTGGCATCGCAGGACGAGCCGCAAAGAAAGTACTGAATGCCGACGCGCCCGTACCTGAACGATCAATCTTCTCCAACGATTCGAGCCAGAGGTGATGAGCCGGCACGAACGGCTGCAGTATCTCCAAGTTCTGCATCATCTCCGTTTCGATTCCGGCAAGAACTCGGGCGACGAGCTCTCGATTGGCACGGTTCTCGCCGAGCTGAGCCACAGCGAATCCGAGAGCGACGCTGACGACGATCAACGACCCTTCGAGGAGCCAGCGTGGAATCGCCCAGGCACGGCGTTCCTTCGCCGCGTCCGGCGCCGTTGGCGCGTAGTTGTTTGAATTGTTAGGCGTCGTCTTCATGACTAACCCGAGATATCACCGCAGCATCAAACAAGTCCACTGGTTCATCAGATGAGTACCAGATAAGTGCTGACCCAAAGACACGACTGCGTGGGAGGTCTATGTAAAGCGTCACATAACTCCCGACGTCTTTGTTGTGCCAGCGAACAAAATAGACCTTTTCGTCGAGTTCCCGAGACAGATAAGTAAGGTCCTCGTGCTTGGTCCCCGCCAAGGGACCATTCAGGAATTCGAATCGAACGCAGCCATCATAAAAGGCAAGTACGACCTCTCCCCCATCTTCATACTTGTATTGAAGCTCAACGCCGTCCAGCAATGTCGAGCTTGAACCAGCACCTAGCGTATTTTTCAAATATTTCTCCCCGCTTAGTCTCTTGCGACTAGAGACGCCCAACGCTTCAAAAACCGGCGCGCCGTTGCGCGTCCCGCGCCGCAGGCGCGTAGTTCTTTGACTTGTTATGTGTCGGCACTCTCACCCTAATTGCTCATCCTTTTCATGTCGTTCATTCACAGAATAATCAACCAGGCTCAAATTATTTTAGGTTGTGAAAAAGTTCTCGAAATTCCAGTGAGCGACTGGCAGCCCCAGCGGAGAGTCTCCAGATTTCATACATTGGAAGATTTCTGAAGGGCTTCAGTCCCTCAATAGCGCTTTGCCAGTCTGATTCAGTTAAGTACCCAGATCTAAACTGATTGTACCGATTTTCGACTTCCATTATGCCCATGTTAAACAGAATGATTCCTCTTCTTAATTCTTCCCCATCTTGAAGAGGTGCACCAATAAGTATTTTGTTCCAAGTCTCAGCATGCTCGACGAACGTCTTGGCCATGAATAGTTCGGAGTCATAAATTGCTTGGGCAGTTGCTGACCTGGTTTCGCGATTACCCTCATTCATCTGAACTCCGAGAAATATAAGAGAGAGGATTACGCCAATTGCTGCCGTTATCTCTGCAATGGAAACTATGTCTGATAAGTTCAATTTCATATGCGATTTAGAATTTTCTGTTGGTCAACGATTGGAGACACACAACGCTCTGGAAAGCCGGCGGCAGCGAAGCTGACGTTCGGTGCGCGCTTTTTGCGCACGCAGTTGTTCAGATTGTTATGAGTCTAAACCCACGCCGACGCGCTGAACACTCAACAGACCCAGAAATCCTAAGCTTTTCGATATTGACGCAGGGCGACAGGCAAGCCTATGATGTTATAACATCTGTAATAACTGAGGCGCCTCTATGCTTAAAGTCAAAGTTACTGCCATTGGCAACTCCATGGGCATTTTGCTGCCCAAAGAAGCGCTTGGGAAACTAAATGCCGAGCGCGGCGATACGCTTTACTTGGTAGAAGGTCCGGAGGGTTACACCATCACGGGCTACGATCCTGAGTTTGAAGAACAGGTCACCGCGGCCCGAGGCATTATGAAGCGCTACAAGAATGCGCTGAAAGAGTTGGCCAAATGAAGGAGCCGAAGTGGCTGAAGCACAATGTCTTTAGCCACATACATAACCTCTTGCTGGCAGAGCATAGCGGTCCAAGCGGTACACGCGATGAATCACTATTGCACTCGGCTTTAGACCGAACTACAAACAAGTTTACCTATGAGATCGATTGTACCTTGTATGATTTGGCTGCAGCTTACACATTCGCGATAGCCCGGAATCACCCGTTTGTCGATGGAAACAAGCGCACTGCCTTCGTGTGCGGAGCATTATTCCTGGAGTTAAACGGTTTTGTTGTCACCGCTTCAGAAGCAGACGCCGTGGTTGCCATCGAAACAGTCGCTGCGGGAAGCATGAATGAGTTGCAACTTGCGGAGTGGTTTCGCTTAAATTCGGTTGACACTTAACGCCTCAAAAACCGGCGCGCTTCAGCGCGTCCGGCACCGAAGACGCATTGTTGGTGACCTTGTAAGAGGGCATTTCTTCAACGCTCCAAATTAGCGTTCCCAGTCTGTCTCGATAAGGGTGCCGCCCAAGACCGAGACACTTCTCGACTAATCGAGCCGAGCCACGCCATTCTGATTCTGAACTTGGATTTGGGACATCGGGTGCATCAGCAAAATATAGAAACACCAAATATGCATCCAGACCATTTAGTTTGTGGAGAAAGTACAAATGCGCCAACCTATTCGAATATTGGTAGAACGGGGATTCCCAAGGTGCGTCTACATTGGCTCCGAAATCAGATTTTGCTTGCTCGAGAGCTTTTCTAATCTTGGCATATGATCTTTCGCCAGCTTTGCTTTTGAAATCCACTCCTTCTTCAATATAGGCCTTTGCCTCAACCAGTATTACCTTTCCACCCGACGTGCGCGCAAGACCGTCCCAGCGAGCCCCGCTGTTAGGCCAGAAATCTGATAGTGGCACCTTCAAATCAGTAATACCTAACCTAGAGAGAAATTCCTGGTCATAGTATTCGGCATAATCATCTTCGGAAATTGGCGATAGCCACTGAATCTTTTCGTCAGAACTCCAGCCAAACAAATCGCGGATTTTTTGATTTAGTGTTTCGGAGTCTTCATTTGCGGCAACACGCATCCAATGCTCACTACGTTGAGTGGTTTTTGGTCTATCTCGTCGCGGCATAGTTTCTCCTGCCCTCTAACGCCAAGCTAAGGGGCGGCTACAAG